>Ga0070738_10002599_pt1 | contig 26996 bp, 19 predicted proteins | sample Coa_R2_2_FD_66446 | JGI IMG/M metagenome (GOLD analysis project Ga0070738, IMG submission 66446) | Surface soil microbial communities from Centralia Pennsylvania, which are recovering from an underground coalmine fire - Coalmine... | ecosystem: Environmental > Terrestrial > Soil > Unclassified ...
TGACATGATGCTCTTTACCACGTAAATCCGTAAAACGTAAATCTACAAATTCAACTTTATTATCGAGGATTAACTTTTTAAGTTCTTTCGTCATAGCGATATCGTTATGTTGAAGGTTAGCTAGTGAAAAATCGGATTTTATAATATCTTTTGTGCGTTCGCTCATAATCATACCCTTTCAATTTGTTGGCGTATTCTAGCCGAAAAACTGGGCCGTCCTGCAAGTATTTTTTTGTACAGATTTTAATAAGAAAGAGTAACAATTTGCCAATAAATTGGTTAGAATAGATTCCCTTTCGTTCATTTTCTTCCCCCTAATTTTTGCCTCTTGATTCCCCTAACAAACCACTAAAGCTCGCTTAAGGAGCCCTTAAGCAATTATTGTTAATATTTTGGCCTGTTTATTTGTTAAAACGAGGAAAGAATCATGCGAAGCAGTTCTACTTTCAATTTGACTCTTGAATTTCACCGTGAGTCATATAAAAGAGATGTCGAAACGTTCAGAGAAAAGTACTACGAGTACCAAACTGCGGCCTCCAACCTTGGGAGGGCATCTAAGGAAGCATCTGATTATCTTAAATCAGGCGAATTTGAGTGTGCTATTTCAAGACTTGTAGCCGCACTCCGACCTAGTTTTACCTATAATGATTCTTCCCGTTCTCCAGAAAGCGTGTTAAATTATCCTCATATTATTAAGCATCGGCCTTTATCTTCCGAGACAGAACTTAGTCCTTCTGACATTTACGCTGACATTTATCGAACTGCAGGGCTTGCTTATTATGGTCAAAATAAGCACAACTTGGCTGTTAAATACCTTTGCAAGGCACTAGAATTCAACGCCAAGGATCCCCAGGGTTACTCTAAAGAGGCAGCGATTCATGCGGAGCGTGGTCTTGTTTATAAGGCTGCAGGAAATCATGAGGAAGCCATTGCCGATCATCTTCATGCCTTAGCTTTAAGCTCTACTGGACCTAAGGTCTATGCTAGTAAAAAGGAAATTTTTGAAGCGATTTGCCAAATTGAAGATTCTGCAAAAAAAATATCATTACTAAAGCAGGGTATAGATGAGCATACCGCGCTAGGCAAGCTTCTAAGGGTAAAACAAGGCTGGCGCAAGTGCCGATTATCTTCAGGAACACTGGCGCACTTCCAAGCTGAGCTGAAAAAAGAAGAACAAAAACAGCAAGCGCAGAAAGAACTGGAAGAATGTCGAAAGGATTATCATACGCAACCTCAAATCGGTACAGGAACAGCATCAATAACTCACGTCTCTATTTTAAAAAATAATAATACTGGGAACGACAATGCGGAAAACAAATTGCTTTCTGAGAAAACCGACGAATTGCTTTCAAATTTAGAACTCTAATAGGATGCCCTTCGACGGCGCTTCGCGCCTCCTTAGGGCGAACGGATTTTATACGAGGAAAAAATAAAAAGCCCGAGCTAGCATTTACTAACTCGGGCTTTCTGCAATTAAGCCTGGCGATGACCGACTTTGGCATGGACAAGATCCACACTATCATAGGCGCTAAATGGTTTCACTTCTGAGTTCGGGATGGGATCAGGTGGTACCCACTTGCTCTGGTCGCCAGGCACTATTCGGTTGTTAGAGAAACGTGTTCACTTCATTCGACTCACCAAAACAACTTAGGTGTTATATGGTCAAGTCGCACGGCCCATTAGTACTGGTTAGCTTCGCGTATTACTACGCTTCCACACCCAGCCTATCAACGTTGTGGTCTACAACGGACCTTTAGGTGTCTTTCGACACGTGAGATCTCATCTTGAGGCAAGCTTCCCGCTTAGATGCTTTCAGCGGTTATCTCTTCCGTACTTAGCTACCCGGCTATGCCACTGGCGTGACAACCGGTACACCAGAGGTACGTTCACTCCGGTCCTCTCGTACTAGGAGCAACTCCTCTCAAATCTCAAACGCCCACGGCAGATAGGGACCGAACTGTCTCACGACGTTCTAAACCCAGCTCGCGTACCACTTTAAATGGCGAACAGCCATACCCTTGGGACCGGCTTCAGCCCCAGGATGTGATGAGCCGACATCGAGGTGCCAAACACCGCCGTCGATATGAACTCTTGGGCGGTATCAGCCTGTTATCCCCGGCGTACCTTTTATCCGTTAAGCGATGGCCCTTCCATTCAGAACCACCGGATCACTAGAACCTACTTTCGTATCTGCTCGACCTGTCAGTCTCGCAGTTAAGCACCCTTCTGCTCTTACACGCACTGCGCGATGTCCGACCGCGCTGAGGGTACCTTCGTGCTCCTCCGTTACTCTTTAGGAGGAGACCGCCCCAGTCAAACTACCCACCATGCACTGTCCCCATCCCGGCTCACGGGATCAGGTTAGAGCCCCAAGCATGTCAGGGTGGTATTTCAAGGTCGGCTCCACCAAAGCTAGCGCCTTGGCTTCTTAGCCTCCCACCTATCCTACACAAACACGCTCAAAGTCCAGTGCAAAGCTATAGTAAAGGTGCACGGGGTCTTTCCGTCTTGCCGCGGGTACACTGCATCTTCACAGCAATTTCAACTTCACTGAGTCTCGGGTGGAGACAGTATGGCTATCGTTACGCCTTTCGTGCAGGTCGGAACTTACCCGACAAGGAATTTCGCTACCTTAGGACCGTTATAGTTACGGCCGCCGTTTACCGGGGCTTCGATCATGAGCTTCGCTTGCGCTAACCCCTTCACTTAACCTTCCGGCACCGGGCAGGCGTCACACCCTATACTTCCTCTTTCGAGTTCGCAGAGTGCTGTGTTTTTATTAAACAGTCGCAGCCACCTATTTTTTGCAACCTCTCTCAGCTCCAGCCGCGAAGGCCTTCACCTACCAGAGGCACACCTTCTCCCGAAGTTACGGTGTCAATTTGCCTAGTTCCTTCACCCGAGTTCTCTCAAACGCCTTAGTATTCTCAACTTGTCCACCTGTGTCGGTTTGCGGTACGGTTCGTTAAATTTCATCGCTTAGAGGCTTTTCCTGGAAGCTGAGCATCAACTACTTCTCTTCTTTCCGTAGAAAAAAGATCGTCATCACCTCTCAGAATAGGAATCTCCGGATTTTCCTGGACATTCTTCCTACAGGCTTGAACCGAGATTTCCAACACTCGGCCAGCTTAGCTTTCTCCGTCCCCCCTTCGCTCCACTTAACAAGTACAGGAATCTTAACCTGTTTCCCATCAGCTACGCTTCTCAGCCTCGCCTTAGGGGCCGACTCACCCTACGCCGATTAACGTTGCGTAGGAAACCTTGGACTTCCGGCGTGCAGGTTTTTCTCCTGCATTATCGTTACTCATGTCAGCATTCGCACTTCTGATACCTCCAGCATCCCTCTCAGGACGCCTTCTACGGCCTACAGAACGCTCCTCTACCACTCACACCTAAGGGTGTGAATCCGTAGCTTCGGTGGATAGTTTCAGCCCCGTTACATCTTCCGCGCAAGCCGACTCGACCAGTGAGCTATTACGCTTTCTTTAAAGGATGGCTGCTTCTAAGCCAACCTCCTGGCTGTCTGGGCCTTCTCACATCGTTTACCACTTAACTATCTCTTCGGGACCTTAGCTGACGGTCTGGGCTTTTTCCCTCTTCACGACGGACCTTATCACCCGCCGTGTGTCTCCTGTGATTAACATGCCAGTATTCGGAGTTTGCATCGGTTTGGTAGGACTATCACGTCCCCCTAGCCGGCACAGTGCTCTACCCCTGGCACTTTTATCACAAGGCACTACCTCAATAGCTTTCGAGGAGAACCAGCTATCTCCAGGCTTGATTAGCCTTTCACTCCTATCCACAACTCATCTCCTACTTTTTCAACAGTAGTGAGTGCGGGCCTCCAGTCCGTGTTACCGAACCTTCACCCTGGTCATGGATAGATCGCCTGGCTTCGGGTCTACTAATATCGACTTGGCGCCCTTTTCAGACTCGGTTTCCCTTCGCCTCCCCTATTCGGTTAAGCTCGCCAATACTAGTAACTCGCTGACCCATTATACAAAAGGTACGCAGTCATCCTGAATCAAGTTCAGGACTTCCACTGCTTGTACGCACACGGTTTCAGGTTCTATTTCACTCCCCTCTCCGGGGTTCTTTTCGCCTTTCCCTCACGGTACTGGTTCACTATCGGTCAGTAAGGAGTATTTAGCCTTGGAGGATGGTCCCCCCTTCTTCAAACAGGATTTCTCGTGTCCCGTCCTACTTTTCGACTATCTCCTCATGATCACTTTTCATCTACGGGGCTATCACCCTGTTTCGCTGGCCTTTCCAGGCCATTCAACTAAGTCTCATGATTCTGATAGTCAGGCTCTTTCCCTTTCGCTCGCCGCTACTCGGAAAATCTCGGTTGATTTCTTTTCCTCTTGGTACTGAGATGTTTCAGTTCCCAAGGTTCGCTTCGCTGCACCTATTTTATTCAGTGCTCGATAATAGGATCTCTCCTATTGGGTTCCCCCATTCAGATATCCTCGGATCACAGCTCGTTGCCAGCTCCCCGGGGCTTTTCGCAGGCTGCCACGTCTTTCATCGCCTCTTACTGCCAAGGCATTCACCCTGTGCGCTTAAGTCCTTGACCATATAACCCTACGTTGTCTCTCAACGTCAGGCTACATCATCATTTCGCCTAATGAAGTTTACTTTTGAGTCTACTCTCAGTGTACTTCGCTTCTCTTTCAACCTAATTGTTAAAGAACTCTCTGTCTCTTCAAGAGATCAGATGTTATCTCTCATCACCAAAAAATAACATCTACCCTCTCTTCTTCATCCTGGAGCCAGTCGGGATCGAACCGACGACCCCCTGCTTGCAAAGCAGATGCTCTCCCAGCTGAGCTATGGCCCCAAGCCTTTGTCCCCTCTCGCTCTCGTTGGTGGGCCTGGGTGGACTTGAACCACCGACCCCACGCTTATCAAGCGTGTGCTCTAACCAACTGAGCTACAGGCCCTTTCCTCAACCTCACAGGGCTCACCAACTAGCTCATTCGCCTAGTCGTTTCTTTCTTCACAAGTCTTTAAGAGTGAACAATGTGCGCGCCTATCTTCAGTAATGCGATCTACTGCTTTCTTTCGTTTTAGTTATTCACTAAAACTTCTTCATCATAGTAAGGAGGTGATCCAGCCACAGGTTCCCCTACGGCTACCTTGTTACGACTTCGTCCCAGTCATGAATCATACCGTGGTAGGCGTCTCCCTTTCGGTTCAACTACCCACTTCTGGTACCATCCACTCCCATGACGTGACGGGCGGTGTGTACAAGGCCCGGGAACGTATTCACCGCGACGTTGCTGATTCGCGATTACTAGCGATTCCAACTTCATGGAGTCGAGTTGCAGACTCCAATCCGGACTACGAGGCGCTTTCCGAGATTGGCTCCCCTTCACAGGTTGGCTTCCCTCTGTACGCCCCATTGTAGCACGTGTGTAGCCCTACTCATAAAGGCCATGATGACTTGACGTCGTCCCCGCCTTCCTCCGGTTCTTCACCGGCAGTCTCCTTAGAGTCCCCAACTAAATGATGGCAACTAAGGACAAGGGTTGCGCTCGTTACGGGACTTAACCCAACATCTCACAACACGAGCTGACGACAGCCATGCAGCACCTGTCTCTGCGCTCCTTTCGGTACTCCCAACTCTCATCGGGATTCGCAGGATGTCAAGAGTAGGTAAGGTTCTTCGCGTTGCATCGAATTAAACCACATGCTCCACCGCTTGTGCGGGCCCCCGTCAATTCCTTTGAGTTTCAACCTTGCGGCCGTACTTCCCAGGCGGAAGACTTATCGCGTTTGCTTCGATACGGCTAGGTTCCCCTAACCACATCTAGTCCTCATCGTTTACAGCGTGGACTACCAGGGTATCTAATCCTGTTCGCTCCCCACGCTTTCGCGCCTCAGTGTCAGTTTTCGGCCAGGTAGCTGCCTTCGCCATCGACGTTCCTTCCGATATCTACGCATTTCACCGCTACACCGGAAATTCCGCTACCCTCTCCTCAACTCCAGTCATATCGTTTGCGATGCGCTTCCTAGGTTAAGCCCAGGGCTTTCACATCACACTCATATAACCACCTACGCGCCCTTTACGCCCAGTAAATCCGATTAACGCTTGCACCCTCTGTATTACCGCGGCTGCTGGCACAGAGTTTGCCGGTGCTTATTCTGCTGGTACCGTCAAAATGCACGGATTATCCCCGTACACCCTTCTTCCCAGCCTAAAGGGCTTTACAACCCGAAGGCCTTCTTCACCCACGCGGCATCGCTGGATCAGGGTTTCCCCCATTGTCCAATATTCCCCACTGCTGCCTCCCGTAGGAGTCTGGGCCGTGTCTCAGTCCCAGTGTGACTGGTCGTCCTCTCAGACCAGTTACCGATCATCGCCTTGGTGAGCCTTTACCTCACCAACTAGCTAATCGGACGCAGGCCTCTCCAGTAGCGTCACCTCTCGGCAACTTTCCTCTCTCGAGTTTATGCGGTATTAGCCAAAGTTTCCCTTGGTTATCCCCCTCTACTGGGCAAGTTCCTACGTGTTCCTCACCCGTCCGCCGCTCGTCAGCAACCTGTATTGCTACAGGCCCTGCTACCGCTCGACTTGCATGTGTTAGGCGTGCCGCCAGCGTTCAATCTGAGCCAGGATCAAACTCTCCACTTCTTGAAACTCTTCGCCTCGCTTGCATCTCTGCAAACAGGCATATTCTCCTTCACATTACCTCTCTCAGGTAAGCGCGCACATTTCTTCACTCTTTCCAACTTGTTAAAGATCTTTTTTCGCTTGAGATGGCGCATTCTACCCGATCTCATTTGAGTGTCAACACTCATTTCAAAATAATTTTAACTTTTTTTACTTAAGCGTAATTTTTGCAAATCGACGCTTGCCGACTTGGAAAATAATTGTCTTATTTTTCGTTAATAGCAAATTTCTATCCATGACTCGTTCACCATCTAAACGCACCGCTCCTTGCTGTAGGAGCCGCACTGCTTCAGAAGTACTCTCCGTGAGGCTTGCTGACTTCATAACATTCGCAATCGACATGCCTGCGTCACCTACCATGACGGTCAATTCAGGCATATCGTCTGGCAATTGGCCTTTTTGAAATTGAGCGACAAAATTTTCGCGAGCTTGCTTGCCTGCTGCTTCTCCATGGAAGCGCGATACGATTTCTTCTCCTAAGAGAAATTTCACATCACGCGGATTCATGCCCTGGTTGACCTCTTCTCGTAGCTTGTGAATGTCGCTGAGGCTGCGGAAACTAATGAGCTCATACCATAACCACATCGTCTCATCAGAAATAGACATGACTTTGCCGAAAATCTGATCAGCCGGCTCATCGATCCCAATGTAATTATTAAGTGACTTGGACATTTTTTTAACGCCATCTAAGCCGGGTAATAAAGGTAACATGATGACAACTTGGGGCGACTGACTGAAATGTTTTTGTAATTCTCTCCCCATTAAGAGATTAAATTTTTGATCAGTGCCTCCTAGCTCAATGTCTGCTTTTAACTCAACAGAATCGTAGCCTTGTAAAAGCGGATACAAAAATTCATGAATTGCAATCGGTTGACCAGAAGTATAACGTTTATGAAAATCATCGCGCTCTAGCATTCTCGCCACGGTATACGTTGACGCTAATCGTATCATGTCCGCTGGACTTAATTTGTTCATCCAAGTGGCGTTAAAACAGATTTCTGTTTTGGCAGGATCGAGAATTTTAAAGACTTGCTTGCGATAAGTTTCTGCATTCGCCTCGACTTGTTCGCGTGTCAACGGAGGACGGGTTTCATTTTTGCCAGAAGGATCGCCGATCATGCCGGTAAAATCACCAATTAAAAATTGAACTTGATGACCTAAATCTTGGAATTGGCGTAACTTGTTTAATACTACTGTATGGCCGAGGTGAAGATCAGGAGCCGTAGGGTCACAACCCAGCTTGACGCGTAAAGGGCGGCCTAGTTTTAATTTTTCCACTAACTCTGCTTCGATCAGAATTTCTTCTGTCCCGCGACGAATGATGGATAGCGCTTCGTCAATTGTTGTCATAGTCATCTCCGATTTTTGGAGAATTATGGCACAATATGCCCTGAACACAACAACAGTACCGAGAATTGAGTATGGCAGAACTTTATATTGGGTTGATGTCTGGCACGAGTGCAGATGGAATTGATGCTGCATTAGTAGATTTTAGCCAGCCTACTCCTACGATGGTTGCGACTTATTATATGCCTTATCCTGCGGCGCTGCGGGAACAAATTCTGGCGCTTTGCGTGCAAGGCGAAGATGAAATTCAGCGTATGGGTGAATTGGATGTGCTGCTGGGCAAAACGTTTGCACAAGCAGCTAATACCTTATTACAGCAACAGTCGCTTTCGTCTGCAGATATTAAAGCGATAGGCAGCCATGGCCAAACCGTGCGGCATGCGCCGCAGCGTTTTACGTTGCAGATTGGTGATCCCAATACGATTGCAGCAGAAACAGGTATTACAACTATTGCTGATTTTCGTCGTAAAGATATGGCGTATGGTGGACAAGGAGCACCGTTGGTACCGGCGTTTCATCATCATTTGTTTGCGCGTCAGCAATTGCCACCACTCATTGTAAATATTGGCGGGATTGCGAATGTGACGGTGTTATCTTCACCTATCATCGGTTTTGATACAGGCCCGGGAAATGTATTGATGGATGCGTGGATTCAGCTACATCACCAGAAAACTCACGATGCGCAGGGTACGTGGGCTGCGCAAGGTAAAATTCAGCCTGCTTTGCTAGCGCAGTTATTATCCGATCCCTACTTCACTTTACCGCCTCCTAAAAGTACAGGACGCGAGTACTTTCATCTGACGTGGCTACAAAAATATTTATCTGCCTTACCGAAAAAATTTCTGCCTGAAGATGTACAAGCAACATTAGCAGAATTAACCGCATGCAGTATTCTTAAGGCGATACAATCCTATCGATTGGAAGGAGAAATAGTGATTTGCGGCGGTGGTGCGCACAATGCCTATCTCATGCAGCGTATGCGTACGTTAGCAGCACCGCAGTTTAGTGTGAATTCGACCCAGAAATATGGAATTGATCCTGATTGGGTGGAAGCAGTTGCATTTGCATGGCTGGCTAAACAGACCTTGCTGCGTCAACCAGGCAATTTACCAAGTGTAACTGGCGCGAAAAAACCGGTTGTATTAGGGGGCATTTATCATCCCTAAATCACAACCACGCGTTTCCGGTACAAAAAATAATACAACGAATCCCGTGATGGCAGCGCAAAAAGCGATGTAAAAAGCAGGGGCAAATGGAATATTGGTAGCTAAGAACAGCCAATTGCAAATTAAAGGAACGGTACCGCCCAGAAATCCATTACCAATATTGTAGCCTAAGGATAATCCTGTATAGCGCGCAGGCGGCGGAAAATTTTCGACGACTGAAATAGAAGTCGTACCTTGCTCTAGCGCACTGAAAATAGTGAAGAGTAAAAGAATCGCGGCCATTAGCGTCACATTCTCAATTTGTAAGAAATAAAAACCTGGTATGACGCATAAAGTAATTAAAGTCGCATTAAACAATAGCATTTTTCTTCTGCCTAAATAATCGCAAAGCAAACCGGCGATTGGAACGAATAACACCATCAGCCCCATTAATAACGACATCAGAATGGAAACACGATGAATAGAGAAGTGTAATTTTTGGGTTAAAAAAATAGGGATATAGACAAAACAAAAATAATAAAAAGTACTCCCCATGCAAACCAGACCAAGTGTACGCAATAGTTGTTGAAAATGATTTTTAAAAACGGTTTTGATGGGATTATTCACTAATAATTTTTTCTCTTTTAACCTATCAAACACTTGGGTTTCATGGATGCGCAAACGAAATGCATAAATAAATAAACAAAAAATACCACTGATAAGATAGGGAATGCGCCATCCCCAAGCTTCTAGCGCTTGATCACTTAGAAAGTGACTGGTCAGAATGCCTACAAACGCCGCACATAAAATACCGATATTTGAACCCGTACTTGCAAATGAAGTAAATGTGGCTCGGTAACGCTCTGGAGCAGTCTCAGCAAGATATATTAAATTGCCACTGTATTCACCGCCTAAGCTAATCCCCTGCCAGATTCGAATCAGCATGAGCAAAATAGGTGCGGTGATACCTATTTGTTGGTAAGAAGGTAAAAAGCTAATACACAAAGTCGGTAGCGAGATCATAAGGACGGATAGCCGTAACGTTTTAGCACGGCCATATTTATCCCCTAAATAACCAAACAGCAATGCTCCCAAAGGACGGCAGAGAAAACCGATAGAAAAGATCGTGATCGTTGCTATCCAGTTAGCGTGCGCGTCTTCAGGCGAAAAAAATAGACGGCTGAAAAGAGCAGAAAAGATAGTAAATAAGCCAAAATCATACCATTCTAAAATATTCCCTAAGCTACTGTTTGCAATAGAAGAAAAATAATGAGCTGTTTTTTTCATACAAGCCCTTCTGCTATGTTATTGAAAAATCACTTTTAATATTTCGAGGCGCATTCATTATAAAATATATTTAAAGAAGATAGAAAAACAACAAAACGAGGAGTTTTATTTTACCCAGCGTCATGCCCATTGATAATCGTAAGTGTCGTACCCCAACAATTGATTGTGGCGGCAGTATGATTTCCTTCCAGGCCAAAAAAATGCCGCCCTTCAATTGTTAGACTTTTCCATACTCTCTGCCTTTGCCTAGCCAACGCTCTGTTAGTGGTTCGATGATATCGACATGATCGTGTAAAATACGTTCGGCAGCGTGCTGGACGTGAGGTAAGAGGTCGCTGTCACGAATAAGATCCGCAACGCGGAAAGAGAGCTCGCCAGTTTGTCGAGTACCTAATACTTCACCCGGGCCGCGTAATTCTAAATCGCGTTGCGCAATTTGAAAGCCGTCTGTTGTTTCACGTATCACTGCTAAGCGAGCTTTGGCTAATTCGGACAAAGGATGTTGGTAGAGTAATAAGCAATAACTCGCCACCTTACCTCGTCCCACGCGCCCACGTAATTGATGTAATTGGGAAAGCCCTAAGCGCTCGGCATTTTCAATGACCATGACGCTTGCATTGGGTACATCGACACCGACTTCGATAACCGTTGTGGCAACGAGAAGATGTAATTCACCTTGCTGAAAAGCCTGCATGATTTTGTCCTTCTCATTGGCACGCAAACGTCCGTGAATTAAACCTACTTTTATTTCGGGTAAAGCTGCTTGCAATTGTTCTGCTGTGTTGGTTGCAGCTTGGCAATTTAATGCTTCGGATTCTTCTATCAAGGGACAAACCCAATACACTTGCCGTCCTTCACGGCAGGCACTTCGTACACGTTCGATCACTTCCTCACGGCGAGAATTAGCGATGATGCTGGTGATGATAGGCGTTCGACCTGGTGGTAATTCATCAATCATGGAGACATCGAGATCAGCATAAAAACTCATGGCGAGTGTGCGCGGGATGGGAGTCGCTGTCATGATTAATTGATGTGGATAATAGTCGGCTTGCATACCCTTTTGGCGAAATAACGCACGTTGCTGCACACCGAAGCGGTGTTGTTCATCAACAATAATGAATGCTAGCTTGGAAAATGCGACTTCTTCTTGAAATAACGCATGTGTTCCTAACACAATTTGTGCTTCACCATTTCCAATGGCCTTTAAGGCTGTTGTTCGTTCACGTCCTTTAATGCTGCTAGAGAGAAAAGCGACTTTGATGCCTAAAGGCTCCAGCCAGCGTTTCGTCACCCGAGTATGCTGCTCAGCTAATAATTCCGTCGGCGCCATCATGGCTGCTTGATAACCGTTTTCGATGGCTTGCAACATCGCTAATACTGCAACAACCGTTTTACCCGAGCCGACATCGCCCTGCACTAATCGCAACATCGGATGGGGGCGTGATAAATCTGTTTTAATTTCAGCAACGACGCGCGATTGGGCATTAGTCAATTGAAAAGGTAAATTGCTGAGGAATTGTTGCGAAAGATGATCTTTCATTTGGAAAGGAATGCTAGTTTGGGATTGAAATTGATGTTTAATGTGCAACAAGCTGATGCGATGTGCAAGTAACTCTTCGAAGATTAATCGTTTCTGGGCGACGGTTTTATTTTCCAGGAGCTCGGTCATCGCAATATCGCGTGGGGGCTTATGAACAAACTGCAAGGCTTCTTGCAATGTCGGTAAGGATAATGATTGCAATAAAGGAAGTGGAAGTATTTCGCGCAACTCAGGATGTTGGCGAATAATTGCCAATGCATTATTGATTATCTTTCTCAGCACATATTGGCTTAATCCTTCGGTAGCAGGATAAACGGGGGTGAGATGAGCATCGATAGGAATAGGCCTTTGGGGCGTAATAAGTTGAAATTCCGGATGCACCATCTCTAATCCTTTTGCTCCTAAACGCACTTCGCTATAACAGCGCATCCGATTACCTGGTTTTAGGCTATCTACTAAATAAGGCAGCACATGAAAGAAACGTAAATAGAGGGTGCCAGTTTCGTCTTTTAATTCACATAATAATTTCGTACGGCCGTGTGTTGGCATAGAAATGGATTGAATGGTGCCTTCAATCACTACTTCATTGCCAGGAAGGAGGGTTCGAATCGCTTGAACTTGCGTACGGTCTTGATAGCGGGCAGGCAGATGAAACAACAGATCTCGGACAGAATGAATATCTAAACGAGCGAGATGTTTTGCAATTTGCTTTCCAACACCACGCAAGCGAAAAGACAGCGACGTCTCAGGTGTGTTTTTCTTCTTTGCACGCAAAAGAAGACCCTCTTTGGTTTAGTCATTGACAAAAAAATCCAAGCATGTATAAATGCGCTTCTCAATCATCCTGCCGGGGTGGTGGAATTGGTAGACACGCAGGTTTCAGATGCCTGTGGGGGAAACCCCGTGGAGGTTCAAGTCCTCTCCTCGGCAATGAAAGGGTCTAGCTCTATCACCTCAAACGGATTACGCAGCATAATGATGTCTTTTCTGTCCGGTCCCGTTGAGATGAGATCAATCGGCACCCCCGCTAATTTTTCTACATACAACAGATACTTTTGGGCATTAGCTGGCAGATCGTTAAAACGCTTAATGCTGGCAGTCGATTCGGTCCAACCAGGTAATTCCTCATAAATCGGTTCACAGGCAGCAAAACTATCACTTTCCAAGGGTGGATAAGGGCATACCTCCCCCTTCAAGCGATAACCCGTACAAATCTTAATCACAGAAAGGCCATCTAATACATCCAGCTTCGTCATACATAACCCTGAAATACTATTGAGCTGAATAGCACGACGCAACGCCGCGATATCTAACCAACCACAACGGCGAGGGCGACCTGTCACGGAGCCAAATTCATTGCCGCGCGTCGCTAAATGCTTACCTGCTTCGTCTTTTAATTCTGTTGGGAAAGGGCCCGAACCCACACGCGTCGTATAGGCCTTCGTAATACCTAAGATGTAATTGAGATGACGCGGACCATAACCACTGCCAGTACAAACCGCACCTGCTGTCGTATTAGATGAAGTGACATAAGGATACGTACCATGGTCGACATCTAATAAGGTTCCTTGCGCCCCTTCAAATAAAATATTTTTTCTTTCCTCCCGATAACGAGCTAGCAAAGCAGCCACATCCGCTCGCATTGGCCGTAAACGCGGTACCATTTTCAGCAAATTTTCAAGTAGTGGTCGATACTCAATGGGTTCATGCTGGTGATAGTGCTCTAAAATAAAGTTGTGGTAATTGAGCACCTCTTCTAATTTTTCACTCAACCGTTTTTCATCAAATAAATCACCAAAACGTACCGCTCGTCTTGCGACTTTATCTTCGTATGCAGGGCCAATACCGCGCCCCGTCGTACCTATTGCTGTTTTACCCTTCGCTGATTCCCGCGCGCGATCTAATGCCACATGTGAGGGCAGCACTAAGACACATGCTTCGCTGATACGTAATTTTTCTGTCACCGGCACACCTGCGCGTTCTAATTCTTCAATTTCTTCTAATAATGCAGTAGGAGAAAGCACCACACCACTGCCGATTAAACATTGAGCGTGCGCATGCAAAATACCAGATGGGATAAGGCGTAAAATCGTTTTTTTACCGTCTATGACCAACGTATGCCCTGCATTATGACCACCTTGGAAACGCACCCCCACAGAGGCTTGCTCCATGAGCATATCGACAATCTTACCTTTACCTTCATCACCCCATTGACTACCTAGAACAACAATGCTTTTTCCCATAATAAAGTCTCTATATTAAAAAAGATCATGCGCGATGGATACCAATGCTAGTCCCACTAGCATACTTACTAAACCCAAAATCCGTAAGACACGGTCACCTTGAATAAACATTTGCTGCATTAACCGCCGCCAAAAAGGTGGTGATAAAAACGGAAGAATTCCTTCGAAAACAAAAAGTAAGCCCACTGCTGTTAGAAAAATTGACCACATCATGCTGCTGTCATCCTCCTCTCATTCTTAGCGTGCGGTGACTATACTAGCGGAAAAGCCGTTCTAACTCTACCTTGGACATACGCACTACTACGTGATGGCAACCCTCTTCATCCGTCGTCTCCGCCACTACCACATTACGAGCATAAAGTTCTGCTCGTAACTTACCTTGCTTAGGCGTCAAAATTATCTCTTGCTCGGCCACTTCTCGACCCAATACTTCGCTGATTGCTGTTAATAATGCTGAAATACCTAAATTCTTCGTGACAGAAATTTTCACTCGCTTAATTTGCTGATCGTCATCTCGGTCAATCGCAGGCTGCACGCCTGATAATAAATCAATTTTGTTATATACCAGCAGTCGCGGCACCGTGTCTGCTTTAATCTCAGCAAGTACGTGATTGACTTGCTCGATATGAATATCCCGCTGTTCGTCATGCGCATCAATGACATGAAGTAATAAATCTGCTTCACTGACTTCTTCTAAAGTCGCATGGAAAGCTTCTACCAAATCATGCGGAAGATGACGAATAAATCCCACCGTATCCGCTAAAATAAATGGACCTGTTTCAGGAAACTCCACTCGGCGCAAAGTCGGATCCAGTGTGGCAAATAATTGATTGGCCACATACACCTCTGCACCCGTTAATCGATTAAAAAGTGTCGATTTACCCGCATTGGTATAACCAACGAGTGCTACAGTTGGGATAGTCGCTTTCCGCCGCGCACGGCGACTCAACTCTCGTTGCGCACGAAGCTTCGCTAAGCGTGTGGTGATTGTTTTGATTCGATTACGGATTAACCGCCTATCTGTTTCCAATTGCGTTTCACCTGGTCCTCGTAATCCGATACCACCCCGTTGTCTTTCTAAGTGAGTCCAGACACGTATCAATCGCGTGGCAAGATGTTTCAATTGCGCTAATTCAACCTGCAACTTCCCCTCAAAACTACGAGCACGCTGAGCAAAAATATCCAAAATCAATCCCGTGCGATCTAACACACGGCAATTCACTAAGCGCTCTAAATTTCGTTCCTGGGCGGGTGATAAATCATGATTGAAAATAATAAGCTGTGCTTGATGCGCTACGACGACATCGCGAATTTCTTCTGCTTTCCCTGAGCCGACAAAATAACGCGACTCAGGCGACCGTCGCGTTCCCGTGACGACCGCCACTACCTGCGCCCCCGCAGACAACGCAAGCTCCTTGAATTCATCAAGATCTTGCGCCATTTTGCCTACAGGGAAATTGATATGAACTAAAACAACATGTTCTCCGCCAGAGGGGCGATCGATCAACGCTACTACCTCGCTTTTTACTTACTCATGCTCATCTCGGGGATAACCCATTTTACCGGTATTCCCATTGTGCTTATGGTTACCATTATTTCCATTGCCATTATTATACTCAAATGGTGATGACACATTTCGTGCGGGTACAATGGTGGAAATCGCATGTTTGTAAACCATCTGACTGACAGTATTTTTGAGCAATACCACAAACTGGTCAAATGACTCAATCACTCCTTGTAACTTAATCCCATTGACTAAATAAATAGATACAGGAATCTTTTCTTTTCGTAACGAATTCAAGAAAGGATCTTGTAACGATGGTCCTTTTGTCATGTTTTTATTCTCCCATGATAAACTAAAAAAGTCCTTGTTAATGGACAGGTTATGAAAACACCAGAGGATATCGGATATACTATTGCCAAGCAAGATCGATTATAGGCATAAGGTGGAAAAGCGTTGATCATTTACTAGCCTAATGCTGCTAATATGCTATTATAAGTAGCTGAGATAAATCTTATGAATAAATCAACTTCATCGTCAACAAGAATTTGCGCTAGCTGTGGGCTGGAAAAACCATTGGCTGCTTTTACGCTCCGGGCGGGCTTATTGGGTATGACGTATAGCAATATTTGCTCGGATTGTCGTCAAGGTAAATCAACGAAGGAACATGGCGGTGAAACTCGGCGGGACGTAGGGGGTTCCCGACTTCGGTCTGGGGAGCGAGTGAAAGCGGAGAGTGATAAAAAAGAATTAGTCAAACAACTGAAAGAGGAGGCTGAAAAACAACAAGAAAAAGGCACGAAAGCTTGGTTGGAAAAAGCCTTAAAGCAAGAAACCTCCGTCACAGATGAGAAAAGGCGCCGGGCTGAAGCGGAAGAAAAGAAAGTTAAACCGACGGAACAGCCAGCTCCTGACAGTAAAACGGAACAAGAACGTCGGTTTGAACAAGAACGAGAGGTAAGGATATCGGGAACGATTAATTTGGGTGAGGCTAAATATAGCCAATCGCCTTTGTTTGATACGTTGAAACGGCGACTAGGGAAAGAAATAGGTAAACAAAGCGAGCAGCCGTTGACTGATGCGATCAAAAGAACGTGGAAGCCGAAATAATGTCTCTGTCATCCACGCTTTCGCGCAAGAATATCCGGGAATCAGGTATAAAAAAGTGTCATCCTGGAATTTAGCGCTAAAAACAGCGCTAAATTCCACGATGACACTTTTTACTGCTTTACCCGATACTAGTGCACTTTCGCGGGAATGACTAAAAGCGACGGGAAGGGCTAAAAAATGGGTTGGCTGAAGGTGGCAAGCTCCTATTATTATTAAACTGTTGCCACATTTGGAAAGGGTTACTCCTCACCTGAGGTTTTTTGTCGAGCGAAGGACTCCCTGTTACCTCTTTCCATAGTTTATTCAAGGATCTCCTATCATCTAACACTTCTTTATAAATATGTTCCGCTTGTTTATCCCCTTCAACCATGTCGCACCACCTAAATTTATCCAATTTTTTTTCCATTTCCGAGAGAAATTGGAGCCACTTATCCCATTTTTCACAAATTTTTGGATAAGATGCGCTAATCAATTTATCATTGCTGTCATAAAAAACATTATAAAAAATATAAAGCTCCTCATATTTGGATGCGTTTACCGAGTCGTTAAGTACTGTTGCAATATGGTGGATGATCTTAGCGAGTTGAGATAGCTTACCTTTCTCCTGATGATAAAAAATTCCTATTGAAGCCGTCTTATTTTCAAATAAAGACATTAACATATTTAAAAGACCCTGTAATTTTTCTTTATCCGAACACCAGAAAGGACACAAAATTTCAGACATCTTGACGATATCACCTAATTGAGTAGGATAGGGACTGATTTTTAGCAGGTAATGAAATGCCCATTCAAAATTTTTCCCAGATTCTTCTAATTGTTTACGCTGAAGAAGAAGAAACCCCCCTAAACTATAACGCTCAAAAAGTTCTACCAGTTTTCGCCGAGACATTTGATCTGGCATTGAAGGAGTGGTCCTAATTTGATTTTCTAATTCAGTTATTCTTGCATTTACATGTTCTAACATCTTAGCTGGATAATTTTGCAGAAAAGATTGCGCAAAATTTCCCTCATTATAACCATTCATGACAAGTTGCAGTTGGACTTCGAAAGGATATCTAGCGATATTTTCAGCACTCAATGCTTCTTGCTTTTTAGCTATCATAAAGCCTGAATAATTATATAATAGAGGACTTTCCATATCCCCAAGATTAACCATATTAGCACTACCAATTAATTGAAGTTCTTCATGAATATCTATTTCGGAAAAGTGTCGATATTTTTTAATGCTTTCATTGTTAGTACTTCTTATTTCTTTTACATAGTCAAAATTATTCTCTATATAATCTCTAACAGTCAGCTCTCCATTCTCCTCATAATTATTTCCTATGTAAAGAATGACGCCATTCTCATTTAACAGGTGTTGGGCATTTGCTAACATGAGCTGAATATTGTCCACCGGGGGCAAGTGTTCAAAAAAAATAAAATCAAAATGATTGGCAGGAAAGGGGGGGAGCTCTTCGATATTAGCTTTGGATAAATCGAAAATATAATCGGGGTCTACGCTTTTATCTAAATCCATACATATGAAGGAGTCATTATAGAATCTTGCGTAGGTTGAAGCTAAATGACCATTACCCACAATTAAGTACTTAGGAAGATTATGATCAACAATAGGAGGAACACCATCAAGGGGATCGTAAATGCTCTCAACAAATTCCTCCATCCCTTCCCATAAATGGTCATCCTCTTTGCTGAGTAAAGGATAGGGAGTAGTTTCGAAATAGTCGTAGCCTCTTCGAAATTCTTTATACATCTTGCTTAAATACTGTTTGTCTACAAGTATTTCTTCCGTTAACCGTTTTTGAATTTCTAATGCACGTTTTAATGCTTTCTGTTGGGAGTATTCTGGAATAGAATGTTCTAGCCATTCAATCTGCTGATTTAAGTTTTTTAATTGATCTTCCTTCTCCTGCAAAGATTTTCCCCATTTCTTTATTTCCTCAAACAAATAACCCATTACAATAGGGAAATAAGGTTGACTCCACTGTTCTAATGGCTGTTCTAATACGTGGCTACGGTTTTTCATATTATGCCCTCCTTCGTCTTTTACACGCAAATAGGGGTTCGATTTTTTTCTATATTTTTCTGTTCTTTCCTATATTCTGCTTCCTGTTCTAGCGCAGATACTTCTTTTTCTTCGTTTTCCGTTGTAGGCACATGGGGTGCTTTTGATAATATTTTCTCGCTTAGGAGACGATCACTGATAGCCTGATAAATGTTAGTAGCTCTATTAAATTGATCATTTAACTCCCTTATTCTATTTTTCCTTTCAAATGCTGATTTACTGCCTAATTGAATGACTTCTTTTTTCATGAATTCAACAAATTTTATCAAGCGCTTGGCATTATTATCACTCATCCCTAAGGCAAGAAGCTCGTTTAGTAAATTATCGATTTTTTTGCCTAACATCATGGTTTCATCTTTTTGAGGTACAAACAAGCCCATATTAGTTGCAACAGAGATTGGTTTAGCCATAGCACGCAATTCTCTGTATTCAGGATTATTTTCTATTTGACGTAATTCTGCTTCAATAGATGAAATTTCTGCTATTAGCTTCGTTGTCACGGGGACGTTTTGTAGGGAATAGACCCGGTTAGCTAGCCCTTGAACTAAATCATTCTTTCCTTCTCCTTTAAAAGGGTCAGGAATATGCGGATATTTTTTAGTTAACTCATCCATTTGTTTCACTAATTGGGCTATTCTTTCATTAGGCAATATAGCAGCAGTTAATATTTCGCTCTCACTAACCTCTATATCTTCACTAACTAAAGTCCGAAGGGATCTAAATTCATTATTATGTTCCAATTCAGTTATTCTTTCTTCAATTTTTGACAATTTTTTGATGCGTTGTGCTTTTTCCATTAATTGCGCATTGCCAATCTCATCTTTAATTTCACGTAACATCTTATTTAATTGCTCATCTGTCTCTGTTACAAATGGATCTTTATCAAGTTTTCTCCGCATGTAAATGGGATTGTAAGCAAAATTACCCACTTCAGCTTCTATTTCTCTCATTTTACGTATTAAATTATTAAAGCGATATTCCACTTCTATTTCAGAAGTTGATATTGTTTTTTCATTGACTTCTAAAGAATCATCAAATAAACGCCGCAGATTTGTAAATTCTTCGTTATTTTCTAATTTCTCCATTCTTACTTCAAGTTTTGGCAATTCATTCGCGAGTTGTAATTTTTGCAACTCCACCTTACTAACATCATCTCTCAATTTTCGTAAAGTGTCATTCAGCTTAGCCTCTGTTGCAATTACAAATTTATTTTCCTCTATGAGCCTCCTCTGAATATAAACCGAATGTTTAGTAAAATTATCAATCTCTGCTTGAATGGTTCTTATTTTAGTTTTCAAACGGCTAAGACGATCTTCCATTCCTATTAAGGCATTCGCTGTACTATTTTTTATGATAACAGATGATGAGGATTTTCTTTTAGATAATTCATTAACCGCCTTTTCTACCTCATCAACGACATCCAACATAGATTTTCCGCTTGTCAAACTTTCGATAGCGTTTTGCACTTTTTCTAAACTAGACTTAACTAAGTCGACTTCACCACCCGATATTTTACTCAAAACACTTGTGGCATAAGTTCGCAGGCATTTTTCTTTTAATTCCACCATGACATTTTTAACTGTTTCTACATCTTTCGCCTTTTCCAATCTCTTGAGGAGCGTATCCCGTGATTCTTTCGTATTAAGTGCTCTTGTTGTTTTACTGAGATCTTTTGTCTGAATGAGGGAAAATATTTGATAACACCTTGCTTTTAATGCCGCTAATTCATCCTCAGTCGGAGGAGTAATGGATTGCCAGATAGTTTCATCGCTTGCAAACAGATTAATTGAAGCAGATGAGTGCATTGTGCGGCTCATGACGGGGCCCTTCAACATTTTATTCTTAACGATTAAAAGAGCTGCCTCAATTAAATCTTGACCCCGTACCTTTTGTGGATCTAGGTCAAAAGCGATAATGATATCTTTGGCTATAAGTTCCCGCAACTTATAATCAGAAGAACTGAGAACATTTAACAATTCAATACAAATTTCTTCATAGGGTTTATTACAAATAGAATCTAGTAAATTTTTAGCTCGTTTGGAATGTTTGTCATCTTCAAGATAGGATTGGATGCTACCAATGATTGCGGAAAGAAGTAATACGCTTTGCTCTCTTTGATGTTCTGATTTTTTAAATCGTTCAGGAACCTGTTGAAATAAAACCTTCTTTTTTTGGTCATCTAATTTTTTGTTAGTTTGCAAATGACTTATTATCCATGAATACTCCATTTTTTCTATCCCTGGAAGTAGTCCCATGTCATAACCTTTTGTTGCTTCTCTAATTTCCTTTTGTAAGGATAGAAAGGACGTTACATTTGAAACATATTGGAATTTTTCTCTTAATTCATTAAAAAGACTTTTTTCTAATTTTTCTTTATCAGTGGTGCATGAGGGAGGATAAGGTAAATCCGTAATCTTCTGATACGCTTTCAACTCATTAAGTGTAGCCTCATTTAATTTTTCTTTATTAGCCTCAGGAAGGCACGTTATTAAAAGAGAGTTGAGATAGATAGCGAACACATCTCCCACGAAATCAATGGCGAACTCTTCCCGACAAGTCTTCTCATCTTTATACTCGAAGCGTCTCCTACCCCTGCCGCTTGACCACTTATGAGGAATCTTAGCTTGCTCTACTATGGTGATGGCGCATACCTGAGTAATGAGCTCTTTTTTTTGTTTTATGCTTACTTGAGAATAGTTTATTGTTTCAATTGCATTTTTAACGCTTTTATATATCTCAGCACATAAATCAGCATACTCCTTTGCTGTAAGTTGATCCTCGTCCCTGCGATAGCGCTCGGTGGATTTATTAATACGGCCGAACACTTTCACAAAAGAGTTTGAAACAGCCGCAATCCCTTTAGCTATATCCTCTAATTTTGATGCTTTAATTTTAGCTAGTGGTTTTTCAATTAATTCTTTATCAAAATAAGATAACGCTGGATGCTCACTTAATTCACTTATCCAGCGTACATCATCCCAACTATGATAGGAATGATCTCCCTTCTCAATGGAGGCAAGCTCTTTTTTGATGGTAAGGATATTAGTTACTTTTTGTTTTTCTGAATTCCTAAGCGAAATTGCAAAATAAGCAGGGATCACTTCTTCTGGTACAATTATTTCTTCCATTTTACCATCCGGATCGGGCTCCCACGCTCCGTAACTAATGCTCTCCTTCCCTTTCCCATCATCATAAGTATGTACTGTGCGCGTCATGAGAGGTATTCTTTTCTTGTGTGCAGGAATCCTTTGCGCAGGAATTTCCTGCCCATTTTTTTCTAAATTAATGGTACTTAAAGTTGGATGGTTTGCGATTACCTTAAGAAATTCTTCAGGAATGCTTTCTATTTGATTGTAAGATAAATCAAGTTCTTCTAATTTATCATTCTTGCTAAGCGCTTCTAAAAATGAAGGGTTTTTTAAATCTTGAGAAGTAATATGTTGTCCTTTTAATTGCCACCGCGAATCAGTTAAATTTAATTCATTCTTTCTAAAGGAAAACATACGCTTACTCCTCGCAATTATTTTATTTAAATATAGTATTGATAATAACTGTTTAAATTTTGTTTAATTTAAAAACTGAGGGAATTATATGGAAAAAAACTTAACATTTTATTATCGTACGATTTCATTTTGAGGAATTGGGATGTTTCGCAGTTAGCCGTGCTATTTTCTATTCTTTTTTAACCAACTCACCTTCTGCATTAATGACATATTCAATATTATTATGCGTAAATGATAAAAATTTATTAGCACGCAAGGCACCTTCTTTCACTTTAATCAATTTATTGCCTATCGTGTCTTTACCTATATCAGCACCTTCTTGTATGATCTCATCTTTTTTGACAGCAAATACCACATAACCATGTTGCATCTTATTCGACTTACTTCTAATAAATGATTCTACTTGTGGTTTCTCACTATAAATCGGTCGATTCACACTGTATTCATAAAACACAGAGGGATGTAGCATCTTTTGCCAGGATGGAAATAGGATGCCTTGGGCATTGTAAAGATAGACATACACACACACTTCATCTGGCAACACTTCAATCATTGCCTGCTTGCTTTCGTTTTGATGCGAAATAAAACTCTCTTCCACCCGCAACAGTAAGGCCTGCAAACGCTCGCGAATAAAACGGAACTTATCACCAATCTGATATTTTTCACGCAATGCCTTATCCTGTTCCACGGCTTCGCGAACAAGAGCTAACAGCTTGTCTTTTTGGTCATCTTTTGAAGTTGGCATAATGATGATAGTAACGTTTAATCTTTCGATGTGCTAGACGAAGGACGAGGAATAAATTCATCGCACTGCTTCGCTAGTTCGAGCAGACGTTCAGAACCATCAAGTAGGTATTGGATAGATTTGTTAGGTGTACCCGTTTTTTCTCCCGGTGCAGCACTCAGCAAGCCCTCTCCTAATGCATGCTGCTGCCGGCCTATTTCAAGCAAGGTGCTTTTCACTAACGCTGCCAATAATGCTACATCCGTCATGATTATCACCGCTCGAGTTGTATAGAGATGACTTTCATTTATAAGCATAGCATAGTTGCCTGTGGCTTAAGGTAAAGCCCGTAATATGGTTATTTATTGAGCAGAGCTATCGGTTCCCCCAGCGGTTGCGATGGGCGTAGCAGCGGCTCGGTTAGCTAATTGGTCTTTATAGCCGCGATGTTCGTTTTCTTGGATTTGATAAGTGCGGCGCTGCATATAAGCGCTGCGAACAAAAGCATATTTATCGTAAGAGGCTTCTTCCATGGTGGATTCGACTTTTAATAACTGCGCCCTGCGATCGACGACGCCAACACTATAGACTGCATAACGCGTTGAAGTCGGGTCAATGTAAGGGTACACAGAAAATGCAAAATAATCCACGGGTAATCCCACTGCATCACGAGGCGTACTGGGTCCAAAGAAAGGTAAAACGAGATAATTGGAACGTTTAAAACCCCAAGTCGCGAGCGTAAGACCAAAATCATTCGAATAAGGCTGCAATTGCATACGCGTCGCCATATCAAAAAAGCCGCCTATTCCAATGGTGGTATTGATACCGAAACGCCATATATCATTCGCAGCTTGATAAATTTTTATTTGTAATAAATCATTGGCAATTGTTGGCAATGTATTGATGTTATTGAAAAAATTATGAACACCTTCATTCAAAGGCTTAGGCATCACATCATTGTAGAAAGTGGCCACTGGCTTTAGAATGTATTTATCTAACTTTTCATTGAAACTAAACATAGCTCGGTTAAAACCTTCGTAAGGATCGTCGGTGGAAGCCGCCACAATACCTGGCGTGCATGTGACGAGTAAGGCTGCACAGAGCATGGCTATTTTATGGTTCATAATTTATCCTAACTGATATATCTGGAAAAAAGTTAATTTCTTTACTCTCGTTCTATAGTATTTCAGAAAACTGTGTTAAATAATACTCATCAAATTTTGTAATACAAGAAGTATTTTTATGAACAAATTCCGTCCACGCCCTTTGGCTCTCATTATTCTTGACGGTTGGGGTTATCGGGCAGACCCTCGCGATAATGCGATTGCTGCTGCACATAAACCGAACTGGGAACATTTATGGACAACTTACCCTCATACACTGATCTCAGGATCAGGACGTTGCGTCGGATTGCCTGATAATCAGATGGGGAATTCAGAAGTAGGCCACCTGAATATGGGGGCAGGCCGGATTGTGCATCAAGATTTGACCCGGATTGATCAGGCGATAGAAGATGGCGAATTTTTTAGTAATCCTGTTTTAGTAGAAGCTTTTCATCATGCAAAGCAAAATGGTAAAGCGGTGCATGTAATGGGTTTATTGTCACCAGGAGGCGTACATAGTCATGAGCGTCATATTCATGCCCTCGTGGAGCTCGCTGCTCGCCTGCAGATGCCTGCCCTTTATCTTCATGCTTTTTTGGATGGCCGAGATACACCGCCACGTAGCGCGCTTGCTTCCTTAAATGCCCTCGATACCGTATGCCGTCAACAGCAATGTGGTCAAATTGCTTCAATCATTGGACGTTATTATGCCATGGATAGAGACAAGCGATGGGACCGCATTCATCAAGCTTATGATTTATTAGTCGCGGGCAAGGCAGCCTATCACGCCAAAAATGTCGTAGAAGGATTAGAACTTGCTTATGCGCGAGGCGAAAATGATGAATTTGTGCAAGCCACCACTATTCATCCTACTCAAGCTGCGCCTATTACGATGAATGATGGCGACACCCTCATCTTCATGAATTTCCGGGCTGACCGGGCGCGGGAATTGACACAAGCGTTTATTGATCCAGCATTTCACGGCTTTGTGCGTGAAAAATGGCCTAAACTAGACCGATTTGTGTGTTTAGCAGAATATGACTGTCGGTTTGCTACGCCTATTGCCTTTCCGCCAGTCTCCCTCCACAACATTCTAGCTGAATACTTGAGCCAGCACGGTTTAAAGCAATTACGCATCGCTGAAACAGAGAAGTATGCACATGTGACCTTTTTCTTTAATGGCGGCGTGGAACACCCTTACCCAGGGGAAGACCGTATTTTAATTCCCTCGCCTAACGTAGCGACCTATGATCTACAACCTGAAATGAAAGCCCCGGAATTGACAGAACGGTTGGTACAAGAGATCAAAACGCAGCAATATGATGTGATTATTTGCAATTTTGCCAATCCTGACATGGTCGGGCACACGGGTAACTTTGAAGCAACCGTCAAAGCCATTGAAACAATCGATGCCTGTCTCGGCAAAATTCTTACCGTCTTGCATGCAGTGGGTGGAGAAGTCCTCATTACGGCCGATCACGGCAATGCTGAAAAAATGTTCGATCCTGAAACAAATCAGCCACATACTGCTCATACCAATGACCCTGTACCTTTTATTTATGCTGGCCGCCCCGCACTCATCACCAAAACAGATGGAAAGCTTTCTGATGTCGCACCGACTCTTTTATATCTACTGGGCTTGGAAAAACCGGCTGAGATGACCGGTAGTTCGCTTGTCAAATTGGTATAAAGAAATCTCCCGGTGCTATACTAAGAGTAACCAACTGTAGGATACTTCAAGATGACTATGCGACCTTTTCTCTTGGCTATCTGTGTCTCTATTATTTCCCTCGGTACCCCCTCGGCCACGTTTGCAGCGCAAGCACCTGCTTCTGCTCCCCCCCTGACTAGCAGCGGACTCTCCGCAGCAACGACAGATAGTAAAGCGCCTACCGATTCGAAAAGTCAAAATGTGAATGATGATGACGTCAATCGTTTCACTAATACCATTGTTTTAATTAAAGATTTCTATGTCCAACCCGTGGGCGATAAATCGCTGTTAGATGATGCTATCCGCGGAATGGTGAGCGGACTGGATCCGCATTCAGAATACTTAGATACTGAAGCATATAAGACATTGATGATGACCACGAGTGGTCAATTTGGTGGTGTAGGAATTGAAGTCACACCAGAGTACGGTATTCTTAAAATTATTACCCCGATTGACGATACGCCTGCCGCAAAAGCGGGGCTTAAAGCGGGCGATTATATTGTCGCGATTGATGGTAAGCTGGTAAGCGAAATGTCCCTGCAAGATGCGGTGGATCAAATGCGGGGCAAACCTGGTTCACAGGTGACCATGACCATCTTGCGCAAAGGTGAAAAACAACCACTCATATTCAAGTTGACGCGAGAAGAAATCCATATTGCCAGCGTAAAAAGTAAAATGCTGGATGATAATTTCGGCTATGTGCGCATTACCCAATTCCAAGAACCGACTGCAAAGTTGATGCGGGATGCCATTATGAATTTGAAAGCCCAAAACCATGGGACGTTGAATGGATTAATTTTAGATTTACGTAATAACCCAGGCGGCTTATTGGAATCTGCTGTCCAAGTGGTGAATTCCTTCTTAAATAGTAAAAAGTTAGATAATAAGTTCAACGATAGAATTGTTTACACGGAAGGTCGATTACCAGAAGCCCAATATTCGGCAAAAGCAACCGGAGCGGATATTTTAAATGGCGCACCTATCGTCATCTTAATCAACGGGGGTTCTGCCTCTGCTTCAGAAATTGTTGCTGGTGCGTTG
>Ga0070738_10002601_pt1 | contig 26957 bp, 26 predicted proteins | sample Coa_R2_2_FD_66446 | JGI IMG/M metagenome (GOLD analysis project Ga0070738, IMG submission 66446) | Surface soil microbial communities from Centralia Pennsylvania, which are recovering from an underground coalmine fire - Coalmine... | ecosystem: Environmental > Terrestrial > Soil > Unclassified ...
GGGACAAGGGGGACAAGGGGGACAAGGGGGACAAGGGGGACAGAAGACCCTACTATACCCCAAGCCCTATGCCCCATGCCTCACTTATTTAATCTCTAAGACGAAGATCCCTTAGCATCACATTCTTTAGTCCAGCACCGTTGTAAAAGTTCAACTCTGTACAGGTATGCGAAGCGATAAGGATTCAGTACCAATTTTATATGACCACTAAGCACAGGTTGCTTTAAATATTGCCAAAGAGGAAATTTAATTTTGTTATATTTTAAAGTCATATGAGAAGAAATGATAGATGAAAATAATTGCCACAGTATATGGCCTCTTGTCTGAATATGCCGGCTACTGATTCTCTAGTTAAACTCTACATAGTAAATTTTCAACTGTCCCTGTGGTAATTGCGGAATCTGAAATTAATTCTTCCCTGCTAACATTTTTTATCAATAGATTTCCCTAATTTGATAGGGAGTTTACCAGCTAAGAATTGTATCCACACATCACAGAATCTACTTTTTGTTAAATTTAGAGTTTATAAAAAATTAATTTTTTATTTGGAAATCACAAAAACATTAACTAATTACTAAGTAGGTCGGTGAGAATAAACGATTATTAAGTATAGGGAGTGGGGAGGAGCCACTGCGTTGCAGAGGACAGTCGCACAGGAAGGGTTTCCCGACAGTCCCGCATGTGGCGTCGAACTGTCCGTTGAGGTTTCCTCCGTTGTAGCAAGTGGCGTCAGGGAATGAGGCATAACATAGAGTTTCCCCCCTTGTCTCCCTTCCCGTTCCTGTTCCTTTCCCTATCTAATTTTCAATCAAGAGGAAACTGCTTGTTGCAGTTCCTCTAGTCGTGATAGAACTTCTTTGCTATGGATAGATGGATTGACTTTCACAAAAGTCTCACGCAAGATTCCCTGTGGATCGATAATAAAAGTATGACGCACAGATATGAAGCTCATCCAAGAACCATAAGCTTTACTGACTACACCTTTAGTATCGGCTAACAGTGGAAATTTGAGCCCTTCAGAATCACAAAATTTAGCGTGTGAATCTATATCATCAGCACTGATACCAATAACTTGAGTGTTCTTTTCTAGATATTTGGGTAAGTCTTGCTGGAAACGACGAGCTTCTATGGTGCAACCAGAGGTAAAATCTTTGGGATAAAAATAGAGAACTACCCACTTACCACGCAAATTAGACAAGGAAATTTTGCCATCACCAGTGTTGGTAGGTAAAGTAAAGTCTGGTGCAGGTTGATTAATTGCAGGAAGTTTGCCACCTAATGCCTCAGCAGCTGAGGAGAAATTCAACCAGCTGATGAAAGCTAGACAACTGGTCAAAAATATGTTCAAAAAAGTGCGGCGAGAAATCATAGCGTGAACTAAATATGTAAACTTATATTAAGTTTACAATTATTGGCCGCTAGTCTTACTCTTGATGAGATATAGGTTGTATGTCTGCGCTTTCGATATACTGGCTATCTAAAAGAAACGCCCCCTTAGTAAAGCGTACACTCCAATATCCTCCTGGACGACGATCAATAACTACCCCCTCTTCACCAAGATGAAGCACATCAGGAGGGCGTAGCATAGGCATAGGTTCCGCAGTTTTGACGTAGGGCGGTAACATTACGACACGGACTTTATCACCAATAGCAAATTCCTTGGACATATTTCGCAAGTGGAAAGTAAAGGTGAGTAGCAGGTACAAGAAAATATTTTCTTTTATCTGCTACTCTCTTTCAAGATTAATCCTAATCTATAAGACTTATACAAAGATTACCCAGTTTCTCTGAAAAATATCGAATATTACAATCTTTATGCGAACTGCCAAGGACAACAAGAATAAATGAGGATGGCGCTTATTGCTTTTGAGAATGTCTCCTTTCCCGGAATTTTTCCATTTGCTGCTGTTGTTCCGGGGTCAGAATTCCATCAATTTGTGTTTTTTCTGAGCTCATAACTTGCTGGATCTGATTTTTTTGCGCTTCGGAAAGATTGAGAGAAGAAATAGAACTTTGCCAATCTTGATGATTTTTCATTGCGGTTTTTAGCTTGTCTTGTTGATCCTGAGTAAGAATTTTTCGTATTTCAGCATGAGTATTATGATGAATTTCCTTAATTTTGGTTTTTTGCTCGTTTGTCAGCCCTAAATGCTGTTGAGATGCATCTTCTTTTGCAGCTTGTTCAACAGCAACGGGTGATGATGAGCTAGTTTGTGCTTTACTGGCACAAGAGGTTGCAGTGAAACTAAGCGTGATCGCTGCCGCTATTAATGATAATTTTTGAAGTTTCATCGAACACTTCCTAGCCTGCTAGAGTTTGTTTTTTCTATCTTATTAATTTGTTCATGATTGTCACATTTGAAAAAAGTCACGACTACACCCAATTAACCCATGACTTTAGTCATATTTACTCTATATTTAGAGACATCTAGAACTTGGGGTTTCTAGGAAGGAGAGATGCGGTGTAGAGTAACTATTAGAAAGCCCTTGTTTTACTTTCATTGCTCATTCTCTATTTTTTAAGGAGTGTATTGACTGATGCAGCGTCCAATTCAATTTAGAAATCATCCTTTTAGATTTCTCCTTTATTTAGAGTGGATTTTACTGCTGTTTGCTGCTCTGACAGCTACAATGCCATATTCTATACATCATCAACAATATTCTACTAATTTTCGTGAACTGACAATTGGTAGCATCATTGTTTTTGGTTTAATGGGCTTAAGATTGCCGACCAACAATCGAATAAGTAAACTAGTTTATATAGTTATTGAAATATTATTAATTTTAGTAACTATCTTTGCAGGTGGTAAATCGGCTCGATTTGTTCCTTTTCTCTATTTAATTGTAGTCATTCGTAGTTGTTTTATTTTTAATTCACCCGGCCGCTTAGCAATAACAGGCTTATCATTTATCTTATTTTTAATAACATTAAACTATCGATATAGTCGCATACCTTCATCACCAGTAGAGCAAGAGCGTTTTTGGTTTTTTACTATAAGTATCGCAATCTTGTTTGGCTTAGCATTGGTGTTTGTTTTGTTGTTAATGAATGCAGTGCTTTCCGAAAGAAAAAGTCGAGAAAAACTAGCTATCGCTAATGAAAAACTTCGTCAATATGCTTTGCGTATAGAAAATCAGGCTACTCTCGAAGAACGTAATCGCATTGCTCGTGAAATTCACGATTCTTTAGGACATTCTCTCACAGCCTTAAATTTACAATTAGAAACTTCTTTAAAACTTTGGAACTCTAATCCATCTAAAGCTTTAAGTTTTTTAGAAAAAGCGAAGGAATTAGGTTCTAAGGCGCTACAAGATGTACGCCACTCAGTTTCTGCTATGCGTTACAACTCCTTGTACGGGCAATCATTAGAACATCTAATTTCCGGACTCACAGAAAATGTTTATCGTGCAACTGGTGTGACACCAATTTGTCACATCAATTTATCCCATACTCTTCCCATTGAAATTAGTACTGCTATTTTTAGGATTATTCAAGAATCATTTACAAATATTTGTAAGTATGCAAAACCTACAGAAGTTAAACTGGAACTCACTATAACAGCAACCGGGCTATGTTTGATAATTCAGGATAATGGTGTAGGGTTTGATTTAACTCAAAGTACCAATGGTTTTGGACTTCAAAGTATGCGCGATCGCACCCTAGCACTTGGAGGCAACTTCAATATTTACAGCACTCCTGGTTGTGGTTGTAAAATTACACTTGATATTCCGTTATCGAGAATGCAATTGATTAATGAGGAATTCAGAAGTCAGAATGCAGAAACCAGAATGTAATGCGTTGGGGTTTAAATCCCCAACGAGAGTTGGGACACTGTGTAGACGGTGGAGAATGAAGGGCGAATTCTGAACGAATTTCTGAGATATTCAACCTCTCCCTAAAAGCATCACCAAATATTCTTAAGAACAAAGACGCGCAAGCTCAAAGCCCAGATTTTAACCAACGAACATATTTGCGCCGTTGGTAGCCTTGGTTTTTATCCTGCATAGGAGCAGCTATGAGTAAAATTTTCTCTAGCAGCATTGGAGCAATACGATTACACCAAACTGCCAAATAGCTTTGCCAGCCTACTAAGATTTCTGGAGATTCTTTATGCAGTCCTCTCATGAGTGCTTGAGCCACTTTCTCGGGAGTTGTAGGCACTAGCCACCGAAACCATTCTAATTCTCGCACCATATCAGTATCAGTTAGGGATGGTAGTAAGGCTATGACGTGAATGTTGTATGCTGCTAATTCACCACGTAGAGCTTGGGTGAATCCTAAAATTGCAAACTTGGTAGCTGAATAGGTCGCCATCGTCGGCGCTGCTACCTTACCCATCAAGCTAGCAACATTCACAATTGTTCCTTCTCCTTGTGCTGCCATGCGACGGGCAACTAGACGGGTGATAGTATACATGCCCACTAAATTAACATTGATCTCTTGTTGGACCTGCAATAGCTGGGACTTTAAAAATGGAGCTTGATGTGCTACACCAGCACAGTTAATAAGTAGATCAATTGGTCCGTGATCTCGCCAAGCTTGTGCTAGTGCAATGTTCATCTCCACCACTTGAGTCAAATCCAAAACTAGCGTAACGACTTCTACACCCAGCATCTCAATTTCAATGGCTACTTCAGCTAATCGAGGTGCATCTCGTGCCAGTAATAATAGGCGTTTCACTCCTTGTTTTGCTAGTTCAAGAGCGATCGCACGCCCAATTCCACGAGAAGCCCCGGTCACCAAAGCTGTCTTTCCTTGAACTTTCATAGCTCAAACCTCCTAAATTATTAAGATTGCAATAGGTTATTAGCCATGCCAAGCTAGAAGACTTCAAGTATATGAAGCCCTCTTGGCATAAACTGACGCATTATCAAGTCAGTTGATTTGATAATTCTGGACTCTGTTTACCGAAAAGCTGATCTACAGCAGTCCAAGAAATATCTTTTTTAGAAATTCGGAATTTAGCCCACTAGTGTAGCGCCAAGATTGATGTAGAGCATGATTGGTACGTCTCCTAGATACGAGCTTTACGTGAGATGTCTGAGTAGATGCGGAAGAAACCACGCTGTTACACAATGTAGCAATGGGATCAAGTCCTTGCCACATTTATTAACAAAAACAGCCAATCGTAACATTTTTAGACAAAGTTCTCAGAGGCTTGGCACTATTTAGAACATGAACAAATATCTAGCCAACCCCTGTCATCACAAGATCCCCTCGATTTCTATTGCTTGGCTTGGCTAGTAGAACAATGAGAAACGGTTTTCGCTATAGTAGGTGCTGATGGAGAGATCGCGAAAGTGTGAGCATGTAGGAGTGTAGGAGGATAAGAACAAATAACCAATGACCGATATGATTAAAGTCTTACTTGTAGATGACCAAAGTTTAATTCGTCAAGGATTAAAAGCTTTACTGGAATTAGAAGAAGATTTAGAAATAGTGGGAGAGGCAGAAGATGGTGAAAGTGCAATTAAATTAGTAGAAGTATTGAGTCCTGATGTAGTATTGATGGACATGAGAATGCCTGTCATGGATGGAGTCGCCACGACAAGGGAAATTCAAAAGCGCTTTAGTAAAATTAAAGTCTTAGTGCTGACAACCTTTGATGATGAAGAGTATGTGACTGCTGCTTTACAGAATGGAGCAATGGGATATTTGTTAAAAGACACACCATCAGAAGAATTAGCATTTGCAATTCGCGCCGTTCATAAAGGATATACCCAATTGGGTCCAGGAATAGTAAAAAAACTGTTAACTCAGTTTCCAAATGCAACCCCAACTCAGGCACCTCCGCCACAAAGTTTAATAGAACTAACTCCTAGAGAAAGAGAAGTTTTACGATTAATTGCCGCTGGAGGTAGTAATAGAGAAATTGCCCATCAACTCTATATTTCTGAGGGTACAGTCAAGAATCATGTTACCAATATCCTAAATCGTTTAAATTTACGCGATCGCACTCAGGCGGCTATTTTTGCAAATTCCTTTTTGCCATATTTGAATGACTAGTGATTAGCTGTGAATTTATGGCTAAAAAACAGTCGATTTGCACCCAATCTCTCTTGGAGACTATGCAACTTAGTAAAGAAAAAATAGCATTTTACTTGAAAGACTTAGAAACATCGATAGGTAAAGCGATTAATTTAACGATTGTTGGACTAGTTTTAGTGTCGTCAGGAATTTTTGTGGCAGAGACCTATAGCATTCCTGATTCTGTTCGCTTTATTCTTAGGGAAGTAGATGCTGCAATTGTCATTATATTTGTGGTTGAGTATCTACTCCGTTTGTGGAGCACAGAAAACAAAGCCCAGTATGTTTTAAGCTTTTACTCGCTTATCGATATCATGGCTATTTTGCCTTTTTTTCTAGGAGCATTTGATACTAAGTTCATTAGACTACTGCGATGGTTCAGAATTTTACGCTTAATTAGGTTTATAGAAGGAAAATATTTCTTTGTTAATATCAGTTCAGAAGATGGAGTTATATTTGCACGTATAATATTTACTTTATTAACAATAATCTTTGTATACTCTGGCCTAATTTATCAAGTAGAACATCCCGTTAATCCTTCGGTTTTTCATACTTTTTTAGATGCATTCTACTTTTCTATTGTTACAATGACAACTGTTGGATTTGGTGATGTTACTCCGATTTCTGAATTGGGTCGCCTGTTGACAGTATTGATGATTTTAACTGGGATCGCATTAATTCCTTGGCAAGTTGGGGATTTAATTAAACGATTAGTCAAAACTGCGAATCAGGTAGAAACAGTATGTTTTAATTGCGGTCTTTCTTTCCATGATGCAGATGCGCACTTCTGTAAGATTTGTGGGAGTAAGCTGAAAAAAAATTAACTAAAAAAGAACTTATGAAAATAAGCTAGTTGTGGACTATCAAACTAAAGCTTTGACAACATGCCCATAGAGAGGTTACATTAAAGTGTCTCTACTGTAGGTAAAAAATAGTCTTTGATGCTAATAATTTAATATTTTATTCAATTATGGGGATCGCTTCTAACTCAAGTTAGAAGTATTTTTGTATGTAGTCGGTATAATCTAGGCAATCAATGGATGAACACATCTATAGGAAAAATGCACACACTCCGGTTCACCTCATCTTTATTGCTGATTACTCTAACGGCAAACGCTTGTAGTGTTTTACCTCGTGTGACTGCAAAATCTGAAGTTAACCCTACTGAACCACAATTGTCTGCTGCTAGGTTTGCGCAAGTAAAACAACATGTTGTTCCAACACCTAGTGTGAAATTTCCCAAAAATACATTTCCAGAAGTGCAGTTATCAGAACTGACTAGCCCACAAGTTCAAGTACAAGAAAATAACCAATTAACAATTATCACTTTGCCAGCTGATCTCCTTTTTAACTTTCATACAGCTAGACTTCGTCCAGAAGCAGAGACAGTACTGCGTCAGGTTAGTCAGGCAATAGCTAATCGGTATCCTGATACTTGGTTACAAATTCTAGGTCATACTGACTGTTTAGGAAATAAAAAATCTAGTCTCGACTTGTCAGAACGACAAGCAGCCGCAGTGCAACAATGGTTGAGTACAAAAGGAGGTATAGACGTATCTCTGATAACTAAAGAAGGTTACGGAAGCACTCAACCTCTTGCACCCAACAAAAAAGCAGACCATTCAGATAACCTTACAGGACAGCAGCAAAACCGTCGGATTGAGATTGTCATTCAGAAGTACGCGAATCCGGCTTAATAGTAGTTGTTTGTCATAGTTTTTTCAGATTCATTGCTTGATAAATTAGAAACAGTTTACGAAGCTGATGCAAGCAATATCGGGCAATGAATCTCCTGAACACTTACACATACTCTCCAGTTTTGAGACCTGGTGGAATGGGTTGAACCTAATTTTATGCTTGACGGTAGGTGGCACAGTGAGTTTTATACCAATGGTGATTGCTAGCTAAAAAACAAAAAAGCAGCTTGCATCAACCCTACAAGAAAACCCAAAATACCACCTAAATTGACAATAGCCTGTAACTCATTTTTCACAATCCCTTCAATAGCAGCTTCTAAATCTGCAGGTGAAGTTGACTTTACACGGTCAATAATCACCTGATCAATAGCTAGAATGGGAATGATTTTAGCCACAATGTCTTCCAAATCTTTTTCCAAATAACGTTCCAAAATTAAAGCCAATTCTAGGCTTACAACTTCTAAAGAAGTACTCAACACGGTAGAATTACTGAGGCGATTCAAGAGCAGCACAGAAATATTGTCCCAGTTGACTGAATTACTTAATCCTTGTAGTACATCACTCCCACGTGTCTGTACATACTGACGAACACTGTCGCGTGTTGTTTTTCTAAGTTGACGTACTGCTCCTATTGGTAAATTTTGGAAAGATAGGTCTTGCAGAAATTTTTTCATGCGATCGCGCACGTACAAATCTTGAATCAATTCTCGCAAGCGAGCATTAGTAGCCTCTTTTTCATCTAAGCAATAAGTTCTCAAACGGCTTAAAGTGTTGCGCAAGCCAAATAGATTCGCTACGACCCAATAGGTTCCACTTGTTTTTTCTCGAAAGCTTTCATCAATAGTTTGGATCGTGCGATCGCTTAAAAAGTCAATAATTGCTAGCCGTAGCATATCTGGTGGTAGGACGACTTGCAACATCCAGTCAGCTAGGCGCGTAGCTTGTTCTTCACTTAGTTGAAATTCCAATAATATCTGGTCGAAAATTTGATTGATCTGGGCTTCCAAAAAGTCTTCACGTCGTGCCAATACCTTGAGTAGACGCGGTAGGGATTCGCCCAATAAGTCTCGCAAAATCCCTGCCACAATCTTGGCAGTTTTCTGCTCTTTATCGGATTTGACTTGGTCGAGTGCCATTTTTAGCAACCAAAGAATAGCACCTTGCACACGTTCAGTTTCTAAAAGTCGGCGCGCCAGATTTTGCAGTTCTTCTGGTGTCAGCAACGATCCCATGATTGTTTCTGAGATCCTTTGAGCAAGACGTTCCTGGTTACTGGGAATTAATCCAGGTGTAAAGGGAATCTTTCGTCCACCAATATAAATTGCTCGGTAGGGTCGGAACAACATTTTAATGGCTATATCATTCGTGAAATAGCCAATAACTGCACCCAAAACCGGGGGAGAGACATAAAGCCAGAGATGAGACCAATCCAAGGGACAGATCCAGTTAACAGTTAACAGTTAATAGTTAGGAGGAGCCAGTGCGCTCTTGCAGGTTTCCCGAAGGGTAGCAACTGGCGTTGAGGAGTTAGGAGTTAGGGGTATTATTCCTTACTCCTGTCTTTACTCTTCACGATTTTTTCGTGAGCACTAGCACTCCCATCATACCGTTCACAATGGGGTAGTGTGTGGCAGATGCAAAACCAACTTGATAAGCTATCTCCACTTGCTCTTTTCCTCTAGGAAAACGGTCTAAGCTAGGACTGATGTAGGCATATTCTTTTTTTAAACCCATTTGACTGGCAATGGGAACAACAAGATGATCCATATACCACTGTTGAAAAGTACGGGTTTGTGGATTGCTAGGGCGATGAAAGTCTAAAATTGCAGCTTTGGCACCCGCTTTGAGAACGCGGTGTATTTCTTTCAAACTCCTATAAATATCTGTTACATTTCGTAAACCATAACCCATGGTCACAGCATCAAATTGGCTATCCTCAAAAGGTAAATCTAAAACATCGGCTTCTATCCAAGTAATAGGGGGAGCCGGATACTGGGATCGAGAGCGTTCTTTGGCTATTGTCAATTGTGCGGGCGAAAAATCTACGCCATATACTTGGCCTTTTGCTCCCACGCGTCGTGCGAGACGCAAAGATAAATCTCCACTACCACAACACAAATCAAGGGCTGTGTCTCCTACTTGTGCTTCGCTCCATTTCACCGTCATTTCCTTCCAAATTCGGTGTTGTCCCAGACTCAACAAATCGTTTAATTGGTCATAGACTGGAGCAATTCGGTCAAAAATGGTGCGAATCTCATTCGTCATTAGTCATAAATCCTGAGTGCTGATCAAATTGTGGCATGGGAACCTACCTAAAGTGTCGGGTGTTCCATCCTTGATTTTGTGCAAGTTAGTGCGATCGCCACTAGTTGAGATGACAAATCAATGAGCTTCAGTTCATCTTCACGTAGAGTATGTGGTTGTTTCCACTGTAATGACAATACGGCTCGGACTTTATTGTGAAAGGTAATTGGAGTTACTAAATGTGCTTGAATACCAAAATCACTATAGTGTTCGATACCTGCAAGCTTTTGATCTTCCAGTATATTCACGCAAAATTGTAATTTGAGCGTGGAGATCGCCTCTTCAAAGAGTGGGTCATGTACTAGCCAATTTTCTACTGTATCTGTACTGCTGTAAGTCCCTTTTTCGGCAAGTAAAGTCTTACTATCTACCAATTGCAAAATACATATATCTGCTGCAAAACTTGCAGCAAAAACGGTAGCAATTGGGTTCAAAGTTGCTTCTAAGCTAGTCTGTTGGGCAATTTGTACTAACACAGTTAATAATGACATTTGAGCATTAACACGGCGCAATTCTTCTGTCCGTTGCTTGAGCAAATCATAGGTTTCAGCTGCTCGTTGCACCACTGCCTTCAGTTCTGAGGGGTCCCAAGGCTTAGTAATGTACTTATAGACTTGTCCAGCATTAATGGCCTCTACCAAATCTTCAATGTCCGTGAAACCTGTGAGGATAATTCTGACCGTATCTGGAAATTGAGGTACAGTTTTGCTAAGAAATTCTGTTCCCTTCATTTCTGGCATTCTCTGATCGGAGATGATCACTGCCACTTCCCCTTCTGCTGCTAACACTTCTAGAGCGCTTATCCCACTGTCTGCTTTGAAGACATTAAAGTCTTTTCTAAAGGTACGATAGAGCAAATCTAAATTATCTGGCTCATCATCAACGACTAAAATTTTTTGCTTTTTCGGTCTTTCTATAGACATCAACTGATGTCTGATTTTATCTAGTTCTGAAATGGGATTATTCACAAGATAAATCTTTAAAACATTAATTCTCTTGTTATATTCCATACCAACCTAGATTGAAAATAGCTTGTCATAATAGTTGAACTTACTCCTGATATTTGGTAGTTAGGCAAATTAAAATTTGCATATCTTGATTATAAGTATAATTACGCAATTTTAAGTTTATTTATAACTTCTGAGGAGGTTTCAAAAGAAGTACCATGCTCAAGAGAGAGTTCACCGTTAAACCATAAAATAATATCTATAGCTGTTGGTATTTATGCCCTCCAAGAAGCAAGCCCGCACTTTTTATAGAATATGACTGACTTATCACCCAATACTCAAAATCCTGACAATACCGTTGATGACAATACAACACAAGAGTTACTGCGAAAGCTCAGACAAAAGCAAGGTAACTGGATAGAGTGGGGCCTGGCTATTGCTCAGTTGCAAAAAGTTGGTTACAGTCCCCAAATGATTTTTGAAGCAACTGGTTTTGAGCCAATTCAACAGAATCAGGTCATTGTCGGTGCACAAGTTTACAATTCTTTAGAGAAAGCTGGTGCATCGGAAGCAGTACGATCTTACTACAGCACAAGAGGAAGTGATGTACTGTACGAACTACGGTTACTCACGCATGAGGAACGTGCCGCTGCAGCCGAATTGACTTTTCAACATAAACTTGACCTCGATGATGCTAGAGAAGTTGCCAAAGCCATTAAAGACTTTTCTCGTTTGCGTACCCTGCCAGAAGGATTTGAAAACTATCCAGGAGATGCTGTAGCTTACCAATGTTTGAAACTTGCTCGCCAAAATTCAGACTTACAAGAGCGATCGCGTTTGATTGGCAAAGGCTTGAGATACGCTCACACACAAACCGCTAGACAACAGATCGAAAGATTACTCACTGATTTTACCGTTGTCCCCAAACGTCCTGCCCCAATCTTACCTTTTTACCGTCTGGAATCAGAGGAAGAGTTGCCACGCCTTGTACCTGTGGTGGGTGAGTTGCCACTGACATTACAAGACCTGCAAGCCGTTCCCATTGTAGAAGCCATAGAGCCATTTCGCATGGTTAAATTTGCTGGGGAACAAGCATGGGTACCCATACCTGGTTGGCAAGTTATTTTAAGTGCACAAGATCCTGTGGGAATTCTATGCAATAGTGAAGACCTGCCCAACCAAACGCAAACCACCCCAGGACGCGTATTGGTAGTTTTAGATCGTGCCCAACGACAATGGGATGCCAACAGTTACTTTGTTGTTGATAACTCGGGTCAATTAGATTTTCAGTGGTTTGAAACTACACCCGAAGTTGCCCTATTAGGACGAATCATAGTGATTCTACGTCCCAAGAAAATTCTTGACGAAGAATTCACAAAAGAGTCCTGGCAAATTGACGAATAGTCAGCAATGATTCAACACCGATAAAGTTGATAAGGAACGCCTATACGATAATACTGTTTTGCATCTATCAAACAAGTCCTTTGATTGGAAAGTAGCACTTGTTGCGGATAGTCTCGGTGTTTTCTGCCGGGACCAATGATCCATAAATTGAGATGAGACGGTTTTGGCAATGGGAGTTGGGAAAGCTTTTGCCAAATCGATTGAAAATCTGGAGATTGCTTGAGAAAAGCAAAAGAGGATGGAGTACTTGTATGACTCCTCATAGGTTCAAGTGCTAAGGCAAAACTTAAACCTAAAGCGACATCCTGATTGTCGTTATATGCCATGACAACTGTTAAAGGAACAGAAGGGTCTTGGTTCATTTTTTGAGCAACTTGCTCAGGTTCAAAAGGTTTTTGTAAAGCTAAGTTAGAAACAACAAAAATACAACTGAGAACGCCAACAAGCAAAACAACAAATTTAGACTTGGGAATTCTGCTTAGGCTTGCTGCTATTAACGCACAAAAGCTGGGATAGTAAACAAAGTTATAGCGAGGAATCGCCATAACATCTTTTTTCAAAAAATAGACAATGCCAAAAAACTCTATGAGTACACAAACAGAGAAACTCAAAAGAGTAAATGTTGCTAAATGAGTTGAAGGTGCTTGCCACAAATGCTTTAACCCTTGGGCAACTTGCCAGCCAATCCATATCCCGAACAAAATCATTAACAATCCGCAGATCATGACAATTGGTAGTGGCTGATTTTCTACAGGTAAAATAATCACCATTAGTAACCAGTCAACAAGAGTTTCATACAGAGGGGTAATATAATTTGTCTGCTCCAACCAATCGGTTGCTGAATGTCTAGAGTGAGTTAGCATTACGAGAAACCAAGGCAGAAAACTGATCACAATGCCACTAATGGATAAAACAAGTGCTAACCAAATTTTCTGTTTGTTGAGGATATTTGCCCTACTCCAGTACAACAACACTACTACCGTAGTTATTTGCGCAATAACGGCAAGAATAAAAAAGTAGTGAACGTAAACACCGATACAATTCACAGATGCCCATCCCAGCCAAACCCAAAATCTGATTCCTCTTTGGTGTTCAAGATCCTGCTGAATTTGTACCAGCCCCAGCAATGCTAAAGAGATCAACAGCATTGGTAAGGTATAGTGACGTGCTTCCTGAGAAAGGTAAACAGCAAAGGGTGACACTGCCATACAAAGGGCGGCTGTTATCCCAGCTATTGGAAAGAACGCAATCCTATTTACGTAATAAATGACTATGATTCCACCCACACCAAATAATGCTGGTAAGGATCGCAATGTTGTCACCCACTCTTTTCCTAACGGACTCATCCATCCCAGCCAAACATACATCCAGCAAAAAAATAGTGGTGGATGAGTAGACTCAGTAGCAACAGTGTGAGCAATTTGAGGACAACTCACCCCTGGTTGAAAAGTAAAAATTGCTTGCAGCTGCTTGAGGGAAAATACAACATCCAATGGCACATAACTGTATCCCTTGCCTAAACTGAAAAGAGCCGTAATCACCTCATCCATCCACAAAGGTTTTAACTCTAAATGCCAAAAACGCAAGATAGTACCAAGTGCGATCGCCCCAGCAAAACTTAGATAATGTAGGTACCGTTGAGATTTCGTCATTTTTTTCAAAACTTATCTGCACGGCACTTGCTTCAAGCAGGGGAACCAGTCCAATGCAGTGCCTTGTCCATCGGTGGTTCAAAATCTAAAATTATATATAAAATCGTAAAATTACATATCCGTGCCACGAGAATCCTACCCTGCTGAAGTATATCCTGATCTGCCTGTGTCTTCTCTTCGAGAGACAGCCATAGCACGTATCCGTAATACTCTACGTCCTGGACAACAACAAATGGCTGACTGGAGATCTGGTCCACTAGCTATTTCAGCGGTTCCTGGCGCTGGTAAATCCACAGGTATGGCAGCCGCCGCAGCGATCGCTATCGCACGTCAGTATGAACGTTCCACCGAATCACCCCGCAGGACCCGTCGTCAACTTGTTGTGGTCACGTTCACTCGCTCCGCTGCTGCTAATCTTAAAGCCAAAATCCGCAAATATTTACGAGATGAGTTGTCCCTACCTCAAACAGGTTTTGTTGTTCATACGCTACATGGTTTGGCCTTAAATATTGCCAGCCGCTATCCTGATCTGTCGGGTCTACAGCTAGACAATGTTACATTAATCACTCCAAATCAAAGCCATCGCTTCATCCGTACTTCTGTAGAGCAATGGATTGGTAGACATCAAGAACATTACTTTCGCTTACTAGAAGGTATTCAATTTGACGGTGAAGAAACAGAAAGACTACGTCGTCAGTCAGTACTGCGAACAGAAGTTTTGCCAGAACTAGCAACAACAGTGATTCATGAGGCAAAAAGTTCTGGTTTGCTGCCAGAAGATTTGCGTCTATTAAGTACACAAACTACCGACAGATATGCAATTTTAAGCGTCGCCGCGGGATTGTATGAGCAATACCAAAATTTAATGCGATCACGCGACTTTATTGACTACGACGATATGATCCTAGCAGCACTACGAGTGCTGGAAAATGAAACTGCTCGAAAGATTGAGCAAAACCAAGTTTTTGCTGTCTTTGAAGATGAGGCACAAGATTCCAGCCCCTTACAAACTCAACTACTAACAATTCTTGCTACCGCTTCCGAAGACAAGAAAAGCTCTTTTAATTCCTCACTTTCTACAGTCAACTTAGTACGTGTAGGTGATCCGAATCAGGCTATTAACTCCACTTTCACGCCAGCCGATCCGATTTACTTTCGGCAATTTTGTGAAGAGTGTAATGCTCAAGGACGACTAGCAACAATGGATCAAGCTGGTCGCAGTAATAGAATCATTATTAAAGCTGCTAACTTTGTCTTGGAATGGGTCAATAGTCTTTATGCAAATCAACAAGCACATGAAAAAGCAGTCGTTTCTTCACCTGCATCCCAGCGTGCCTTAAAGACCGACGACAACACCATCATTTCATTACCATTCCGTCCTCAGACAATTCATCCAGTTAACCTTGATGATCCCCAACCTGATGCTAATCCTGAAAAAGTAGGACTGGGATTAGAGTTGTACACTCCCCGCGACATTCATCACACTGTCGAGTTGCTCTCTGAAAGAATCGTTGAGCTATTTGCTCAAGATTCAAAAAATACCTCTGCGGCTATTTTAGTGCGAGAAAATCGCCAAGGACGTTGGCTATCAGAGGCACTTACTCCTATATGTAAAGAACACAAAATTATACTTTATGATGTAGGGGAACATGATCGACACTCTCATGTACCAGAGGAGATTTTAGTACTGCTGCAATTTTGCGATCGCCCTCACTCACCTGACTTCCTGAAAGCAGCATTAACAGTCCTGGTTCAAAGACGGCTGATTGAAACGCAAGATCTCAATGCTCTGGCTAGTTTGCCTGAAGAGTTTTTATATCCTGGTCCATTAGCTCCTCCTCAACTCGAACCAGTGCAAAAAGCCGCACATTTGTGTCGCAGTTTTCTACGTGCACGTTTAGAATTACCTCCATACCAACTCATTTCTTTCTTAGCCCTAGGGTTAAATTATGACCAAGCAGAATTAGCAACAGCAGATAAGCTTGCGGAACGGGTGAACAGGCAAATAACTGGCAACACTTCTCTAGAGGCGATGCTCAATGTACTTGGTGAAATCGTCAGTTCTGAACGGTTTGAGCCAGTGGAAACAGATGATTTGGAAGCGCGTTACATTCGTCGTGGTCAACTAACGATTATCACAATGCACAAAGCCAAAGGGCTAGATTGGGACTATGTTTTTCTACCTTTTTTGCATGAAAACTTGCTGCCTGGTAGATTTTGGATTCCTCCCCAAAGCCAGTTTTTAGGTGATTTTACCTTATCAGAAGTTGCCCGTGCCCAAATTCGTACCGCTCTCCACGGCGAGTCTACTCTACCTAAGGTTAACGAGGCTTGGGAACAGGCAAAACATTTGAAAACTGCAGAAGAGTATCGTTTACTATATGTTGCTATGACACGAGCAAAGCGCCTCCTGTGGATATCCGCAGCGCAAAAAGCACCATTTACTTGGAGTAAACCTGAGAATTTACAGTCTTCAGCACCTTGTCCAGTTTTTCCAGCACTCAAGCGTCAGTTTCCTGAATGTGTGGTTGCTTTACCAATGGGGAACCAATTAGTCAACCGCCAAGACGGTAAGGACGTTAAGAATAAGATAGGCATTTAATAAAAAGGGGAAAAATCATGGAAACAATAACTCAAATCCATAACGAAAGACTTTGGGCTGATTCTTGGAATTCCCCTATCTTCTTTGTTAAATTGTCTATACGCGTTGTCTTAATCCTGATGCTAACAAGCTTGCTGTTCTGTGGGTTTGGACTCACTTGTGATAATTCTTCTGCTTTTGCTGAAGGTAGCAATCAGTTGACCCAGAACACTAAGGCTCGCCAAAGTAAGCTGCCAAAGGCGATTACAAATGCAATTTTACGCGATGCTTCCAATCGCTCCACTATACCAATTCATGAGTTAAAGATTAGCCAAGCCACACGGAAAACCTTCAGCAATCCCTGTCGATTCAAGTTTGGCGAAATTTGTACCCAAGAATATAATCCTATTCAAGGTTGGGAAGTAGTTGTACAAGTGGGAGACCAATCTTGGACTTACCATGCTGATAAGTCCGGTTCGCAAATTGTTTTAGATCCCAAGAATAGCAAAGATTCTTGATATATATCTCCGGTTTGAGGTTTGATGAGTAGTACGCAATATCTCTACAGGTATAAAATATAAGAAGACAAGCTGCAGTATTATGAGGATTATATGAGCAGTAAAGAGCAGCCTTTAGTAAGTATAATCATCACGAATTACAATTATGCTCGCTACTTAAAAGAGGCAATTGATAGTGCTCTTAATCAGACATATGCTCATACAGAAGTCATTATTGTAGATGATGGTTCTACAGATAACTCGCGGCACGTTATTGAAACTTACAAGAATCAAATTATTCCCCTCTATAAAACAAATGGAGGGCAACCTTCCGCATTTAATGCAGCATTTGCAGTCAGTCAAGGTGAGATTGTTTGTCTTTTAGATTCAGACGATGTTTTTTTGCCGCAAAAAGTCGAAAATGTCGTGAAAGCATTCAACACATATCCTAAAGCTGTTGTGGTTTACCACAAAGTCCAAAATATTGACCATGCAGCTAAACATTTTGGCAATCCTTGGCCGCCTTATAAAGTCATCGTCGGAGACATATCTAGTAAAGTTAATCGAACAGGAGGTTGGTGGCCGTTTCCACCCTCAACTGCTTTGGCTTTCCGTCGAAAACCATTTCTCTGTCAAGTTATGAATGCACCAGAGGAAAGTCCAGAAGACAAGTTTGCAGGGATTGATTCTTACTTGGCTGATCTAGCACCATTTTTTGGAGAGGTGGTGGGTATTGATCAAGTGTTATCTTATTACCGTATTCACGGTTCCAATCTCAGTGGTAATAGTACAAACGCACCCCCCCAGGTAAGACAAACTAAATTAATCCAAGACCATGAACACCGTGAAAAGAGACTGAATAATGGTCTTAAACGTTTGGGCATCAACACAGAAGTTAGCCTTAAAAACCATTTGCCTTACCAATTGTTCAAGTACAAGCGAGGTGACAAAGACACCAGCCTCATTTCTCTCAGCCTATTAGCGCTACAAAATCCTTGGGAATATCGGATACTTTCAAAGCTCAAAACCATAGCTTTACTGTGGCTGCAAAGACGTAACTTCCAAAAAGATTGACAATCAATTGACTGCTGTTTGGACTATATTTTAGGTGAGGCCACTAATTTAGCAGTGGCGTCTCACTGTTAGAGTGCAGCTATCAGGTTTTTATCGTTGCTTTGCAAGCAACAACAATCCAATTTGTTTATACAAAAGTCACCAAATATAGTATTATATTAGATTGTGTCGTTTTAAAACCAACCCATGCCTAAACTCAAAACTCGTAAAGCAGCAGCGAAGCGATTCCGCGCCACTGGCAGCGGGAAAATAGTGCGTCGCAAAGCTTTTAAAAATCACCTCTTAGAGCATAAGACTTCTGACAAGAAGCGTAAACTGTCAAAAATGGCAGTTGTCAACGAGCGTGATGAAGAAAATGTACGTTTGATGCTTCCATATTTGTAAGGACTTCAGGAAATTAATTTATGACACGGGTAAAACGCGGTAACGTTGCTCGTAAACGCCGCAATAAAATTCTCAAACTAGCTAAAGGTTTTCGCGGTTCTCACTCAACTCTGTTTAGAACTGCTAATCAACAAGTGATGAAGGCGCTGAGAAATGCCTACCGCGATCGCAAGAAGCGTAAACGCGATTTCCGCCGCCTCTGGATCACCCGGATCAACGCTGCTGCACGTCAACACGGCATGAGTTACAGCCAGTTGATTGGCAATCTGAAAAAAGCCAATGTCCTTCTGAATCGCAAAATGTTGGCGCAAATGGCAGTCCTTGACCCAGCAGGCTTCAGCAAAGTTGCTGAATTGGCAAGTCTTGCTAATCAATAGCGCTAGCAAAGGATGTAACGGATGATTTATATGTCTGATTTACAGATAAAACATCCACTACATCTACAACATCCGCCACCCCATTCGCAGCAATATAGGCTACTCTGTGCTGCTATATGTTTTCTGTTGGCTTTTTTCTTTGTCATTGCCAGTTCACAGTTATCAGCATCTGCCGCAGAACTATCTAAAATTCAGCGGCGAGGCTACCTAAGTGTAGCTGTTAAAGATAACTTGTACCCTATGGGATTTAGAGATGCAAGTGGCAATTTACAGGGTTATGAAATTGACTTAGCAAAAGCATTAGCAGCTGAGTTGCTGGGTAAGCCAGATGCTGTCAAGTTGCAACCTGTAGCAAATCGCGATCGCTTGTCTCTAGTTTTAGACAATAAAGTTGATCTCGCAATCGCGAGGGTAACAGCAACCTCCTCAAGATCTCGTTTAGTCAGTTTCAGTGTTCCATACTACTTAGATGGTACTGAATTAGTCACAAAAGATTCCTCAGTGCAAAGGCTTAGTGATTTGACAAAGCGCAAAATAGTTGTTCTCAAAAATTCGAGTACCATTGCAGCAGTACGATACTATTTGCCAGATGCCGAGTTAGTAGCAGTCGGTTCTTATGAGGAGGCGCTATCACTTACAGAGAGCAATGCAGTGACTGCTTTTGCTGCAGACGCCAGTGTTCTGAGTGGTTGGGTGCAACAAAATAAAAAATATAAAATATTACCAACTAAACTATCTACTGAACCCTTAGCTGTTGTTATGCCTAAGGGACTACAGTACGAACAGTTACACCAGCAAGTGAATGAAGCGATCGCTCATCACATAGCTGATGGTTGGCTTAAGCAACGCGCAGACCATTGGGGTTTACCCTAAATTAGGGAGTGGGGAGTAGGGAATGGGGCAGAGAGCCTAAATATCAAGCAGAGATCTTCCCAACTCCGGACTCCTTTCCTGTAATGGCAAGGCATTGTGCTACTCCCCACTCCCCATACCCCTAATCCCCACTCCCCAATTAATCAAAGCAATGGATAGCAATCTCGCAGTTATTTATCTATCAATTTTAGTAGTTCTACTTTTGTTTACGGTAGTCAGCATTTTTCGCCAAGTATTCAAAACTCGTAGGGTGGAGAGTACCTTTTCTCGCTTGCGAAACAGGCTGAAGACTGAAAAAGGCACGACTCAGGAATATTATGAACTAGGCAGTATTTATGTAGAGAAGAAACTGTTTTCTCAAGCTATTCCTCTATTTCAAAAAGCCCTTAAATCTGCTGAGGAAGAGAAAGAAGAAAAGACTGCCGCCATTTATAATGCGTTGGGCTATGCATACTTTGCTCAAGAACAGTTTGACTTAGCAATTCGTCAGTACAAAGAGGCTTTGAAACAACAACCTGACTATGTTACTGCACTTAACAATATTGGTCATGCCTACGAGCGCAAGAAATTAACTGCTCAAGCACTGCAAAGTTACGAAGAAGCACTTAAATATGATCCAAAAAATGGCACTGCTAAACGTCGTGCTGAATCTCTACGACGTTTAGTATCTGCTTAAACAGAAAACCCATCATCCTTGACCTCTACAAGCTACAAATCATTAAATCGCACGTTCAGTATTAGCTCGAGTGGCTGAAAAACTGGGTTCAAACTACCTTATATACAAACGTCTTAGTGACGATGGATGGCTCATCCACCAGGAATGCTTAGCAGCAAACAAATGGAACAAGATGACTCGCACCATCGTCACTAATGATTATGTGAATCATACATTCGTCAATAGCAAAATTAGAATGATATCATTAAGTGGATGGGTTTAAATAAATATCAGATGATTTGTCATTGCGTAGGTACACTGCCTTCCTCGAGGATACGAAGTGAAGCGATCGCAAAGACTACAATTGCTGAGCTTTGCTTCACACGCTGGCAATGGCATCTTGTATTTAATTTTGGTTATCTACTTTAACTATTCACACAACCTCAATTTCTCTGCAACAAGATTGTCACAGAGAAATACTAAATTAAAAGCATATTATCTTGATATCCTAAAGAAAGCGCAAATGTATAAAATACCAAGTGATGGCGACCAACAGCCAGGACAATACAATAAATTACCCTTAAATGCTTCCACCTCTAAACCTCATAATGTTGGACCTTGGCAAAAAGCAGCTGTTAATCTATCTTTGGTATTGCTAGGGTCTGGAATGACATTTGCTGGTGGGTATGTAGCTTCTCACTATCAACAAATTTCTAATGATGCATCTCATTTAGGTGTGAGCCGAGTGAATGCTGCTCCGCCATTGCCCGCTGCGACTGATCCAAACTTCGTAACATCAATAGTAAAACAAGTGGGACCTGCTGTAGTGCGGATTGATTCTTCACGAACAGTAAAAGCCCAAGTACCTGATGCATTTAATGATCCGTTTTTCCGCCAATTTTTTGGTTCTGCAATACCAATACCAAATCAAAACCGGGTAGAACGGGGTACTGGTTCAGGCTTCATCATCAGTTCTGATGGTCGTATTCTCACCAATGCTCATGTTGTCGATGGTGCAGATACAGTGACTGTGAAGCTAAAAGATGGTCACATTTACAAAGGTAAAGTGTTAGGTAAAGATGAGTTGACAGACGTTGCAGTTGTCAAAATTCAAGCTAACAATCTACCAACAGTAACCTTGGGTAACTCAGACAAACTAGAACCAGGACAATGGGCGATCGCGATCGGTAATCCTCTTGGCTTAGACAATACGGTTACTACTGGTATTATTAGTGCTACTGGACGTACTAGCAGAGATATAGGTGGTACTCTTGACAAACGAGTAGATTACATTCAAACTGACGCTGCTATTAACCCTGGTAACTCTGGGGGACCCCTGCTTAATGCTCGTGGTGAAGTAGTTGGCATGAACACAGCTATTATTCAAGGAGCACAGGGATTAGGCTTTGCGATTCCGATCAACACAGCGCAACGTATTTCTCGTCAAATTATAGCTACAGGTAAAGCCCAACACCCATATTTAGGGATTCAGATGTTGGGTTTGACACCAGAGGTAAAGCAACGCCTAAACTCTGATCCTAATAGTGGTATTACGGTGGATGCTGACCATGGTGTTTTAGTAGTCAAAGTTATGCCTAATTCACCAGCCGCAAAAGCGGGAATACGGGCTGGCGATGTTATCCAAAAGCTCAATGGGAAAGCAGTTACAGATGCTGACTCTGTACAACAGGCAGTAGAAAATAGCCAAGTTGGAGGAGATTTACGTGTAGAGTTGGAGCGCCGTGGACAAAATATTAGTTTAGCGGTGCAACCTGGCACCTTCCCAACCGCTCAAATCACACAATAAGTTAGTTGCAAGATTAGTCGATTGTGTTTAAGAGATGGGGATTGGTGATATACCGATCCTCATTTTAAAATACATTATGTAGTTGAGATTAAATAAAGAGAGACCCAACAATAACAAGAGTTGCGGGTGATTTGTTTATATATTATATAAAATTCTTATAAGTAGTCGTGCAAAATAAATTATCAATTCAGACAAGCGAACAGCGAACAAAAAAGAAATACAGCGATTTTAGTTGGATTGAAAAATGTCTAAATATTTTCTAAATATTTACGCGTAGCTGCTTATAAAGTGCATTAGAAACGTAACGCACAGAACTAACTAAAATAAAGTGCAAGACTAAATGCAGAAACTGCAATAACTACCGGAACTACATTACTAAACATAAGTTTGCGTGTTTTGTAGATTTCTACGCAAGATATAGGTAAACACAGAGGCCAGAAGATAGTCGTGAGTAAAAACATGACAAAAGATAAAAATTTATCTTCTGGAGAAGAATTAGGATGGCGAAAACAGAATCTTAACCAACTGCAAAAAAAATAGCAGGTTATGACTAGGTAACTCAAAACCAAGGGGAATTGAAATGTATGCATTGTCTGTTCTCCTGATATCATCTGTATATTAGTGGAAATAATCTTGTTTCATTTATGACTAAGTTTCATTAGCATTCTTTGGGAATATTAAAATTAAATATTATATTTAAACATTTAAGCTAGAAATTGATTTTAATAGACTAAATACTAATCTAAGTTCTAAGATACACAAAACAGTACTTACACTTAAATTCAGCTAATAATTAGTGGGCTAAGAATTTTCTAGATTATGGTAGTTATACCATTTCACTAAATTCTTGATACAAATCCATCCCCTTGTCCTCCTTGTCCTCCTTGTCTCCCTAGTTGCCAAGCCTATCAAGTTTATGGTGAATTGGTATTACTCGTAATTATCTTATCCGTAGTACTACTCTCAATCAACGAATCACTTCACAGAAAGCTTGTCTGTTGTTAAGTTCATTAGATATTATGAGTTGTCACTGTATATGGTGACTTGTAAGTCAAAAGGTATAGATAGTAAAAAAACTTATTTTCACTACTGACAGTAATAGTTCAGTAGTGAAATAGGTGTAAAGCATATATACTGTTCATTGCATCAAAAAGAATGAATATTGAAGACTTAGACAGAATGAATTACACAAATTGTTTTTTTGCTCCTTGTTCCCTATCTCAATGAATGAAGTTTATTTTGTCCAACGACTTAATCTTGGGAATGATTCTGAGGAAATAGATAGGCAACAGCCATACCACCAGCTATGGTTAAAAGACTAATCAACAGTGCACTAAAGATAACAGTGTACATAATACATATATTGCAGCTTAATGACTTAAATAAAGTGTGACTGGTAGTATCTGGCGCAAAACCCTTATCATTGATATTTTCAACCTACCAACTTGATATGACATGACTGTGAATGCCTTATGTCAATTGCTTGTCTCTACATGAGTGCAATAAACATAATATTGAACTTAAGCTAAGGGCAGAAAAAAACGAAACGTACTACCCTTTCCAAGCTCACTTTCAACCTCTAGCTGACCACCTTGAAGCTCAACTAAGCGATAAGAGATGGTTAAACCAATGCCAGTTCCGCCAGAATGACGATCTCTAGATTTATCTGCGCGCCAGAAGCGTTCAAACACATGAGGTAAATCTTCTGCGGCAATTCCCATACCTGTATCAATCACAGCAATCCAGAGTTTACTAAGTTCAATCCAAACACGGAGAGTGATTGAACCTGTGGTGGTATAGCGAATTGCATTACCCACTAAGTTCACTAGCACCTGTTCTATGCGATCAATATCTGCTAGCACAGGTGGAAGTTGTGCTGGACACTCTAGTTGTAAAACTGGACCATCTTCTAGTAATTGGTCAGCAAACCTCTGCACTAAAGACTGTAACAAAGGACGTAGATTTAGTGGCTGTATCTTAATTGGCAAATAGCCTGCTTCGACTTTGGAAAGCTCTTGCAAGTCATTAACCAATCGCTCTAGGCGTCTAGTTTCTCTTACTAACTGTTGATAAATCTCAGGTGATGGTTGAATTTCCCCATCAACCAGCTGTTCTAAATAACCACGAACGATAGTGAGTGGCGTCCTTAATTCATGGGTCATATCTCCAATAAGTTCTCGTCGTCGCGCCTCGACTCCTTCTAAACTTGCTGCCATGCTGTTGAAACTAACACCCAAACGATTCAGTTCTGGAATATTACTTTTGGGTAATCGTGCGTTAAGTTCGCCTGCAGCAAACTTTTGAGTTATTTGCTCCATTTCAGTTAACTGCTGTACTATTCGTATGGAGACCCAATAACTCAAGCCTCCCGCTGCTGTGGCACCTACCAAGACTGACCAAAAAGTGCTTCGTCTCCACGCAATTTCGAATCCATCCACCAAATCAGCGTGAACACGAATCAAATCCCATCCTTTATGTTCTAATCTTTCTAAATGCAGTCTAAAAAAGCGAGGAGAAGAGATTTTACTGATGATGACAAGACTTGCTACTCCTACAATCATCACTACAAGGTGAGAAAAAAATAGGCGTGATGCTAAAGACCAAGACTTGGACCAACGCCAGTTCATCTTCATAATTTTCACAAAACAGTTGGGTCTTCAAACTTATAACCGACTCCAACTATAGTTTTAACAAAAGTGGGATTAGCAGGATCAGGCTCAATTTTTTTCCGCAACCTTGCTATATGAGTATCTACCACTCGCTCATCCCCGAAAAAGTTATCTCCCCAAAGTTTGTCAATCAGCTGAGTGCGGTTCCAAACTCGACCAGGATTGCTTACAAAAGTACTTAACAGGTTAAACTCTAGAGTTGTTAACTCCAAGGTTTCTAATAGCTGAGAATCTAGCTGGCGACTTACAACGCGTTGCTCTAAATCCACTATGAAATGTTGGGTACGGTAGATCTGATGTTGTCCTCCCTGGCGAAGACTACGCCGCAGAAGAGCGCGTACCCGCGCAACTAATTCTCTAGGGCTGAAAGGTTTTACCATATAATCATCAGCACCAGTGGATAAGCCAATAACCCGATCTATTTCCTCACCCTTAGCAGTGAGCATCAAAATATAAGGATCTTTTGCACCTGGTTTCTGACGGACTCTAGCACAAACCTCCAGTCCATCTAAACTGGGAATCATTAAGTCAAGGATAATTAAATCTGGTGGCTGCTCCTGAAACATTTGTAAAGCATGTATGCCATCACGACTGACGCGACAGGAAAACCCTTCTTTTTCTAAAGCAAGTTGAATTAACTGAGCAATTTCAGGTTCATCTTCAACAATTAAAATATCCATTTTGAAAATAAGGATGATTAGCCAAAAAAGAAGGAGAAGCGCAAGACTCTAGGCTTCTCCTTTTGAATTTATATTACAAGCTACTATTAGATAGCGGTCGGTAGGTGTAGCCTGAATGAGAATCCTTTTGGATATGTTCTTTTATAGAATCCAGATCAATGAAGAAGTCGGCAACATCAATTAAGCTATCGCTAGTCATTGCTCGTACACTAACGACTTCAACCCGAACTCCTTGATAACTTACAGCATTTACAGCATAGGCAAGATCTCCATCTCCACTCACTAAAACTGCAGTATCGTAATAGGGAGCGAGATTCATCATATCTACAGCAATTTCTACATCCAAATTTGCTTTTTTAGAACCATCTGGAAGTTGAACTAAATCTTTGGTGACGACACGATAACCATTACGACGCATCCAAAGCAGAAAACCCTGTTGTTTTTCGTTTGTGCGATCTACTCCAGTATAGAAGAAAGCACGCAAAAGTCTGCCACTATCAGTTAAATAGCACAGCAATTTAGCATAGTCAATTTCAATACCGAGTTGTAAAGCTGCATAAAATAGGTTTGCACCATCAATAAAAATAGCAACTCGACCGCGATTTGAGCTATGGAACATGCAACATGATCCCAGAGGATCTTGCATCTTAGTGTCTTCATCTTCGAGACCAGAATCAATATGGCTTTGTCCTTGCCAATGCGCCTGTGCCCTAGGTAATCTATTATTATCTATTTGTTGAGTAAAAAAAACCATGATACCTCTATATTTCAAATGGGGAAAGACTCTTTGCTAAATAGGCTCTAATATGCTAGGTTGCAATGATGGCAGTAAATGGTATTTTGAACTATACACAAATAAATTTAACTCCTATATTGCTGTCTATGTGATTAGGTATAAAGTTCAAGGGTTTTGTACTTTTGACTCTGGTCTGTTAATGCTGTAGCTATACGAACTGTCTAGAAAAGCCTTCCTCTGAAAGCGTTGTACCTCTTAGGTGGTGGAATTCAGTAACCAACTGACAATCTCATTGTAACTAAGCTACCACTTATCACTATGCAGCATAATCTGATTTGGTAAAGTTAATGGTTGACACTACAGCAAACAACTAAAATGCAAAGAATGCAAGTTAAACGTTAAATAGCTTTGCTGTATATTTTTACATCATCACCCTATTCATTGGCAATCTAATTTAAAGATTTAAATTGCCTCCTTGTCCATACCAGTTGCACGCCAGTTGCTACCCTACCCTGCGGGAACGCTTTCAGCGAACGGGAAGCCGCCCTCCCTTGCGTCTACAACGCGGGGAACCCGCAAGAGCGCACTGGCT
>Ga0070738_10002606_pt1 | contig 26903 bp, 27 predicted proteins | sample Coa_R2_2_FD_66446 | JGI IMG/M metagenome (GOLD analysis project Ga0070738, IMG submission 66446) | Surface soil microbial communities from Centralia Pennsylvania, which are recovering from an underground coalmine fire - Coalmine... | ecosystem: Environmental > Terrestrial > Soil > Unclassified ...
CTGTCGACCGACATGGGCGCCCTGCAGGAGCGCATCACCTCGACCAAGAAGGGCTCGATCACCTCGGTGCAGGCGATCTACGTGCCGGCCGACGACTTGACCGATCCGGCGCCGGCGACCTCGTTCGCCCATCTGGATGCGACGACCGTGCTGAGCCGCTCGATCGCGGAAATGGCGATCTTCCCGGCGGTCGATCCGCTCGACTCGACGTCGCGCATGCTCGATCCGCGCGTCGTCGGCGAGGAGCACTACCAGACCGCCCTGTCGGTGCAGCGCGTGCTGCAGCAGTACAAGTCGCTGCAGGACATCATCGCCATCCTGGGCATGGACGAGCTTTCGGAAGAGGACAAGCTGGTCGTGGCGCGCGCACGCAAGATCCAGCGCTTCCTCAGCCAGCCGTTCCACGTCGCCGAGGTCTTCACCGGCACGCCCGGCGTGTTCGTGAAGCTCGAGGACACGATCAAGGCCTTCAAGGGCATCGTCGCCGGCGAGTACGACAACCTGCCGGAGGCGGCGTTCTACATGGTCGGCACGATCGACGAGGCCGTCGCCAAGGGCAAGAAGCTCGCTGGCGAGGCGGCCTAAGCCGATGGCGAAAGTTTCCTTCCGCCTGGTCATGCCGGAGCGCGAGCTGCTCGCCACCGAGGCCGACATGGTCGTGGTGCCGGGCAGCGAGGGCGACTTCGGCGTGCTGCATGGCCACGCCCCATTGATCTCCACCGTCCGACCGGGCGTGCTGGAAGTCCTCCAGGGCAACAAGGTCGAGCAGCGCTTCCTCGTCGTCGGTGGCATCGCCGAAGTGACTCCCGAGCGCTGCACGGTGCTGGCCGACGAGGCCCAGCCGTTCGAGCAGGTGACCGCCGAGCAACTGGCCGACCGCGAGCGGCTCGCCCAGGAAGAGCTGACCGATGCCGCGACCGACGCGGAGCGGGCAACGGCCCAGAAGAACCTCGCCGTGGCCAAGGATTTGCGGCGTGCGCAGGCGTACTACGCCAGCCGTTGATCTGAATTCAGCCCGTACGAAATCGGAACGCTGAATGATCCCCCGCCCGGGCATTGAAACCCGGCGCGGGGCTCGCTTTATTACGGTTACGCTACTGTCGCTTTTTGCGGCTAGAGTTTCTGTCGCCAAGGGCTGCTGAAGAGACGATGGGTACCTGGACACTCGACACGATCAATTGGGATCGGTTCGATGCGTCGAAAGTCGATCCCGAGATCCTGCGCAACATCAAGGCTGCGGCCATGGTGGAGCGCAACGGGAGCGACTACGGCATCTATCTCGGCCGCGTGTTCGCCAATGACCCTGCTTTCGTCGAGGACGTGAAGCGCTGGTCCGGCGAGGAGATCCAGCACGGCATGGCGCTCGGGCGCTGGGCTCAGATGGCCGATCCGTCATGGGACTTCGATGCCGCCTTCGAGCGCTTCCGCAAAGGCTACCAGCTACCGCTCGACGCCCTTGAATCGGTGCGCGGCAGCCAGGCCGGCGAGATGATGGCCCGCTGCATCGTCGAGACCGGGACCAGCTCCTATTACAGCGCGCTCAAGGATGCGACCGAGGAGCCCGTCCTGAAGCAGATCTGCGGCCAGATCGCGGCCGACGAGTTTCGCCACTACAAGCTCTTCTTCGATCACATGCAGCGCTGCCTCGAGCGCGATCGTCTCAGCAGGCTGCGCCGCCTGTGGATCGGCTGGGGCCGGCTGGCCGAGAGCGAGGACGACGAGCTCGCCTACGCCTACTACGCCGCCAACGAGCCGCAGGACGCGCTCTACGATCGTGCGAAGGCGCAGCGGGCCTATGCGCGGCGCGCGTACCCGCTCTACCGTCCGTTCCACGTCCAGCGCGCGATGGCGATGGTGCTGAAGGCCGTCGGCCTCGGCACGACGGGCTGGCTGAACGCGGCAATGACCCGCGCCGGCCTGTGGTTCCTGCGCACCCGTGCCGCCAAGTACGCCGAGCTGGGCGCTTAGTCTCGCCGGACCGCGGGCGTCTCGCCCGCCTCATGACTATGAGCGGGCGAGAGGCCCGCGGTCCGGCAAGAGAAGATCCGAAAATTCCTTCAGCACGGATTCGTAGGCCGGGCGCTTCCAGTCGACGATCAGGCCCAGCAGCTCGCTTGCCTCGGCCCAGCGCCAGGCGCCGAATTCCTGGTCGTGCGCCGTGAGGTCGATGTCGGAGTCCGTGCCGGTGAAGCCGAGCGCGAACCATTTCTGCGCCTGACCGCGCCAGCGGCCTTTCCAGTGGCGCGGATGCATCGCCACCGGCACGTCGTAGGTCACCCAGTCGCGGCTCTCGCGCAGCAGCAGCGCCTTGGTCGTGCCGATCTCCTCGCCGAGCTCGCGGCACGCCGCCTCGACGGGACTCTCGCCCTTGTCGACGCCGCCTTGTGGCATCTGCCAGGCGTCGGGCTGGTTCAGCCGCTGGCCGATGAACACGCGCCGGCCAGGGCCGATCAGCATGAGCCCGACATTGGCCCGATAGAATTGCGGGGCGACGTCGATCTTCATGGCTTGAGCTGCTCCGGCTGCCGGCGCAGCCGCGCCATGCAGGTCTCGCGGCATTCGAAGTGGCCGATGACAGGTACTAGCGACACCGCGCTCTGGTGCGACAGGCGCTGGCGCCAGGCGACGATCGCGTCGATCGCCGCATCGTCCGGCTGCAGCACGCCGAAATCGTGCCGGGCAGCCTTTTCGCTAGTGCCCTCGCTCGCCCAGTCGACCAGGCGCTCGAGGTTGCTGTCGACGCTGCCCTGGCCTGCAAGCTTGTAGTCGAGCACGGTCGAGCTGCGCGCATAGCCCATGCCGAGCTCGACGGTGAGGCGATACATCGCCGACACACCGGCCGGATTGATCTCGACCAGGGCGAGGCCGCGATCGGCCAGCTCCTTCATCAGCGGACGGGCGATCAGGTCGGAGCGCGAGACCACGCTGGGGGCGGGCACGACGAAGCCGACATAGCCCTCGCCGCGCGACATCGCCGTGCGCAGCCGCTGCAGGTTCTCGGCCGGATCGGCAGTGCCTTCGATCGGCCGGATGCCGCGCTCGGCCGGGCCCGACGGATCCTCGACCGGCAGCATCAGGTAGGACTCGTGGCCGCGCTCGCGCGCCAGCTGCAGCCAGTGCGGCAGGTCGGGCGTACCGGGCAGGAAGGCGAGGCTGATCTCGCCCGGCAGCTCGACGATCGCGCGATGGGTCAGCGCCTCCTCGGCGCCGAGATTGATCATCAGTAGGCCGACGCGCGCCGCCGGTCCCGCCGGATCGAAGCGGCGGGCGTAGGCGATCCACGGCATCCAGCCGCTGGCGGAGATCTTGGGCAGACGCTGGCCGTCGACGATCTCGCTCATGTCGTCCCGGTCAGCCGGCGGGATCTTGCGGAAGTCGACCTTGAGCAGCGACGCCGGCGGCAGCTTGAGCGATCCGGCCACGCGCGGTCGCGGCGGGCTCGGCGATGCATTGTCGGCAACGGCGGCCGGCGGCAGCGCCTCCGGCGGGCTCGCACTGACGATCGCCACGCAGGCGATCGTCAGGCCAATGATCAGGGCATATGCCTGGACGTAACCGTTTCGGAGCAGGGCGCGCAGGCGCCGGCGGCCGTCAACCCCCGGCGCCACGTCCAAGCCGCACCTAGTTGCCGCGGCTGCTGTAGAGCGAGATCCCGCGGATCAGGTCGATCGCGCGCATCAGCTGGTAGTCGGACACGGTGTCCTTCGGCGGCTCGTCCGGATCGGTCGCGGCCGGCGTGGCGGCCGTCGTCTTGTTGTCGTCAGGCTTGGCCTGCGAGTTGGCATCGGGCTTGGCCTGCGAGGTCTTGTCGTCGGTCTTCTTCGCACCCGGATCGGTCGGCTTCGGGTTCGGGTTGAGGATCGACCCGCGCAGGTTTTCCTCGCGGAAGCCCGGCCGCGACTGGATGGCCTCGACCTTGGACTGCTCGACCTCGATGTCGGGCTTGATGCCTTCCTTCTGGATCGAGCGGCCCGACGGCGTGAAGTAGAGTGCCGTAGTCAGGCGGATCGCGCCGCCGCCGGTCACCTGCATGATGGTCTGCACCGAGCCCTTGCCGAACGAGCGGGTGCCGAGGATGATCGCGCGGCGATGGTCCTGCAGGGCGCCGGCCACGATCTCAGAGGCCGACGCCGAGCCGCCGTTCATCAGAACCACGATCGGCAGGCCGTTGGCGATGTCGCCCGGCTTGGCGTTCCAGCGCTGCACGTCCTCCGCCTTGCGCGCCTTGACCGAGACGATCTCGCCCTTGTCGAGGAAGGCATCGACCATGGAGATCGCCTGGTCGAGCAATCCGCCCGGGTTGTTGCGCAGGTCGAGGACGTAGCCCTTGAGCTTGGGACCGGCTTCCTTCTTGATGTGCTCGACGGCGTCGGTCACACCCGAGGTCGCCTGCTCGGTGAACGAGGTGACACGGATGTAGCCGACATCGCCCTCGAGGCGATAGCGGGTCGCCTTCACCTTGATCGTCTCGCGGGTCAGCGTGATGTCGATCGGGTCCTTCACGTTGGCGCGGCGCAGCGAGATCTTGATCGAGGAACCGACCTTGCCGCGCATCTTGTCGACGGCCTCCTGCAGGGTCAGGCCCTGCACGGGCTCGCCGTCCAGCGCGAAGATCAGGTCGCCCGACTGGATGCCGGCGCGGGAGGCCGGGGTATCGTCGATCGGCGACACCACCTTGATGACGCTGTTCTCCATCGTGACTTCGATGCCCAGGCCGCCGAACTCGCCCCGGGTCTGGACCTGCATGTCCTTGTAGACCTTCGGGTTCATGTAGCTGGAGTGGGGGTCGAGCGACGCGAGCATGCCCTGGATGGCATTTTCCATCAGCGTCTTCTCGTCGACTGGCTCGACATAGTCGCGCCGCACCCGCTCGAGCACGTCGCCGAACAGGTTGAGCTGCTGGTAGAGCTCGCTCTTGTCGGACGACGACTTGGGCTCGGTCTTGTCCTGGGCCAGCACAGGCGCCAGGGCCACGCCGGCGCCGAAGGCCAGAATCGCGGCGGTTGTAGCGAGACTGAGACGAGTCATTGGATTGCCTTTGCAGAACGGACCCGGGCGAGACTCGCCAGGGCTTTGCGGAGGTTTTTAGGCGTCAAACGCGAGAATAACCGGCGGTCTTTGGCAGGATCAAGGCGCGGCGGAATCACAATCACGCGGAGGCCGCTGCGGAGGCCGGCTTGGGCGCCTGGAGGACGGCGGGGCGGGCATTCTGGGACAGCAGTGAACGGCCGGTCATCTCGGCCGGCTGACGGACCTGCATCAGCGCCAGCATGGTGGGTGCAACGTCGGCCAGCTTGCCGTCTTCCAGCGAGCGGACGCCGGCCGGACCGTTGAACAGCAGCGCCGGCACGCGGTTCAACGTGTGCTGTGTGTGCTTTTGATGGGTTTCCTCGTCGTACATCTGCTCGGCATTGCCGTGGTCGGCGGTGATCAGCATGACGCCGCCCGCCTTCTTCACGGCCTCCATCAGCCGGCCGAGCGCGGTGTCGACCGCCTCCACTGCCTTGATCGCGGCCGGCAGGATCCCCGAATGACCGACCATGTCGGTGTTCGCGAAGTTCACGACGATCAGGTCGTACTTGCCCGACCCGATCGCCTCGACCAGCTTGTCCGTGACCTCCGGTGCGCTCATCTCGGGCTTGAGGTCGTACGTCGCAACCTTGGGCGACGGGACCAGGATGCGGTCCTCGCCGTCGAACTGCCGCTCCTCGCCGCCGTTGAAGAAGAACGTGACGTGCGCGTACTTCTCGGTCTCGGCGATGCGCAGCTGCTTGAGGCCCGCACGGGCGACCGTCTCGCCCAGCCCCATCTTGATGACGACGGGCGGGAAGAGAGTCTTGAGGAATTCGTTCAGCGCCGCCGAATATTCCACCATGCCGACGGCATCGGCGAACTTCACCAGCCGGTTGCGCTTGAAGCCGTCGAACATCGGATCGAGCAACGCGGTGAGGATCTCGCGGGCGCGGTCCGAGCGGTAGTTGAACATCAGCACGCCGTCGCCATCCTGCATGCCCCCGTAGCCCTCGAGCACGGTCGGCACGACGAACTCGTCGTCCTTGTCGTTGGCGTAGGACTTGTCGACGGCCTCCTTCGGGGTGCGGGCCTTCTCGCCCCTGGCGTCGACCAACGCCTCGTAGGCCTTCTCGACGCGGTCCCAGCGCTTGTCGCGGTCCATGGCGTAGTAGCGGCCGCTGACGGTGGCGAACTTGATCGGCAGGCCCTTCTTCAGCCCCTTGGCGATCTGCTCGAGATATTCTTGGGCGCTGCGCGGCGGGGTGTCCCGGCCGTCGAGGAAGGCGTGGATCCATACGCTGATGCCGGCGCCGGCGATGACGTTGGCAAGCGCGATCAAGTGATCCTGGTGCGCATGCACGCCGCCCGGCGAGCAGAGGCCCATCAGGTGGCAGGCCTTGCCGTTTTTCTTCAGGGTGTCGATCAGCTCGACGAGGATCTTGTTCCTGGACAGCGAGCCGTCCTCGATCGCCTTGTCGATGCGCGGCATGTCGGGCACCGCGACGCGGCCGGCGCCGAGGTTCATGTGCCCGACCTCGGAGTTGCCCATCTGGCCCTTGGGCAGGCCGACGAAGGTCTCGGACGCATCGATCAGGCCCTGCGGACAGGTCGCGATCAGCTTGTCGTAATTCGGCGTCCGCGCATCGAGGATGGCGTTGTCCTTGGGATTCGGCCGGTAGCCCCAGCCATCGAGGATGCAGAGGACGGCGGGACGCGGAGCCATTACGAAGCCTTGCGCGGAATCGGGGAGAAGGGCAGGCGCTGCACGGAGTTGAACTTGTTCGGGCAGTTCAGCTCGCGCGGATCGATGTTGGGGTTCTGGTCGGGGATCTCGATGGCGCAGAACACGAACTCGCCGCGCGGCTCGCCGTCGATCGAGATGTCGTAGGTGTAGGTACCCGGCGGATCGCCCGGGATGATGCACCACGAGCGCTGCAGCACGCCATCCTGAACCACCTCGCGCATGTGGGTGGTGGCCTTGGTCTTGTCCGGGCTGACCACGGTCTCCGGGCCGGCGATCACCTGCTCGGCCGGCTGTGAGGTGGTCAGCACCTCGGTCAGGTTCACCGTTCGGTTGGGCCCGCCGAGATACATGCGCCAGCCGAAGCAGGCGCGGTTGAACAGCAGCGGGATGGCGTTGGTCTCGTAGTGGCGCTGGCGGCCATCATCGCCCGTGATCGAGACATACGGGATGCTGCGCATCGGCTTGGCCGCCGGCGTATCGGCCGCCGGAGTGTGGCCCGTGTTCTGGGCCGTGGCGGCGGTGGCGAGGGCGACGAGACCCAGGCCGGCAGTGGCGGCTGCCAGTCGCAGGAGGGGGATCCGCATGGCCTCCAATGTAGTCCGGGTTTTTCGTCAGAACAGAGGCAAAATCGACGCTTCAGGCGCGGTGATACGGGTGTCCCGCGAGCAATTGCTGAGCTCGATAGATTTGCTCGGCCAGCATTGCCCGGGCGAGCAGATGGGGCCAGGTCATCGCGCCGAAGGACAGCACCAGCGAGGCTTTTTGCAGCAGAGGCTCGCCATGGCCATCGGCGCCGCCGATGAGGAAGGCGACGTCTGCAACACCATCGTCACGCCAGCGGGCCAACCGCTGGGCGAAGGTCTCGCTGTCCACGACCTTGCCGCGGCGGTCGAGCGCCACCAGCACGGCCCTGTCCGGAACCGCACCCAGCAAAAGCTCGCCCTCGCGGCGGACCAGCTCTGCCGGGGGCAGCTTCTTCTTCTCCTCGAGTTCGCGCAGCGTGAGCGGCCAGCGGATGCGGCCGGCATAGTGCTCGTACAGATCGCGTTCGGGGCCGCGGCCGGCGCGGCCGATGCAGGCGATCGTGAGTTTCAATGCGGATGCGTCAGGCGCTCTTGCGGCGCCGGGTCTTCGCCGGCTTGGGCGCCGCCTCGGTCTCGAGTGCCCACATCTTCTCCAGGGCATAGAAGGCGCGCGGCTCGGGACGGAAGACGTGGACGACGATGTCGCCGCTGTCGACCAGCACCCAGTCGCCGCCCTGCTTGCCCTCGGACGAGACCTGGCGGTAGCCGGCCTGCTTGAGGCGCTCCTCGAGATGGTCGGCGATGGCGACGACCTGGCGGTTCGAGCGGCCGGTCGCGATCACCATGTAGTCGGCGAACGAGGACTTGCCGGCGAGATCGATGACGACGATGTCCTCGGCCTTGTCGTCCTCCAGCGATTGGCGCACCAGCTTGAGCTGGTCGGCGGTGGGCTTGCTTCGGTCGGGAAGCACGCGTTGGTCGGAAATGGCTTTTCCTTTCGCTTTGGAACGCTTGGGTCGCACGGCGCGGATCGCCGTGCCGGAATGACTGTCGAGCCGGCTCGGGATGAAGCACCAGGCCGGCACCGTGGCGGTCGCCAGCCGCCGGGCCTGGCCGGCATCGAGTCGATAACGGGCGAAGGCCTGCGGGGCTGCGGACTGCAGGGCAGCATAGCTCCAGCCGGGCCGGGCGAAAGCGGCAATCGGGATCGCCGCGAACAGGTCCCGCCAGCCCGCCCAATGCACCAGCTGCGGCAGGATGTCGGCCCCCATCAGCCAGACGAAATGGGCGTGCGGATAGAGCCGCTTCAGCTCGCGCACCGTGTCGAGCGTATAGCGCGTGCCGAGCAGCAGTTCGGGCGCCTCGACCCGGATGCGGGGATGGTGCGCGACCTGCTTGGCACGGGCGAGACGCGTCGCCAGCGGCTCCATCCCGTCGCCGCTCTTCAGCGGGTTCTGCGGCGAGACCACCCACCACACCTCGTCGAGGCCGAGGCGCTTCAGCGCCTCGAGGCTGACATGCCGGTGGCCTTCATGCGCGGGGTTGAACGAGCCGCCGAGCAGGCCGATGCGGCGGCGCGTATCGCGCGGCACGCCCGGCATCGGATGATGGGCGGAGATCAAGGTCCCAATCTCACGGGCGAACGGTGCCCTTGCCGCGCACGATGTTCTTGTAGGTCGTCAGCTCGACCAAGCCCACCGGACCGCGGGCATGCATGCGGTTGGTCGAGATGCCGATCTCCGCGCCCAGGCCGAACTCAGCCCCGTCGGCGAACTGCGTCGAGGCGTTGTGCATGACGATGGCGCTGTCGACCTCGCGCAGGAAGCGCTCGGCTGTCGCGGGGTTGTCCGTCACGATCGATTCGGTGTGCTGGCTGCCGTAGGTCGCGATATGCCGGATCGCGCCCTCGACGCCGTCGACCGTCGCGACGGAGATGATCGGCTCGAGATACTCGGTGCGCCAATCCTTCTCGCTGGCGGCGAGCGCCTGGGGATCGCGCTTCTGCACCTCGCCGTCGCCGCGCACCTCGCAACCGAGCTCATGCAGCCTGGCGATGACGGGCATCAGGTGCGTGTCGAGCACGGCCCGGTCGATCAGCAGGGTCTCGGCCGCGCCACAGACGCTGACGCGGCGCATCTTGGCGTTGGCGACGATATCGCGCGCCATCGCGACGTCGGCATCGCGGTCGACATAGACGTGGCAGATGCCGTCGTAGTGGCGCAGCACGGGCACGCGGCTCTCGGCCGTCACGCGATCGATCAGCGAGCGGCCGCCGCGCGGCACGATCAGGTCGAGCCAGTCCATCGCCTTCAGCATCTCGCCGACGGCGGCGCGGTCGGTCGTCGGCACGAGGGCCACGCAGTCCTCGGGCAGGCCGGCATCTTTCAGCGCGCGCCGCAGCAGCTCGACGATCGCGCGCGAGGAATGGAAGCTGTCGGAGCCGCCCCGCAGCACGACCACATTGCCCGACTTGATGCAGAGCGCGCCGGCATCTGCGGTCACGTTGGGCCGCGCCTCGTAGATAACGCCGACGATGCCGATCGGCACGCGCACGCGGCTGATCTCGAGGCCGTTCGGCCGCTGCCAGCGCTCGATCTCGGCGCCGACGGGATCGGGAAGGGCCGCGATGTCGTCAAGGCCCTTGGCCATCGCCTCGATACGGGCATCGTTCAGCAGCAGCCGGTCCTGCAGCGCGCTCGACATGCCGGCCGCCTTCGCTGCCTCGATATCACGTGCGTTGGCGGCGAGGATCGCGGTCTTCTCCGCGCGAATCAGGCGCGCGCCGTCGGTCAGCGCCTCGTTCTTGGCGGCGGTCGTCGCGCTGCGCAGCGCCAGGGCGGCGGCCTTCGCGCGTCGGCCAAGCTCGGCCACGATCGCGACGGCATCCTTTGCGGGCTTGGTCTGGACGTTCATGCCGGCCCCAATTGTGTTCACCAGTATGTCACTCAACCACGAGGTCGTCGCGGTGGACCATCTCGTCCCGGCCGCGAAACCCCAGCAGTTTCTCGATCTCGATGCTCTTCCGGCCGGCGATGCGGCGGGCGTCCTCGGCGGCATAGGCGACCAGGCCGCGCGCCAGCACCCGGCCGCGCTTGTCCTTCACATCGACCACGTCGCCGCGCCGGAACTCGCCGTCGATCGCCGTGACGCCGGCCGGCAGCAGGCTCTTGCCGGCCGACAGCGCGCGCACGGCGCCGTCGTCGACGACCAGGCAGCCGGCGGTCTTGAGCGAGCCCTTGATCCACTTCTTTCGAGCCGAGAGGGGCGAGGCTTCGGGCAGGAACCAGGAGCAGCGCGCCGTGCCGTCGATCATCGCGCCCAAGGCGCCGACCGCGCGACCGTCGGCGATCGCCATCCGGCAGCCCGCGGCCATGGCGATGCGGCCGGCCATCAGCTTGGTCACCATGCCGCCGTTCGACATCTCCGACGCGGCGGCGCCCGCCATCGCCTCGATCTCGGGCGTGATCTCGCGGATCTCGGGGATGTGCCTGGCCGTCGAGTCGGTGCGGGGATCGCCGGTGTAGAGGCCGTCGATGTCGGACAAGAGGATCAGCGTATCCGCCGAGATCATCTCGGCGACGCGCGCGCCCAGGCGATCGTTGTCGCCGAAGCGGATCTCGTCGGTCGCGACCGTGTCGTTCTCGTTGATCACCGGGATGGCGCCGAGACCGAGCAGCGTGCCCATGGTCTGCCGCGCATTGAGGTAGCGGCGTCGCGCCTCCGAATCGTCGAGGGTCAGCAGCACCTGCGCCACGGTGATGCCGTGTCGCGCCAGCGATTCCTGGTAGGCGTGCGCGAGCTGGATCTGGCCGGTCGCGGCGGCGGCCTGGCTCTCCTCGAGCTTCAGCGCGCCCGAGGGCAGCTTGAGATAGGTGCGGCCGAGGCGAATGGCGCCCGATGACACCAGCACGACCTCGCAACCGTTTCGGTGCAGGCGCGCGACGTCGCCGGTCAGCGCCTCCAGCCAGTCGCGACGGATTTGACCGAGTTTTTCATCGACGAGAATCGAAGAGCCGATCTTCACGACCAGCCTTTTTGAGCTGGTCACGGACATCAGGCGGCTTCCTTCGCCGTATCGCGCTGCTTGTCGACGAGCTTCATCAGCTCGTGCAGCAGGGGCTGCACGCCCGCGCCCGACACGCCGGACATGACGTGCACGGTCTTGCGGCTGGCCTTGGCGAGCGCCGCGCGCTTGGCCTCGATATCCTCCGGCGTCATGGCGTCGGTCTTGTTGAGCGCCACGATCTCCTTCTTGCGCGCGAGGTTGCCGCCATAGGCGCGCAGCTCGGCCCGCACGGTCTTGTAGGCTCCAGCGACGTCGTCCTGCGTGCCGTCGACCAGATGCAGCAGCGCACGGCAGCGCTCGACGTGGCCGAGGAAGCGCGTGCCCAGGCCGGCGCCTTCATGCGCGCCCTCGATGAGGCCGGGAATGTCGGCCATCACGAACTCGCGCGTGCCCACCTTCACCACGCCGAGGCCGGGATGCAGTGTCGTGAACGGGTAGTCGGCGATCTTGGGCCGGGCGTTGGAGGTCGCCGACAGGAAGGTCGACTTGCCGGCGTTGGGCAGGCCGACCAGGCCGATATCGGCGATCAGCTTCAGGCGCAGCCAGATCCAGCGCTCCTCGCCGGGCCAGCCCTTGTCGGCGCGGCGCGGCGCACGATTGGTCGAGCTCTTGTAGTGCAGGTTGCCGTAGCCGCCGTCACCGCCCTTGGCGAGCACGATCCTCTGGCCGACCTCGGTGAGGTCGGCGAGCAGCGTCTCGTTGTCCTCCTCGAAGATCTGCGTGCCGCGCGGCAGGCGCAGGACGACGTCCTTGCCCTTGGCGCCGGTGCGCTGGCTGCCCATGCCGTGATGGCCGGTCTCGGCCTTGAAGTGCTGGGCGTAGCGGTAGTCGATCAGGGTGTTGAGGCCGTCGACGCACTCGACGATGACGTCGCCGCCGCGCCCGCCGTCACCGCCGTCCGGACCGCCGAACTCGATGAACTTCTCGCGGCGAAAGCCGACGCAGCCTGCGCCGCCGTTGCCGGAGCGGATGAAGACTTTGGCCTGGTCGAGGAATTTCATGGGTTGGACTCTGGAAACGAAAAGGGGGAACGGCGACCGTTCCCCCTTCGCAATCCTGTCGGATGGGAACGGTTATTCGGCGGCCAATGCCGGCGCCGGGTTCACGCTCACCTCGACCTTGCCCTTCGAGCGGGTGCGGAAGGAGACCACGCCGTCCGCCGTGGCGAACAGGGTGTGGTCGCGGCCGACGCCGACGTTGGTGCCCGCGTCCATCTTGGTGCCGCGCTGGCGGACCAGGATGTTGCCGGCGAGGACCTTCTGGCCGCCGAAGCGCTTCACGCCCAGGCGCTTGCCGTCGGAATCGCGGCCGTTGCGCGAGGAGCCGCCTGCCTTTTTATGTGCCATCTCTACTCTCCGGTCGCTCTAACTCAGGCGACGATCTGTTCGATCTTGACCACCGTCAGATCCTGGCGATGGCCGTTCTTGCGCCGCGAATTCTGGCGGCGCCGCTTCTTGAAGACGATCAGGTGCGGGCCGCGCGCCTGCTTGACGATCGAGGCCACCACCTTGGCGCCCTCGACGGTCGGCTTGCCGACCCGGCCATCGACCATCAGCACGTCGGTGAACTCGACCTGCGCGCCGGCCTCGCCCGGGATCCGCTCGATCTCGTGGGTCTCTTCGGGGGCAACGGTGTACTGCTTTCCACCGGTTCGGATAACGGCGATCATGACGGCACCTGACTGAACCCCGCCGGTCCGAACCACCCTACTACCCCTAGGGGTATTCCAAGGTTCTGGCCCAAGATGCCGGTGGGCATGAAAGAGCACGGCGGGCCTGATGGACCCGCCGAAGGAGCGCGGAATATACGCAGGAAGCCTTCCGAGTCAACGGCGTAACACGCATTGCCCCGCGGCGTTCGGGCCCGTATAAGCGGCCCCCTCGGAGAGGTGCCGGAGTGGTCGATCGGGACGGTCTCGAAAACCGTTGTGCGTGCAAGCGTACCGTGGGTTCGAATCCCACCCTCTCCGCCAGATGCTTGGCTTTCAACTCATCTCGGCCCTGGTTGAGCGCTACGAATGAGCGAAAGCAGTCGTTTTCAACGACTTAGCGAGCGGGTCGGCCGATTCGCTGACGGTTTTCCCACGACCGTGCTGAGGACGAGGGTAATCCGCTATGGGCGCACATTGGCTGTTCCAATGGGATCGTGAGGGATCGGCGTCGGCTGCGGCGGCAGAAGGTCGAAGGTCCTCGCAAGACGCAGTGGCGCAGCAGATGTCAGGTCTCTGGCCAAGGCAACGACCGCCAGGAGTAACGCCGCTGCGGCTATCAGATAAAACACGCCGTCGATATCAACGCGCCGCAGCAGGCTCATGCCAATGAGCGGTCCCATCACCGAGCCGCAGCCACTCGCAAGGATGAGCCAACTGCTCACAGCGACGACGCGGTCGGCCGGCATGCGATCATGAGCGTTGGCGACACATACCGGATAGAGGGTCGACATGAACCCTCCGAGCACCGCGGCGAACGGAAGGACAAACGTTGGGGAATGCGGCAGCCGGGGCAGCGCGACCGCTACGCCTGAGAGGCTGACACTCAGCACGCCAAGCACGATCAATCGGTCGAAGCGATCCGAGAGACGGCCGACAGGGATCTGAAAGGCAAGGCCACCCAGCACCGCTACCAGCATGAATATCCCGATCGACGCTCGTTCGATGCCCTCGTCCTGCATCCATACCGGCACGAGCGAGTAGAACGCGCTGCTGATCAGTCCACTCAGCGCGGCACCGGCAACTGCAACAGGTGCCGTACCTACCAATAGCCTGAACGGCAGGCGGTCCGTCGGAGTCGCTTCCGGCTGCTCGGCTCGCGTGATGCTCATCAGGGCAACAGCCATGGCGAATAGGACAATTATTACGTTGAAGGGACTAGCCGTCTCGATGTCGGCCCGGGCGATCAGGAGCTGTCCCAGTGCAATGGCGGTGAATGTACCCAACATGTAGATCGAGAAGACGAACCCCCGCTCCCGAGGCGCGGCCTTGGCGTTCAGCCAGCTTTCGGTTGTCACAAAGATGGCGGCGCAGCCAAAGCCAATGCTCGCGCGCAAGAGGATCCAAGCCGACGGCTCGACCAGGAGCGGCATGGCAGAGGTGGCAGCCACGGCCACACCGCCAAAAGCAGCGTAGGAGCGGATGTGGCCAAATCGCTGGATGATCCTCTCACAAAAGAAAGCGCCAGCGGTGAATCCGGCAAAATAACTGCTGAGCACGAGACCGGCCATGGTGGCGTCGAAGCCCTCGAGGACCACGCGCAGACCAATGAATGTCCCAAAGAACCCGTTAGCCAGCTGGATCGCGCTCGTCGCAACGACAAGCAGGCCGATCCGTGCGCCGATGGAACTCTGCGTCATCCGGGACCTCTCATATTCAATCGTATGAAGTCGACCGATTGGTACAAATCCACCGTCCGAACTTCGGTGCCGTGACGAAGCATTGTCCGCTATGGGTCAAGCGGAGACATTCTGGGCTTGGCGGCCACGTGTCGGCTTGCCCTCGAAAACCGACGGCGCACAGTTGACCTGCCGGCCCGCATTTGTATCGGGAAGGGGGCGAGCGGTCGTCGCTAGAACTTCATCGCCGCGTCCGTAACGATTTGTCCCCCAGTGCAAGCCGTCACGTTCCGATCAGGCCCACAGCCGCAGCACCGGCGCTCGAGGTCAGTGCTCGCTCATCCTGAGCGATGCCGGATGACCCGGCAATTTGAAGCGCTTGCCGGTGTCCGTGATCTTCGCCCCCTCCACCTTCAGGATCGAGAGATCCTGGTCGAGGTAATTGCCGACCAGCAGATATTTGCCGTCCGGCGTGAACGCCGCGCCCTCGGGTAGCCCGCCGACCTCGACGTCGCCGACTTTCGTGACCTTCTTGCCGTCTATGCTCAGCACCGAGACGCTGCCGTTCTTCTTGTGGAAATAGGCGCTCGGATTGTTCGACCCGGCGAGGATGATGGCCGCGGCGACGTTGCCTTGGGGCGAGATCGCAAGTCCCTCCGGACCGTCGCCCACCACGACGCGATCGACGATGCGCGCAGGACTGAGCTCGAGGTCGACGACGCTGACCGTGTCGACGCTGCCGTCGGACGAGCCGGCGCCGCCATTGTCGGCGGTGAGCGCGATCGCGCCGCCCGGCGCCACCGCGACGTTGTATGGCCACTGGCCGGTGGGCAGGTCGACCTTGGTGTAGGTGACCTTGTCGCCGTTGACGTCGAGCAACGACACCTTGTGTGCGTTGAACTTGGTGGCGAGCGCGCGCTTGCCGTCGGGCGTGAAGACGACATGGCTCACGATGTCGCCCATGTCGACCGTGTCGATCACCTTGACGTCGGTGCCCTTGACCGACAGCACGCTGATCGACTTGCCGGCGCGATTGGCGACCAGGGCCAGCGTTCCCGACGGATTGAAGCTGAGGCCCGACGGCTGCTTGCCGACGGTCACCGTGCCGGCGAGCTTCGGCGGCTTGGCCTTGAGGTCGATGACATAGACCTTGTCGTCGGGCTCCTGCTTGAGCGTGTCACCATCCTTCACGACGTCGACCGAATCGGCGACGAGTGCGATCGAGCTGGTCGGGTCGATCGCGACGTTCACCGGCGGGCCGACCACGGAGTTCTTGAGCGGCAGGGTGGCCACGATCTTCGGCGCCTCGGGGTTGGCAAGGTCGAGGATCACCACCGAGTCCTTGCCGGGCGGTGCCAGGATGGTGTTGCCCTTGGCATCCCACGTGACCTTCTCGTCGTTGCCCACGATCAGGAGGGGATCTGCGCGACTCGTGATCGGACCCGCGAATGCCACCACAGACGCAACGCCGAGAGACGCAAGCAATGAAGCGATACGCATGATATCACTCCTCCCATCGGCCGGGCTTGGGGTGTCATATTATCATGGGCTGACCGATGCCCGGGAGCCATTTCCGCCCGTTCGGCCGGAATTCCTTTTGAGGATCGGGAGCCGACCATGATGACAATCGGGGGCAAGTGGAATGAAGCGCCGGAGGCCGTCACGCTCATCGACGCTCACCACCACCTTTGGGACCTGAAAGCGAATCGATATCCTTTCCTGACGGACCAGCCCGAACCCCATTTCTTCCTGGGGCCGTACGACGCGATCAAGCGCGATTATCTGCCGGAAGACTATCTGCGGGATTCGAGCGCGCACAACGTCCTGACGACGGTGCACTGCGAAGCCGAGATGGACCGCAGCAGGCAAGTCGCCGAAACGCGCTGGCTGACGGACGTGAACGCGCGGTACGGCTTTCCCGGCGCCATTGTCGCGCACGCGTGGTTCCACACCGACAACGCAGAAGAGATCGTTGCTGCGCAGTCGCAGTTCCCGCTCGTGCGCGGCATCCGGTCGAAACCGGTGACGTCGTTCCGTCCCGGCGGCGGCACGCCCGGAGCGCCCGGCACCATGCAGGACGATCGGTGGTTGCGCGGCTTCGCATTGCTCGAGAAGTACGGGCTGTCCTGGGATCTTCGCGTCCCTTACTGGCACCTCGCCGAAGCCGCCGAGGTGGCGCGGCAGTTTCCGCGTACGCCGATCGTGCTCAACCATACCGGCTTCCCGTGGGATCGGAGCGAGGAAGGTCTCGCGGCCTGGCGCCGCGCCATGGAGACTCTGGCGCGCGAGCCGAACGTTCACGTCAAGGTCTCCGAGTTCGGCTTGAAGGACAGCGCGTGGGACTACGAGTCGAATCGACGTGTCGTCCTGGATGCGATTGCGATTTTCGGCATGGAACGGTGCATCTTCGCCAGCAACTTCCCGGTGGCCGGACTGAGGGTCGATTACGACACGCTCGTCCGATCCCTCAACCGCATGCTCGCCGACCGCTCGCCGGCCGACCGTGACCGCTTCTTCTGGAAGAACGCCGCTTCGTTCTACCGTCTCCCGGTGAGTTAGGTCGGAGGCACGCGTCGCTGCGCCAGTTCCGAGTCGACCAGGGTCAGGCCGAGCCCGGGCGTGTTGGGCAGGTGGAACAACCCGTCCTTCGGCTGTGGCGGATCGACGAAGACGGCGTGCATGCGCGGCGACGGATCGTTCAGCTCGCAGGGCTTGGTGGCATGCAGCTGGGCCGCGACCACGTGCAGGTTGGCCTGGTGACCGACGGTCGGCTGCGTTTGATGGGGAACCAGCTCCACGCCGTGGGCTTGGGCAAGCGCGATGCAACGCTGCAGGCCGGTGATGCCGCCCATCTTGATGATGTCCGGCTGGACCATCCTCAGCCCGGCATCGATCAGGTCGGCGACGCCTGCAAGCGTGTAGGTCTGCTCGCCGGCGGAAACGGTGATGTCGAGCTTGCGCGCCAGCTCGCCCAGCTGCCTGACGTGATAGTGCTGCAGCGGCTCCTCGAACCACCAGTAGCCGAGCTCCTCCAGTGCGCGGCCGACGCGCAGCGCGCCGCTGAGCGAGAAGCCGTTGTTGGCGTCGAAGGCGAGCGGAAAATCCGGGCCGACGAGCTTGCGCACCGCGCGCGCCTTGGCGAGGTCGCCGGCAATGTCGTTGTCGACGGTGCTGCGGTCGTTGTCGAAGCGGATCTTGATCGCGGCCGGCTGGTCGCGCATCCGCTGCTCCACGATGCGAAGCACCTCGTCGACGCTGCGCGCGCCGTTGCCGCCGATCGAGCTGTAGAAAGGCAGTGCCGTGCGCCAGGCGCCGCCCAGCAGCTTGTAGATCGGCTGGTTGAGGTATTTGCCCTTGAGGTCCCACAAGGCGATGTCCAGCGCCGCCAGCGCGCCGCTGAGCGCGCCCTCCGGCCCCAGCTTGACCAGCCGGTGCAGCAGCCTGTCGTGGATCACCGCGTGGTCGAGCGGGTCGGCGCCGATCACCGCCGGCGCAATGTCGCGCGTGAGGATGCCGAGGGAGGCGACACCGCCCTGCATCGGCGAAGCCTCGCCGAGACCGCACAGCCCGTCGTCGGTCCACACCCGCAGGAAGGCGCTGCCTGCGGTGGGCGGATCCTTCGGATCCCAACGAAGCTGGAACGCCTCGATGCGCGCGATCTTCATCCCGCATGCTCCATCGGTGTCAGGGTTCATGTGTAGAGGGCCGAGCGACGGCCGATCACGGCGCGCGCAGGTCCGCCAGGAGCGGCAGCGCCTCCCGGGCGAAGCGCTCGATCTCCGCGAACCGTTCTTCGTACGGGCCGACGAAATCGAGAATGACGTGGCGGGCTCCCGCCTCATGGAATCGACGGATGGTCTCGACGACCTGCGCTGCCGGCCCGAGCGCGCAATAGCGCTGGGCAGCCTTGCGAAAGTCCATCGCGTACCGCTGGCTGAGGGAGACGGTCGCCGCGTCGAGCGCCTTTTCGTAGGTGTCGTCGACCCTTGTGAACAACAGATGGGCGGTGCCGAATCCCCGGTCGAAGGAGCGGTTGATCGCCTTGGCTGCCGCGTCGATCTTTTCCAGGCCCTGCCGGAACATGTCGGGGGTCACGACATAGGACATCCACCCGTCAGTCAGGCGTGCAACGCGCCTCAGCGCCGCGTCGGACCGGCCGCCGCACCAGATCGGAGGGCCGCCCGGCTGGCGGGAGGGCGGCTGCATGGTGATCCCCTCGAACCGGAAGAAACGGCCGGCATGGGAGGCCGGCTCGCCGCTCCAGAACTTGCGCAACACGGTGAGGCTCTCCGACAGGCGGGCGCCGCGCTCGGCGAGGGGCACGCCGCAGGCCTCGTACTCCTTGGGAAACTCGCCGCCCACGCCGACGCCGAATATGAAGCGGCCCTCGGTCAGGTGGTCGAGGGTCGAAACCTGCTTGGCCACCGGCGTGGGATGCCGCAACGGCAGGAGATAGACGCCCGTGCCGAGCTGCAGGCGGCGACTGACGACCGCCGCTTGCGCCAGCTGGAGCAGGGGATCGAAGATCGAAAGCGGGAAGGAGATATGGTCGCCGACCCACAGGGAATCGTAGCCCGCACGATCGACCAGCTCCACCAGCGTGGACATCTCGTCGATTGTCGGCAGCCACGGGCCGTCGGCGGGCTCGGTGCGGCGATGAATGGTCTGCACGCCGATGCGCAGCCTGTCATCCAGGGGCAGATCCATGCTCCATTCCTCTGTCCTTGGTGCGTTCTGGGCAGAGTCTACTGCAGCATCGTGCAGCCCGCGGCACGTTCATGCAAACCGGCCCCGCATGGCGAATTCCAGGGCAAAGGACGGCGAAGTCCTCCCACGACAGGGCCTTCTCCGAAGTGCTTGGGTCGGCCGGTGGCTACTCGGAACGGACAGCTACGGCTGCAGCAGCCGGCGTCCCCGTCCACTCAGGTCGCGATCGGCCATTGCGCGGCGGGGTTTTTCGATCCGCATCACGTGCACCGCGATCAAGCCGAGCGCCGGCACCACGACCAACAAGGCGAACACGATATCGGCCAGAGAAGTTTCCATCGGTGCTTCCCATTGGAGTCGGCGGACACCGTAATGCCGGGTGGGGGGCTCCACTGTGGCTTATGCCACCTTCCTGTCGCCGGCTGCCGGGAAAAGCGGTACTGAGAACCGACATGTTCGGCGTCGAGGTGTGCGAGCCCAAGCGGATCGTGCTGATCCGGTTCCGGGACGAGCTGGCCCGGGCGGATTTTGCCGCGCTGGATGCCATGGGCCGGGCAATGCAGCGCGGGCCCGCCTATGACGTCGTATTCGACATGACCAACGTGGAGAAGAGCCACGTCGCGACCGATTTCGTTTCCCAGCGCGGCGAGCTGCCCCAGGCCTTCCCCGACCGCGAGCGCATCTATGTCGTGCAGCAGGACGACCTGAAGCTGCTGGTGAAGCTCTACGCCGCGTACCAGGCCTCGAAGGGCTGGCGGTCGCCCGTGATCGTCGACACGCTGGACGAGGCGCTGGCGCGGCTGGGCGTGACTGTGGCCGAATTCGGTCCGCCGAGCGCCCCGGCATACTCTAGAAGTTGATTATGTGAGAGGGCCGCGCAGTATTCGACGGTGCCCCATTCGAGGATGCAGGTTTTGGCCGTCGACACCGACCAAGGATGGAACGAGGTGCCGCATCGCATCCGATGCGGCCGCGCGCTGGGCGATCCGTGGGAGCGCCTGTTCGGGCCGTTGCGGCCGTCGTCGATCGTGGTCGGCCAGCTCGGTCAGTCGCTCGACGGGCGTATCGCCCCGTCACCCGGGCAATCGACCCTGATCAACGGCCCTGAAGGGATCGCCCATCTCCATCGCCTGCGCGCGCTGGTCGATGCCGTGGTGGTCGGCGCGGGCACGGTGCGGGCCGACGATCCTCAGCTCACGGTGCGTCACGTCGCCGGACCGAATCCGGTGCGCGTGGTGATCGATCCGAACGGCACGCTGCCGCTCGCGTCGCGGGCCTTCGCCGCCGATGGCGTTCATCGCATCGTCATCACGCGGCAGGAATGCCGGTCGATCAACGGCGGCATCGAGGCGATTGCCTTGCCCGACACCGACGGCCGCATCGAGCCCGCCGCCATCCTGGACGCCCTGCAGGAACGCGGGCTGCGTCGCATCCTGGTCGAAGGCGGCGCGCAGACGGTCTCGACGTTCCTGTCGGCCGGCTGCCTCGACCGGCTGCATCTCACGGTGGCGCCGATGATCCTGGGTGCGGGCGTCACCGGCCTCGATCTGCCGCCGACCGTACTGCGCGTGCCGGTACGCGCACACACGCTGGGCAGCGATGTCCTGTTCGACTGCGACCTCAGGTCAGGCGAGCCAGCAGGTCGCTGAACTGAACGCCAGATTCTTCCCACGACGGCAGGTGCGCCGCCGCGGCGCGCGCGCCGGCCGCCAGCGCCCGCCGCTTGCCGTCGTCGTCGATCAGCTCGCGCAAGGCCTCGGTGAGCGCACCGACATCGCCCGGTGCAACGAGCCGGCCGGCCGAGGCGGGCACGGTGTAGGGCGTCGCGCCGCCCGTGGTGCCGATGACCGGCAGACCGTGGGCCAGAGCCTCGGCGAAGGCCATGCCGTAACCCTCGAAGCGCGACGCCAGCACGAAGAGGTCGGCAGCGGCGTAAAGTGCCTCGAGCTGGTCTGCCGAGATCGTGCCGGGAGTTTCGATTCGTCCGGCGAGGCGATGTTCGATGATCAACGCGTGGAGCCGCGCGGTCGCCGCCGGATCTCGCGTGCGGTCGCCAGCGATCACCAGCCGCCATGGCCGATCGGCGATTGGCGCCAGCGCTTCGACCAGAAGATCGAAGCTCTTGCGTACGCCGATCGCACCGACCGAAAGCAGGCAAAGCGGCCTGTTGTCGGCGGCAGCGAACGGCGCGCGATCGGTGCCGGGCAGGATCACCGTCAGGCGTTCGGCCGTGACATCGAAGCGGTCGGCAAGGGCTTCCGCCGTCCAGGGGCTCGTGGTGACGACCTGTCGAGCCGAGGCCAGGGCCGCGCGTTCGCTCGCGAGAAGCGCGTCCGACTCATCCGCCGTCAGTCCGGTCTCGAACGCCAGCGGATGATGCACCAGCGCGACCACCGGATGGGCGCGCTGCAAAGCGGCGGCGGCTTCGGGCAGCACGCCGAACGCCAGTCCGTCGATCACGATGGGACGGTCAGTAGGAGTCTGGAGCAGCCGTGCTTCGGCCTGCGCCTTCTGATCGAGGCTCGGTCGGGGAAAGCCGTCGCCGATGCTGATGAGGTCGACCTCCCAGCCAAGGCGCTTCAGCTCGGCGATGATGCGGCGATCGTAGGCGTAGCCGCCGGTGACGGTCCGGATGTCGCCGGGAATCGCCCAGGTTACGCGGGCCATAGGGGCGCTTCGTACCAGGCGCGCGCGACGTGGGATTCGGACAAGGTCACGCGAATTGCTTTCAGGGCCCCGCCGTCGCGGCCCAGTCCGCCGGAGCGGGCGGCGTCGGCCAGCCGGTCGTGGATGTGCCGGGCGAGGAACTCCGTCGTCGTGTTGCGGCCGGCGAAGGCGGGCAGGGCGTCGAGGTTCTTGTAGTTCAACGGGCCCAGCGTCGCCTTCAGCGCCTCGTGCGCGCGGCCGATGTCGATCACGATGCCGTTCTCGTCGAGCGTCTCGGCCATGAAGGCGGCGTCGACGACGAAGGTCGCGCCGTGCAACTCCTGGGCAGGGCCGAACACCGCGCCCTTGAAGGAATGGGCGATCATGATGTGGTCACGAACTTCAACGGCGAACACGGTTGGACTCCTCGTAGTCGATGACCTGGCAAAGCGCGGCGCTGCCGGACGCCAGCACCGACGGCAGGCGCGACGGCAGGTCGGCGAAGGCGATCGCGGGCTCCAGCAGCACGTCGAGCCGGTCGTCGGCCAGCAGCGCGATCGCATGCTCGAGCCGGCGGCGGTGCGTCCACTCGCGGCGATGCGAGGGCGCCACCTTGCCGACCTGGCTGGCCATCAGCTTGAGCCGCCGGCTGTGAAAAGCGCCGCCGAGCGGCGCCGGGACGGGCGTGTCGCCGTACCAGCTCAGCTCGATGACCGTCGCCTCGTCGCGCGCGAGGCCGAGCGCGGTCGCGAGGCCGGTGCTGCTGGCGCTGGCATGGAAGACGAGGTCGCACTCGGCCGGCGCGCAATCGGGCAGGGCGAACCTCAGGCCGAGCGCGTCGGCGACGCGGGCGCGGCCGGGATTGATGTCGACCAGCGTGACGTCGGCGGAGGCGAGCGTGCGACAGAGGAAGCCCGTCAGCGCGCCTACGACGCCCGCACCGACGACGGTGACCTTTCCGAAGGCGTCATCGCCGGCATCCCACAGGGCGTTGAGCGCCGTCTCCATGTTGGCGGCGAGCACCGCGCGGGACGCCGGCACATTGGCAGGCACGGCTACCGCCGCCTCGGCCGGCACGTCGAACACGGTCTGATGCGGATGGAGCGTGAACACGGCCTGTCCACTCTCCAGCTTGCCGACGGTGGCGTAGCCGTATTTCACCGGGAACGGGAAGTCGCCCGTCATGAACGGCGCGCGCATGCGCTGATGCTCCGAACGCGGCACGCGTCCGGCAGCGATCAGCGATTCGGTCCCGCGGCTGATCGCCCCGTGCTGCGCCCAGACCCGCACCGCATCGCGCGCCAAAGGCCCCAGCACTTCGTCTCGGATCTCCGCCCGGCCCGGCCGCACGTACCACAGCGCCCGGGCCATTACTGGGGCCGTCACGGCCATCGCGAGCCTTTCAAGTCGATTTGATCCCGCCGCGCACCCTGTCAGCTATCATACCGTCCATGCAATCGTTGATCGCGGCGCGCGTCGGTTCTCGCCGTATTGTGTTTGGCGCCTTGGTCGCAGCCTCGATCGCGGTGCTGCTGGTGCTGACCGAGAGGACGCTCTCTGCCGGCGGCTTCGGCGCAGGCGACCTGGTACTGCTCCTTCTGTTCAGCCTCACCACGCCCTGGCTCGCCGTCGGATTCTGGAACTCCGCGATCGGCCTGATCCTGATGCGGGGCCGCGATGTGAGCGCTTGCCTCATTCCGGAGGCGGCGCCCCAGCCCGGTCCCACCGTCATCGCGGCGTCGACGGCGATCCTGATGTGCGTACGCAACGAGGGGCCCGATCGGGTGCTGCGCAACCTCGATACCATGATGGCGGATCTCGACGCCGAAGGTTGGGCCGAGCGCTTCCACGTCTACGTCCTGAGCGACACCGATCGACCCGATATCGCGGCCGCCGAGCAGCAGGCCTTCGACACGCTGCAAAGCAAATGGTCCGGCCGTTTCGCCTTCACCTACCGCTGCCGGGAGAGCAACATCGGCTTCAAGGCGGGTAACATCCGCGCCTTCCTCGAGCGCTGGGGCGACCGTCACGATTTCATGGTCACGCTCGACGCCGACAGCTTCATGACGTCCGCTGGCATCCTGCGCCTCGTCGAAATCATGCAGCGCGCCCCACGGCTCGGCATCCTGCAGAGCCTGGTGATCGGCATGCCGACGAACAGCGCCTTCGCCCGGCTGTTCCAGTTCGGCATGCGCCTGGGTTTGCGCTCCTGGACGATCGGCAGCGCCTGGTGGCAGGCCGATTGCGGACCGTACTGGGGTCACAACGCCATCCTGCGGATCGCGCCCTTCAAGCAGCACTGCGCCATCCCGCCGCTCGCCGGCAAGGGCATCCTGAGCGGTCACATCCTCAGCCACGACCAGATCGAGGCGGCACTGATGCGGCGCGCCGGCTACGAGGTGCGCGTGCTGCCCGAGGAGGATCTCGGCTGGGAGGAAAACCCGCCGACCCTGATCGAGTTCCTGCGTCGCGACCAGCGCTGGCTGCAGGGCACGCTTCAATACATGTTCTTCATCGGCCTGCCGGGCCTGAAGCTCGTGAGCCGCATCCAGCTGCTGTTCGCGATGTTGATGTTCACCGGTTCGCCCGCCTGGATCGGCCTGTGGCTGCTCGGCACCGCGATGCTGGCCGCGCATGCGGACACGGCGAGCTTCGTCGATGTCGGCTACGGCAGGGTCTGGCTCGCGCTGCTGCTCGCCATGTGGTTCGCACCCAAGATCGCGGCCGTGATCGACGTGCTGTGCCGGCCCGCCTTGTTGCGCGGCTTCGGCGGGCCGATGCGATTCGCGATCAGCATCGTCGCCGAGACGATGTTCTGCTCGATGCTCTCGCCCATCATGTGGGTCTGCCACACGCTGTTCTTCCTCGGCCTACCGGTCGGCCGCGTCGTCGGCTGGGGCGTGCAGGAGCGCGACGACCATTCGATCGGCTGGTCGACAGCCTGCGCCAAGCTGTGGCCGCAGATGCTGCTCGGCATGGCCGGGCTCGCGGTCGTCGCCCTGACCCATCCGGCGGGCCTGCCCTATGTCTTCCTGCTGGTGGCCGGCGGCCCCGCGCTCGCCGTGCCGCTCTGTGTCGTCACCTCGTGGCCGCGCGTAGGGCTTGCGCTGCGGCGCGCAGGCATCGGTCGGCTGCCCGAGGAAACCGAGCCCCCGGCCGCGCTCAGCCGGCGGGCAGCGCTGGCGGCGGCGGATTGAGCATGATGCGTACGGCCCTGGGCGTCGTCCGCTCGCTTCGCATCTACTACGGCCATCCCGCCCGGGCGCGCGCCATGGATCGTCTCTACGCGCGGTTCATTGCCGCCGACGATCTCGTCTTCGACATCGGCGCGCATGTGGGCGACCGTATCGGATCGTTCCGGCGGCTCGGCGCGCGCGTGGTCGCAGTCGAGCCGCAGCCTGCACTGCATCGGACCTTGCGGCTGCTCTACGGCCGCGATCCGCAAATCTCCTTGGTACCTGCCGCCATCGGACGCACGGCCGGGACCGCCGAAATGAAGATCAATCCCGCCAACCCGACGATCTCGACCCTGTCCGACGCCTTCATCGCCGCGAGCCGCGATGCCACCGGCTGGCAGGGCGAGGCCTGGCCGCGATCGGTCAACGTTCCAGTGACCACCCTCAATGCCCTGATCGCAGCGCATGGCCGGCCGGCCTTCATCAAGCTCGACGTCGAGGGCTTCGAGGCCGAGGCGCTCGCGGGCCTGTCGCGCGCCGTGCCGGCGCTGTCGTTCGAGTTCACGACCATCCAGCGCCCGGTTGCGCTGGCCTGCCTCGAGCGCTGCACCGCCCTCGGCTATACCGAGTTCAATGCGGCGCTCGGCGAGTCGCAGGCGCTCGGCGCATGGCGCGATGTCCGAGCCATGGCCACGTGGCTGGCCGACCTGCCGCACGATGCCAGCTCGGGCGATGTCTATGCGAGGCTCGCATGAAGCGCGTGGTGGTGATCGGCAACGCCGGGCTCGATTTGCGCCTCGTCGTGCCGCGCCTGCCGCTGCCGGGCGAGACACTGATCGGCGCCGAGGCGGCGCGTGCGCCGGGCGGCAAGGGACTGAACCAGGCGGTGGTGGCCGCGCGCTGCGGCGTGCCGGTGACGTTCTGCGCACCGCTGGGCAACGACACGCCACAGGCGGACGAGGTCGAGCATCGCCTCGCGGCGGAGGGGTTCGACCGGCGCCTGCTGCCGCGGCTCGCCCATCCGACCGACTTCTCCCTGCTGATGGTGCTGCCCGGCGGAGAGAACAGCATCGTCAGCACCAGCGCCTGCTCCCTCGCGCTGACCTTTGCCGACGCCGAACCGGCGCTGCATGGGATCGGCCCAGGCGATGTCGTGCTGCTGCAAGGGAACCTCGCGCTCGATGTCACGGCCGCCATCCTTTCGACCGCGCGTCGCGCGGGCGCGACCGCGCTGTTCAACCCCGCGCCGTTCTGGCCGGGTGCAGAGAAGCTCGTCACGCGGTGCAGCCTGGTGATCGCCAACCGCCTCGAGGCGAAGGCGCTCGGTGCGGCGCTCGACGGTGTCGCGTCGATCGTCACGCTCGGCGCCGAGGGCTGCCTCTACGAAGGCCGTACCTTCCCGGCCGAAAGAGTGACCGCGATCGACACGACGGGCTGCGGCGACGCCTTCTGCGGCGCCATGGCCGCCGCGCTGGCGCGCGGAATGGCGATCGAGGCGGCGATCGGCTTCGCGCAGAAGGCCGCGGCGCTCACCGCGACGCGTCCGGGTGCGTTCGAGGCCTTGCCCACGCGCGAAGAACTGTCGGCGCTAGCCCGGATATCTCACGGAGTTAGGTGCATCGGGGCGCGGGCTCTGCGAAAGTTGTTGTGCAGCAACAGTTTTCAGCACTCCCAAAGGAATGCCCCGATGCAAACAGAGT
>Ga0070738_10002607_pt1 | contig 26903 bp, 19 predicted proteins | sample Coa_R2_2_FD_66446 | JGI IMG/M metagenome (GOLD analysis project Ga0070738, IMG submission 66446) | Surface soil microbial communities from Centralia Pennsylvania, which are recovering from an underground coalmine fire - Coalmine... | ecosystem: Environmental > Terrestrial > Soil > Unclassified ...
TCCTTGAGGATACGCTCGGGGGCTTGGGCGGCGACTTCTTCGATCTCCACTCCGCCGTCGGCCGAGGCCATGAAGACGTTCTTGCCGTGGGCGCGGTCCAGGACGATACCGAGATACAGCTCACGCGCAATGGGCAGCGTCTCTTCGACGAGCAGGCGCCGCACGACGCGGCCTTCCGGGCCGGTCTGATGCGTCACCAGCGTCATGCCGAGCATTTTCCCGGCGATCTGCCGGGCCTCGGAGGGGTTTTGGGCGAGCTTCACTCCGCCGCCCTTGCCGCGTCCTCCGGCGTGGATCTGAGCCTTGACGACCACGGTTTGACCGATATCTTTGGCGGCTGCTTCGGCTTGTTCGGGGGTGGAAACCGCTTGGCCCCTGGGCACAGGGACGCCGTGGCGCGCCAAGAGGGCCTTGGCTTGGTATTCGTGTATCTTCATCGCTTCGAATTACGGAAAACCTCCAGCATACCGCAAGGCGGCCGCGATCTTGACGCAAACGGGCGAACCGCCGCGGCTGACCCTTTTGAGTCATTGGCGCCGCACGATGGGGGACATATACTCTTCCAAGCAATCGACATTTCGAAATTGGGGGAACGCAGATGGGTTTTCATAACGTATTTTCTACATTTATACGTCTGATTTGCGCGGCCATTATCGCGGTTGCCGGGGCAATGGCGTTGAACGCGCAAAACGTAACGGGCTCGATTAGCGGCGTGATTCAGGACGCGCAAGGGGCGGTCGTGCCCAATGCGAAGATCACGCTCACCAACGAGGCGCAGGGGGCGGCGTCGGCGCGCGTGGTGAATTCGAACGCCGAGGGGGTTTTCGTTTTCTCGCCTCTGGTGGCGGGCACCTATTCGGTGGAAGTGGAAGTGATGGGATTCAAGAAGTTCGTGCAGTCCGGGATCATACTGGACGCCAGCGAGCGGATGGGCCTTCCGCCGATCACGCTTGAAGTTGGGGCCACGGGCGAGTCGGTGACGGTGGAGGCCAACGCCATTCAACTCCAGACGCTGAACGCCGAGCGCTCGGCCGTGGTCACGGGAAACCAGATGGTGGACATCGCCATCAACGGGCGCAACTATACCAGCCTGCTGCGGCTGGTGCCGGGCGTGACGGCGGACACGGCCAGTTCGGGGCTGGATGCGAACTTCAACGGCGGACGCAACATGACCAGCAACTACACCGTGGATGGCCAGAACGTCACCGATATTGGCGTGAACGAGCAGTTCGCCTATCGCATCAGCGTAGATTCGATCGCGGAATTCAAGGTGTCGACGAGTTCGCAAACGGCGGAGTTTGGGCGCACCGACGGCGCGCAAGTGCAGGTGGTGACCAAGAGCGGGACGAAGGATTTCCACGGCGACGGATATTGGTTTAAGCGTGGAGAATTCATGAACGCCAACACCTTCACGAATAACTTCGCCGGGATTCCGCGCCAGGAATATCGCTATATGGACGCAGGCTGGACGTTGGGCGGACCCATTTACATTCCTGGAAAAGTCAACAAGAACAAGGACAAGCTGTTCGGCTTTATGTCGCAGGAGTGGAACCACAACATCATTCCCGGCACGCTGCATCAAATCACGGTTCCCACGGCGGCCGAGCGGAGGGGCGACTTTTCCACGGACGCGCGCACGGGAACCGGAGTGCTGCAAACCATCTACGACCCGCAGAACCGCTCGGCGGCCAATCCCCAGGGCACGCCTTTTCCGGGCAACATTATTCCGGCGACTCGCTTTAGCCCCTACGGACCTTCCGTTCTCAATTGGCTTCCATTGCCGAACACGTTCGGGCAGCCTTTGTACAACTATCAATCGCAAGTCGCCAGCAGCCAGCCGTCTTTCGACCAGCTTTATCGAGTGGACTACAACTTGAGCGACAAGTGGCGTTTCTTCGTGCGCGGATTGGATAGCAAGCAGACCCAGAACGTGCCCTACGGCCGCGCGGACACGAGCAATAATCTGGGCCTGACGCCGTTCTACGCGCCGACGTACGGATGGTCGATCACCACCAACGCCGCGACGATTATCAGCCCGACGCTGACGAACGAGTTTCAATTCGGCTATACCGTGAATGGGATTCCGGGCGATCCGCCCACGCCGGGCAGTCCGTATTACCGTTCGGTTTCCAATATCACCATCCCGCAGCTCTATCCGGCGGCGAACACCAGCGGCGTGATTCCGAACTTCGTTTTCGACGGCACGCCGACGGTAAGCGGGACGGCGATGACCAGCTTTGCGGGCACGCCGTACCATAACCGCAACCCAGTCTGGAATTACATCGACAACGTGACTAAGGTGCTGGGGACGCACACGATCAAAGCGGGACTCTATTACGAATACGCGGTGAAGACGGAAAACGCTTTCAAGCCGTACAACGGCACCATCAATTTCGGCAACGACTCCAACAACCCGTGCGATTCCAATTGGGCGTTTTCCAACGCCTTGTTGGGTTGCTACGAAAGCTACACGCAGATCAATCAGGATCCGCTGCCGAGCTATCCCTACAAGAATTTTGAATTTTACGGGCAGGATACCTGGAAAGCCACCCGGAAACTTACGGTGAATTATGGGCTGCGGATCTCTTTCATCACGCCGTTCCACGACACGCTGGGAATGATGTCGAATTTCCTGCCGGCGGACTATAATCCCTCCCAGGCGGTGGCGTTTTATCAACCCACGCTGTCCAATGGCGCGAAAGCGGCTTTGAACCCCATTACGGGCGCGATCCTGCCGGCGGTGTATATCGGGGCGATCGTGCCGGGGGTGGGGAACATTAATAACGGGCTGGTGCGCTCCGGGCAGAACGGAACGCCTCTAGGATTGATCGAAAACCGGGGAGCGCATTGGGGCCCGCGATTCGGCATTGCGTATCAAATAAACGATAAGACGGTGTTCCGGATGGGCGGCGGGGTGTTTTACGAGCGCGTGGCGACGTTCGGCATCGGCGTTACGAGCAACTACACCACCAACCCGCCTTTGCTTCGAACGGCTCAGCTTTACTACGGGAACCTGGCCGATATCGCCAGCCAATCGGGGACGTTTTTCCCGACGGGCGTGAACATGATCTCGCCGGATGGGCATGTGCCAACGGTGTACAACTACAACGCCGAAGTGCAGCGGCAGCTTCCGCTCAAGCTGTTCGCCTCCATCTCCTACGTGGGCAATCAATCGCGGCACCTGTGGCTGGCGCAACCGATCAACACGGTCCCGTTCGGCAGCGCCTGGCAGCCCTCGACGCAGGACCCAACGGTTACGCCAAAGTACGACGGCACAACCAATTTGCCGGCGAATCTGTATCGGCCCTACGCGGGCTACACGGCGGCCACCGATTACACTTGGGGGACCTCGGCCAACTTCAACGCGCTGCAAGCGTCGCTGAACCGGCGCGTGGGACCGCTGCAACTGGGCGCGAACTATATGTGGTCCAAAGCCCTGGGAGTGGGAGTTGGCCATCCCACGGATACGCGCGACTACGGCTACGGTCCGCTGCCGCAGGACCGCACGCAATCGCTCTCGGTCAATTACATCTACGAGATTCCCAGCATTGCCCGGAAAGGGTCGTTTTTGGGCAATCCGGCGGGAAAGGCGATTTTCGACGGGTGGGAGTTAGCGGGCCTGACGAGCGTGAGCACCGGCGCTCCGGTGACGCCCACGTATAGCGTTTCCGGCATCGGGGCGGCGCAATTGAACCGGATGATCACGGGCAGCGAGGATTGGGCGCCGCGGCTGGTTCTTACCTGCAATCCGAATGAATCGATGGGCGACCGGAACCTAAACGAGTTCATCAACACTTCCTGCTTCGCGCCTCCTCGGAAGGGCAGTATCGGGATGGATTCCGGCTACAATACGATTCGCGGGCCCGGTCTCCAACAGTGGGACATGAGCTTGTATAAAAATATTCCGATCAAGGAGAGGGCTCGGATTCAGCTGCGGCTGGAAGCCTACAACGCCTTTAACCACACCGAATGGGGCTCGATCAACAGCACGGCGATCTTCAACGCCGCGGGGCAGTTGAGTAACCTGCCCACGCAGCTTGGAGGCACGGGCGGGCGCTTTGGCTTCGGCACGGAGAACAGCGTCCGGGCGACGAGCCAGCGGATCTTGCAAGTTGGCGCCAAGTTCAATTTTTAGGGCCCGCGCGGCAGCCGATTTTGGGCGTGAAATTCTTTAACTCGGGCGCATTTATGTTATGGTCTGTTAGATGACCAACAACGCATGGGTGCGCCTGGAGCCACACGTGCGCTCCCTGTTGCGGATCGTGGCGGCCTTTACGTTTTCCCAGCACGGCTGGCAGAAATTCTTCGGATGGTTCGGAGGAATCCAAGGCCAAAACGCGCCGTTGAACTCGATGCTAGGGGCGGCGGGCGTTCTGGAAACGGTGGGCGGAGCCTTGCTGATGGCGGGTCTGTTCACGCGGCCCACCGCCTTTCTTTTATCCGGGGAGATGGCGGTGGGATACTTCCGCGCGCACGCGCCGCGGAGCTTCTGGACGCTTTTAAACGGAGGCGAGATTACCGTCGTGTATTGCTTCCTTTGGCTTTGGCTCAGCGCGGCCGGGGCGGGACCGTGGAGTCTGGATCGCGTCCTGCGGCGAAAGGAGGGTTAGAAAGGATTTCTGGGATCGGGGCTCCCGGCTGCCTCCGCGCGGTTTGACCCGACGCAGCCGGAAGCCCGATCGCGGCTCTCTATCGCTTTGCTTTCCGCCGCCGACGCCTATCGGCAGCGGACGAACCGGTCTGGCGGAAAGATCAAGCCAGGGGCGCGGAGGGTGCATGTTTTTTTAACAGGAGCCGGCGCAGACGGCCGAGCAGCCTCAGCCGGCTAAAATCTCCAGAGCTTCCTTGCCGCAAATGCGCGCCAGCTCCGCGCAGAATTCCTTGTCCGGGCGGACCTTCGCGCTCAGATCGAGAATAACTGAAAAATCTCGCGTTTTTTCAAGCCGCAGGCGAACCTCCGTGGAGCCGGGCTTGCGTTCGAACAAGGAATGAAGGGCCGCAGCGCGGCCTGGCTCCGCGGATCCGCTCAGGGGGACTCGAATGGAAATCAGGGAAGGCAGCCTGACGCTGGCAACCTCCAGCGGAACGATGTCCTGGAGAGAGATCTTGGGCGGCGCGTTTTCTTCGGGCAGGACCAGGCCACGCGCCAGGACGGCTTTATCCTCCTGAAGCGCGCCGAGCAGCCGTTCGTACTGGGTGGAGAACACCATGGCTTCAACCGATCCCTCCAGATCCTCCACCTGGAGCGACGCCCACAGCTTGCCCTCTTTGTTGCGCTTGCGCTGAATGCCGGTCAGGATGCCACACAGCGCCACTTCGGCGTTTTTGGGGAGGCCTTCCAATTCGGAAGTGCGGTGTGTGGCCAGTTCGGCAGCCTTATCGAGGTATTGATCCAGAGGATGGCCGGTAATGTAGAAGCCCAGGACTTCCTTTTCGCCTGCGAGTTTCTGCTGGCCCGTCCAGTCGGGGACGTTGGGAAGGGGACGCTCCGCGGGGGACAGATCGGCCGGCATCGCGGAAAACAGGCCGGATTGTCCGTTGGCCCTATCGCGGCCCACGCGCGCGCCATTTTCCATGGCGTGGTCGATGACCGCGAACAGTTGCGCTCGCGTCGCGCCAAGCGAATCCATGGCGCCGGCCTTAATGAAGCTTTCGATCAAGCGGCGGTTCACCGTGCCCAAATCGACGCGCTCGCAAAAATCGTAGAACGAGCGGAAAGGGCCGCCCTGGGCGCGCGCCCGGGTCACGCACTCCACCGCGTTGGGCCCCACGTTTTTAATGGCGCCGAGGCCGAAGCGAATGCCTGGGCGGGCGCCGTCGGCGACGGGGGTGAATGTAAATTCGGAGGAGTTTACGTCTGGAGCAAGGATGCGGATGCCCATTTCGCGGCATTCGTTGGTATATTTGACGATTTTAGAAATATTTCCCGTTTCGGAGGTGAGCAGCGCCGACATAAATTCCAAGGGATAGTGGGTTTTGAGATAAGCGATCACAAAAGCGAGATAAGCGTAGGCGGCCGAATGAGACTTATTAAAGCCGTAGCCGGCGAATTTGGCCATCTGATCGAATATCTTTTCCACCTTGCGCTGGGCGTGGCCCCGGGCCTTAGCGCCTGCCACGAAGCGCTCGCGCTGCCGGGCCATTTCCTCCGCCTTCTTCTTGCCCATGGCGCGGCGGAGAAGGTCGGCTTCTCCCAGGGAATAGCCCGCCAAGCGGCTGGAGATCTGCATCACCTGTTCCTGGTAGACGATCACGCCGAAGGACTCCTCGAGGATGTCCTTCAGCTCCGGAAAATCGTAAGTCACCTCCTTGCGGCCATGTTTGCGGTCGATAAAATCGTCGATCATGTCCATGGGGCCCGGCCGGTAGAGGGCGTTGAGAGCGATGAGATCGTCGAGACGGTCCGGCTGGTAACGGCGCAAGATATCGCGCATGCCCGGCGATTCAAATTGAAAGATGCCGCTCGTCAAGCCTTTGCAAAAGACGGTTTGATAGGTGCGCGGGTCGTCGAGGGGCAAATCCTCCAGACGCAATTTCTCTCCGCGATGGCGCGCGATCAGCTTAAGCGTGTCGTCGATGATCGTAAGGGTGGTCAGGCCCAGAAAATCCATCTTCAAAAGGCCCAGCTTTTCCAGACCGACCATATCGTACTGGGTGACAATTTCGTCTTTATTGGTCTTATAGAGAGGGACCAGCTCCTTCAGCGGCTTGGGAGAGATGACCACGCCGGCCGCATGGACGCTGACGTTGCGCGCCACGCCTTCCAGCCGCTGGGCCACGTCCAGGACGTCTTTCACGCGCGGCTCGCGGGCGGCCATTTCGTCCAGTTGCGGCTCCATCTTCCGCGCTTCCGCCAGCTTGATGTTGAGGGGCTGGGTGGGGATGAGCTTGGTGATGCGGTCCATATCGGCGAAGCTCATGTCGAGGGCGCGGCCCACGTCCTTAATGGCGGCCCGCGCGCCCAGCGAGTTGAAGGTAATGATTTGGGCTACTTGCTCGCTGCCGTATTTTTCGGTGACGTATTGAATCACTTCGCCGCGCCCGCGCGTGCAGAAGTCGATATCGATATCCGGCATGCTGACGCGTTCCGGGTTGAGGAAGCGTTCGAAGATCAGGCTGTATTGCAGCGGGTCGATATCGGTGATGTCCATGGCCCAGCTCACCAGGCTGCCGGTGGCGGAGCCTCTTCCGGGGCCGACGGGAATTCCCTTCTGCTTGGCGAAGCGAATGAAATCCCAGACGATCAGGAAATAGCCCGCGAACTTCATCTGCTGGATCATTTTGATTTCGCGGTCCAGCCGCTCCAGGTATTCCTCCAGGTTGTGCTTGAGCCGGCCCTGCGCCGCCAAAGCTTCCAAGCGGGGCCGCCGTTTTTCAAATCCCTGGCGCGCTACGTACTCGAAATAGGTATCGGTGGAGTGGCCTTCAGGGATGGGAAAGTCGGGAAACGGCTCCTTCACCGGATCGAGCTTGATCTGGCAGCGCTGGGCAATTTCCCAAGTGCGGTCGAGAGCATCCTCGATTTCTCCGAAAAGGGCCATCATTTCCGCCCGAGTTTTCAAATGAAACACCGGCTGCTCAAAGCGCATGCGGTCCGGGTCGGACATTTTCTTGCCGGTTTGGACACAGAGGAGAATTTCGTGGGCGCGCGCGTCGGACTTGCGAAGGTAGTGGGCGTCGTTGGTGGCCACGAGCGGAATGCCCGTTTCGGCCGAAAGCCTGCCGAGCATGGGCAGGACGCGGGCGTCCGGCTCCAGGCCGTGATTCTGAACTTCGAGGAAGAAATTGCGGGGTCCGAACAGATCGCGGTATTGGTAGGCCAGGCGCTTGGCGTCGTCGTAGCGGTTCGCCAGAAGGGTTTCGTTGATGTCGCCGCGCAGGCAAGCCGAGAGCGCGATCAGTCCCTGGGAGTGGCGCGACAGCAGGTCTTTGTCGATGCGGGGCTTGTAGTAAAAGCCGTCCAGGAAGCCGGTGGAGACAAGCTGAATCAGGTTGCGATAGCCATGCTGATTTTCACACAGCAGCACCAGATGGTTATAGCGGTTGGCGTCGCTTTTGACGGCGTGGCCCTGCTGCGCGACGTAGACTTCGCAGCCGATGACGGGGTGAATTCCCTTTTCCTTGGCCTTGTTGTAGAACTCGACCGCTCCAAAGAGGTTGCCGTGATCGGTCATGGCGACGGCGGGCATATTCTGCTCGGCGGCGAGATCCATCAGTTGCGAAATCTCGCAGGCGCCATCCAGAAGCGAATAATCGGTGTGACAATGCAGGTGAACGAACGGGGCGGACATGGCATCCAATCCCGGGGGAGTGATACCAGTATAGCGGCAAGCGCTCAAGGGGGAAGGAAAATGGAGCCAAATCCGCCGAGGGGCCGGGGGCGTTGGAGCGGCGTGACCAAACGCCCCATGGGAGGCGGCTAAAACCCGAGTTCCTTCAGCAGGGCTTGGGCTTGATAGATCTTTTGGAGGGCTTCGGCGACGCCATCGACGGAGACGTGAACGGCGCGGGCTTGCTCATCGCTGTAGAGATAGGCGTCGGGAAGGCTTTCGAGATTGCCATCGAAGGTAATGCCGACCAGTTCGCCCGCCGCGTTCACGGCAGGGCTGCCGGGATCGCCGCCGCCGATATCGCAGGTGGAGACGAAATCCAGGGGTTTGTTCAGATTCAACGAGGATTTCAGCTCCACCCATCGGGGCGGGACTTGATAGGGCCCTTCATTGCCGTGGCGGAAATAGAGGCCGCCGAAAGTGGAGGCGGCGGGCATGGCGACGCCAGCGCGGTCGACATAGCTTTTCACGACGCCGAACATGACGCGGGGCGAGCCTGTGGCGTCGGGGTAATCGGCCGCGCCGAACAATTTAAACCGGTACTGGGCAATTTTTTCAGCGGCGGAGGTTTCGAGAGAGCCAATCAGCTCGTCGTGTTTTTTCTGAAGCCGGCGGGCGGGTTCATCCAGGAGTTTGGCCAGACGGACAATGGGATCGTCCGAGGGCGCGGCGGAGGCTCCGCTTTGCGCGGCGGCTGCGAGCCGGCTGGATTTCGCCATCGCTTCGGCGGCTTCCTTAGGCGTCTTGCCATCGAGAATCATCTTGATTGGGACGTTCTCGCCGCTGAGATTTTTCAGCTCTTCGAGATATTGAGACAGGAGCAGAGTCTCGATGGCTTGGTTCACAGGAGGCGCGGCGGGCGGAGGGGACGCGGGACTGGCGGAGCGGACAAGCTGGCGCGCGACGGCGAACAGGGTTGAGCCGGGCGCCGGATCCTTTTCCAAAAGCTGATACGCCTTCTCAAAGGGAGTCCAGCTCTTGTAGGCCGCCGCGACCTCGTCCCAGACTTTATTGGCGTCCGCGCCGAGTTTGGAGTCGCCCAGCACGGCGCGCCGGATTTTTCCTTCGAAGACCGTTTTGCGAGTGACCAGGCGATCGTCGCGCAGGCCGATGAGCATTCCCGCGCTGGTTTTGTAACGGGCGAGGATGGCGTTGAGGACCGGCTCCGCCGCTTCCAGATTGCTCTGATTTTGCGAGGCGAATTCTCCCAGCGAACGAATGCGGGCCTGCAAACGGCTCACGGTGAAAGGGAGCTCGGTATCGCGATAAAACGTCAATTGGGCCGAGGTGGCCAGCCGCATGGTGGGCGCGGGGTTGCCAAAAGAAAAGATCAAATCCCCTTCCTTCACCCCTTCGCGGCTCCATTTCAAAAACCCGGGCGTCGCGGCGGGGCGGCCATTCTCGTAGGCCCGCAAAAACGCGATATCCAACCCATAACGAAGATAGGTGAGGCTATCGCGGGTGCGACCAAAAAAGGCCAGATCGTTCTCCGGAGCGAACACCAGGCGGATGTCGGAGTAGGTTTTGTACTGGTAGAGATCGTAGCGGCCGCCAGAATACAACTTCACGACCGAGCAGCGGCGGTGAGTCTTTTCCGCGCATTGCTGCTCGATTCGGGCGCTGGCCGCGTTGCGCTGCTGAAGGGCTTGGGCGGCGGGCGTTTTGTCGTTGGCGGCGGCTTTTACCTGAGCAGTGACGTCCTCGACGGCCTCCAGAACGCTGGCCTCCAGGCCGCTGCAAGGCAATTCGGCGGCGCGGGCCGGGGCGTAGAAACCATCCTTCAAATAATCGTGCTGGCGATCGCCGAGTTTGCCGAGGCAACCGGAAACCAAGTGCTGGTTGGTGAGGATGAGGCCATCGGCCGATACAAAAGCCCCCGATCCTCCGGCAATCCGAACGGCGGCGGCTTGCAGATGTCCTAAGAAGGCCAGATTGGCGTCGAAGTTGTATTTCTGTTTGACGGCTTCGGCGGGGAACTGGTTCACCAGCCACGTCCCTTCATCGGCGGAGAGGGGGCGTATTAGGCAAAAAAGCGAAAAAGCGCCGAGGCGCATGAGGGCAAAGTTGCGCATGGGGTCAAGTTTGTAAGACGCGGGCCGGAGGGTGCGGTGTTACCGGGCAAGTGCCATCAAGAGTCTGCAACAACTCCGGGCGTTGGGTAAAAAATTCTGAATTCAAGAAGCGGGCGCGTGGGGCGCTAGTTGATTTTGGGGAATTTACGGGCAGCGGCACGCGACATGCGTTTCTAATGAATGAGTCTTGCCATCCCGGGCCGAAAGTCTGGATGGCCGGAGGGAAGGAGTAGAGCTATGAAATTGCAATCCTTGATTGGTTCCGGCGCAAAAGCGGCCGCAATGGGCGGCCTAGCGATCGCGGCGGGCCTGGTTGTGACGAGTGGGGCCAAGGCCGACGAATGGGACAAGAAGACCATTCTCACGGTCAATCAGCCGATTCAGATTTCCGATACCTATCTGGATCCGGGCAAGTATGTGCTGATGCTGGACCGCTCGTCTTCGGACCGTCATATCGTTCGAATTTACAACGATCGACAAGACCATTTGATTAATACGATACTGGCGCTACCCGCCTATCGCTTGCGCGCGACGGGTAGCACAGTGTTCACGTTTTGGGAAACTCCTCCCAATACGGCGCGCGCGCTGCGCGATTGGTATTGGCCTGGAGATAATTTCGGACAGGAGTTTCCGTACCCGAAGCATTTGAGAGAACTGGCGGCGGCCGTGCCGGCTCCCGCTCCGCCCGCTCCGCCACGGGAGGAAGCCGTGCCGGCTCCCGCTCCGCAGGCCGAGCAGAAGGTAGAGCAGCAGACCGAGATCGCGCAGGCCGCTCCACCGCCGCCTCCGCCGGCTCCGGAAGCCGCTCCGGCTCCCGAACAGCCGAAGGCATCGCCAGCGCCTGAAGCGCCTCAACCTCGGGAACTGCCCAAGACCGCGACGCCTTATCCACTGGTTGGATTCGGAGGGCTGCTTTCGCTGGGCATTTACGGGCTGGCTCGGGCGCGGGGTTCGGCTCAAGCATAAGACGGTAGCGCGAGCGGACTCGCGCTCCATTCAGCGACCCGCATGAAAGTGAGAATGAAAACAAGCAAGCCGTGGCGCTGGATGGAGCGATTCTTTCTTCTGGCGGGAATCGCCGGCGTGACGGCGGCGCTGGCGGGCATGCTGGCGCCCTTGGCATGGCAGGCTTGGGCGAACCGCGAGTTCAACCGGGAACGCCGCGTGGCTGCCGAGACTCAGGGCGGGCCCGAGATCCCATTTGGAACTCCCGGGAGGATTGCCGAAGATGGTTTGATCGGCCGGCTGAGCATTCCGCGGCTGAACTTAAGCACGATCGTGCGGGAAGGAACCAGCAGCGCAATCCTTAGTTTGGCCGCGGGCCATATTCCGGGAACCGCCTTGCCAGGGCAAAGCGGCAATATCGCCGTGGCGGGCCATCGCGACACTTTGTTTCGCGGTCTGAAGGACATCCAAGCCGGCGACCTGGTCGAGTTCGAAACGTTCCACGGACGGCTGGAGTACCGGGTTCAATCGACGGAAGTGGTAAGTCCGAAAGATGTGAGCGTGCTGCAGGCGGGCCAGAAAAACGAACTGACGCTGGTAACCTGCTTCCCATTTTACTATATTGGCTCGGCGCCGGATCGTTTCATCGTGAAGGCGATCGAGATCGCGTGGGACCCGATGGCGCCGGAAGCTTGGGCTAAGATGCCGGAGCAAGAGGCGCGAGCGGCGCAAGGCGAAAAGGCGGCGCGCCGGCGCAGGCCCGCAACCCAGGACGCGAGTTTTACGATTCCCATCCATCACAGCCGGGTGCTAGGGCCGGGGATTCGGCTGGGCGTCACCGATATCCGCGGGGGCCGAGTGAGCGGATGGATGTGGCTTATGCCCGAGCAGCGGACGGTGTGGCTGCGAGATCAGAAGGCGCGGGAGCCGGTGGCGTTTTACAGCGATGGCAGAAGGCGCGAAGTGACGATTACGAGCGTGACAAGCGAGGCCGCCACGGCGCGCCTTTCGCCATAGGCTAATCTGGCGGATTGTGGATCGCCGCCTGATTGCGATTGTCGGGCCGACGGGCGCGGGCAAGAGCGCTCTGGCGCTGGAGCTTGCCGGAACATTTAAGGGCGAGATTGTAAATTGCGACTCGCTGCAAGTCTACCGCGGCTTCGATATCGGGTCGGCGAAGACGGCGGCCGGGGCGCGCCTGGGCATTCCTCACCATCTGCTCGACATTTTGAGCCCGGCGGAGGAATTCTCGGCCGGCGAATATGCGCGGGCGGCCAAGGCGGCGCTGGAGGAAATCTCGGGGCAAGGGCATTTGGCTTTGCTCGTGGGAGGATCGGGATTTTATCTGCGGGCCGTACTGGAGGGTTTGCCCGAGTTGCCGATGCGCGACGACGCGATACGGGCGAGGCTCGCGCGGCGGGAACGCAAGCGTCCTGGCTCGCTTCATAAACTGCTGGAACGGCTGGAACCGAATGCGGCGGGGCGCATCCACGCAAACGACGTCCGGAAACTGATCCGGGCGCTTGAGATTCGCATTTTGACGCAGCGGACCGTTCCGGCCGTTGAATCGGGGCAGCCGCTCCAAGGCTACCGAATTCTCAAGATCGGGCTGGATCCCGATCGCGCCGCACTGTATGCGCGTTTGGATGAACGGGTGCGGGCGATGTTCGCGGGAGGGCTGGTGGAAGAGGTCCGGAAATTACTGTCGGAGGGAGCACGAGGCTCCGAGAAGCCGTTTGAATCGCTAGGGTATAAGCAGGCGCTGCGCTACCTTCGCGGAGAAGAAACCAGGGAGGGGGCGATCGCCTCCACGCAAATGGAGACGCGACAATACGCCAAGCGGCAATGGACGTGGTTCCGCCGGGACAAGGAGATCCATTGGCTGCGAGGATTCGGCGACGACTCCGAGATTCGGCGGCAAGCGCTCGACCTCACGCAAAAATTTTACAAAAATTCTGGGGCGCCGTAAGGAACAAAATTCCTTCTCGCTAGTATTAATACACATGGGGAATCGGCGAACTGCCCGCCCGGGGGCGCCGCCCGGAAGGCTCGATCCCGGGCGGCAGAGCGCTCATCTTTAACAATTCAGGAGACAGAGAATCATGAAACTTACCAGAGGCACAAGTGTGTTTTTCGCGCTCGGACTTGCGGCGTATGCCGGCTCCAGCTACAGCATCCGGCTATCGCAACCCACCCAGGTCGGGGGCGCGGAGCTGAAGGCGGGGGACTACCGAGTCCAAGTAGAGGGCGGCAAGGCGATTATCAAAGGAGAGGGGAAAACGATAGAGACAAACGTGCGAGTGGAAGACGGCGCCGCGAAGTTCAGCCGAACCTCCGTCCGCTACGACACGGCCGACGGCAAATACAAGATGGAGCAAATCCAGATCGGCGGGACCAAAACGACGCTGGTTTTCGGAGATTCCGAATCGGGCGCGAAGGCGGCGCAGCCCGCTGGGGTGCGGTAAAGCGGAGAGGAAACGCGGCAACGCCCAAAGCCTTGCCTTCCCGTTTCGTTTATTGGCTGGAGCAGCGTAGAGGCTGGCGCAAAGAAGCGCAATCGGAATCATACGCATCGTTTTACTCTTCTTGTTTTTTTTCGCCGGCCTTCTTGCCGATGCCGCCCAAATCGGGAATGCCGAACTTGCCGCTCAGCTCCTTTATTTGGTCGGGCTGGATGGAGCCGACGATGTCGATTAACGTCAATTCCATTGGCTCGGCGGAGAGAACGACCAAGCCGAGGATTTTGCCGCCTTCGGTTTTCAAATAGATCCCGGTGTCCTCGCCGGCTTCGCGAACGCTCACAACCTTGTTCCAGCCCTTGATCTGCGCGCGGACGCGGTCGACATCGGAGATCGAATATTGGCCGGCTTTGGCGAACGTATAGCTTCGGATATAGATGCCTTTCAATCCGGCGACGAGCGTTTTCAACTTCGCGTCGTCCGGATCGGCTCCACTCATGAAGCTTGCGGCCCATGGCAACAAGTTTGAATCGAGGGAGATTTCCACATGCTCGGAGGCTTTGCCGGCGAGCGGCGCGAAAGCATCGAGGGAAATATCCTGCGGCGGTGCAGGTTTCTTTTGACGGTTCCCAGAGGAAGCTCCAGGATTTCGGCGATCTCGGAGGGCTCCAGTTCTTCCTGAAACCGGAGAATCACGATCATGCGGGAGCGTCCCGGCAATCCATCCACCAAGCGGCGCAGGGCGCGCTCGAGCATGGGATCGTTGGGAGCCGGTTGGGCGGCTGGCTCCGCGAGGTCTTCGAGAGGTGTACGCGAGCGCCATCGTCTCCGGCGGCCTTCGTCGATGGCGCGATGAGAGGCCACCCTTCGAAGGAAGTTCGCGGCGTGGGCTTCCGATTCGATCCGCGAAAGGCAGCGATGCAGCTCGAGGAATGCTTCCTGTGCGATTTCTTCCGCTAAAGCCATATCGTGCAAGTAGTTCCAGGCGATCGAATAAACCATGGACTGGTTGGCGGCGATCAGGGTGGCGAACTCCGCGGCATCCATTTTCATTTTTGGATCGCCTTCATTTCTGGGATCTTAATACGGATGGGAGGGCCGAGAGGTGGCATTGTTGCTCCCTTATTTCCGGCTGCCGGCCTAGCCCGCGCCCGGTATGGCGAAAAAGGGGGGAGAACCCTAGGCTAGTTGTGGAGGCAAAAAATGAAAAACTTCCTTGGAAGCCGCGGTCGGGCTGGGGTGGTCGCGGTGGTAAGCGCAGTGGCGGTGGCAGGCTTTTATGAACTCGGCGCAGCAACCGGCGGACGGCTGTCTGGAAATCCTCAGGCGAGCATTCGCACGGATGCGCGCTCGGAAGCGGGGGCGGGGCACGGATATTCGGCGGTTGTGAAAAGGGTGCTGCCGGCGGTGGTGAACATCTCCTCCTCCCGAGTGGTTAAGAATCCGGAGAGCGGAGGGTTTGAAGGCAATATGGACCCGTTTCTCCGGCAGTTTTTCGGGGACGATTTTTTCCGGCGGTTCAACGTTCCGCGCGAGCGGGTGGAAAAATCGCTCGGCTCAGGCGTGATCGTAAGTCCGGAAGGCTACATTCTGACAAATGCGCACGTGGTGGACGGCGCCAAGGAAGTATCGGTGACGCTGTATGACAAGCGCGAGATGAAAGGACGGGTGGTGGGCGCGGACGCGCGAGCGGACATCGCCGTCGTGAAGATTGAAGGATCGAACTTCCCGGCCATTACGCTGGGCGACTCCGACAAAGTCCAGGTAGGCGATATCGTCTTGGCCGTGGGCGAGCCGTTCGGCTTGGGCGGCACGGTGACGAATGGAATCGTGAGCGCGCTGGGACGCAGCGGCCTGGGCATTGAAGAAGTGGAGAACTTCATCCAAACCGATGCGCCGATTAACCCGGGGAATTCGGGCGGAGCGCTGGTGGATGAGGAGGGCCGCCTGATCGGCATTAACACGGCGATCGCGGGAAACTCCGGCGGCAGCCAGGGAATCGGATTCGCGGTTCCCATAAACATGGCGCGTCAGGACCTGAACCAGATCATCGCGCACGGCAAAGTGGAGCGCGGCTATCTGGGAATTCTGCCGCAGGACGTAACGCCCGCGCTAGCCAAGTCGTTCGGCGTATCGCAGACGTCGGGCGCGCTGGTGGGCGACGTCACTCCGAACAGTCCGGCTGCGCGCGGAGGATTGAAGCAAGGCGACATCATCCTGGAGGTCAACGGGCAGCCGGTGGCGGACGCCAACCAGTTGCGGCTGAAAATCGGCATGTTGCAGCCCGAGGCGAACGTCAACTTGAAGGTAATGCGCGACGGACGGATGCAAGAGCTGACCGTGAAGCTTGGCGAATTTCCGTCGAAGGAGGAGCGGGCCAGCGCCAATGAAGGCGCGCCCGCGGGGAGCGACTTGGGAATGAGCGTTGAGACGCTGACTTCCGACACAGCGCAGCAGTTAAACGTGCCGGCTTCCACGAGGGGCGTAGTGGTGGATCAGGTGGATAGCTCTGGAAGGGCGGCGGAAGCCGGTTTGCAGCGCGGCGACATCATCGAGCAAGTGAACCACCGGCCGGTGGCCAACGCTCAGGAGTTCCGCCAAGCGATTCGCAACTCGGGGAAGGATCGGCCCGTGCTTCTTCTGGTGAATCGCAACGGCACGACGATGTTCCTGGCGGCCTAGGAAGCTTCCACCCCGCTAGGACGAACGGCCGGATTTGAGTCTGCCTCCGAGGCTCCATCCGGCCGTTTCCTTTCTTTTGGCGACTCTCTCTTGGAAGCCATAGACGATAATTGAAGTTGAAGTCCGCTAGCGTAATCGAGAGGCTGCGTAAAGCCCTTCAGCTCCTCCAGCAACAGGCCTATCGCCCGCTGATTCTCAGCCTCGCAATCGGGGCGTTGGTGGGACTGGTCACGGTGGCCTTCATTCTCCTCACCGGACAACTGGCGGCGAGGATGTATCCGGCCGGAGGGTCGGGTTGGAGGCGAGTCCTGGTCCCGACAGCGGGGTCGTTAATCACAGGCTATTTGTTGTGGCGCTTTTTTCCTTTCGCCAGGGGAAGCGGCATACCCCAGACCAAATTCGCGCTGTTTATTAATGACGGACGGATCGCTTTTCGGACGGTTTTCGGCAAGTTCTTCTGTTGCTCGGCCTCGCTGGCGAGCGGCATTGCACTGGGCCGCGAAGGCCCATCGGTGCAGATCGGAGCGGGGCTGGCCTCGGTGGTCGCGCGGGGCGCCGGACTGGGGAAGGAAGACATAAAAGCACTGGCGCCGGTGGGATGCTCGGCCGCGCTGGCGGCGGCCTTCAACACTCCCATCGCCGGGGTCTTGTTTACCTTGGAAGAGATTATGGGCGACCTGCACGCGCCGGTGCTGGGGACGGCGGTGCTCAGTTCCGCCACATCGTGGATCGTGCTCCACCTGGTGCTGGGAGACGATCCGTTGTTTCACGTTCCGGCCTACCAGTTAGTGCATCCAGCCGAGATGATGGTGTATGCGGTGTTGGGGTTGGTAGGAGGGCTGGGATCGGTGGCGTTCGTCAAGCTATTGCTGAGCTTGCGTCAGTGGTTCAAAGGCTTTCCCAAGGGGAGCGTGTGGTTGCAGCCGGTAGCGGGCGGCCTCACCGTTGGACTGATGGGTCTTTTTCTTCCCGATGTGATGGGCGTTGGCTACAGTTTCATCGACAAGGTCCTAAACGGGGAGGTCGTGCTGAGGGCCGTGGTACTGCTGGCGGTTTTCAAAATTGTCGCGACGGCCGTGGCTTACGGCTCCGGCAACGCGGGGGGGATTTTCGGGCCGAGCTTGTTTATAGGCGCAACCATGGGCGCGGCCGTGGGCAGCATCGCGCATCGTTTTTTCCCGGCTTACACGGCCGGTCCCGGCGCTTATGCTCTGGTGGGGATGGGGACCGCGTTCGCCGGAATCGTACGCACGCCGCTCACCTCGGTGATCATGATTTTCGAAATGACCCGCGATTACACGATCATCGTTCCGCTGATGATTTCCAATCTGATTGCATATCTCATCTCCTACGGCCTGCAACGCATGCCGATTTACGAAGCTCTGGCGCATCAGGACGGGGTACATTTGCCCATCGCCAATACGCGGGATGAGGCGGCGAGGATGCGAGTGAGTCAGGCGATGCGCCCGGTTCCGGCGGTGCTGCGGGAAGAGGAGCCGGATACTCAGGAGTTCAAGCGCCTCGCTGCGCTGGTGGCGGAATCCGCAACCGTGCCGCCTCACGTTCACCCCGACCACCAACTCAGCCTGGCGCTGGAGCGCATAGGGGCGACCGGCCTGACCGTTCTGCCCGTGATCAGCCGCGCCGACACGCGGCGGCTTTTGGGAATTGTGTTGCTGGACGACGTTCTGCGCGCGTTTGGGGTAAGCAGGCCCTCCGAGGCGAGGGAGAGCGCGGGATTAAATTAATGGCGGTTGAATTTTCGAAGCCTTCGTTTGTCCGCACCTTGGCGTTGATCCTTCTGGCGATCGGGGGCCTCTCCGCGACAGACTTGTTCCTGGCAAAAACGGAGCGAGAGGCGAACGCGGCGGAAGCGGCTCGGTACGATCGAGAAGGCGAGCGCCTGATGCAGGCGGGACGGAGCAGCGAAGCCGCGGATCGGTTCCAGTCCGCGCTTTCGCTCGAGCGAGACAATGAGGATTATCAGCTTGCGCTTGCGCAGGCGCTGGATGGAGCCGGCAGGCTTGAGGACGCAGAGAAGGCGCTGAGGGCGTTGCTTGAGCGAAATTCCTTTTCCGGACCTGCGAACTTGGCGATGGCGAGGGTTTTGGTGAAACAGGGCCACATCGATCAAGCGATCGCCTATTACCATCGAGCGATTTACGGGCAGTGGAGCGACGGCCAGCGCAGCAATCCGGTGCGGGTGCGGCTGGAATTGGCGGACTTGCTGAGCCGACGGAATTCCCAGGAGGATTTGCTGGCGGAGTTGCTGCCTCTTCAGGATCAGGCTCCGGAGGACGCCGGGACTCGCCTGAAAATGGGCAAGTGGTTTTTGGCGGCGGGCTCGCCGAACCGCGCGGCCAGCGTTTTTCGAACCCTCTTGCGGGAGCAGCCCGAACTGGCGGAGGCATACGCGGGGTTAGGCGAGGCCGAATTCGCACAGGGGAACTATCGGATGGCGCGAGCCGAATTTCAGGCCGCTCTGCGGCTGAAGCCTGGCGACGCTTATCTAAGTAGCCGGCTGGAGGTGTGCGATCTTGTGTTGAGGCTGGATCCTCATCGGAATGGCCTGAGTGCGGAGGAAGAATCCGAGCGCAGCCGAAAACTCCTGGAGCTGGCGGCGGATGCTGTAAAGCCATGCGCGGGTTCCGCGCCCGAAGAGCCGATTGCGGATTTGCTGGAGGCCGCAGCGAAGCAGCTCAAAAAGCGCGGCTCCGCGCCCGACAATATCGAGCTGGCGCAAAGGCTTTGGCAGACGCGGAAGGCCGTTTGCGGCGCGGCGGCGGCCGGCGCGGCAAGGCCCGGTTCGGATGAGGCGCTGGAGTTGGTGATGGGGAAGCTGAGTCAGTAGGTGGTGAGGGAAGCCGCGGCAAGTCGGAGCGGCGGAAGCAGCATTCCCCGGCTGGAACCTTCCCTGAGGGCTATTTACGGCTCTGCGTTCGAGACCCTTGCAATCGATCCGGCGGCCAAAATCCGCACCTGCACCGTTGCGCTTACTTTCAGCAGAAATGTGCTGGGGTTTTTCAGGCCCCAGTCGATGTAAGGGATTGTGAAATCGCTAGCGGCGGTCACGCCGCCATTTTGGTTCCGGACCAGGAAATGGAGCGTCATTTCGTGACGGGCTCCGAGAATCTGGAACACGCCATGCAAATCGATCGGCGACTCTGCGGAAGGCAAAAGGCCGCCGGCGACGCGATCGGGGAGAAAGGAGATTTCCGGAAAGCGATCGGTTTCCAGGACGTCCTTGCGCATGCGTTTGTCCCGATCCGCTATTCCGGTAACGCCGCTGGATGCATCGACTACAATCTCGCCGCCGGCATGGCCGGTTTCCGTATCGAAATGCATACTTCCCCGCTTAAGCTTGAAAGAGCCATGCACGGTGTGAAGCGCCGCGCCGAGCGTGAAGGCGATCGAGCTGCGCGCGGAATTCAGATTCACCGCCATTTCTTCGGCGGCAAGGGGAAGGCAGGCGGCCCAAAAAAGCAGAAATCGTTTCACAAACCATTCACCAAAGCGGTCAGAATGCTCCAGCCGAGCGGGAGGATGGCGCCGCGAGCGAAGGCCGCAGGCGATAGCGCGCCCACGTGCATCGCGAGTTGTTTTGCAAAGACGCGCGGCTCGGAGGCGAGAGCTCGCAGCGCCCGCTTTCGAAGCCATGCGCGGCGATCCAGCGAGAGCAGCAGATGGGCCATCAACGAGGGACGCCGCGAGAGCCGGCGATGCGCCGCTTCATACAGGGTCCAATCGTCGGCGCGAAGAGCGCTTGCCAGCAGCGGCGCCTGTTCGAAGCTGAGCCGCAGCCCGTCGCCGGTAATCGCATCGACGGAGCCCGAAGCGTCGCCCAGCAAAATCACGTTGCCGCGGCAGAGCCGGCGCAGGCGGCGCGAAGCGGCGACGGCGCCTCGCTCGGTAGAGGAGATGGGCGCGCGCCGCAGCTTTAAGGCGAGCTCGGGAAAATGAATCAAAGCTTGCTCCAGGCGCAGATGCGAGTCGCGAGAAGTCAGAGCGACGCAGACTTGGCGCGGCGCCACGGGAGTGACGTAGATCTGAAAGCCCGGTCCCCAGTAAATCTCGACGCAATCGGTCCAGGGCTCCGCTTGGTAGTGGCGCCGGAAGCCAAAGCGCGAAAGCGGACGCGGCAAGGCGTCCAGCCCGGCCCATTTTCGGACGCGGGAGTTCTCTCCGTCGGCGCCGACAATCCAGCGGCAGCGGACGATTTGACCGCCGATTCGCACGCCATTGCCCGATATCCCCCGGACGGGCGCGCCCCACAAAAAGGAAGCGCCGGCGGCGGCCGCGCGATTCATTAACGCCCGATGCAAGCAAGTGCGCCGAACGCCAAGGCCAAAGCCGCGGGGAAAGCTCGCGTCCACCGAGATTCGCTCTCCGGAGGTTGCTTCCCCCAAAAAACGGATTCCGCGGAAGCGGAAAGCGAGGTTTGGATCGATGCAGACTCCCAAGCTCGCCAGCGCTTCTAGCGCATCGGGCATCAGTCCTTCTCCGCAGGTTTTGTCAATGGGCGGTTGGGCGGAGTCCGCCACGACAACATCGAAGCCCTGATGCCGGAGAGCGATTGCGGCGGCGAGGCCGGCGGGTCCTCCGCCTACGATGAAGATGTCGGTCTCCGGCGGCATTTCCCTCCCGAGTTTGGACTCGCGTGCTAGCGGTTGCCGAACAGTTTCTCGACTAAAAACGACAGAGTGCGCATGTCGGCCAGATCAGCGGCCTTGGCGTCAAAATGCGCTCCGCCCGGCCTGGCGAAAGCATGACCCACGCCCGGATATTCCCAGATTACGGCGCGGCTGTCGTTTTTGAGGGCGTCGCGCACCTGGGCGACCGCGGCCGGTGGGGTGAAGGGATCCTTTTCGGCGAAATGCAGCAGCAGCGGGCAGGAGAGCCCCTTGGCCAGTTCGAGCCTTTTGTCGATGCCGACGCCATAATAGCCGACGGCCGCATCAGGCTTGTGGCGGGCCGCGGTCAAATAGGCGATCATACCGCCCCAGCAGTAGCCGACCACGCCGACCCTTCCCGTGCAGGTTTCGTGCTTCCGGAGGAACTCGACGGCGGTTCCGGCATCGTCGGAGGCGAGAAGGTCGTCGGTTTTGGCGCGAATCGCGCGAGCTTTTTCGGCCTCCGATTCGCTCAGCTCAAGGCCGGGGTCTGTGCGCCAGTAGAGGTCGGGAGCGATGGCCGTGAACTGGCGCGACGCTAGCCAGTCGCAGACTTTGCGCAGGCTCGGGGTGACGCCAAAGATTTCCTGCACGACAACGACGCCAGGGCCTTTTCCTTTGCGCGGCAGAGCCATGTAGGCGGAGAACTCACCTCCGCCGGGGGATGGGATTCGAATGGTCATAAAGGTCAGGCTATCGCGAAAGAGAAGTTCTCGCAAAACGGCGAAGCGCAGTATACTGAAATTTCCGGCCGCGTCGGCCTCGCTCCCCGTTCGATTTTCCCACGTCCGGCTACCATTTCATCTCAACGAGGCTGCTTTCATGCGATTACTCATCGCGGTGTGTGTGTGTGTGTTTGCATCGGGAGGGATGCGCGCCGGTTCTCCGGCCGCAAAGAGCGTCAAGGGCGCGCCGGCGCCGCCCGCTCCAAAAGCGGGCATTAAAACGCCAGGAGTGCAGATTCCGTTTCAAAGCCTGAAGGCCGAAGCGCAGATTTCCGTGGAGACGCCTGGCTGGATCGCCCTTGGGGACCCGATCTTAGTTCCCAGCGTTTCCAAAGATTCTGTCGCCCGAATCGATCCGACGACCAACAAGCCTCTCGATCCCATTGCGGGCGTCGGCAAGCCTTGCGCCGGCGCGATCTCGGCCTTCGGCACATGGTGGATTCCGAGCTGCGGCTCGCAGTCGGTCGCGCGGTTCGAGGCCAAAGGGAACAAGAGAATTGCGACGCTTGCGATCGGCGGCTCCGCAGCGACGATAGGACTAGCCGCCACGCCGGACAGCGTGTGGATGATAACGGATAGCAAAACAACCTTGACGCGCATCGACCCGGATGAGAACAAGGCGGTGGCCGAGTTGCGCCTTCCGGCGGGGTGCAACAGCGTCGTGTTCGGAGAGAATTCGCTCTGGGTAACCTGTCCTTCCGATCCTCGCATTTTGCGCATCAGTCCCGCGACGAACTTGGTTGAGAAGAGAATTGAAGTGGCCGCCGGGGCGCGCTCTGTGGCGTTTGGAGCCGGTTCGGTCTGGGTGCTGTGCGAAAAGGAGGGCAAGGTCGAGCGGATCGACCCGAAGACAAATAAAGTTATCAAGACGATCGACCTCGCAGTGCCGAATGCGGGCGGCAACCTAGCCTTTGGGGACGGGTACTTATGGGTGACGCAGACAGGATTCCCGCTTACACGAATCGATCCGGAGGCGGATAAGGAACGCGTGGCCCAGCAGTTCTGGGGCGAGGGCGGCGGTTTCATCTCGGCCGCTCCGGGCGCGTTGTGGCTGTCGGATACCGGCAAAGGCTCAGTTGTCAGATTGGATCCCAAGCGAGTGATCGCCACGCTGGCGGAATAGAAGGGGGCCTCATGCGAAACATAAAAGTTGCGCCTCTAAGTCTTTGTCTATTTGGTTTGTTTCTGGCCGGGGCAGTGGCGCAAGAAAATGGAGCGCCGGCGCCAGAGACGCAAAAGAAGCAACGCGCCAAGCGGCCGCCGCGGCCCGGCGTTTCCAGGCCGGGCGTGCGCCGCGAGATGTCCGCCATTATGCCGGAGGCGGTGTTTGCGACGGGAGGGTCTCCGGACTGGCAAGCCACGACCGAGGACGCCGAGTGGGTTTCGAGCGCTTCCCAGAACGCGGTTCATCGGCTGGACGCCAAAACGAACGAAATCGCGGCGACCGTTTCCGTGGGAAAGCGGCCGTGCTCCGGCCTTGCCGCGGGTTTCGGCAGCGTCTGGGTTCCAAGCTGTGGCGATAAGACCGTTTCTCGAATCGACATACGAACGAATCGGGTGGTAGCGACCATTCCCATTGGCCCGGCGGCGAGCGAAGGGGGCATTGCGGCCAGTCCCGAAGGAGTCTGGCTCGTTACCGACGCAACGGGGGTGCTTTCTAAGATCGACCCCGCAAACAACGCCGTAGCGGCTCAAGTGACGGTTCCCGCGAATTCGGCGGGCGTCGCTTATGGCGAGGGATTGGTATGGGTAACCACGCCGGAAGCGAATCTACTCACCGGCGTCGATCCGAAGACGAACGCGGTTGTTTTTTCGGTTCAAGTGGGTCCTGGACCGCGATTCCTCGCCATCGGGGCAGGATGTGTGTGGACGCTGAATCAGGGCGACGGAACGGTGTCGCGGGTAGACGCAAAAACGGGAAAACTGTTAGCGAATATCGAAGTGGGCGCGCCAGGAACAGGAGGCGAAATCGCATTTGGAGAAGGCCATGTTTGGGCGACCGTTTTCGAAATACCGATCAGCGAGATCGACCCCGCAACAAACCAAGTGGTAAAGCAATGGTTTGGCGCGGGCGGGGATTCGATACGGGCCGCTCATGGATCGCTTTGGCTTTCGAATCTGCGCGAAGGCAACGTCTGGCGGATCAGCGCCCGGCAGCCGTAGCGGCCAGCCCAATGGAAAAGAAAGCGTACTTCTATCGCGGCGCTGGGGGGTTGCGGTGGGAGATCCGGTGATCGCGTAAAGCGGCATGCGCGGCATGGAAGCCGCACATGCCGTGGACGCCTCCGCCAGGCGGCGTGGAGGCGGAGCAAAGATAGACCGCCTTCAAAGGCGTCCGGTAGAGGCTCGCGGTGGGCCGGAACAAAAGCTGCATGAACGTATTTGCGCCGCCGGTGATGTCGCCGCCGACTAGATTTGCGTTATGGCGCTCAAGGCTGGAGGGCGCGAAGACATGCCGGGCGATAATGCATTCACGAAAGCCCGGCGCGAAGCGTTCGATCTGGTTTTCGATGGAGCCGGTCATATCGGCGGCGGACGCATGCGGAACGTGGCAATAGGCCCAGGCGGTGTGTTTGCCTAAAGGAGCGCGGCTGGAGTCGAACAGGCTGGGTTGGGCCACCAGGACAAACGGGCGGTCCACAACCTGGCCTTGCCAGACGGCGCGCTCAGACGCGGCTATTTCTTCCATGGTTCCGCCCAAATGAATGACGCCGGCCTGTGTGCATTCACGGGCCTTCCAGGGAATCGGACCGCTCAGAGCCCAATCGATTTTGAAGACTCCCGGGCCGTAGCGGTAACGGTACAGCCGGCGGCGGAAGGAAAGGGGCAGGCGGCCGCCCGCCAAATCGGCAAGTTGGCGGGGCGTCACATCGCAGAGGATGAGGGAATGGGCGGAGAACTCATCCAGGGACAGGACTCTGTGGCCGGTGACAATTCGCCCGCCCAAATTGGCGAAATAGGAAGCGAGCGCGTGGGCGATCTTCTGCGACCCTCCGCGAGGGATGGGCCAGCCAGCGGCATGCGCCGCCAGCGCAAGCACCCATGCGAACACGGCGGAGCCTAAAAATTCGAGCGGGAGCACCGAGTGGGCGGCCAAACCCGCAAACAGCGCCCGGGTTTTGCGGTTTCGGAAAAGGAATCGCGCGGTGGGCAGAGCGGGCCACGGCGCCAGCGCTCCGAAACACGCCAGCAACAGCGGGCTTGAAGGAATATGAAGGACCGGACAAAGAATTTCGGAGACCAGATCCGGCCAGCGCCGATCCAGAGCCAACATCCAGGGCCGAAGCAAGGGGCTTTCTTGGCCGAAGTGTTCGCAAGTACGGCTGGAGGAACGGTCCAGAACCGCAGCGCTTCCGTCGTCGAACGGATGGGCCAATGGAATGGGAGGCTGAATCCATTCCAGGCCATGCTCGTTTAGCGGGAACGACTGAAACGCGGGCGAACTGACCGCCAGGGGATGGACGGCGGAACATATGTCGTGCGCGAATCCAGGCAGCGTCAGTTCCGCCGATCGCGTTCCGCCGCCGACGACAGGCTCCGACTCCACTATGGTGGTGGGGACGCCGGCCTGCGCCAGCACGATCGCAGCCGTCAAGCCGTTTGGGCCGGAGCCGATGACAAACGCTTCTTTAATGCGATTGCTCCGCCAACCATCCCTGCCTCTCCAACAGGTCGCGAAACGGCCCGATCTTGAAAGACACCGGAGGGAAATAGACCGAGAGGAATTGGCGCTTCCACCACTTGCCGCTGTCTTCGCGCTCGGCCGGACTTGTGAACTGGTATTGATAAAGCAAGGCCCTGACGTGACGGGGAGGGCGATGCGGGAAAGGATTGGCGCGCAGCAGTCCCAAGACGGCCTGGTCGCCTTCCAGAAGCTTGCCCAGGAAATGCACAAACCAAGGATGGCGCCGATAGCTGGACATTGCGGCGAACCACATCAGCCAATCAAGACGAAGATGGTAGGGAGCGATTTGGGGCGGCCTCCGCGACGGATCGCCGGGTTTGCCTTTAAACTCGTAGGCGCGCCACTGGGTGGAGGCAGTGAGGACCGCCTCATCGGTCCCCTGGACGACGATTTCATAGCGCGGGCGCGTTATGGCTCCAAAGGCTCCGTAGCTGCCCACCAGATGAAAGCGGTTGTAGACGGTGTTCATCACCTGATTTGGCGAAACCAGATTGCGGACCACTGGCGCGCTCAGCCAGGCCACCAGGATGGCGAGGCCGGCGGTTGCGATCTTGAGCGCCGCCGGCGCGTGGGTTTGAAAAGGCCGCCCGGGAAGAAGAATGGAAAGGGAACGGTCGTCGAAGGCGCTAAAGGCGAGGATCATGGTGAGCGCGTTCAACCAGGACAGATTGCCGCTTATGAAAATAGCGCCTTGAAACAGAATGGTGAGAAGGCCGGCGATGGAGCTGACCGGTTGCGGCAGGAAATAGGCAAATGGAACGATCAGTTCGGCAAAGTGATTGATCAGCACGCCGCCGCGGCGGGTCCACTCCGGCCCCCAGTGGAAAAACCAGCTTAGCGGATTGGGCATGGGTTGGGTTTCGTAATGGTAGTCGAGGCAGCTCAAGTCTCGCCAGCAAGGATCGCCACGCAGCTTGATCATTCCGGCCCCGAACATGATTCGGAACAGCAACCAGCGGAATAGCCAAATGACGACGCTTTGGGGCGTCGAAGCGCGGTTTCCCAAGAAAATGGCGTAGAAACACGCTTCAAGCAGGATCGATTCCCACCCGAATGAATAAAACGTCTGGCCCACATTCACAAAGGAGAGATACAGCAGCCAAAGAAGGGCCCAGATCAGCATAGACAACCAAAGGCTATAACGTTCCGCGAGGCCGGCGAGGGCGGCGCAGGACAGAACGAGTCCCAGCCATGCGACTGCGGTGAAGGCGGCGTCGCGGGGCAAGAAGAAGAACAGGCTGGGGGATGAGCGAAACGGCGTTTGCTTCACGAATTGCGGAACCGGAAGAAGTCCTCGTTCGCCCAACAAGGGCTTGAACTGGTTCAGAGCGTTGA
>Ga0070738_10002613_pt1 | contig 26858 bp, 28 predicted proteins | sample Coa_R2_2_FD_66446 | JGI IMG/M metagenome (GOLD analysis project Ga0070738, IMG submission 66446) | Surface soil microbial communities from Centralia Pennsylvania, which are recovering from an underground coalmine fire - Coalmine... | ecosystem: Environmental > Terrestrial > Soil > Unclassified ...
TTGATCTTCCACTTGCGGAAGATCTCGTTGTTCTTCGACTTCGAGCCGCCGAAGAACTTCGGCAGGTACGGCCAGTACTCGTCGACCGCCGCCTGCAGCCGCGCCTTGCCCTCCGGCGTCTTCACCAGCTCGGCCGAGAAGTCCTCGCCGAACTGCGCGTGGAAGCGCTCCTCCGGCATCGTCGCCCGGGCGAGGTTGCGCAGCGGATGGAAGGTGCAGTGCAGCAGGTCCTCGACCTGCAGGATCTCGGCGAGGTCGGCCAGCAGCTTGATGGCGACGAACTCCTCCCAGGTCTTGAGCGGGAACTCGAAGATCGAGAGAGGCTTCTTGCCGGCGCCGGGCACCATGCGCTCTTCGGGGATGCCGATCTGCGTGCCGAGGCCCTTGAAGCGCACGTGATGGCCGTACTCCTCCATCGCGACGCGGCAGGTCAGCCACTTGGCGTAGGGGGTGGGCGCCAGCGCGATCGCCGGCTCGTCGAACACCTGCGCGCCGTAGAGCTCGTTGATGGCGTGGCTGATGACGAGCTTGCTGACGGCCTCGCGATATTCCTCGGGCGCCGACTTCAGCTCCTCGACGGTCTTGACGACGATATCGGTCATCGGTGGCTCCATTGTTCTTAGACGAGGGGCTCGGTGTTGAAGGCTTCGAGGTCGGTGGTCATGTCGGTGAATTTCGCGCCGAGCTTGGCAATGATGTCGGCCGCAAGAGTATCGGGCTTCTCGACCTCGAGCCTGCCGACCGGGCGCGGCTGGCCGAACAGGAACACCTCGCGACCGCGCACGCCCAGCAGCTGGCCGGTGACGCCCTTGGCGGCCGGCGTGCACAACGCCGTCACCAGGTTGGCGACATGGTGCGCGCCGATCTTCAGCGCCCGCTCCTTGTAGGTCTTCTGCGCCTCGTTGGCCGGCTGGATGATGTCGGTGACGCGGGTGCGGGCGAATGGCGCCACGGCGTTGACGGTGATCGCCGCGCGCTGCAGGTCCATGGCGGCAACGCGGGTCAGGCCGAACAGGCCGGCCTTGGCGCTGGCATAGGCCGCCTGACCGAGATTGCCGTACAGGCCCGCCGACGAGACGATGTTGACGATGCGGCCCCAGTCGTAGGTCGCGCCGCCGCGGCCCGACTTGCCCTGGTCGCGCATCACCGCCGAGGCCGCGTTGATCAGGTAGAACGGCGCCGACAGGTTGTTGCGGATCACTGCGTCCCAATCGCCCGGGTTCATGCGAAAGACGAAGGCGTCGCGCAGGATCGCCGCGTTGTTCACGACGATGTCGATGCCGCCGAAGTTCTTCACCGCCAGCTCGACGAGGTGCTTCGCCACACCGGGCGATGCGATGGACTCGGTGAAGGCGATCGCCTTCTTGCCGCCCCCTTTATTGAGGGTCTCGGCGACCTCCTTCGCCGGCGAAGGATCTGCCCCGTCGCCGCCGATCGAGGCGCCGACATCGGCAACGATCACGCTGGCGCCCGCCGCCGCGAGCGACTCGGCGATGGCGCGGCCGATGCCGCGGCCGGCGCCGGTGACGATGGCTGAACGTCCGTCGAGTGATCCCGTCATAGTTCCGCTCCCGTTTTCTTGCCCGCCTGGGCCATCTCCGCCGCCGTGTAGAAGGCGTCGGCATGGATGTCGATCCGGCGCATGCCGCGCCGCTCGAACAGCTTGGTGGCCGCCTCGACCATCACCGGCGGGCCGGCGAGGTAGGCCTTGCAGCCGTCGAGCTCGTCGAAGTCGCGGGCGACGGCTTCGTGAACCAGGCCCGTACGATAGGCGCCGTTGGCGGCTTCGCTCAGCACGGGGGTGAAATGGAGCGTGTCGTGCTGCTTTGCCAGCCGGACGAAATGATCGTGGAAATAGAGATCGCGCTCGGTGCGGACGCCGAAATAGAGGTGGATGTGCTGCGGCAGCTTCTGCGCCAGCGCGCGCTCGACGATCGACTTGATGGGAGCGAGGCCCGAGCCGCCGGCGACGGCAATGATCGGGCCGCGATGGCTCTCGCGCAGGTACGACGTGCCGAACGGCCCCTCGACGCGCACGCTGTCGCCGACCTTCAGCGTCTCGGCGACATAGGCGCTGACCGTGCCGCCGACCGAACGGCGGACGTGGAATTCCAGCACGGGATCGCCCGGCACATTGGCCATCGAATAGTCGCGCGGCGCACAACCGCCGCCGAAAGTCACGGAGGCGAACTGGCCGGCCGAGAAATCGAACGGTCCGCCCGATTCGATGGCGAGCCGCACGCGCTTGATGTCGTGCGTGGCGTCGTCGAGGCCGACCACCCTGCACGAGAGGATGCGGCGCGGATGGACGATCAGGTCGTCCTCCTCCAGCCACGCCACCTCGCAGTCCTCCCATGGCACGGCGCGACAGGCGAGGATCAGGCCGCGCGCCTTCTGCTCGTCGGAGAGCGCGAACTCCGAGTAGCCCTCCATCGTCACCTCGCCCGACACAAGGTGCGACTTGCAGGCGCCGCAATTGCCCGACTGGCAGCCGAACGGATAGTCGACGCCCTGCTCGAGCGCCGACCACAGGATGGTGGCGCCGGTCGGCACCTCGATCGTCCTGTCGGCTCTGGTGATGCGAACCTTGAAGCTCATGGAGAGGTAACGCCCGTCGGAATTTGTTTGCTCCCCAAACAATCTCCGTTTACCACTCGATCCATGGCGCGTCCATCGGCCAAAACTCTCGCCCCGCATCTGGATCGCGGCATGCTGCCCTCGCTGCTGGGCTACGTCCTGCGGCGCACCCAGTCGGCGGTTTTCGCTGATTTCGCCGCAACCTTTGCCAGGGCCGGCGAGGCGCTGACGCCGGCCGAGTTCGGCCTGCTGGTGCTGGTCGAGCGCAACGCGGGCTTGAGCCAGATGGCGCTGGCGCGGGCGCTCGGCATCGACCGCTCGACCCTGGTGCCGATCCTGAACCGCCTGCAGGCGCGCGGGCTGCTGGTGCGCCGCTCCTCGCCGACCGACGGCCGCACCCATGCGCTGGGCCTCACGCCGGCCGGCGAGAAGGCGCTGGCGAAGTTTGCGAAGCTGGTGGCCGCGCACGAGAAGCGCATCGCCTCGGGCCTTTCGGCGGCCGAAACGCGCAAGTTGATCGAGCTGCTGGAGAAGGTAAGGGACAAGGCGATCCCATGACCTCGACCCATCCCGACTTCGCCGGCGTCGACACCGCGACGATGACCGACGCCGACATGCTGCGGCATTTCAACGACAACCGCGTCGAACCGACGAGGCTGCTCAACGGCAGGTTCCTCTCGGTCGATTCGGAACGCGGCATCTGCCGCTGCAGCTTCGAGATCGTGCCGGCCTTCTGCCACTCCCAGGGCCGCATCTGCCAGGGCGGCTTCCTGACCGGCATGATCGACATCGCCATGGCGCATACGGCGATCGCCAAGGGCCGCTTCGCCTGTGCGGTGCCGACGCTCGAGCTCAAGATCAGCTTCATGGAGGCCGTCGGTCCCGGCACCGTGTTCGCCGAAGGCCGCATCCTGCGCTGGGGAGGCTCGGTCGGCTTTCTCGATGGTGACATCAAGGACGCGCATGGCCGGACGATCGTCCACGCCACCTGCACGGTGAAGATCGTCAGGCCGAAGCGCTGAGCCAGTGCTCGGCGATCTGCTGGCGGGTCGCGAACCAGACGCAGCCCTTGCGCTTCATGTGACCGACGATGCGGTCGAGCGCCGCGATGCGGCCGGGACGGCCGATCATGCGCAGGTGCAAGCCGATCGACATCATCTTCGGATGCCGCTCGCCCTCGGCCCACAGCGCGTCGTAGGCGTCGGTCGTGTACTCGGCGAAATCGCGTGCCGTGACGAAGCGGTGGAAACCCTGGTGATAGTGCATGTCGTTGGTGTCGAAGCTGTAGGGAATCACCAGGTGTTTCCTGCCAGACACCTCGACCGAGAAGGGCAGGTCGTCGGAATAGTCGTCGCTGTCGTAGAGAAAGCCGCCTTCCTCGACCAGGAGGCGGCGTGTATTGGGCGAGGGCGTCGAGCGCGTATGCCAGCCGACTGGACGATGCCCCGCGATCCTGGTCAGCACGCGGACGGTCTTGGCGATCGCCTCGCGCTCCTCGTCCACCTTCATGTGCGCATGCTTCTCCCAGCGCCAGCCGTGGCAGGCGATCTCGTGGCCGCGCGCCACCGCATCCTCGATCAGCCACGGCGACAGCTCGGCGGCGCGGCCGCAGGTGCTGACGGTCGCCGGCACTTCCAGCCGCTGCAGCGCATCGGCGATGCGCCACCACGCAGCCTTGGTGCCGTACTCGAAGTGCGATTCCATGCAGCGGTCGGGCACGCCGACCACCTCGTCGGTGACCTCGTAGGCCTTCTCGTTGAACGGGTCGCCGGCCGAGAGCGACATCTCGGCGCCTTCCTCGAAGTTGATCACGAACGAGACGGCGACCCGCGCGCCGCCCGGCCAGTTTGGATTGGGCGGCATGCGGCCGTAACCTTTGAGATCACGCATCCTTGTGTCCGATCACGTCGGCGAGCCCCTGCGCAAGCCCCGTGGAGTCCTTCGGGGCGGGCCGGCGGAACGTGCCGGCGGTCGCCTTGCGCGGATTGAGGCGCACCAGCCCCTCGGCCATGGTCACCGCGGCCTGGATGCCGTCGACCAGCGGCACCGGCACGCGCTCGCGGATCTTGTTCGCAAGGCCTGCGAGCGGCGCGCCGGCGAGGATGATCACATCGGCGCCCTGATCCGTGACGGTCTTGTTCGCCAGATCGACGAGAAGCTGCTCCATCTCGTCGGCCACGGCGTTGATGTTGCTGAACGGCCGGTCGAGCATGCGGATCGCGGCGCAGCGGTCCGAGAGCCCGTGCCACGCCACGATCTCCGCGAACCACGGCTCGAGCGACTTGGAGAAAATCACGATGCCGAAGCTTCGGCCGAGGGTGCAGGCGACCAGCATCGCCGCCTCCGCCATCCCGACGATGGGAAAGTCGAACAGCTCGCGCGCACCGCCCAGCCCCGGATCGCCGAAGGCGGCGCAGATCGCGGCATCGAACGTGCCGCGCTTCTCCGCCAGCATCTCGAGGAAGACGGCGCTGCCGATCGCCGCCTCCGCGCGCGTGGCGATATAGGGCACGCCGCGCGGCGCCGTCATCGGGACCAGCTCGGTGCCGGAGCTGGCGACCCGCTTGCCCGAGGCGACGAGACGGTCGGTGACGCCGACGGAGGTATTGGGATTGGCGACGAGTATCTTCATCCGATCGCTTGCCGGCCAGCGCGCGCCCACAGCGCGCTGGCCACCTTCTGTGCATTGGCAACAATAGCATCGCCGTCGGCGAGGGTCAGCCGGCCGCCGGCCAGCACGACCTTGCCGTCGACGATCACCGTGTCGACGTCGTGGCCCGAGGCGCTGTGCACCAGCACGCCGTAGCCGTCGATCATCGGCGCCATCGTCGGCGCGCGACTGTCGAGCAGCACGATGTCGGCCTTCTTGCCGACCTCCAGCGAGCCGACCTGGTCGGCCATGCCCAGCGCCGCCGCGCCCTCGCGCGTGCCCCAGCCCAGAACGGTCTTCGGGTCGAGCACGTTGCCCTGGCGGTTGATTCGCTGCATGGAGATCGCCCAGCGCATCGCCTCGATCAGATCGCCGGAGAAGGTGTCGGTGCAGAGCGCGATGCGGGCGCCGGCCTCCTGCAATTCCAGGATCGGCGCGATGCGGCCGCCCTTGGCATTGCCGATCGGCGCGTGCGCCACGGTCATCCGGCTCTTGCCGCATAGCTCGATGTCGGCGCGGTCCATGTGGATGCAGTGCGCGGCGATCAGCTTCTCGTTGAGCAGCCCGAGCTTGTCCATCAGCTGCGGCGGCGTCAGCCCGGTCCGCGCCTTTACCGCTTCGACCTCGGCCGGCAGCTGCGACAGGTGCGTGTGCACGTTGCCGCCATGCGCATCGGCAAGCTTCTTGACCTCGCGCAGCAGGTCGTCGGAGCAGGTGTCGGGCGCATGCGGCGCCCAATCGCAGCGGATGCGGCCGCCATCGTGGCCGTTCCAGCGCTCGATCAGCTCGGCATTCTCCTTGAGGCTCGCCTGGCCGATCGCGGTGCTGTAGCGGTGCGTGCCGTCCGCCAGCGAGCCCGGCTCGGCATCGTGTACGCGGCCGGCGATCACGGCGCGCACGCCCAATTCGGCGGCGGCGCGGGCGCAGGACGAGGGGTAGCGATAGAAGTCCATCACCGTGGTGCAGCCTGCGCGCAGCAGCTCGTAGTGGCCGAGGCAGGAGAGGGCGTAGGCGTCGTCCTCGTTCAGCCAATGGCCCTGCGGGATGCCGGGCGTGTACATCGGCGCGAAGCCGATATCCTCGATCATGCCGCGCGTGATCATCAGCGGTGTGTGATTGTGCAGGTTGACCAGCCCCGGGATGACGAGTCGGCCCGTGCCGTCGATGGTCTGTGCCGGCGTCCACCTCGCGCGCAGCTCGTCGGCTCCGCCGATGTCGACGATGGTCTTGTCGGTCACCGCGATGGCGCCGCGCTTCATGATGCGGCCATCGGCATCGAGGGTCATGATCAGGTCGCCGGTGACCAGCAGGTCGCAGGGCTTGGGTGCGTCAGTCATGGTCAGAAGTCCGCTAGTTTGCGCAGGCCGACCAGGCGGTCGCCGACGACGAGGACGAGGACGGCCAGCAGCACGAGGCCGGTCGAGATGGCGGCGATCGTCGGATCGGGATTCTCCTCGACATATTGCAGCATCTGGATCGGCAGTGTTTTGGTCCAGCCGTCGGTGAAGAAGATCGAGATCGGGTAATTGTCCATCGAGGCGAGGAACGCGAACATCCCCGAGGTCAGGAATGCCGGCCCCAGTGCCGGCACCAGCACGCGCAGGATCGCGGTGGGGTACGAGCAGCCGAGCGTCCGCGCAGCGTCGATCAGCGAGAAGTCGAACAGCGACAGCGCGCCCAGCACCGTGCGCACGACGTAGGGCAGGGTGATGATGACGTGCGCCACCAGCAGGCTGGTATAGGCCTCGCGCAGCCCGGCCGCCTTGAAGCCCTGCAGCATGGCGATGCCGACCACCAGGCCGGGCAGCATCAGCGGCGACACCAGGAAGGTCGCGACCCCCTCCCTCCCGGGAAAACGGCCGCGCACCAAAGCGATGGCGCACAGTGTGCCGAGCCCGAGCGCGACGATGGTCGCGAAGGCGGCAACCTCGACCGAGACCAGCAGCGCCGGCCACAGGCCGCGAGTGTTGGCGAGCCGCTCGTACCAGCGCATCGACCAGGCCGGCGGCGGCAGGCTGAATACGCTCGACGAGCCGAACGAGGCGGCGACGGTCACGACCAGCGGCGTCATCAGGAAAACCACCGTGACGATGGCCGCGGACCACATTATGCCGCGGCCGAGGCGCTCGACGGGCGTCATGCCCGGCTTCCTAGCCGGCGCGCCAGCCAGCTCGAGCTGACGACGACGCTCACGGCGAGCGCCAGCAGGATCACCGCCGTGGTCGAACCGAGCTGCTCGTTGCGCATGAACAGGAAGGAGCGGCCGGTCAGTGTCGACAGCGTCTGGAAGCGGTCGCCGATCAGCAGCGAGGGGATGACGTACATCGACACGGCCATCGAGAAGACGAACGCCAGCCCCGACACCACGCCGGGCAAGGTGAGCGGCAGCATGATCTTCACGAAGCGGTAGACAGGTGCCGCGCCGAGCGTCGCGCCGGCCTCGAGCAGGCGCGGGTCGATCAGCTTCACGACGGAATAGATCGGCAGGATCATGAACGGCAGGAAGATGTTGGCCGCGCCCAGCACCAGGCCGGGTGGCGTGAACAGGAGCCGCTGCGGTTCGTCCCAGACGCCCGTCGCCACCAGCAGCTGCGAGACCATTCCGTTGCGCTGGAGCACGATCTGCCAGGCGAACGCCTTCACCACGACCCCGACCGACAGCGGCAGGATGATCGCCACCAGCATGGCGATCTGCAGGGCCGCCCCGGCGCGCGCGAGGGCGAAGGCGGCGGGATAGCCGACGACCAGGCAGACCAGCGTCACCCACAGCGCCACGCTGAGCGTGTTCCAGACCACGCGCCAGTTGAAGGGATCGCTGAAGAACTCGATGTACGGCTTGAGCGTCAGGCCTTCGGCGCCGGTGAAGCTCTTGGCCAGCAGCCACAGCAGCGGCAGGGCGTAGAGCAGCAGCAAGTACAGGCTCGCCGGAACGGCCAGCAGAGCAACCGGATCGCGCCAGGCTTTCATGGCGCCGGATAGAGCAGCGTGTCGGCCGACGACCAGCCGAGCGTCATCTCGCTGCCCGGTGCCGGTACCTGCGGCAGGTCAGACGTCTCGACCATGAGCTGGTCGCCGTCACGCACTTCGAAGTGGAGCTGGACCTTGGAGCCCTGGAATACCGCGTCGCGCAGGCGCGCGTTCGCCGTGTTCTCGGCAGCGCCGATCTTGATGCGTTCGGGCCGAACGGCGAGCAGCACCGGGGCGCCTTTGACGAAACTGCCGGGCGCACGCAGGCGGCCGAGCGCGGTCTCCACCAGGACGATGCCGTCGTCCGTGCCGAGCGACGTGCCGGCCAGCCGCGTGCTGAGGCCGACGAACTCCAGTGCAAAGGGCGTCGCCGGCCGGCGATAGATCGCCTCCGGCGTGTCGAGCTGCTCGATCGCGCCGCGATTCATGACGGCGATGCGGTCGGACATGGTGAGCGCCTCGTCCTGGTCGTGCGTGACGAAGACGGACGTGGTGCCGAGCTCGCGCAGGAGGCGGCGCAACTCGATCTGCATGGTCTCGCGCAGCTTGCGGTCGAGGGCGGAAAAGGGCTCGTCGAGCAGCAGGAGCTTGGGCCGCACCGCTAACGCGCGGGCGACGGCGACGCGCTGTTGCTGCCCGCCCGACAAAGCGCGCACCGAACGGTCGGCGAAGTCGGACAGATGCACGAGATCGAGGAAGCGCTTCACGGCATCCTTGGTCTCGCCGGCGCTGCGCCGATGGGCCTTGAGCCCGAAGGCGACGTTCTCGGCGACCGTCAGGTGCGGGAACAGGGCGTAGTTCTGGAACACCACGCCGACGTCGCGCTTGTGCGGCGGCAGGCCGGTGATGTTGCGGCCGTCGAGCGCGACCGTGCCGCGATCGACCGCGAGCAAGCCGGCGACGATGCGCAGCAGGGTGGTCTTGCCGCAGCCCGAGGGGCCGAGCAGGGAGACGAACTCGCCCTGGGCCACGGCGAGATCGACGCCACCCAGCACTAGGGCCGCGCCGAACGACTTCTCGGCGCCGGAGACTTCAAGGAACGACATCGCTTCCCTGACCTCTCCTGGCGAATAGGGGCACATCAGCCCAACCTTCCCCCGTCTGCGGGGGAAGGTGGCCCGAAGGGCCGGAAGGGGGTCATGGGCTTCGTGATCCAAGTTGGCGGTTTGAGGGGCCGTAGCGTGCGTCGCACGTCGCGGCCCCCATCCGGCGCTGCGCGCCACCTTCCCCCGCAGACGGGGGAAGGCGTGAAGTTGGCCGTGTCACATCGCCATCTCGCGGTCCCAGCGCTTGACCCATTCGCCGCGCTCCTTGGCGACGAAGGCCCAGTCAAGATTGTGGACCTTGACGTCGCCGCCGATGCCGAGCGGCGGCTTGGCGGCGGTGTTGGACGGGAAGGCGTAGGTCTCCGGCTGCAGCTTGTCCTGCATCTCCGCGCTCAGCAGCATGTCGATCAGCGCCAGCGCCATGTCCTTGTTCGGCCCACCCTTGACCAGGCACACGCCAGCCGGGCCGACGAAGATGCCTTCCTTGGGCGTGCTCATCTTCACCGGCGATTCCTTCTCCTTCGGGATCACCACCGAGGAGAACAGGCTCGCCATGGCCCAGCCTTCGCCGGTCTCCAGCAGGTTGAAGGCCTGCGGGATCTGCGTGTAGACGGTGAGCAGGTTGGGCTTCAGGGCCTTGATCTTCTTGAAGCCGGCATCGATGTCGTACTGCGCCTTGTCCATCGGCTTGCCGGTCTCGAGGTGCGCGGCGATCACCAGGTTTGCCAGGCCCTCGGTGTTCTGCAGCGAGGGGATGATCAGCCGCCCCTTGAACTTCGGATCGTAGGTCTCCGCCCATGTCGGCACACCGCCGGGCAATGCCTTGGTGTTGTAGGCGATGCCCTGCCAGGGCTGCAGGTAGTTGGCCCACATGCCGTCCATGTGGATGGCGTCCGCGCGCACCTTGGCGAGATTGGGCACGCTGGCAGGCGTCAGCTTCTCGAGCAGGCCTTCCTGGACCGCGAGGATCATGACGGGATCGTCCATCATGACGACCGAGAGATACTGCTTGTCCTTGTTCTTCTGCATCTTCTCGAGGTTGACCAGCGACTTGGTGCCCTCGTAGACGAGCTTGGTCTTGTATTTGGCCTCGAAGGCCTGGGCGACCGTGCCGTTCATCCATGGCGCGAAGTTTGCAGCGCCGCCGATCACGATCTCCTTGGCCTCGGCGCGCACGATCGACGGAAAGCCGCCTAGCGCGAGGGCCGATGCGCCGGCCAGCAGGCGGCGACGCGAGAAAGTCGATACAGTGTTGGGCATGGCAGTCTCCCCTTGCGCAATTTCCCTCTCGATGGACGTGCAATCGGTATGCCAATGATTCCCATCCTCGATCTGGCGCAGAGCGACGGCAAGCTGGCGCCTCAATTGGATCAGGCTTTTCGCGAGATCGGCTTCGCCTCGGTCGTGAACCACGGTGTGCCGTCCGCGACCATTCGTTCGCTCTACGACGCGGCCAACGCCTTCTTCGACCCCCCGGCCGAGGCCAAGCGGCAGGTCGCTCGCCCGCAGCCCGATCAGAATCGCGGCTATATCGGCTACGGCGAGGAGACCCTGGCACGCCTGGGTGGCCGGCAGACTCCGCCGGACTATAAGGAGATCTTCTCGATCGGCCCCTTCGACCTGCCGGACGATGCTTATTATACGGGTCCAGCCGCCTATCCGTCGTTCGCGCCGAACCTCTGGCCGTCGAACCCGCCGGCGTTGCAGCCGGCAATGCGGGCCTATTGGCGGGCGATCACGGCGCTGGCGCAGCGGATGCTCGGCATCAACGCCCGCGCGCTTGGTCTGCCGCCCGACTACTTCGCAGCGATGACCGACCGGCAGATCAGCATGCTGCGCCTGATCTGCTACCCGCCGTACGAGCGGCCGCCGCTGGACGGGCAGTTGCGCGCGGGCGTGCACACCGACCTAAACATGCTCACCTTCGTGCACGCCAATTCCGACACCGGCGGCTTGGAGGTGAGGGCACGCGACGGGGCGTGGGTCGCGCCCTCGGCGACCGGTGATGCGTTCGTGGTCAATGTCGGCGACATCCTGATGCGTTGGACCAACGACTACTGGGTGTCGACGCCGCATCGCGTCGCCAATCCGCCGGACGGCTGGCGCGAGCGGCGCATCTCGATCCCGTTCTTCTTCCAGGCCAATTACGACACGATCGTCGACTGCCTGCGCAGGGGTGAGACGCCGAAGTATCCACCCGTCTCGGTCGGCGCCTACCGCGCCGAACGGTTCGCGAAGACCGCATCATAGTCTTGCCGGACCGCGGGCGTCCCGCCCGCTCATGCGCCTGTGAAGGCGCTCACTCATGAGGCGGGCTGGACGCCCGCGGTCCGGCAAGACGTTCGACTTCTTCTTCCAGCTCCTTGATGCGCGCGACCAGCTTGTTGAGGCCCGGGGCGATCTCGGCCTCGCTGTAGCGGGGCACGATGTGCTGGGTGCAGTTGACGTCCCACGCCTCGGGCGTGAACACGATCGCGCGCTGCGGCCGCGCCTTGTAGGCCGGATCGACCAGCCGCTCCATCAGCTCCGTATCGTTCTCGATCACCCGGGCGCGGCCCCACAGCTTGACCCGCTGCTGGGTCGCGAAGTGCAGGATGAAGATGTGCGCGCGGTCGTTCTCCCTGAGATGACCGAGCGTTATGTACTGGCGGTTGCCGGCGAAGTCGGCGAAGGCCAGCGTGTGCGTGCCGATGGTCTTGAGGAAGCCCGGCGGGCCGCCGCGGTGCTGGATATAAGGTCGGCCGTCGGCACTGGCCGTGGCGAAGAAGAAGGTGTCGATGACGCCGAGGAACTGGCGAAGGTCGTCGGTGATCTCCGTCTTCCACTCCCGTCCCTCGAACATCGGCCGCGATCCCAGACGCGCCTGCTCCGCCTTCACCGAGTCGGAGAACAGGACGTCTTCGGGACCGCTCATGGTCCTACTCCAGCTTCTTGCCCAATTGGCCGGCGACTTCCTGGATGAACTGCCAGGCGACGCGCCCGGATCGCGCGCCGCGTGTCACCGACCACTCCCGCGCCTGCCGCTGCAGCTCCTCGACCGGCACGTCGAGGCGGTAGCGCTTGGCGTAGGCCTCGATGATGGCGAAGAAGGTGTCCTGGTCGGCGTTGTGGAAGCCCAGCCACAGGCCGAAGCGGTCGGACAGCGAGACCTTCTCTTCCACGGCCTCGGAGGGATTGATCGCCGTCGAGCGCTCGTTCTCGATCATGTCGCGCGGCATCAGGTGGCGGCGGTTGGAGGTGGCATAGAACACCACGTTCTCCGGCCGGCCCTCGATGCCGCCCTCGAGCACGGCCTTGAGCGATTTGTAAGCTGCGTCCTGGCCGTCGAAGGAGAGGTCGTCGCAGAACACGACGAAGCGCCGGTCGCTCTCGCGGATGCGGGCGAGCAGGGCGGGCAGCGACGGAATGTCCTCGCGGTGGATCTCGATCAGCGCCAGCGGGCCGGGCGGGCCGCCCATCTCCCGGTTCACATGGGCATGGACCGCCTTCACGATCGAGCTCTTTCCCGCCCCGCGCGAGCCCCACAACAGCGCGTTGTTCGCCGGCAGGCCCTTGGCGAAGCGGCGGGTATTCTCCAGCAGGATTTCCTTCTGCCGGTCGATGCCTTGCAAAAGGTCGAGCTCGACCCGGTTGACCTTGGCCACCGCCTCCAGCCGGTGGCCGGCGGCGTGCCAGACATACGCTTCCGCACCCCTGATGTCGGCGCCGGCCGGAGCCGGCGGGGCGAGGCGGTCGAGCGCCTCGGCGATACGCGAAAGCGTGGCTTTAAGCTCTTGATCCATCGTCATCCAGGGCCCATTTCGGGCCGAAAAGGGGGCGACCATATCGCCCCGCCCTTGCGTTGCAAAGCGGCCTAGGGCGGTTATAGTCCGCGCGCTTTTTCGGCCGCCTCGCGCTTTGGCGGCCATGTGGCCAAAGCGCCTTGAAGAATCGGAGCAGGGACGATGTTCATCTCGGAAGCGTGGGCTCAGGGCGCCGGTGCCGGCGGCTCGGATTTCCTCGTCCAGCTTTTCCCGCTGGTCCTCATTTTCGTCGTCTTCTACTTCCTGCTGATCCGCCCGCAGCAGAACAAGGCGAAGCAGCAGCGCGAGATGCTGGCCGGCGTTAAGCGCGGCGACCGCGTGGTCACCGGCGGCGGCATCATCGGCCTCGTCACCAAGGTGATCGGCGACAACGAGCTGCAGGTGGAACTCGCAGAAGGCGTGCGGGTGCGGATCATCAAGCAGACCATCACGGACATCATCACCCGCGGCGAATCGGTGCGCGGTGCCAAGGAGTCCGACGAGGACGACAAGCCGATGCTGCCGACCAGGGCGGCGGCGGAACCGGCCGAGCGCAAGAGCCTGCTGGGCAGCCTGTTCGGCGGCGGCAAGAAGTAGCGCGCCCAAGACGCTGTAAGCATCATGCTCAATCTTCCGCGCTGGCAAGTCATCGCGATCATCGTCGTTACCGGCCTGGCTGCCCTGTTCGCGCTGCCCAACCTGTTGCCGAGCAGCGTGCTCGACCGGCTGCCGGCCTGGTACCAGGCGAGCCGCATCAACCTCGGCCTCGACCTGCGCGGCGGCGCCCACTTCCTGCTCGAGGTCGACCTGCGCTCGGTGCTGAACGAGCGGCTCACCAACCTGTCCGACTCCGCGCGCGGCGAGCTGCGCAAGCAGCAGATCGGCTTCAAGGACGTGACCGTGCAGAATGGCACCTCGGTCGAGGTGGTGCTGCGCGACGCCAGCCAGCGCGGCAAGGCGATCGAGGCGCTGCGGCAGATCGATCCCTCGCTGCAGATCGGCGGCGACGGCGACACCATCCAGCTGACGTTCTCGAACCAGGACCTGGTGCGGCGCAAGAAAGAGGTGATCGACCAGTCGATCGAGATCCTGCGCCGCCGCGTCGACGAGACCGGCACGATCGAGCCCACCATCACGCGCGAGGGCGACGACCGCATCCTGCTGCAGGTGCCGGGCATCAAGGATACGACCGACCTCAAGCAGAAGATCAACCAGACCGCCAAGCTGACCTTCCATCTGGTGAACGAGGAGGTCGCGGCGTCCGGTCAAAACATCCCGGCCACGCTGCCGCCGACGACGTTCCTCGCGCCGACCCGCGAGGGCATGCAGGCGCTGCGGCTGTCCGATCCGAAGGCCTTCGAGCAGATCACGACAGCCAATCCCCGGATGTCGCCGGAGCAGATCTGCAGGCGTTTCCAGGTGCCGTGCCTCCCGGTGTTCAAGCGGATCGTCGTCGGCGGCGAGGATCTCGACGACGCCAAGGCGACGTTCGAATCGCAGCAGCAGGGCGGCCGGCCGATCATTTCCTTCACCTTCAACTCGGCCGGCGGCCGCGCCTTCTGCGCGGCGACCCGCGCCAACATCGGCAAGCGGCTCGCGATCCAGCTCGACAACGAGATCATCAGCGCGCCGGTCGTGCAGAGCGCGATCTGCGGCGGCAGCGGCATCATCACCGGCCAGTTCACGCCGCAGCAGACCCAGGAGCAGGCGCTGCTGCTGCGTTCGGGCGCGCTGCCGGCCACGCTGACCATCATCGAGGAACGCACGGTGGGCGCCGACCTCGGCGCCGACGCGATCCATGCGGGCGCGCTGGCGGCGGTGGTCGGCACGATCCTGGTCATCCTGTTCATGCTGTTCGTCTACGGCCCGGTGTTCGGCGGCTTCGCTTCGCTCGCGATGCTGGTGAACCTGCTGCTCGTGCTGGCGGGCATGTCGCTGCTCGGCGCCTCGCTCACCCTGCCGGGCATCGCCGGGCTGGTGCTGACGGTCGGCATGTCGGTCGATTCCAACGTGCTGATCTACGAGCGCGTGCGCGAGGAGCGCGAGAACGGCCGATCGCCCTTCAGCGCCCTGGCGACAGGCTATGACCGGGCGCTCACGGCGGTCATCGATTCCAACCTGACGGCGCTGATCGCGGGCGTGCTGCTGTTCGGAATGGGCTCGGGCCCGATCAAGGGCTTCGCGACCTCGCTGACGCTCGGCCTCCTGACCCACCTTTTCACCGCAACGGTGTTCACCCGCATGCTGCTCGCGGTCTGGGTGCGCTGGCGGCGTCCGACGGAACTGCCGGTCTGATCATGCTCTGGAAACCGCATCACCTCATCCGGAAACGGACCGACTTCGACTTCCTCGGCAAGCGCAAGATGGCACTCGTGCTGTCGAGCGTGATCAATCTCGCGGCCCTGGTCGGCGTGTTCGTGTTCGGCCTGAACTTCGGCATCGACTTCGAGGGCGGCATCGCCATCCAGGTGCGCGCCAAGCAGGGCGAGGTCCATCTCGACAATCTGCGCTTGGAGCTGGGCAACCTCGGCATCGGCGAGGTCACGCTGCAGGCGTTCGGCGACAAGAGCACCGCGCTGATCCGCGTGCAGCGGCAGGAGGGCAACGCCGAATGCGTCGCCCATGCCGATGCCGTCATGAAGCGCCGCGCCGGCAACGGCTGGTCGGTGAAGCCCGGTCCGGCCAACACCGGCGACGTCGACTTCACCGCCCCCAACACGCTCGATGCCGCCGGTTGGCGCGACGCGGTGAGCCAGGTCGGCCTGACCCTTCAGGAGCGGCAGGTGCCGCGCGCCAACTCCAACACCGCGCGCATCGACATGAGCCCCGAGCAGCGGGCCGAATGGTGCCAGCAGGTGGCGATCAAGGTGGTCGACGATACGATCAAGGACCAGTACGAGATCCGCAGCACCGAATCGGTCGGTCCGAAGGTCGGTGGCGAGCTGATGCAATCGGGCATCTGGGCGGTGGCGGCCACCCTGGGTGCGATCGCGATCTATGTCTGGATGCGCTTCGAATGGCAGTTCGGCGTCGGCGCGCTGATCGCGCTGCTGCATGACGTGCTGTCGACGGTCGGCATCTTCGTGCTGTTCCGGCTCGACTTCAGCCTGACCGCTCTGGCGGCGCTGCTCACGATCGCCGGCTACTCGGTCAACGACACCGTCGTGATCTTCGACCGGGTGCGCGAGAACATGCGGCGCTACAAGAAGATGGGGCTGATCGAGCTGTTGAACTTCTCGATCAACGAGACGCTCGCCCGCACCATCATGACCGCGGGCACGGTGTTCGTCGCGGTGCTGGCGCTGGTGCTGTTCGGCGGACCGGTGCTCTACAGCTTCTCGATTGCCATGCTGTGGGGTGTGATCGTCGGCACCTATTCGTCGATCTGGATCGCCTCGGCGTGCCTGGTCTACATGAACCTGCGGCCCGAGCAGCTTCGTCTCGGCAAGGACGACGAAGCCAAGGCGAAGGCTTGAAGCCGCCGGGCTCTGGGCCCCTCGACAAAACCCTGCCGGCGCCGGATCCGGCGCAGGTCCAGGTGATCCGGACCTATGGCCCGGGCCATTTCCAGATCAGCGACCGCGACTGGCGCGAGCCCGTGCTGGTGACGCCGACCGGGACCACGCCGTGGCCGGTGCAGCGCGCCGAGGAACTGTCGACGGACAATGTCGCGGCCGCGCGCTCCGGCGCCGCACCGGCAGAGCTGCTGGTGGTCGGCTGCGGCAGCCGCTCGGTGTTCGTGCCGCCGGCCGTGCGCACTGCGTTGAAGGACATCGGCCTGGCGCTCGAGGTCGTGGACACCGGATCTGCCTGCCGGATCTACAACGTGCTGCTGGCCGAGGGGCGGCGGGTCGCGGCGGCCCTGATCCCCTTGTAGGATCAACTCGATGTCGATCGAGCTCTATCTCGCGTTCGTCGCCGCCGTGGTGATCCTGATGGCGATCCCCGGGCCGAACGTGGCGCTGATCGTCGCGAACAGCGTGGCGCACGGCACGCGCTTCGGCCTGCTGACGGTCGGCGCGACCAGCAGCGCCGTCGTGGTGCATCTCGCGCTGACGGTGATCGGCGCGACCGCGGTGCTGAGCTTCCTCGCTGCGAGCTTCGACTGGCTGCGCTGGGCGGGTGTCGCATACCTCATCTGGCTCGGCATCTCTGCTTGGCGCGCGCCGGCGCCCGATCTCGCCCAGACCAAGCCGCAAGCCCGCTCGGCGCGATTGATCTTCGCGCGCGGCTTCCTGGTCGGGCTCACGAACCCCAAGACTTTGCTGTTCTACGGCGCCTTCTTTCCGCAGTTCATCACACCAGGTTCCGATGCAGGGCATCTGCTGCTGCTGCTCGCGGTGACGTTCCTTGCGGTGGCGATCCTGTGCGACAGCGGCTGGGCGATCCTCGCGGGCCGGCTGCGCGCGTTGCTGGTGGTGCAGGCTCGGCTGCGCAATCGCATCACCGGCGGGCTGCTGGTCAGCGCCGGCCTCGGCCTCGCAATGGCGCGCCGCTCCTAGAGCGCCGATTTTTCTTTCTGGTCGGCACAAATTCCTAGCGCGGCGGGGAGCGATTCCCTGGGAAATCTCGCTCCGGAACTTCAAAGGCCACGAATCTTGCCGTCGCAACGCGCTCATGATGGGCAATGGAGCGGGATTTGAAGCCCGCAAACGGCGGCTTTTTCTCCGGGCCATTGCCCGTAACAGGTGTTCGGCGCGCGATCATGCACTGTCGCGCGCGCATGATCTTCCTCATCGGACCGCGCCACTCCAGTGGCGCTCATGATTCCCGAGCGCCACTGGAGTGGCGCGGTCCGATGAGGGGTGTTTTCTCTGGGGGACAGAATCGGTGGATTCGTGGACTCCGGGCCCGAAACCCTTGTGCCATCGGCATCCAACCGGTCCACCCCCGAGTGGACTCTCGCGGACTCCAAACAAAACGGGGCCCCGCAGGGCCCCGTGTCACGTGTGGGTGCCGGCGGTCACACAGGCATGTTCTGCTGCGCCACCATGCAGTACAGCATGCCGATCGAGAACATGGTGTTGAAGCGGCTGGCGTAGAGCGCGGGCTTGGCGGCGGCGGCCTTTTGCTCGTCGGTCGCCGGCACGAGACCCAGGATCTTCTGCTGGTTCGGCCAGATGATGAACCACACGTTGAAGGCCATGATCAGCGCCATCCACATGCCGGTGCCGATCATGATGAAGCCCTTCTGGAAGGTGAGGGCCTGCACGATGAAGTGCTGCATCCACGCCAGCAGCAGGCCGGTGATCACCGTCGCCAGCGCGCCGTAGCGGAAGTAGAACAGTACGTTCGGCGCGATGACCTTGGTGATGGCGCTGCGGTTCTCGGCCGGGATGCTGGGCATGCTCGGCACTTGCACGAAGTTCAGGTACCAGAGCAGGCCGATCCACATCACGCCGCTGATCACATGCAGCCAGCGCATCGCGAAGGTCGACCACGCCATGTCGAAATGCGTCATCTGCCCGGTGGCGGCGCCAATGACGAGGATGATGACGATGAGCAGGATGACGCCGGCGACGACGGTATTTCTGGGCGATGTGAAAATGGCACCCATGTTTCAACTCCCCTATCTTGTTGCGGGATGCAAACATCCCATCAACCTATTGTAATACGCACGATGCCTGCGTTCAACCGCCGCAGGGAGTCTCATGGCCATTGCTTACAGTGCCTCTGAAGCGGCCCACCGCTACGTTCTCGACGAGGTACGGGCGGCAGACCGTGACCGTTTTCTGGCTACCCTGTTCGCGCCGGAGCCGCAGCGCCGTGGGTTGATGGCGTTGCTTGCCTTCGATCATGAGCTGTCGCGAACCCGCACGGTCACGCGCGAACCCATGCTGGCGCGCATCCGGCTCGAATGGTGGCGCGAGGCGGTGGCCGAGGCGGCGGGTGAAGGAAGGCCGCGCGCTCAGCCGATCGTTGAATCGCTCAGCGAAACCGTCCGGCGTCACGCCCTGTCGCAGCAGCGCATGGTCGATCTGATCGACGCGCGCGAGGAGGAGATCGACGGTGCGCTCGACGTCGTATCGGCCGGCCATTCGCTGGCCGACCTGCAACTCGCGGTGCTGGGCGTGACGGACCAGCCGACGCGCCAGGCGGCCCGCGCTATCGGCGCGGCATGGCTGATGGGCGAGGGACCCGAGCGCACGGCGCTTCTGGCCGAGGCTCGCACGCATCGGCCGGTGGACCCCGCGGCGCTGCCGATCCTCCTGCCGGCGCGGCTGCTCGACCGGCGGTGGCCGGCGTGGCAGAAACCGTTGGTCCTGTGGTGGAGCGCGCGGCGCGGGCGGTATTGAGCGATGTCGACACGCATCGACAAGTCGTGGGTCGTGCTCGAAAGCATCGAGAACGACGAGCATGATCGTTGCGTCGACCTGTTCCGGCGACCAGACGGCAGTTTCGGCTTCGAGGTCTTCCGCCGCGACGTCGAGGATGCCGGGCTCTGGACGGCGGTTGCCTACCATTCCGGCGCCGCCTATGGCTCGAAGGAGGCCGCCCTGGCGGCCGCTGCCGGCTCGGTGAATTGGCTCGCGCCAGTGCTCGCGGCCCGCGCGGGACAAGACTGAATCGAACGGAGGCAACGTGGCCAAGGTCAAGGCGAACGGCATCGAGATCGAATACGAGACCGCCGGCAACAAGAGCGACCCGGCGCTGCTGCTGGTCATGGGGTTGGGCGCGCAGCTCACCATCTGGCCGGATTCGCTGTTCCAGGGACTCGCGGCGCGCGGCTTCTACGTGATCCGGTTCGACAATCGCGACACCGGCCTCTCGAGCGACTTCGGCAAGTGGGGCGTGGCCGACATCCCGGGCGCGCTGCAGGCGGCAATGAAAGGCGAGAAGGTCAAGGCGCCCTATCTGCTGGACGACATGGCGGCCGATGCGGTCGGGCTGCTCGACGCGCTCGGCATCGACAAGGCGCACATGGTCGGCGCGTCGATGGGCGGCATGATCGTGCAGATCATCGCGGGCAAGTATCCGCAACGCACGCGCTCGATGGTGTCGATCTACTCGACCTCCGGCCGCCGCGGCCTGCCGCAGGGCAAGCCCGAAGCGCTCGCCATGCTGGGCTCGGTGCCGGAGAACGACACGCGCGAGGCGCGGGTGCTGCACGGCATGAAGCTGCGCCGGATCATCGGCAGCCCCGGCTTTCCGACGCCCGAGGCCGAGCTGCGCGCCTTCGTCGAGAAGAACGTCGACCGGCGCTACTATCCCGAAGGAGTCGGCCGGCAATACGTCTCGGTCATCGCTTCCGGCGACCGCGTCGATCTCCTGAAGACCGTCAAGGCGCCGACACTCGTCCTGCACGGCGAGGAGGATCCATTGCTGCCGGTCGAGTGCGGCCGCGATGTCGCCCGGCTGGTGCCGGGCGCGGAGATCGAGACCATCGCCGGCTGGGGGCACGACTTCCCGCCGCAGCTCGTGCCGCGACTCGTCGATCGGGTGGCGTCCTTCTGCACGGGAAAATAGGCCGTCGCCCCGAGCGTAGCGAAGCGAAGTCGAGGGGCCTATTTTGACGGCGCCAGAAAAGAGGTCCCTCCGTTCCGCGCTGCGCGCTCCGGTCGGGACGACGGTGGAGGGCTAGACCAGTGAAGTTCGGCATCTTCTACGAGCACCAGCTTCCTCGTCCGTGGGACGCCAAGAGCGAGTACCAGCTGCTGCAGGACTCGCTGACGCAGATCGAGCTGGCCGACAGGCTGGGCTACGACTACGCCTGGGAGGTCGAGCACCACTTCCTCGAGGAGTACTCGCACTCCTCTGCACCGGAGGTCTTCCTCGGCGCCGCCAGCCAGCGCACGAAGCGCATCCGGTTGGGCCACGGCGTCGTCCAGCTCACCACCAATCAGCCGCACCGCGTCGCCGAGCGCATCTCGACGCTCGACCTGCTGTCGGGCGGCCGCGTCGATCTCGGCATGGGCGAAGCGGCGGGACCGGCCGAGCTGCATCCCTTCAACATCCGCGTGCGCGACAAGCGCGAGCGCTGGGAGGAGGCGGTCAAGGCGATCGTGCCGATGTTCAGCAAGGAGAGCTGGGAGTTCCACGGCCAGTACTACGACTTTCCCGCGCGCAACGTGATTCCCAAGCCGTTGCAGAAGCCGCATCCGCCGCTGTGGGTCGCCTGCTCCAACATCGCGACCATCGGCAAGGCCGGCGAATGGGGCATGGGCGCGCTGGGCTTCACTTTCGTCACGCCCGAGGCAGCGCGCGCCTGGGTGCACAAGTACTACAACAACCTCCTGAACAATTCGCAGAAGCTCACCGACTATCCGAGCAATCCCAACGTCGCGATGGTCTCGGGCTTCATGTGCGCCGCCACCGACGCGGAGGCCGAGGCGAAGGCCGCCGGCTGGACGTTCTTCATCTTTGCCCTGAGCTATTACGGCCGCAAAGGCGTCGATGCGCCGGGCACGTCCAATCTCTGGAAGGAGTACCAGAGCTGGAGGGGCGGCCCGGAGGAGAGGACGGCGCTGGAGTCGGGACTGATCGGCTCACCCGAGACGATCCGCCGGAAGCTGCGCCAGTTCCAGCAGAGCCGCGTCGACCAGGTGATCCTGCTCAACCAGGCCGGCAAGACCAGCCACCAGGACATCTGCGAGTCGCTCGAGCTGTTCGCCCGGGAAGTGATGCCCGAGTTCCACGACGCCGAGGCCGAGCATGCGGCGTGGAAGGAGAAGGTGCTGAAGCGCGAGATCGTGCTCGAGGACCTCGACGTCCAGAAGTACGACATCTACAGCCACCAGAACGAGCACATCGTCCGGCTCACGCCGGAGCAGCTCAAGGCCAAGATGGCGGAGAAGGAAAGGGCTAGATCGGCAGGCGATTGAGGATCGGCCGCGGCATGTGGCGCACGATCAGCATGATGTAGCGCCATAGCCCGGGCGCGTAGACCTCGACCTTGCCGCGGCGGATGGCGTCGACCGTCGCGCGCGCCACGTCCTCGGCGGAGGCGAGCCGCTGGCCCTTCTCCTTCATGTGCGTCGTCATCGCCGTGTCGGTCGGGCCGGGCTTGATCAGCACGACCTTCACGCCGGTGCCGACCAGCCGGTGGTCGAGGCCCTGCGCGTAGCGCGCGAGCAGCGCCTTGGAGGCGCCGTAGATGTAGTTGGCGCGCCGCGTCACGTCGCCCGCGACCGAGCCGATGATGGCGATGGTGCCGCGCTGCGCCGCGGCGAACGGCCCGGCGAAGGCCTCGGCGAACAGCACCGGCGACACGGCATTGACCTGCAGGATCCGGTCGGCCGTGGCCAGATCAGCCTTGTGCTGGTCGAGCGGCATCCAACCATGGGCGATCAGCACGATATCGACCGCGCCCTCGCCGATGGTTGCGTCGGCGAACGCCTTGATCGCGTTGGCGTCGTGGAACTCCGGCGTCGCCAGGACCGCCGAGCGGGCGCCGCGCGCCTTGAGGTCGGCGGCGATGCGTTCGAGCTTGGCAGTGTCGCGCGCCATCAGGACGAAGTCGGCGCCTTCGACGGCCCATATCCGGCAGCAGTGCTCGGCGATGCCCGAGGTCGCTCCGATCACGACGATCTTCATGGCAGGTCCTCTCAGAAGCCCATCAGCCGCCGCGACATCCCCGAGCTCATGCCCGGATCGCGCAGCGCCGTGAAGGCGGCGAGGTTGGGGGTGCTGGCCTGGAAGAACTCGCGCGGCATGCGCGCGTCCTTGGCCGGATAGAGCCGGCCGCCCGCGGCGCGCACGATGTCGTCGAGACGGGCGAACAGGGCGGGCAGGGCGGCACCGTTGCGGAAGTCGAGCGCGAGCGTCACGCCCTCGCGCGGGAAGCTCAGCAGGCCGGCGGCCGGCCGGTCGGCGAAGGTCTTGAGCACGGCGAGGAACGAGCCTTCGCCCGACCGGGCGATTGCCGCCAGCATGTCGCGGGTGGCCTCGAAGGCTTCGGCGCGCGGCACGACGCTCTGGTACTGGTAGAAGCCCTTCGGCCCGTACAGCCGGTTCCACTCGAGCACCGAATCGAGCGGGAACAGGAAGGGCTCGTAATGGACGATTTGCACGCCGGTCTTGCGCCTGCCGAGTGCGTGGTAAAGCGCGTTGAACGGCTTCAGCGACAGGCTGTTCACCAGCGAGACCGGCGGCGTCAGCGGCACGCGGCGCTGACGGGCCTGCCAGCGCCGGCCCGTGCGGCCCTCGGCGGGGCGGGCGCGCATGAACAGGCCGCGCAGCGCGCTGCCCGAGGTGCAATCGATCCACGAGACCGTGTGCTCCCACGCCGCCTCTGACTCGTCGGACAGCGAGAAGAAGCTCGACAGGCCGGAGAAAGGGACGGTCTCGGCTTCCAGCCACGGCCCGCGGCTGGGGCGGAGCTGCAACTCGACCTCGGTGATCAGGCCCGTGAGGCCGAGGCCACCGATCGTTGCCCGGAACAGGTCAGGCTGTTCGTCAGGGCTGCACTCGATCGTCTCACCCGAAGTACGGACCAGCTTCAGGCGCCGCACATGCTCGCCGAAGGTGCCGACGACGTGATGGTTCTTGCCGTGCACGTCGTTGGCGATGGCGCCGCCCACCGTCACGAACTGTGTGCCGGGGACGACCGGCAGGTTCCAGCCGCGAGGAATCATCAGCCGTGAGATGTCGCGCAGCACGACGCCCGCTTCGCAGACCAGCCGGCCGGTCGCCTCCTCGAACGAGATCAGGCGGTCGAGGCCGGCGGTGCGCCACAACAGGCCGCTGGGGTTGAGGCAGGCATCGCCGTAGCTGCGGCCCAGCCCATAGGCGATGCCGCTGCGCCCCGTCACGGCGGCGGCGACCGCAGTGCGGTCGGTGAGATCGACGACGTCGTGAGGCTCGGCGCCCAGACGGCCCCAGGACGAGACAGGCCTCATGCAAGCGCCACTATAGACCATCGCTTCGGGCCGCTGCATCTTGGTTCGCAATGAAGCACGTTCCGGTCCTGATCGCGGGCGGCGGCCCGGTCGGCATGACGCTGGCACGCACGCTCGCGTCGTTCGGCGTGCGCTGCCTGCTGGTCGAGCGCCAGCCCTCGACAACGCGGCATCCGAAGATGGACATCACCAACGGCCGTTCGATGGAGCTGTTCCGCCGCATCGGCCTGGTCGACAGGCTGCGCGCCGTGGCGGTGCCGGAAGAGAACAACTTCGACGTCGCGTGGATCACCACACTTGCAAGGGAAAAGGGCGGCCGCGAGCTGCACCGCTTCCGCTATCCCAGCGTGGTCGAGAAGCGGGCCGAGATCCGGGCGAAGAACGACGGCACCCAGCCGCGCGAGCCGGCGATGCGGGTGAGCCAGGTGAGGATCGAGCCGGTGCTGCGCGATGCCATCGTCGGCGATCCGCTGGTCGACGCGCGCTGGGGTGTGGCGTTCGAGGATTTCGAACAGGACGCGGCCGGCGTCACCTGCACGCTGCGCGTGGTCGAGACGGGCGCGACCGAGACGGTGCGCTGCGACTATCTCGCGGGCTGCGACGGCGGCTCGTCGATCGTGCGCGATAAGCTGGGCATCGGCCTCAGCGGCAAGGCCAATGTGGCGCATCGCTACATGGTGCACTTCCAGTCGCAGGCGCGCGACATCCTGCAGGCGTTCGGAGTCGCCTGGCACTATCAGAGCGCCATGGGCACCCTGATCGCGCAGGACGACAAGGAGACCTGGACCCTGCAGATGCGCCTGCCGACTGAAGGCAACACCGACCCCAACGCGGTGCTCGACGCCTGGGTCGGCCGCGGCGACTTCGAGCGCAAGATCCTGGTCGCCAATCCGTGGTTCACCAACCTGCTGCTGGCCGACAGTTACGGGCAGGGGCGCGTGTTCCTCGCGGGCGATGCGGCACACCAGTACATCCCGACCGGCGGCTACGGCATGAACACCGGCATCGGCGACGCGATCGATCTCGGCTGGAAGCTCGCGGCGGCGGTGAAGGGCTATGCCGGTGCCGGCCTGCTCAGCTCCTACGACCGCGAGCGGCGGCCGGTCGGCTATCGCAATCGGCTGGCGTCGGAACGCCACACCGACGTGCGCCTCAAAATCGCCGAGCTCTACAAGAACGAGCGCGATCATGACGCGCTGGCACGAGGCATCGCCGCGCTGGGCAATGCCGAGAACGAGAGCTGGGGCATCGAGTTCGGCTACCGCTATGACGGCGTCGAGCCGCATCCCACGACCTACGAGCCGACCACCGCGCCCGGTGCGCGTTTGCCCAGCGTCTTCCTGCGCGACGGTTCCGCGCTCTACGACCGGCTCGGTCGCTGGTTCACCCTGCTGCGCTTCAGCGACGCCGATCCGTCCCCTCTGATCGACGCGGCGCCGGTACCGGTCGAGACCGTGATCGTCGACGATCCGTCCGTCGCGCCGATCTACGAGGCCAGGCTGGTGCTGGTGCGGCCCGACACGCATGTCGCCTGGCGCGGCAACGCGTGCGACGACGGGCACAAGGTGTGGCAACAGGTGCTGGCATGAAGATCGCGGTCGTTGGCGGCGGCATCGGCGGGCTGTCGGCTGCGCTACACCTCCTGCGCGAAGGCTTCGACGTGCATGTGTACGAGCAGGCGCCGCGCATCACCGAGGTCGGCGCCGGCATCCAGATCAGTCCCAACGCCTCGCGGCTCCTGATCCGGCTGAGGCTGAAGCCGGCGCTGGATGCGGCCGGGGTATTCCCGCAGGCCGTCCACCAGCGCCGCTGGGACGACGGCCGCACGCTCCAGCGCGCGCCGGTCGGCAAGCTGGTCGAGGAAACGTTCGGCGCCCCGTACTACCATTTCCATCGCGCCGACCTCGCCAACCTGCTGGCGGCGGCATTGCCGGCCGAGCGCGTGCATGTCGGCCACAAGCTGGTCGACCTCGAGCAGAAGGGCGAGCGGGTCGTCGCGCGCTTCGAGAACGGCGCGAGCGTCGAGGCCGACGCGCTGGTCGGCGCCGACGGCATCCACAGCAAGGTGCGGCACATCGTGTTCGGGCCGGAGAAGGCGCGCTTCACCGGCTGCGTCGCCTGGCGCGGCCTGGTGCCGGCCGATCGCGTCGCCCATCTCGGCATCGAGGTCGCCTCGCACAACTGGATGGGGCCGGACGGCCACGTCGTGCACTACTGGGTCTCAGCCGGCCGGTTCATGAACGTCGTCTGCGTCACCGAGCATGGCGGCTGGACATCCGAGAGCTGGACCGAGAAGGGCAACGTCGCCGATGCCATGGCACGCTACGAGGACTGGCATCCGACGGTGCGGGGTCTGATCGCGTCGTTCCCCGAGACCTACGTCTGGGCGCTGCACGACCGTCTCCCCCTGCCGCGCTGGAGCGACGGCCGCATCACGCTGCTGGGCGACGCCTGCCATCCCATGCTGCCGTTCATGGCGCAGGGCGCCGCGCAGTCGATCGAGGACGGTGCGGCGCTGGCGTCATTGCTGAAGGCGATGCATGACGACGTGCCGGGTGCGCTGCGCCGCTACGAAGAGGTCCGCAAGCCGCGCGCGACGCGCCTGCAGGAGGCGAGCGCCAACAACCGCACGCGCTTCCACCTGCCCGACGGCCCCGAGCAACAGGCGCGCGACCAGGCGATGGCGGCGTCCGGCGACCGCTCGATCGCCAACATCGGCTGGCTCTACCTGCACGACGCCGGGGCGGTCTGAGACCCTCCACGACGTCCACCCGAGTCCACCCGGCCGGTGAACGCCTCCGATGCCGATTCCATAAGGGTTTTACCCGGAGAGTCCTGGAGTCCACCGCCACCCCCGCGGCTGGACGCCTGCTGGACGGAGTTGTGTGCGTCAAGTTCAGCAAAACGGTCATAGCGGGTGATGTTGGGCATGGTCGTCGCGGAGCCCCGTGTAGCGCCGCGGCGCCCATGCCCGCCCGCCGCATCAGGCGGCCAAGGC
>Ga0070738_10002618_pt1 | contig 26747 bp, 20 predicted proteins | sample Coa_R2_2_FD_66446 | JGI IMG/M metagenome (GOLD analysis project Ga0070738, IMG submission 66446) | Surface soil microbial communities from Centralia Pennsylvania, which are recovering from an underground coalmine fire - Coalmine... | ecosystem: Environmental > Terrestrial > Soil > Unclassified ...
TGGAAGTACTGCGGATTGAGTCAGGCGTTGGCGTTGGCGGCAGAAATTGCGGCGGCGGGGCGAGTAAAGGATTTGGAGAAGCCAGCCCAGAACCTGGCGCAGAGGATGACAGGAAAGCATCAGAATTAAACGTAAGACCCGTGGCATAGAGCAGCGTCCCGGACGGAGTAAACGTATTGGCGTTCCGAACCGCGACATCGCCAGGATTGATCTGGACACCAGACCCGCTCAACACCACCTGTCCGCTTCCATTAACACTCAGCCCAGTCGCATTTTGGCCACCACCGCCAGTCAGCAATTCGGGCAGCGACAGGACAGGTAAGGTCCAAACTCCAACACGATCGGTTGGCGTCGGACGCTGCACTTCCAGACCAAGCACCGCCCCGGGTTGACTCAGTCGGACAATGCTCTGCCCTGGCACAGCCGCCACGATAATTTGTCCCTGCGGTGCCAGCAGCCCCCCACTACTCACAACGGTACCGCCCAATAAGGTCAGTTGCTGGCCCAGACCAACCGCCAGATTAGCCGCGTTAATAATCGAGCCTGGTTGCGCTACAGCAAACGCATAACTCCCAGGATTACCAACAAGCGCCTCATAATTATTGCTACCAGCCGCATTAAACCAGTTCGTGCCAAACCCAATACTGGTAGCAGTTGTAGCGGCAAACGAACCAGCGATGTTGAGGCTGGCATTAGGGCCAAACACAATTCCGGCCGGATTCATAAGAAACAGGTTGGCGCGACTGCCGCTGACCTGAATCAATCCATCCAGACGCGAGGCATCGCCACCCGTTACTCTGACGAGAATATTGCGGATATCGGGATTAGAAAGAAAATTAGCCACCTGGGCCTGACTCAGCCCAAACTGCGACAGGCTATGAAACAGATTGGCACTGTCTCCCGACAGCTTACCGCCGCCAATATCAAAGCGGTTGCCGATCGTCGTTACCGTTGTATTTGTATCGCCTGGTGTCGGCACAATCTGCGCTTGCAACCGTGGGGCGGCCACAGCACCCTCAAACGCAACAGCAGCGAGCAGTATCGTTATCCCCTTGGCGATCGGTTTCATGCAACGTCCCATCCGTAGAATCTAGAAGCAATTCCGTATATCTGCTGATTGCCTCTAACCAATATCGATGTAGATGCTCAACTGAACCCTAGAGTATCAACGCGCATAAACGGGCTGGCCATAATCCAGCACAGGTTCATACAAACTTCAACTGCTCTCAACGAGAACTCAACCGCTCAACCGACAAGGGCCGATCGGCCAAATCCACACCTGATCGGAATAATGGCATTGTCATCGAATTGCTAACGAAATAAAACTAACGCAATACCTAACATTGCAACCCTACCCGATAAAAAATTTATGTGGTAAGCATCCGATCTCGGAAATATTGCCGATACAGCTCATATCGCAATGACACATTATTGCCATTCAGATGCACCAGTCCCATACTGTGCAGTTTAAATGCTTGCGTTGCTTCCAGTCGCACCGGTTCAGTGGCCGCAACCGTTTTCGCCAGGGCGGCGGCCAGGTCTGGATATTGCTCCAAACTCCACAGATGACGCCGCAGGTGGTCGTTGTAAGGCCCCGCTTCGGTTGGAGCAGCACGCAGCAGTTGCTCTAGCGTCATATCCTGCTTGGCAATGTGATACAAGGCAACCCGCACCAGATACGGATGCCCTCCTACTAACGTCATTAGCTGTTGAATCTGCCGCGATCGCCAGTTCAACCCGTGCCGCGCCGCCAGATCCTGCACCTGATCGGGACTAAATTCTGGCAGCTCAATGGGTAACCCGACGTTAAACGGCGACTGGTTGTTGTCCAGTGGGACATACACTTCGGTGGAGTGAACAACGACAAGACGAAGTTTTTGCCAGATCTCGCGGTTCTTCGCTTCCTCATGCCAGGCGCGCAGCAGCCCCAAAAAATCTTCGGCAATTTGGCGATGCTCAAACACGCGATCGACTTCGTCCAGGCCCAGCACCAGCGGGCTATCAATTTCCTTTAAGAGATATTGTTCAAAATAGGCTTTACAGTTCACCTTACTACCAAAAATATCGTCCCAGTAGTCTTTCAGTTTGTTTGGTAGCTGTAGCCCCAAGCCAACGCTCGCACAAAACCAGCGCAAAAATTTGTCCAGATCAGCGAATATCGCGCGATCGGCCAGCTGAAAGCTTAAGGGCAGCGTGACATAGTTTTGCTGTTCTCCCTGATAAAGAATGCGTGACATCAGCGATGTTTTGCCCATTTGTCGGGGAGCCTTGATGCGAATTAAGGCTCCTGGTTTGATAATGGTTTCGTAACAGCGGGCCTCGATCGGCGGACGCTCAACATAAAATGCTGAAACGAGATTGACCTGTCCCCAAGGAAGTTCTGGTTCCGCTACGGGCAGCGGTGGCAGGTCAGGATCGTCCACTGCAATTAACGCAGTTGGCAATGCTTGCGTCGTTAAGTCAGTGACGGACGGCTGCGCCTCGGCAATCAAGCGTAACAATTCCTGTAGAAGCAATGACGTATCGGCGGGCGATCGCCAAACCCATTGCTGAAACCCATGCAAATAACCGCGCAGATTATGATTCAACCGCACATCGAGCGAAAATCCGACTCGAATCGGCAAGATCATTGGTTTATGGCCGGGATGAGCATCATGGAGTTCTCTAGCCCGCCGCACTTCTTCCGTCACCATTTCACTCACGGCTGACTGGGGCGCTAATAACAATATCCAGTAGTCACAGTGTTCTAGCACTGTATCGATCGGTTGCCAATCCATCGGCGAAGCATATCGTTCCTCCAACGTCAGCAGTTGATGCCCAGCCGCTTTCAACGCATGCGACAATTGTTGCGCCAGCCCGATACTCTCGTTTTGATTGCTGTGACTGATGACAATGCTGGCAGGGAAATGCAGCGAACTAGATGGTTCGGAACGACTCCTGATTTCAGGGTTGTCCAGCGTTGGCTGTGAGCGATCGAATTCGCCCCCTGCCTGAGCCGCCGCACTCGTGGGTGCCGTCCGGGGAGCCGAGAGCTTGTAGCCAGCCTCATCCAGTACGTAAATGGCTGTTCTAGAGTTGACTTCGCCCTCTGGCAAATCTCTCAAAGCCTCAAGATACCGATAGAGGCTACACAACGCCACCCGAACACCACCAACCCCCTTACACAGCTCTTGTGCAATCTCCTTCGGCCCTAACCCTAAGAGCAACCCACGGAGATGCTCTTTCTCTGTTGGGGTCAGCTTCTCCCGCTTCGCAGATGCCAGATCAGCATATAGTCTACCCATGTCCCAGAGCGTCTCAGCTTGCAAAAATTTTTCTTCGGGCTGACTTGAAGCAGGTGCCATGGGGATTACAAAACTTCTAACGTTAAGCCTAACGGTCTGACTAGTAATTCCTAACAGCTGTTAGTTCAATGTATAGCAGCACTTTGATTAACCTTACTTTGTAGGAAAGCAACGACGACGATGCACCCCCCAAATCTGAACCATCAGAGCAAGCCGTCCGTCGATGTTTACTGTACACATTCTACTTGGGCAACTGTTCTTCCTGGAGGTGCTACACATGAATTCGATTCATGAAATTGTTCAACAGGTCTTGACAACTGGCTATTTAACGATTAATACGGAGGATCAGTTGCGGCGGTTGCTGTCAACGAAGTACGGCAAAGAAGATTTTTATGCGTTTATGCATTTACAACAAGCTGCCATGACTGGACGCGTTAAGCAAGAGTCCCGCGAATTGAAGTATCTCAAAACTGTCTAGTCATCAACTGATCCAATCGTTATATCGCACCCGCAGGGATGTATCGCCCACAATGAGATTAAACTAACCCACCACCTACACTGGAGGAGATACTTTGATCCGCGACTACGAAGCCTCCAATCGCGTGCTCTCTTACTGTCCCCACGTTCCATCCAGGGAAGTCAGGCAAACACCGTTGTTTTTAACAACAGCACTGGCGATGGAATCGTATGACGAACCAGCATCGGTATCGTTATTAAGTGCGCTGGTTGATGCACTACCGAAGGGTCTGTTAGTTGTTTCTCCCGATCGCTCGATTATTTATTCAAACCAAAACGCCAGAAGGCTTTGTCAACGCCTTGCTATCGCCCAAAAATACCTTACGGACTTGCCTATTATTGTTTCGCAGCTTTGTATGCAAGTCATCGAGTTGGGTTCGCTTGTGAATGAACCAGCCATTTTGGACTATCAAACACCTGACGAATCTTCTTTTAGGCTCACAGGGTACTGGCTCAATCACCCTGCGAGCGATCGCACTGAGGACTGTTTCAGTCAGCCGTCATACATTCTGGTCATGATCGAAGACCGGGATGAAGTGTTGCATCAAGATATGCAGGCAGAACAGAAGAAGTTTCAGCTCACCAATCGAGAAGCGGAGATCTGGCTGTTACTCAAGCGTGAATACAGCTATCAAGCGATCGCCAAAACGCTCCACATCAGCTTAAACACCGTCAAAACACATATTCGCAACATTCACGCCAAGCGCCATCCTTACCAATCCTTGCCAGCATAAATTAGCAGGCTGAAGTAACCAAATAAACCGGAGCAAGCAGTCAGCATCAATCAAGCTTTCTTAGCTCCGGGTTTCTGAATGCTTCAGTCAGAAACGCTAAATGTGCTTGAGCACCGCGAGATCTCTTACAACTCTTGCTCTAACGTCTCTATATGTGCAATGAGTTCCCCGTGCGGTGGATAGGGAATTTGCACATGCACACCAAAGAGCTTCTCCCACCAACGGGCAGGATGCGGTAACGTAGCGACCTGAATACTGGCACAGCCCATCAGCCAAGCACCTAGCATATCTGTGTGGCGACTGTCGCCAATAACCACTACCTGTTCGGGGCTGAGTTGCATGTGTGATAATGCCTTCGCAAAGCTGAAGGGAAACGGTTTCCGCGCTGGACTAATGGCAGGAACCCCTAACCGATGGGACCATCGCTTTACACGGTAGCGTCGCTTACTATTTGAGAGGATAAAGAGCTTGAGCCTGTGCTGCTTTGCCCGGTCAATCCAATCCTCCATGTTGGGAGACAGGTAGCGATCGTCTTCCGAAATGAGCGTGTTGTCGAGGTCTAAAATAATGCCTTGAACACCGGATCGCTGCAAACATGCAAGTTCAATGGAGCTGAGAATATCAACTTGTTTGGGCAAGCAATCAAGAGTGGCACCTAGCGATCGCGCTTTGACCCTAGACCGAAGGTAGGTAACAACTCCCGTCACAGCAGAAAGGGGACTTAAATTTATCGGCACTTATTTTTCCAGTACTTAGATGAAATTTAGATATTCACCTTGTACTTTAGAAGCAAAATAATGAAGGTTGTGACTGGTTAGATGCTTGCTGTAAGAAGAATTGGTAAATGTTTGAGCAAGATTTCTGCTTAACATCCTACATGCCGTTGTCATCCAATCACTCCAGCAGTTCTAGGCGATCGGATTCCAAAGGAGTAGCAGGACAATGCCTCTATAGCGATTCTATTTGAATTGTGGAAAAGGATGCTTTCAAGTCCTTATTCACAAAGATATCCATTTCACAAATGATTTAGGACTGCTACAGCAAGGAAGTTCTCTTACGATTACGACTGATCCATCAAGCACCGCAGCTATGGGTGATCAACTGCCCGTGCAGCAGTATAACGATATAAATAACGAGGATACCCGTGGTCGAACCGCTTAATCAGGCAACGCAGTGGTTCAAAGCGATCGCCAAAATCAGTCTCTAAGGTGTAATAGTCATTTAAGAACGCGATCGCAGGAGTCACCTGCTCCACAAGATAATTGGAGAGGATAAACGTTGGCCTGCTGGGATGAATCACATCATTAAGCAACTGACGTACTATTGGCTGATTCTCGATGGTGCGACCAGGACCGCGCACCATGTCTTCTAAAGCGACCCAATTTGCAGCCGGATAAAAGCTGTAATCCCTCTGTAGCTGACCTAAAGAGGGTGCGTACACATTACCGTCAAGATGACGCAGCGTACTGATGAAGTCGCTATAGCTTGCATTAGCAAATGGGGAAATCAAAACGTGTTGGGGATTGTAAACAAAAGCAGCAAACGAGATAAACAGCGCTAACAAATATATCCGATAGCGTTGAGCCAGCCTGGATTCTTGAGACAAGGCATGGAGGCCTAATACTCCCATCAAAATAAACAGGGTGCCCATCGGGATAAACACATTGTTGGACGACCCATGATCAAGCGTCCCCATAAAACCTGCCAGGGCAGCAGCAACGAACTGGAAATGCCAGATTTCTAACTGGTTGCGGTGCTTAGCCAAGCCCCAGCTAAAGACCGCGATACTCGACAGTGCCAAGACCGGGTACGACCTTTGAATAAATCCGAAGTAACGCTTGAAATTGTCTAAATTAAATTCAGACCACTGACGCGGTACCTGCCAGGTGAAGTAATGGAAGTGTGAACCAAATAACCAGTCGCCAGCGAAAATGTAGAGTATCGGACCCAGAGCCACCACAGTGATCCAGTACAGTAGCGATCGTCGAATCCCCTCACGCCAAGTTAAAAATAACAATCCACCAAGCGCAAACAAGGCACCATGTTGCTTAAACCAAAAGGCTGCTACTAAAGTGACAATTCCTGTTAAATTCCACCATCGCGAACGATTCAGGCCAATCAAGTAACTCCCGGTCAATGATGCACAAAGAAGCCATGCATCAGAATGGGCCGTGTCTAAATAAGCATCCATGGCGCTATAAGCCGCTGCAAACAGACCAATGCTCATTAATCCCCACCAGCGGGAAGTCGTTTGACCACGCACAACACGATACACGATGAGTCCACTACCCAGCGCGCCCAAAATGGAAACGAACCGTAGTGTCGATAGGTTGACACCAAAAACCCAGGCAAATGGAATGGATAAGACGTAGTAGAGAGGGTTATAGGCTAACGGAACATAGTCAGATGTTGGCGCAGGATAAATTGGCTGAAATTCTACAGCACGCCGAAAATGCTGCAAGATTGTACCTTCCATCAAATCAAGATTGAGGGGAAAAGCAATATGCTGCAGCCAAAGGAACCCACAAACGAGAATACTGACTCCCGCAACGGCACTCAGCGACCAGTGAGCAATCCTCGCTAAATGGCTTTTGCGGCGAGCTTGAGCCATTTCAATTAGCACTAGGATGATACCGAGCAGTGAGACCGCAAATTTAACAGACGTCTCCATAATTGCTCCTCCTACGGCTGATGCACAATCCTTTTCAGCAGTGATTCTCTTGAATAAACACACTACCCTGCAGGTTGCTCCCACAGGGTAGAAAACAAAGTATGTCGCTAGTGTATGTCGCTGTAAAACGTTGCTCGAGTTTGAGGTACAGACGTCAATGAGAAATCTCAGTGATGATCCGCAAGGCTTTAATCGCTGCGGAAAGCCAAGTATGCAGCGCCCCGACTTCTTAAGCGATCAAGTAATTTAAGCCTTTACAGATACATTAGATATCCTTAGCTCCGATCTAACAATAGCACATGAACAAAATTGTTCTTCCAAAAGCTAATCAGACTAATTTAAAAGACCATTCACAGCTTCTTCACGTAACCATCAGCTAACAGTGCTTGCGATAAATATGTCGCTACCGCCTGATGTCCCTCCGGCAACCAATGCATATTGTGCGGCTGGTAAAGACATTTTGATGGCGATCGCAACACTGGACGTAAATCATACGCCCGCAGACCTAAACCACTCGCAATTTCCTGCGTTGTACGCTGAGGTAAATCAACGTCAAACTTTGTCGAGTCAGACAAATTAATGCTCTTTGGATAATATGGCAGCTGATCAGGCTGACAGACTTGCACCGATGCCGGAACCATTGGAATCACAACTTTGGCACCAACTTGATCTGCAACCGTCTGAATTTGCTTAAACCGTTCAGCAAATATTCCCCGAGCAGTCGCTTGAAAATCCGGTTTGTCGCGCTCTAGAGCAGCAAAATTCCCCCAAGAATAAGCAAGAGGGCTGGGACTATGTAGAAGCAAGGATCGCACCGGCGCAGCTACATGTAAACTCAAAAACGTTTGCAGATTTGAGAGCGTCACAATCGAATACCAACCGTTTTGCGGTGGCAATCCAAAGCCAATGGAGCCGCGAAACTCATCATTGCTGGTGATGGCATCCTGGTAATCATTGACAAATGATTCCACCACGATCAGATCTGGTTTGTAACGTGGGGCAAATTCTTGGATGATGGCCGCGTACTGATTCGGTCCATACCCGGTAATCCCAAAATTCAGCACCTCAACCTTGCGCCCGGGCAATTGAGCCGCTAAATCAGCTTCTAGCAGGCGAGCCCAGGACTGATTTGTATCAACACCTTCAGCACTCGTGAATGCATCACCAGTCGTGAGGATGCGGACTGTGCCAGGTGATTTCTGCTCTGGATACTGCGGTCCTGGAAAGCCAAGTGCATTAGCAGTCACGCGGTAGTCATAGCTCTCCCAACGCAGGCGTGTTTCTTGAGAAGGTTTGAGTTTCCAACCAATTACCGGTTCTACAGCTAGAGACGATCGCTCACCCCATCCTAAAGCCTCTTGGGGAACCGCCTGTCGCACGACCAGTTCACCGATCAGCAGCAGCCCAAAGATGCCAGCAAAGACTGCACCTGACTTCAGCAAAACTCCCGGAACACCGGCTTTCTTGTACTGGCGATTCAATCCAGCAGTGATCCACTCAACCAACCGTTCTAGAAAAATAGCACCAATAACCGTTAGCACCACAGCCACAACAGTACCGGCAATAGCACGAACACTCCCTTTCCGATCAGAAACAAACAGCAGAACGAGTGGATGATGCAGCAAAAATAAGGAGTAGGAGTGTTTACCGACCCATTTCCATACTCCTGTGCGGGGTGAAGCTGCTCGATTGATACCTCCTAAGGCAGCATAAAGCAAGACAAAGGCACTTACCCCTAACAGGAATGGCGCAACCGCCATCCCCAGCAAAGTTAGCGCTAACGCCAGACCGACAACGTAGGCAACCACTGCCAACAGCAAAGTGACTGGCGCGCACAAGCGTCGATCAGTCAAATCAGGAGAGCGGTATAGCCATGCGGCCAGGCTGATACCAAATGCAAATTCCGGTAGCCGTGTGATGAAGATAGCCCCACGCTGCCAGGCGTCGACGTAACCACCCAGAAGAAGCAACCCGACAGCACGAGCAACAAATGCGATCGCACAACTAACCAGCAGCAGACGCAGTGGTCCCCATCGCTGCAACCCTCGCCACAACAATGGGTACACCAGGTAAAGCTGAAGCAGCAAGCTGATAAACCACCAGGCTGGGGAAAAATAATAAAATAAATCAAGCGTTACTCGAATCCCCAAAAAGCTCAGAAGCGTTTCTGGTTTCAGTGGTAGTCCCCACCCTGTCAGCAACCAGGTGAGGATAAATATCAGATGCGCGCCCCACCAGAGAGGATAAATGCGCCCAAAGCGACGCCGATAAAACTGAACGAGAGGGAACGGTGCGTTCCCATAACGATTGAGCAGTCCCCAAGTGAGGCCGAATCCACTCAAGATAATGAAAAGTTGTACCCCACCATCACCGGCAAACCCAACGTAGCGCAAGAGATTTACAGGAACCGTCCAGATACCATATCCTTCCAGGGGCCGTAGCTGAGCGATCCGATCCGCCAACGTTCCCCAATCAGCCATGGGGTTTTCAATGTAGGCAAATTTAAAGAGGCGCTCAACAATATGATTGATCAGAATCCATAGTAGGGCGATCGCCTTAATCAAATCGACCCAATTTAGAACACTATGGTCCTTGTGGTCAATCTCATTCCGAGAAATAGAAACTCCTACCATTGCTGCCACCCTAAGTCTGGTTAATTCGACTTACTCAAACATGCATAACCCTTCCTATTCACTCATCACCACAGCGATTAGAAATAAACAAATCCAACCAACCGAAAATCTCTCGGTTGGTTATTCTGCTTCATCTAACCCAAAAAATACGTCAAATTATTCCTTTGTACTTTAGAAGCAAAATTGTGAAGATAGTAAATGCCCAGCTAATTACTGTAAGAAGAATTGGTAAATCTTTCAGGAGTACTTCATCTGGACGCTCAGTTTGGACAGTGGGTTCGTAGCCAACATCATCGCCGTTGCCAATGCCTTGCGCCTCGCTCAACCACTGGTAGCGAAAAACACCATACATTACAAACGGTAAGGTCAGTAGCATCCATGGTGTCGATGCCCCATGCACAACTGGCCCAGAACTCCATAGTGCGTAAGTCATGATAACGCCTGTTGTAACACTGCTTTCCATCCGATTCAATACTGCAAGTGAGTATTGCCGTAACACTGCACGCGTCTTTTTACCACTTACCGTTGCCAATCGTAGTTCTGCTTTACGCTTTTCGATCGCCAAAAACAATGCCAACATTGCCGTACATAAAACGAACCAGGGTGATAGCACGATTTGTGTTGCGATCGCACCGGCATAGGCACGCAAGATAAAGCCAGCCGCGATCGCAAAAATATCAAGAATTACAACACGCTTTAACTTGAGGTTATACGCTACCTGTAAACCACTGTATAAAGCAATAACTCCGCTTAGTGCTGGAGAAATTAGCCAACCGCCGATTACAGCCGTCCCCAACAAAAGTATTGCAGTAGCGATCGCAGCAGGAATTGGCACCAGTCCTGCCGCAATCGGTCGTTTACACTTGATAGGATGCTGACGGTCAGACTTCAAGTCTGCAATATCATTTAACAAGTAGAAGCTACTCGAAGCACAGCAGAATAAGGCAAATGCTACGACACTATTCGCCGCTACTTGCCAGCTATTGGTGAAGGCAAATAGTGGTGCTGCAAAAACAATTAAATTTTTTGTCCATTGGTGAGCCCTGAGTGCCACGCATAAATGAAACGGCAGTAGCATGCGCTGAGGGCGTGACAGTGTTGTAGGAGCAAGTGTTTTGGTTGGAGGCATAGCTATATTTGATCTATTTAATGAAAGCGAAGATAAAACCGAGAAGAGAATGCACCTACATATCAAAATCTAATGGTTTGTAGTTAATTAGATTTCTCTTGTTTGACGTATCGGTAGATATAACGAGGATAACCGGGGCTAAATCGTCTTGGTAAAGTGGAGAGTGGCTGAAAGCGATCGCCGAGATCGGCATCAAGAATATATTGATCGGCCAAAAAGCTAAGCATTCTATCTTCTTGCAACAATTGATTATGCAATATATATGCTTTACCCTGGGGATTTAGCACAGGTTCAAGCAGGGTTCTAATTATTGGCTGATTTTTCTCATCGACTCCTGGACCGCGGATGAGATCTTCCAAAGGGACCCAATGAGCCGCCGGATAAAACCGATAGCCATCCTGCAATTGGCCAATCCAAGGAGCATAAACGGTTCCATTAAGAGAATTGAGATAGCTCACCAAGTCTCGATAAGCCATAGCAGATTGGGAAGAACTTAATAGAGGCAAAGGATTATAGAGAAAAAGGGCAAACGACGCTGCCAGCAGGATCAGATGTAATCTTCTTCGCTTAAAAATCACCCAGGAATCTGCTAACTGCTTTAAGCCGATAACACTCACAATAATGAACCAAGATCCCATTGGAATATATACATTGTCATTAGATGCTGGTAGCAGTGCCGCTGTAAAGCCAGAAATCAAGGTAAATGGAAACATAAAATTCCATACATCGATTCTGCGCTTACGCTTCAGAAAGGCCATCACTGAAACACTAATAGCTATAGCAAACAAAACACTATAGGATCTCAGCACCAAACGTATCAGATGAAAAAACTCTTGATAAGTCGGTTCAGTCCAATGACGTGGTACTTGCCAGGTGAAATAGTGAAACCGCGATCCAAGCATCCAATCTGGAATTGCCATATACAGTATCGGTCCCAAAGCAGTAGCAAGTAGCCAAAATGGCATTGCCTTCCGCCAACCGTCTCGCCAGACAAGATAAAGTAACGAACCAAGCAGGAACAAAGCCCCTTGCTGCTTGAGCCAAAAGGCAAGTACCATGCAAATGATCCCTATACAATTTATGAGCAGAGACTTTCTCTGCCCAATCAGGTAGCACCCTAGAAGGAGCATAAAGACTAGCCAAGAGTCGCGATGCGCCGTATCCAGGTAGATATCCATTGCTTGATAAGCAGCAGCAAAAAGCCCAGAAGCCATTAAACCCCACCAGTTAGCCCCAGTCTCCTTGCGCACTGCTAAGAAAAGCACGATGCCTGCACCAAAAGCTCCCAGAAGCGATACAAATCTTAGCGTAAAAAGATTAGTGCCAAAAACCCAGGCAAAAGGCACAGCGAGAAAATAGTACAAAGGATTATAAGCAAGCGCTACAAAATCAGGCGTTGGTTCTGGATAGAGTGGTAAACCATCCATTAATCGCTTGAGGTGCTGTAGCACTGTAAGCTCCATTGCCTCAAGGTTCAATGGAAATCCAATATGATTAGACCATAGAAGCACCATGAGAAAAATCTGAACAAAAGCATAAGTTGCAAGCAGCCCAGAAAAAACGCTCGATTTTCTAAGTGTTTCCAGCATCCTGCTTTTGACACTATGCGGCTTGGTAAAGAACATCAGCAACCTTAATCCCAGCGAAAATATAGTAGCTCTCAATTGGGTGACGCACATTCTCAAGTTTAAAACCATTAAAAGCAAAGGACGATCTGTCCCTCACCAGCATAGGAAACACTATATTGGACAATTAACCTTTCCAAAACAGGCTCTTTGCATCAAACCGATGAGCCTATGCAATGACTGCCATATTAAGCAGCGTTCAAAATTATCGAAGGCTAACATCCCAAGATAAATCGGCTTCTCTTACCAAGGACCTTTCGAATTTCAACGATTAGAACAACGCAGATATAAACTGTGAATAGAAACAGCATGAAAAAAAGCAAAGGATTTGCCTGAACCCATCGAGTATCCGAACCCAAAAAATGAACATTAGAGGCCACATGAAAGTAAGCTTCAAGAAAGTAGCAGTGAAGAAAAAAGATACCAAAACTCAGGTCAGCCAAAAGAGACATCAGGCGATGCAGCGCTTTTGGTATGCGTGAGTCCAGACGCTGTAAAAAGTAAATGAGTACAAAACATAGAGCAGACTTACTTAAAACATTAATAAAAATAGGTGTGTCGAAAGGCTCCGAGGAAATCGCTGTTTCCAGCAGAATTAATACTATAGCTATAGCAAGCAACAGAATCCACAAAAAATTCATTACTTTGGCTATGCGTTCTTTAAAATGACAACTAAACATACCAAGTAAATAAACAGAGAAAAAATGAATGAATGCAGTTAATGTATCATCATCATTGTAAGGTCGCGGTACAATAACAGACAGCGCTAGCAAGAATGGAAGTGACAAGTAAGTTTTCGGATGTCTGTCCATCCATAATAGAACTGGAGATGCAACATAGAACAAAGCAATCATCGGCATAAACCAGAAAGGCCGTAGATGAGCACCAGTTAAATAAAGCATAGCCACTTCTTGCCAGGTTGCTAATCCTGGAAATCGTGCAACAAACCACTCCGGCATAAAATGATTTTTTAGAACAATGCACAAAACAATTGCCGGTATAGAGATAAGTATGTAGGGCAAAATTACGTACTGAAGCTTCTTGGTCAAGTAATTCTTATACTCATATTTTCGAGACAAAAACTGAAATAGAAATCCTGCAATAAAGATGAAATAGACCGTTCCATTTTGCAAAATTACGCTGGAAAAAACATACAGCTTAGAATGAGACTCCCAGTGCATATAATCAATCACATGCCCAGCAACGATCGCCAAAATTGCAAGACATCGAAAATTATGTATATACCTCAAGAAGGTTGATGGCTTCGATGCGTGATCTGGTTTTGGGAAATTATCGTGTACTGAACTAACAGGCTCGATTATCACCGATATACTCCGTGCAATTGCAGAATGAAACAATGAGACCGAATCATGGAGCAGGTGAATGGCTATTAGGAAAGCATGAGAAATCAAATACAAGCACTCTAACAAGGAGCTTTAGCAATTTATAGAACGAACAGCTGAGCGGCCTAAAAATTTCTGATTTTATGGTGTCTGAACATGCTGAGGAACTAGCTACCAAACGATTTTATTTTTTAAATTAATTCCTTGCGAAATATCAATTTTCTTTCTGAGAAGAACGATAAATAGCACTTCCAAGGTAAAATATCTCTTCGAAGTAACTTTTACTTTGCAAAGCTAAAATACCTAAACTAAACAGCTGGATTGCTAGCATTAAAGACATTCCACCAATTACAAATGTGTGAGGAGCCTGGCTAAACGCTTTCGCTACTGCTTCAGTTGGATCAGGGAACGGTATCACACGAGCCATTTGTTGATAATTAGTCCAACAATGAATTAGCGCCCACGCACTAGCATACAAAGAAAGCACAAAAAACATTAAGCTTGGAATTAAAAAAAACATAACAGGGCGAATTAGAAATCCAGAAAAAATAATCGCCCAAGTATGCTTCAAAATTTTCATACTTGATTTGCGCTTCAGCTTTTTACTTTTTTGAACCTGCCAATTTAGATGAGCTGGAATCTCTTCAATACGTGCGTTAAGAATGCGCGCTTTATGAATTACCTCTGGGTTAATATCCATCCCAGCAGACTTTAAGTTGATTCCTTGCAGAAATTTCCGATCGTAAGCGCGAACCATTCCGGTTAAGGTTGTCAAACTGCGCTTTGCCGTGAAGGACAGGAAGCGATTTGCCCAAATACTGAGCATTCGACGCAGCCAAGGTACATTGGAAACCTTCCCTCCTTTCATATAAGGTGAAGCAACGACAACCTTGGCTCCGGTATCTCTTGCCCTCGAAAGGAGGCACTCAATATATTCCGGGGAGTAACTTAGATCAAGATCGAGCGTAACAATATAGTCTCCCTGGCACTGATTAAAGCCAGATTTAAGAGCTTGGCCAAGGCCAAGATTAGTCAGGTGATGCACAACCAAGACATTAGAGCGTGATTGGGCAAATAGTTCAGCGCGTATACCCGTGTCATCGCTACTACCGTCATTAACGATAATGAGTTCCCAATCATATACTGACTCAATAGACGTCAGGTAACGACAAAGCAACTTGAGGTTGCGTTCAATAATTGCGGTCTCGTTATATGCGGGGATAACTAGAGATATTAATAGCTTAGAGTCCTGCAAGTGAGTCTGATCTTGGTCATTAACCACTTGCTCCCGATTGCTGATGGCCTCTTGAGCAAGTGACGCAGAGTTATGTCTTGCACGATAAGGACTCGAAATCGATTCCAACATATATGCTGTCTCCTTAGTAAAACATCTATAGGTTTTTTGTGCGCTTTGGTAACAAATCTAGAATGGCACCGCAACCATCAAACCCCACCCTTATGTGGATGCCACTTTACATAGACGCATTTTTAACGCTCACGCTTTGCGTTCACGGAAAAAGGTGACGTTCACATTGCGTACGTATGTTTACGAGAATAGCCTGTGCTTAAATAACTTGTTGAATTTTGGCTTCCACAAAAGGAAAACCTCTTAACTTAAGAGATTACAACAAATATCTAGATAAATAGGTAAAGCTTGAATAAAGTTTTGAAGCAGCGGGAACTTTTGTCCTGATAATTCCTAGGCTCTACCAGTAGTAGTTTAATTTGTTAATCACGCTACATCTAGCGGTCAACACCACTAAATTTAAGTTTGCGTGACGATTAACTGCAAGCTTCAGATGAAACTTGTGTAAATTTGCCGTTGTCTACTGGAAAATCACGGACAGACCTGATATTTTTTTGTGATTGCCTTTTATAAGTAGGCTTACCGATATCTGCGTAATTACTTAGTATCGAATTGCACTCAGCGCTTACGTCATTTAACGTAAATTTCTTAGCATAGTGGCTGATGCTTTCGGGCAGCAACGTTGAAGGAAAGGCATCCAACTGTAACCATAGCCGACAGCCACAGCCGGTTAAGGTTCGGCCTTTCCACATTGGCGCACCTACGAATTCTACACAGTAGGGTCGCTGAAACCCATGTTTAGCTCTATTGATTCAGAGAAGTCTTCAGGGTTCCATCTCTCTACTAATTCTATTTCAAGTGATGCGTAAACCTGTTTTAACTATCTTCTATCAGTTCAATCCTTGGCATTCTACGATTGGTGGCATTCAAACTGTCATCCACTCCTTCATCAAGTATGCGCCGACCGACTTCAATGTGAGGCTTGTTGGAACAGGGGTAGATCCATCAACGCCGCTTGGCAAATGGCACGAAGCCGAACTGGATGGTCGGAGGTTGAACTTTTTCCCTCTGCTACATCTGCCAAACGATAATGTGAGGGGCCTAGTGCCAACGACAGTTAAATACACGCTAGCGCTTCTAAAGCATCGCTTTTCCTCTGATTTTATGCATTTTCACAGACTGGAACCAGCCCTAGCTGCTCTAACTTGGTCGAGTGATAAGACTCTTTTCATTCACAACGATATTCATAAACAGGTCGCAAACGCAGGAGATGGAAAAAGCATACTCTGGCAAAGATTTCCCCAAGCGTATTTTTTGCTTGAGCGATTATTGGTTGGTCAGTTTGAGCAAATTCTCTCCTGCAACTCTAAGTCAGTAGACTTCTATCGGCAGCGCTATCCAGACGTTGCTCAGCGTGTTGCTTACATTCAAAACACAGTCGATAATGATATTTTTTATCCTTTACCATCTGAGGATCGGGATTACAAGCGATCGCTTCTAGCGCAGCAGCTTGGTTTAGCAGAGACAACACGCTTTATTTTGTTCGCGGGTCGATTACATCCACAGAAAGATCCACTGCTTTTAGTTCGCTCTATAGCGGTTTTACAAGAGCCAGACACCCATTTGTTGATTGCAGGCGATGGTGAGCTAGCAGGTGATGTGCGATCGATAATCCATCAACTTCAGTTGACGAATCGAGTGACGATGCTTGGCCCGGTTAAGCAAGCTGAGTTGGCAGATTTACACCGCCTTAGTAGCGTTTTTGTCCTAACGAGTGCTTACGAGGGGTTGCCCCTTGTAGTGTTAGAGGCACTCGCCTGTGGAACACCTATTGTCACGACACGGTGTGGTGAAACGCCCAATTTACTCTCACCCGGCAGCGGCGTTGTTTGCGAGGCGAGCACACCCACTGCGATCGCCGCAGCACTACGCCAAGTGTTACACCACCCGCAGCAATATCCATCTAGTGCTTGCATACAGGCAGCAAAGCCTTTCGATGCTTCTAGTGTCGTCAGTAGCATTTACAGCAACATGCTACTGCGCTGGAAACCAAAATCACCTCTGGCTATATCTCCCAGATCTACTGGAATTTAACTTCATTTCTTAAAGGATAAGATTATGAGAATTGCTGTTATCGGCTCAAAGGGCCTACCACCAAAGCAAGGTGGCATTGAGCATCACTGTGCCGAAATCTACTCCCGCATGGCTAGTCGGGGACACTCGGTAGATTTATTCGGGCGCTCCTCATATACCAATTTACCTCCTTATCATAGCTATGACTTTAAGGGTGTGCAAATCATCTCCTTGCCTTGTCTAAATGTAAGAGGTGTTGATGCTCTTACAAGTTCTGCACTCGCTGCTATTACAACGGTTCGATCGCGCTACGACGTTATTCACTTTCATGCGTCTGGCCCTGCACTATTTTCCTGTTTACCTCAAATTGCTTCAAATTTCCGATGGCTGACTAAAAGTACTGTCTCTCCCAAAATCGTAGTTACATGCCATGGTTTAGATTGGCGACGTGCTAAATGGGGTAATTTTTCGAGTCGTTTAATTCAACTTGGCGAACTCACAGCAGCACAGTTTGCTGATGAACTGATAGTAGTATCCCAGGAGCTTCAATCCTATTTCTTAAAGACCTACGGCAGACGAGCAGTTTATATTGGGAATGCTCCAGCCAATTATGCTGCATCAGACGCCAGCTTTGCGTACGGTAACTCTCTTGGCTTGAGGCCCAAACACTATATTTTGTTTCTAGGCAGACTGGTTCCTGAAAAGCGCCCTGATTTGCTTGTTCAAGCGTTTCAGAAACTTAATCCACCTGGCTGGAAACTTGTCTTGGTTGGTGGAAATAGCGATACAGCAACTTTCACATCAAACTTACGTGAACTGGCAGAAGCTTCACCAAATATCCTTTTTACAGGAGAATTAAGAGGAAAACGATTAGCAGAAATTGTGCGTGGAGCTGGCCTATTTGTTCTTCCCTCAAGCATTGAAGGATTACCGCTAGCAATGCTAGAAGCTATGAATGAAGGAATTCCAGTCCTTGCAAGTGATATTCCAGTACATCGGCAGTTGCTAAGTAATGAACGAGGCAAGCTTTTTCAAGAAGGGAATATTGAGGCCTGCGTCTCTAGCTTAAGTTGGGCGATCAATCATCAACACAAGCTAGCAGACATGGCGAAGAAGGCGCAGCTTTACGTTCAGACACAACATAACTGGGATACTATCACATCCGAATGCCTTAGCCTCTACGGCGACTTTTCTACCGTATCGACAGCGATCAAAGAGGAAGAAAATCTTGGCTCTTCCGGATCCAGGGTGAAAATCGTATAATAGGACATTTTTAGCTGAGTGTAGTACTAATGGACATTCATCTTGATACATTGCTTAAGTTACCGAATGCTACGGTTGAAAGCTGTACTGGGCAAGATAATGAAGCGTACCTAAAACTACGGTTGCTAAATGAGGAAGCGAGTTGCCCGCAGTGTGAGCAGTTGAGTTCAGAATTGCATCAAAATCGTCCTGTTTTAATTCGAGATTTATTGGATTTTCGGTCAAGCGACGTACTTCAAAGTTCCACGTCGTCAGTTTTATTGTCGTCATTGTCAGTGTTATTTTACTGAATCACTAACCTTTATGAATGAGGGAAGGCAATACACACGGCGCTATGAGGAGCATATTTATCAGCAAGTACAACTGTCGGGTATTGAGCAAGTTAGTCGAATCGAAAAATTAAGTTTTGACCGTATTCAAGGGATACTCAAGCATCAGTATACTCAGAAAAAACTTCGGGGTGGACAGGAGTTAAGCGATTGGGATCAACGAAATCGGCAAACGGAAAGGGCACCAAAACTTTCTCATGGTTATCGGGGACATTGAGGCTGGGAAATTAATCGAAGTGATTGACAGCCATCAGACCGAAGACATCATTGCAGCGTTAGAGCAGCAGCCTTTAGAGACGAGAACACAGGTGAAAGAGGTGAGTGTCGATATGTGGGGTGGTTTCCCAAAAGTAGTGGAGAAAATGTTTCCAAATGCGGTGATTGTCATTGACCGTTTCCACGTGATGAAAGCGGTCAATGAAGAGTTAAATAAAATTCGCAGACAAGCGGGGATATCGGATCGAGGTAGCAAGTTCATTTTATTGAGGAATGGCCAAGATTTAACAACAGAAGAAAAGGTCAAGTTAGACCAACTGCGGCAACGGTCAAGGCGATTAGCAAAAGCGTATCAATGGAAAGAAGAGTTTCGGGCGATTTATGAGCAGTCCTTGACGGTTGAGGAGGGCAAGCATCAGATTCAGGAATGGTTAAGTAAAGCACAAACCGTTTACAGTGAAGTCATCATAACGATTCGCAATCATCTAGATAGAATTAGCAACTACTTTCGGAATCGCACCACGAGTGGAGCAATGGAGGGAATCAACAATCGCATTAAGTTGATTAAATGACAAGCTTATGGCTTTGTAAATTTTGAGAACTTTCGTGAAAGGCTATCAGCTTGTTTTTCTGATTAGGAAAAGTTATCACCTCGCTAACGAGAGAACTAAAATCTTTTAGTTTAGTCTCAAGAAATTGGCATATACTTATGAGTGAATACCCCTAATAAATCTAAGTATAGAATCGATACAACAGCCATCTAATTCCCGATCGATGTAGGTAATGGTTTACGAGGATCTCCTCCGCCACCAATGCTACTAGGAGCATTATTATCGACGATTTGAAGTGCTTGAAACAGATGATTTACATCACTGTGAAAATCACCTGAATAGCCTCCAAATGCGTAACCATAGTTAACTGCAAACTCTTCTTCAACACCTTTTTCAATACCGAGTCCATGGCTGTCCCAGGCAGTATCATCCACAATATATCCACCATAGTCTTGGAGGGCATGAAACAATTTTCTACCAGGCACTGTTAACAATTTCAACATAGCCTCGTCTACTGATGGTGGGATCGCAAGCAGCACACCCATTACAAGCGAGGGATTTGTTCCGGCATAATGAGTTTCAGAGTTTAGGTCGAAAGCATAACTGTCCGCTTGTACAGCAGGCCACCGATAACCTGGTGGTTGTCCATAAAGGTACTTTTTTCCAAACACTTCAAGTTGCAAAGCATGTTGAATTGGTTCAGATGAAGTCAACAATTCTCCCAAACGAATCATGCCGCCAATGCTCGATAGACCAGAACCACCATGACCACCTGTAATACCCATACCATAGATGTTTTCATAGCTAGTTGGATAACCAGGCACAGCATAGCCAAATACTGGACCACCGGCAATGCAGCGAGCCAAAGCAGTCATTTGAATTAGCGTACGCCCATCAGGTTGTAGAAAGGCAGCAGCATTATTTGGCGTATTATGTGGAGCGGCATCTGGTACGGTCAAGTTAAACGGCACATGGATCGAGCCATTCAGTTTTGTTTCAGGGTTACAGCGTCCACTTCCCCAATTTTTTGGATCGTACCAAGATACAACAGGATCGCTATCATCTGTAACAATGTAGTAATTTTCATCGCCATGATGAGATGAAGCAATACCAATACCAGCCGGAAGATAACGGGCGCTTGAGCCAATTGGCCGATTCCAAATACTGCCGCAAGAAAAAGGTTGTTTATGCTTATCTCTGAGCGGGCCGATCGAACAATCTGATATTGCCAAGGATTTAGCCCTATCAACATTTCCAAAACGATATAGTTCACTACTGATGCTGTTTAAACTAGCTAAAGCGGCCAACAGTGTGACAGTAACAGTTAGCAAGACAGCTTGAAAACGTTTCATCATATAAAATTTTCAACTCAAAGATATAATTTATAGATACAGTAGTCTGGGTGGTTTAAGCAAAGCATTAGATGGATAACTACAAATTGAAGTCCACATCAGAGCTTAATTCTCATCGTTGATAAATATCAACATTGCTAAAAATAATGATTAGAAATTTAACATCAGCCAAAACTAATAATCACTCCCTCGATCAGCAAACAGAAATACTTATCTTTTATTGCCTCAAAGAACACACTTCTAAAAATTAAAGACCTCATGTACTGCTAATTGATGCTGAACCAAGCCAAAATTTGTAGTTTTCATTTTGCCTAAGTTTGATTTAAGAAATTTGAAACTTCAATTCTGAAAAATGAACATGCGCAACCAAAATATGAAAGCACCTGCCACTTATTTGTTAAACGCTAGAAAATGGATCAGAAATCATAAAAGCGCATCCTTAATAACTGGAATTTTAATTGCTGCAAATCTCAGCATTACTATTCCTTTAGCAGCCATTCTAAATATATGGACAGATGAAGCTTACTCACTCAATACATCTGGAGGCGACATAAGCTACGCAATTCACCAATCAATCTTTTTTGAGGAGCAAGCTCCACTTTACTTTTTACTACTAAATTTATGGAGACAACTTAACGAATCATTTTTCTTCGCCAGATTATTTTCAATCCTTTGCATTTCACTTACCATTTACACTGTCTCAGTCCTCTCTAAAAAGTTTTTGTCTTTTCCCATTTCAAGCTGGGTCACTGCCGCTGTTGCCTTCAATCCTTTTATCATTTGGGCTGCTGTAGAAATTCGTTTATATGCATTTTCAATTTTACTTTCTACTCTACTTTTACTACTTTTTCTTGAAACCTACTTAAATAACCATTCATCCAAATATCGACTACAATGTCTTTTCATTCTGGTATCTACCTTATCGCTTTATACTCACTATTTTCTAGCTTTCTCCTTGGCTGCTGGCGCAATAACTCTTGCGCTACTGGGCAAGAAAAGAGTATTACTTAACTATCTACTAGATCTCACAATCGTTGGAATTTTATTCTTTCCTTTAGCTTTTCAATTGGCACACCAATTAAGTTCAGTAACAGCACAAAAGGAGCTTATTGACCCAAATGCAAGTCAAAACGTTCTACTCAATCATCTTAAAGGACTTAAAACGGTTCTGGCAATCAGCGTATCGTATTTGCTACCCATATCAAGATCATTAGAAACAAACACAATAGCAAAGTTTTTTTTAGCTATATCGCAAATTTTACGGTTCATTTTCTTAGTGGCCTTAGTCTTCTTATTTATCAAATATCGCCGATTAATTAGGTCATTTAATTGCGGTTTGATTGGGTCATTTAATCGCAGCTTATATTTAATAACTTTAGTTTTATTTACCATCTTTATCGTTATATATAGCTTGCTAGAAGGAGTGCATTCTAGACATTTAGATAGCCTTTTTATACCGGTTATTCTATCCGTATTTTGTATCTTGGTCGCAGTGCAGCATGCAATCAAGAAGCCAGTATTTTATTACTGGCTTGCCGCATCCTTCTCCTTTTACTTTGTTGCTCTTTGTGTTACGTACAGTCCACTAGCTAAACAAGGCGACTACCTTCGTGTTGCCTCTTATATTACGGCCAACGAAAAACCAAGTCAGGCAATACTAGCCTTTAATCCTGAAGTGGGCATGGTATTCAAGCACTACTATAAGGGTCCCAATCCAGTAGCCGTCATTCCCAAAGAGATCGACTATCAGCACTTCACATGGAAAAATTTTGTTTTAGACAGCGAGCAGGAAATTACCACTGCTCTTTCGCAAACTCTTCACGAACGCAGTGACATTTGGCTATTGATCAATTTAAAGGAAATTCAAGAACAAAGACTTTACAACCATAGCTTACAAATCCTTAAACATTTTATTGAGCAACATTATTCGATCACCTCTACTAAAGAGTTTTATGGCTCTACTGTCCAGCTACTCAAGTATAAATAGTGTTGCTGTAATCAATGTTATTGTTAGCGCGATCGCCAAACAGCATATAGCTCTAGAGGCACGCTGCGAACGTTTGCGTTTAGTAGAAATAGCAATCCATAGCTTATTAGCAAAATGCTGATGCCGATCACAGGAGAAACCCAAGGCCCAAACAACAGAGCTGGTGCTGTAGCAACAATCAACCAAACACTATTCCAATAGTTAGGAGCGCCGCATAGCTTTGCCAAAGCACGATCCATGAGAAGATAGCTTGGTATCGTTAAAAGTTCTGCAAATCCATACCCCCAAAGCTTCAAGATTGGTAGAAAAAGAAGAGCGGCCAACCACAAGCTACCAATGTAAAAAGCATTAAACTGGGCAACCTGTCGGTTGTGACCTGCGGCTGAAAGCGCAGAAGCGTGAAGGTCAAAGATTGTACCGATGATCGCTGCCAAAGCAATAAATGGGAAGATCTGAGCACTAGGTATCCATGCCTTACCAAACATCAATGGAATAATCCAGGTCGCAAGGCAAGAAAACGCGGCACAAATCGGTCCGATTAGTAGCACTTGATAAGGCATCCCTTGGCTAATTGCAGAACGCGTCGAGCTAGGATTATCCACTAATTTCGCTAGTGCACTAATAGACAACCGACGCACAACCAGTCGGAGAATTGCGAGTTGATCCACCAAGCGGAGCGCAATACTCGTAATTCCAGCAGCTTCAACACCCAACAGGCGACTCACAAAGAGAGGAACAGTCAGCGCTTTGAGCGATAAAATCCAATCGGCTCCAGAGTAAGCCAACCCGTAGCGAAGAGCCGGTTTAAGAAATTGCCAATGCCAATGCCAGCGCCAGCGAATAGGGTAATAATGCTGTGCTAGAACAGTTAGGATAAAAAACTGCACAACTAGTCCAGCGATCGGGCCCCAATATCCCCAACCCATCAGCACCAATGGAACAGCTAATAGATAATTAGCCATCTGAGCTAAGGTTTCAATCAGACCAACTTCCGCAAATCTTAGCTCTCGCTCTAACATCCCAATTGAGACATTGCTAATGGCACCAAGCCACAGAGCCGGTATTAAAAATCGCAAAACTTGAGAAATTTCTTCATGTCCTGTCCACCAACCAAAAATCGGAGTAGCAAACCAGAGCAATCCATAGAAAGCCAACCCCACTGTATTGTAGAACGCGAGAATTTGCTCTGCACCATCTTCAGGTAATTCAGGCTGACGAATCAAGTAGACTGCCAATCCTAAGCCGCTAACCCAAAAAAGAAAGTAGAAAATCCCGGATGCAATTGCAACAACGCCATATTGCTCCGGTCCCAGTATGCGTGCAATGACTAATACACTAATAAGAGACAACGCTACTGAAAAAAGCTGTCGTAATGCTAAATAAATACCACCTTGAAGAACCTTTATCTTAAGACCTTTAGTCTGCATGAACTTTGCTTAGATTGAAACAATAGTCAGCATAATATTCAACAAGCAAAACCTGTGTGAATGAAAGCGTTACTCAGTTGGGCAAGCTAACAATACCAGCACCTTCTCGAAAGAGGCAGAGAAGCCATCCCGCAACATTCGGGATTTATGCTGTACTCTATAGAAAAAGTCTCTTATCTTGCTATAGCCTCCTAAACCAAACAACCGCGTTAAAGTAATTGCAAGACTGAGACGAAAATACTCTTTTGAATAGCGCAGTTGAGGATGATAAAGCAACGCCTGCTTCTGAAAATATTTTGCTTGTTCGCATTCTCCGTCAAGATTCTGTAGCGCTTTCCATGCCGTACTGAGATTTGCAATTGCATAACTACGGCTTTTCAGGTGCATTAGAGTAGGTGAGACATCAGCAAATGCTTTTTCAATCACGATATGGTGGCTCTGCTCCATTGCTGTCCAGTTTTTAGACAGATTGTTTGAATGGCTTCGGTAATAGACCAATAACTCTTTAATGACTTTAAACGGATACTGGGCGCTGATCCGCAACCACAGATCCCAGTCTTCACCGTAAGAAAAAGGCAAACTACAATCAAACAAACCAACAGCTTCGTAGCAGCATCGACGAATCATAGCGACACTACCACATTCAACGATATTATGTTCAAGCAGCCTCTGCCATACATACCCCTCATCATGATTAATCAGAACCTTCCCATAGGGCTTTCCCTTCTCATCAATTAGAGCTGTCCAGGTATATACCAAGCCGACATCTGGGTTCTGTTCAAGACAACAAACCTGCTTTTCAAGTTTAGTCATATCCCAAAGATCGTCCGCATCTAAAAACGCTATATATTCGCCTTGCACATTGGCCAACCCAGTATTACGCGCTCCAGCTGAACCCTGATTTTCTTGTGAGATCAGCTTGACTCGCGGATCTGTGAGCGTAGCTGCCCACTGTTCAATATCGTCAGAACTACCATCATTAACAATGATCACCTCAAAATCAGTAAAGGTCTGTTTGAGAACACTAGCCAGAGCTTCTGGCAGAAAAGACATAGCATTGTAAGCAGGAATAACGACTGAAACTTGAGGCACAATAGCTCCTTCTAAATGAACTAAACTCAAAAAAATCAATGATTTTTCAAGACTTTCAAGACTTTCAAGACTTTCAAGAGCATTGCAGCGTATATAGTTAGCGATTAATTTTTCAAAACCGCTACTATTTTTTTGGCTATAGCATTCCAATTAAACTTATCTTTAACTTTTAAGCGTGCTTTCTCAGACATTGATTCTAATGCAGAAGGATCGCAGAGAAGATTAATAATTTCAGCAGCAAGGCTATCTGCTGTTGGTTGGTGAATGAGGACACCATCGATTCGATTATCAATAATTTCTGGTGTACCATCACTGTCAGATGCAATGCATGGAACACCGTAGTTCATCGCTTCTAGTAAGAATGCCTGAAAGGGTTCACATCTAGATGGAGCAACAACTAAATCAGTTTCGAGAAAAAGATTTCGCATCTCCGAACTTGAGGAGACATAGCCCAGATTGCTAACACCTACTTCAGAAATATTGAGCTTCTTTCCAATAATGACTAGCGTCGCTTCCGGTAAGACCGCCCTTACTTTTCTAAAAGCAGTTAATACTAAATCTCCACCCTTTCTTTCAAAATCAGAACTTTGGAAAAGAATTTGCTTACTACCAAACTGCTTTTCACCACTATAAAGCTCTACTAAATGACCTGAAGAACCAACCACTACTATTTTTCGAGGTTCAATACCGTAATCAGTGATGAGAGAAGATTTTGCTAAATTACTCATCGTAAAAATGAAAGTAGCATTTTCATACGCTAAGCGCTCACATTTAATCCTTTCAGAATAAGCTTCTTCCGTTTGAAAAGGTGCCCAAGGAAACCATCTTTGCTTGGCCAAAGCTGTTGTGTAGTCTAAATACATTACATAGGGAATATCAAAGCTTTTCCAAAGTGGACTATACATACAAAAGACATGGAAAATCAGATCTGGTCGATCACTTAACGATCTAATTAAACGCTCTGTCTTGCGCGATCGCGCAGCAAAAACTTTTGCATCTAACCGGAATCCACGAACTTCGCTAAAAGCCAATAAATTCCTTTTAGATGAAATGAGATAAAGCAGACCGTAGAGAATCTTAAGTGCTTTCTTAGAAGTGCCTGCGGCGTAAGGACTATTGTCTGGCAAATAATTTAAAGTCTCACAATATGAGGAAATCTCTGTAAATAAAGATTGGTATCGATGTAGAAATCCTTTGTCACCGGTAATTAGCACAT
>Ga0070738_10002620_pt1 | contig 26724 bp, 23 predicted proteins | sample Coa_R2_2_FD_66446 | JGI IMG/M metagenome (GOLD analysis project Ga0070738, IMG submission 66446) | Surface soil microbial communities from Centralia Pennsylvania, which are recovering from an underground coalmine fire - Coalmine... | ecosystem: Environmental > Terrestrial > Soil > Unclassified ...
GGGCTGCTTCGGCAGATTCAACGCCCTTTTCGTATTCTCCAATAACCGGATAGATAGCTCCAGTCAAGTGTGCCAGCGGCAAATATGCGCGCGGGTAATCCCGAATCCAGAGCTGAGATTCCTGCACGGCGGCAGGAATGTCGCCCGTAACCATCTTGTAGTAGCGCACGGTAATCCAATATCTCTCCGCCTGGCTTGCTCGATTTTGCAGTTCGTATGCCTTTCGCGTGTAATTGGCCGCGATACTCGGCTCTCCCAGGTCGTTAAACAGCAGGCCCAGCCAGGTGTAGGCGTAGGCGAAATTCGGATCGAGTTCGATGGCGTGCTTGAAATACGGAACCGCCGCAGCGTCGCCAGAGTGGTAGTGGAAGGTTACGCCTTCGCTCAGGGCTTTCAAGGCTTCAAGCGAAGGAGTCGTCGCTTCCACCAGCGGCGTGTCGAATTTTTGCACCGTGCTCAGCGACTCGCCGAGTTTGTTCCGCATGGCTGACGCAGTCGCACCGAGCGCGTCCAGCACGTGATTCTTGTCGCTCGCTTGAGCTTCCGTGCTGGCAAGCGTATCTCCGTTTGCGCAGTTTACGGCATTGAGAGTGAGCAGGTAGGGCGTCCCGACCTGCGCGATTGAACCTTCAATCACCGCAGTGCTTCCCACTCGCTCGCAGACATCACGTGCGATCTCAGGCGTGAGCTTGGCATCCTGCTTCTGGCCCATCATCTGAAGAGTTTGCTGAATGCGGTCATCGGAGACGAGGCTTAGAAAGGGCGATTGCTCCAATTGAACGGAGAGGCCCTGGCGGAGCGCACCATCGAAAACTGGGTCACCAGTGGAATTCGCAAAATCCGCGAGCACAATAGTGTCCTTGTTCGTCAGCGCATGTGTCTTGTGCGCAAAAAGCAACCAACCGCCGGACGCTGCCAAAACAATGATTACTGCGCCGAGGGCAGCCTTCCATCGAAGCTGCGAGGATTTCGCGAACGGCTCCATGTTTCCGGGCGCTGTCTCGGCGATTACATGCCCGGAATCTGAATCGCGCTTTAGTCGTTGTAGGTCAGCGCGAATCTCCGCGGCTGTCTGGTAGCGCAGCTCCCGGTCCTTTTCCAACGCTTTGTGAATAATCTCTTCGAGTCTCGACGGGATTTCCGGATTCAGACGCCCCGGCGGCACAGGAACGCGATTCAGAATGGCTTCCGCGACCATGCTCGAGGTTTGACCGCGGAAGGGCAAAGTCCCCGTGGACATCTCGTAGAGCACTACGCCAAAGGAAAACAAATCCGTGCGGGCGTCCAAATCTTCACCGCGCACCTGCTCGGGCGACATATGCGTGAATGTACCGATCGTCATACCGGAGCGTGTCAGTTGCTCCAATTCGTCGGACGTCGGCTCCGCTGAAAGATATACACCCTGGCCTGAAGAAATCAGTTTGGCTAAACCGAAATCCAAAATCTTTGCGTGGCTGCGCGTCGTGATGAAAATGTTGGAAGGCTTGACGTCGCGGTGAATGATTCCCGCGTTGTGCGCGGCGTTAAGCGCGTCGGCAATCTCGATGGCGAGTTGCAGGGTCTCCTCGACGGGCAACGGTGTGCCACCGATCTTTTCTTTCAGCGTCTGGCCGTCGAGGAACTCCATGGCGATAAATGGTCGGCCATTTTCCTCGCCGACATCATAGATCGTGCAGATATTCGGATGATTCAAAGTCGATGCCGCCTGCGCCTCGCGAAAGAAACGTTGACGCAACCGCGAATCGGGAGCGGCATTCACAGGAAGAAACTTCAAAGCTACGATGCGGTGGAGACGGGTGTCCTCCGCTTTGTACACCACGCCCATCCCCCCGCAGCCCAGCTTGTCACTAATTCGATAGTGCGAGATGGTCGAGCCGGGAAGGAGTTCATCGGCTTCTGCGATCTCTTTGCCGCCGCGAGAAAAGGCTCTTGCGGCCACTTCCATTGCCGGACTTTCGAGAAAACTTCCAGCTTCTTCCTGAGAACCGAGAAGAGAGCGCACTTCTTGCTCAAGAGCCTTATCGCCCTTGCACGCGTCTCGCAGGAATTTCGCGCGTTGATCGCACGGAAGTTGCAGCGCAAGCTGCAGCAGGCTATCAATCTGTTTCCAACGTCCGGAGTCCATCACTCGCACTGCCTGCCAATTCTCGATAAAGCCAAGCCTTCGCTGTAATCCAATCCCGTATCACGGTGACTGGAGACACTTTCAGCACTTCCGCTACTTCCTCGACGCTGAGGCCGCCGAAGAACCGCATCTCAACAACCTGCTCCTTTCGTGGATCGAACTGTGCGAGCCGCTTCATAGCATCATCGAGCGCGACAAAATCAGCGGGCCGCCTTCCACTGACAATTGCTGTCTCTTCGAGAGGTACGTGCTGCACGCCCCTTCCGCGCTTCACGTTGTGACGTCGGGCATGTTCTACCAAAATTCGCCGCATTGCCTGCGCTGACAGCGCAAAAAAGTGGGCGCGATTTTGCCAGCTAATACGTCTGTAATCCGAGAGTCGGAGCCAGGCTTCATTCACCAAATCGGTCGTTTCAAAGCTGTGACTCGGGCGCTCACGTTTCATGTAAGCGCGAGCCAGACGCCGAAGCTCGTCATAAACCGCGGGCGCCAGCTTATCGAGCGCATTTCGATCTCCTTCGCTCCACGCTTGCAGTAATCGGGTTATCTCGTCGCACTGAAGCTTTTCCGTGCGCTGCTTCTGGGACATGACAGAAGGCCAAATTATACCTCTGCGCGTCATCGATGATAGTTTTGACGCCTATTCTGCGCCTATGTGAATAGGAGGGGATATGAACACCAACATTCTAAAAGGATCGATCATTCTTCTCGGCTTGCTGGCGCTCACGACGCTCGGCGTCGGACCAACCGCTGAGGCGCAGCAGAATTGGAAGCTCACCGTCGGCGGGGAAAGCAAGGACATGGGAAGGCAGGCACTGGCATTTCTTCCGAACGAAATTTGGATTCACGCCGGGGACAGCATCACCTGGACCTGGCAGAGCGACGAATTTCACACGTTGACCTTTTTAAACCCAGCGGAGAACGACCCGGGCTTTAGCGGCCCTGGTATCGGAGGTTGTGCGGACACTGGCATCACGCAGAGTCCAGCAGTATTCAACGGCTCCGCTTGCCTCACGAGCGACGCATTGGTGAAGGGGCAGACGTTCACCCTGACGTTCACGACTGCGGGCAATTACAAATTCGAATGCCTGGTGCATCCCACTATGACCGGCGCAGTCCATGTCCTCAATGCCGCGGCACCCCTGCCGCATGACCAAGCCTTCTACAGCCAGCAAGGGGCCGAACAGCTCCGTGTTCTGCTGGCCGATAAGGACCTCAAAGCAGACGATCATGACGGTATGGATATGGACATGAGTGCCGGCGACCCTACCGGCCAGCAGGTGGGCGGCTCCGTTTCCGTGCGCGTTGTTTCGCACAGGGATCGTGACTCTGGAGGGGCCAGCGACCGGCAGGACAGTCATGATATTTTGGGGGCCGTTCGCGCCGGGAGCAACCAGGTTATGGCAGGACTGGGAGAGACTACGTCAAACGCGGGTGGCTATCAGGCCAGTACGCTTCTCCGCTTCCTACATGGGACGATTGTAGTTCACGCCGGCGACACCGTCGAATGGACCAACCACGACCCAATCGAGCCACACACCATTACTTTCGGACCGCCGCAAGACGATCCAGCCAATCCATTTCCTTCCGGGGCAAATGTTACCGTAGACCCTGATGGCGCGCTTCACGCGATACTTAATTCGCCGAACGATATGGTTCATTCCGGGGCCATCCTGCAGGCGCTGATCGATGAGCCAGGGCTATCTGTGGCGGGTAACACGCTGGTGGCCAATCCCACCCGCTTTCGAGCCACATTTACGCACCCGGGAACTTACAACTACCACTGCGTCTTCCATGACACCTTGGGTATGGTCGGCAAGGTCGTAGTGCTGCCGTGAGGTAAGTCAGCGATAACCCTCTCTAGCTGAACTGCTTCGATGTGAGCTGTAGTACGTCGCGACGGGAGAAGGCAGTCTGAGAGTGTCCTTTTCTCCCGTCGAATGGCGCCCTTCTGTGCCCAGCCAGGCTTAGGACAAATGGCGGAGGGAGAGGGATTCGAACCCCCGGTACGGTTTCCCGCACAGCGGTTTTCAAGACCGCCTGTTTCAACCACTCACACATCCCTCCGCGTGAGTTGTATCAACAGTTTACCAGCATTGCTCACCTTCCTTCCTGAGCGATGGGCTTTGGCCGCACATGATGATCTCAGGCGTGCCGGTCGCTCACACTGCAAACGCCGAAACCTGCTTGCTAGCCCCTGCCGTTCATGTAATTTGATATCCTCAATGTCGGTACTTTCAGCGCGGTGGCGCCGTCCCGGAAAGACAGTCACATCCGGAACCGTTCTAAACGACACGGATGCGGCGCAGTGACAACATTCGGCGTTACAGGGGAAGTTGCTAAACTAACTTTGCGAGGGCGCTTTGTACCCGAGCTTCGCCATAGACCTTTTTTTAGCAGTTGCTGCTATTCCGTTTATTTATTACTGCATCGCGCTCTACAGTGCATGGAACTACTTTCGTAAGAGCACGCCTGCGACGCCGGACCCCAACTTCACTCCTCCGGTCAGTAACCTGAAGCCGATCCGTGGGGTTGATCCCGAAGCATACGAAAACTTCGCCAGTTTCTGCCGCCAGGATTATCCCGATTACGAGATTCTCTTCTGCGTTGGCGATCGCGACGATCCCGTGCTGCCCATCATCGAGCAATTGAGGCGCGACTTTCCGCAGACGAAGATTCGCGTGCTCTACGGCTCTGGCCGCGTTGCTACTAATGACAAAGTCGCGAAGCTCGTACGCATGACGGACGAAGCCGCGAACGAAGTGTTGGTCATCAGTGACAGCGATGTCCGCGTCGAGCCCGACTACCTGCGTCGCGTGGTGGCTCCGCTTGCCGACCCGAATGTCGGCGCTGTCACCTGCTTCTATGTGCCGATCCCCGAAACGGAGAAGACCTTCGTTCAACACCTGCAGTCGATGGGCATGGTATCGGACTTTTACGCGGGCATTCTGGTCGCCAAGCAGCTTGACGGGATAAAGTTCGCGCTCGGACCCACCATCGCCACCACGCGCCAGAAGCTGGCTTCTTTTGGCGGATACCAGGCAATCGAGAATCGCCCTGCCGACGACCTTCTGGTGGGACGCCTCATTGCCGAGCAGGGATTCGAGGTCGAGCTGCTGCCCTACTCCGTATTGACGGTTGCTGACTACCAGTCCATGAGCGACCTCTTCCATAAACGACTGCGCTGGATCACCGTGATGCGCCACATGCGGCCCTGGGGGCATCTCGGATTGATCTTCACGCACGGCCTGCCATGGGCTTTAGCGGCTGTAGCCGTTGCACCCTCAGTCGCAACTGCCCTGGGCTTTCTCGGCGGTTACTTCGCGATCCGGAGCGCGATGGTATGGACGATCGGCAGCCGCGGCCTGAAGGAAAAAGGCCTGTGGAAGAAACTGCCGCTTATTCCCATCTGGGATGGGATGGCATTCGGTATCTGGCTGATCAGTTTCACGCGCAATAGCGTACGCTGGCGCGACGGCGAATACTTCATCCGAGATGGCATGCTGGTCCCGGTGGACGCTGAGCCGGTCAAGAGCGCACAACCAGTCTAAGGACCGGTCTTCGAGCGCGCGCGCTTTTCACAGTAGGTAAACTCTGCGTTGAGTTGTTTTGAAGGGCGCGCCTTCAGGCGCGCCATGAACGTTCACACAAGGCCCAGCTTAGCCGATGAGGTGGTCGCGCGGTTCAAGCCCTCTCCTTTAAAACAGGACGGACTCCGCGCTCGCTGGACCCTCACCGCACTCGCGGAAGTGGTTGCGCGCTCTCCAATCGATCATCATCGGCTTGGACGTCCGCAACTTTTTCCTCGACGAATCGGTTGTCGCTCCCCGGAAAACGCCAATTAACGCGCGGTGGAATGAGAGTCTTATCGATCCGATCTTTGTATCGAATTGCGATATTAACCAGTGAATCCAGCAGGGAGTCAGAAAGCAGATGCGGCTTGAGTCCCAGGTCGATCAGCTTGGAATGTTTGGCATTGTAATAGTGGGCTTCCGCCTCGACGCGTGGATCGGGGAGATAGTCGAGGTGCACCTTCAATCCCAGCTTCTCGCTCGCGGTCTTAACCAGTTCCGCCAACTGTAGAACTGAAAATTGTTCCGTGAACTGGTTGTAGACGCGACATTCTCCGCGGGCGGCGGGATTCTCGCAGGCAATCTCGATGCAACGGACGGTATCACGTATGTCGAGGAAACCACGGGTCTGCCCGCCCTGGCCGTAGACGGTAAGCGGATACCCGATTGCAGCCTGCGTACAGAAGCGATTCAGCACCGTACCGAAGACGTCGTCGTAGTCGAAGCGGTTGATCAACCCTTCGTGCAGCGCGACCTCATCCGTCATCGTGCCGTACACGACACCCTGGTTCAGGTCCGTTGCGCGCAATCCCCAAATCCGGCACGCGAACATCATGTTGTGACTGTCGTGTACCTTCGAGAGATGGTAGTAAGAGCCGGGCTGCTTCGGATAGGGCAACGTGTCCTTGCGTCCATTGTGCTCGATGGTGATATAGCCTTCTTCGATATCAATGTTCGGCGTGCCATATTCGCCCATCGTGCCGAGCTTGATCAGGTGGCAGTCGGGTTGGAATTCGCGGATCGCAAACAGCAGGTTTAGAGTGCCGACGACATTATTCACCTGCGTGAATACCGCATGCTTGCGATCGATCATCGAGTACGGTGCCGATCGCTGCTCCGCGAAGTGAACCACCGCTTCGGGCTCGAAGTCGCGCATGATGGATGCAAGAAAATCGTAGTCGGTGATATCGCCGACATATGACTTGATCACATTGCCGGTGATCTGCTGCCATATGCGCAGGCGCTCTGCCAGCGGGAGAATCGGTGTGAGTGTTTGTGCCCCTAATTCGTGATCCCACTGGCGGCGAACAAAATTGTCGACAATCGAAACTGAGTGCCCTTTGCCGGAAAGGTACAGCGCTGTTGCCCAGCCGCAGTATCCGTCCCCTCCAAGTACGGCAATCCTCATGAACTTCTCTCCTCTAACGAATCGTTCCGGGCTGTACCAGCTCCGTCAGCAAAGCCGGTCCATGCTGTAGTTCACCGGCGATATTCAGATGGTTGGCCGCGCGCATCGGACGTTTTAACTGCTCCTTTGCTTTCGTCGCGCTTCCGTTTGACTGCATGCGATGTGTGCCTGCTGCTTCACTGGCCTGCCCGGTGGCCGATTCCAAGGGATGGTTCGTGAGCAGCATTTTGCCGCCGCTGGTCGCCACCACGATCGGTTTATCCGGTGCAATCAGACCTTGGAATTTGGGCATGTCTGCCGTTTCGGCAAACAGGTAATAGCGTTCCGGCTTCTGCCATAACTGCTGGAACTGCGAATCCGTGATGAAGACATTCGGACAGCCCGGCGCATAAGCGCCATAGACCAGGTTATTGAAAATCCCATTCAGCAGCAGTCCCGTGCGATTCGTATAAAAGAACACCGACGAGTAGATGTAGTAGTGGTGATTGAAAATCAATTCACCTTTTGGCGATTTCTCCAGCACTCTCACCAGCGGCCGCGACGACAAATAAGGATCAAATGTCACCATGGCCAGGCGTGCTGCATGGAAGAACAAAACCATCATCAATGTTGCCGCGATAAACGCGCTCTTTTTCGCGCGAATGGTACCGATGGCGCCTATCAGGAATGCGATCGCTGCGATGAAAAGGGGTAGCCGCAGATAAGCAAACGAGTGCAGCGTCAGGTCTTCCATATGACCCAGCGACAACGTGTATGCACTGGGATGCTCGTTTAGGGCTGAGAAGATATCGCCGGGGGCAGGCAGCCCGCGAACCATGTACAGGATGGCAAAAGCCGTAATCGCACAAAGCACGCAGACAACAGTCAAAACGCGTGTGCCACGCCGGATCCAGTCCGAGGCGCGCTCGTCAGCCATTGCACAACCGATCAGCAACGCCATCGCCGGATAGGCGGGCATGGAGTAGTACTCCTGCGTGGTCGACAGTGTAAAGAACACAAGCACGAAACCGATCATGCACAGTGCGAACAAGCGCATACGCCCCGCGCGATCGACCGGCTTGAACGACAGCTTCGTGACAGCGGGGATGTATACACTCCAGGGAAATAACCAGATCAGGTGGAAGAGCCAGAACGCGAGTCGCGGAACCGTGTTGTAGTCCCGTGGATAGCGCATGTTCAGAAAGCGCAGCAGTTGCTCGTTGATGAAGAAGAACCAGAGGAATCCGTGATACAGCCCCGGTCCGCTTTTTAACGTCCACGCGAAGTAAGGTGGGTTCCGGATCGTTGCCAGGATGTGCCAGGGCGCAGCAATCAACAGGATCACCGCAATTCCGCTCAACGGATGCAGGCGCTTCCATACTTCTTTTGAAAATAGCTGGTGCGTGAAGAAGAGATAGACCATCGCTGCGCCGACAGGAAACACAACCGCAATGAGGCTTTTCAGGAGCAGTCCTGTGCCCAGGTTCGCTGCGAAGAGGAACGCCCATAACCGCGGGTGCGATTCTTCTGGATCGATCGCGCGCAGAAATCCCCACATGCCGAGCGTAATCGTCAGTGTCAGCATGACGTCGGGAATCAGAATGCGAGTGAACAGAAACAGACCGATGCACGTTCCCACGATCAGACCCGCATACAGACCGGCTCTGCGGCCGAACGCCCAGATGCCCATGGCTGCCGTGAGCGCGGCCAGCGCCATGCACGAAAGCGCGATAGGAATGCGCGCCGCCCAATCGTAAGGGCCGAAGATCTTGAACGACGCAGCGATCACCCAGTAAACGAGAGGAGCTTTCTCCAGGTACACGACGCCGTCCAGACGGGCGGTCGTCCAGTCGCCGGAGCTGAGCATGTTGCGCGCGATCTGCGCCTGCACAGCGTCAACATCGTCCATCAGGGATGGGGGAGAAACGATACAACCGAGATAAATCGCGCCTGCAACCAGAAGAACGGCTAAATAGATATGCCAGATCTTGCTGCGACGCGCGGTTCCTCCTGCCAAGCGGGGACTGCTTGTATACCCCACTTTTTCATCCACAGAAACAGCACCATCAAACCCCATAAGTGATATCCAAGATTCGCCTGTCTCTCCAGATGACTGCGAAGGAAGCGTTCAATGACATGCGGCCGGAACAGCGCATCGTGCTCGGCTGCGCCTTGCGTAATCGTCTCCACCGCAAGCTGGCGCAAAGGTCCGCGCATCCATTCGTGCGCTGGAATGTCGAATCCGACTTTCTTGCGCGTGATCACGGAAGCCGGCAGCTTATTCTTCATCAGGTGCTTGAGGACAAACTTCTGCTTTGAGCCGCGGATTTTGAGCGAAGCCGGAAGCGAAGCTGCAAATTCCACAATGCGATGGTCGAGAAAGGGCGGCCGAACCTCTACGGCATGAGCCATGCTCATACGATCGCTCTTCACCAGGATGTCATCTGGAAGATAATATTTCTGATCAAAATAAAGATATGGCGCTAGGTCGTCCCGGCTCTGCGGCAGGTCATTGGACTCGCTCAGCATGGCATCGAGCGATCCCGGCAAGGGCTTATTAAGCAGCACCGTTTTTTGGACTTCCGAGAACGTTCCGTTCCAATAGACGTGTGCCTGCTCAGCCGACATCAACGAACCTTCGGCAAAGCGCTTCAGCTTGTAATCGAGTCCGATCTTCTCGTCCGATACGGGCCAGTACTTCAGCGCGTCCAGGCCGAACTCGATGATTCCGCGCGGAAGCCGTCGCAAATTGCGCGACAGCCGGTTTGCCCGATAGGTGAGATATCCACCAAAGAGTTCGTCGGCTCCTTCACCGCTAAGGGCAACTGTCGTGCCCGTTTTACAAAGCTTCGAGAGGAACCATACAGGCAATGCGCCAGCATCAGCACTGGGTTCATCGGAGTAATACGCAAACTGCTCGATGGCACCGAGCAGGTTTACGTTGGGATTCAGATCGAGCTGCTCATGCTCGGTCCCATACTGCGCGACGACTCGCTTAATGTATTCGGTTTCGTCGAAGCTGCGTCCTTCAAAGGAAATCGAGTAGGTCTTCAGCCGGGAAGAACTTGCTTCAGCTGCATAATGCAGAATCGTTGAGGAATCAACACCACCGCTCAACCAGACGCCGAGCGGAACATCCGATAGCAGGTGTTCGCGGACGGATTGCTTCAGGAGCGAATCAAGCTGCTCTTCGGCTGATTCCAGTGTCCAATGGTCCGAAACTCCGTACGGTAGTTCCCAGTAGGAATCGGTCCGAACGTGCCCGTTCTTCCATTCCAGCCAATGCGCCGGTGGAAGCTTCTCGACTCCGTCGACCAACGTCCACGGAGAAGGCACGTAATTGAGCGAGAGGTAACAATCAAGGCCGTTCAGGCTGAGGTTGCGATCGATCTCCGGATGAATCAAGATCGTCTTCAACTCAGAGCCGAAGTAAAGATCGTGTCCGCGCTGCGCGATGTACAGGGGCTTGATTCCCATGCGATCGCGCGCGATCACCAGCCGCTTCTGTGACTTCGTCCACAGCGCAACCGCAAACATTCCGCGCAGCTTGGCAAAGCAAGAGACGTCCCATTCAAGAAATGCGTGCAGCACGGTTTCGGTGTCGCAGTGAGACTGGAACTTATGTCCGGCGAGTTCCAGTTCCTTGCGCAATTCGAGGTGGTTGTAGATCTCGCCGTTAAAAACGATGGTCGTGTCGCTGTCGCTGCTGGTGATCGGCTGATTTCCGCCTTCAAGGTCCAGGATCTTCAGGCGGGTTGCGCCGAGCGAACAGATGTCCGACCGGAACACTCCCTGCTGGTCCGGTCCGCGGTGCACCAGGGTGGATACGGCTTTGACAATTCGATCGGAAGCGGGCACCCAGTCCTTGTGAGTGAACCCGGCTATTCCACACAATTTATTGTTACCTCGCAACGCTCGGCAGAGTGCAACGCTGAACCCAGCCTGAAGGCAATGATCTTCTATTGTATATTTAATGCTTCCCTATTATCACTAGTGCAACTCCAACTATAACCAGCATTACCCCCGCCCACCGTTGAGCCGTCACCTTTTCACCCAGAAACAACTTGCCTCCAAGGGTACCGAGCACGTAGCTGAACGCGGTGACAGGGACTACAAAGCTCACATTTTCGAAGGAAAGCACACCGAGCAGTGAAAAAAAGCCCACTGCCATTAATAAAACACCGAGCCACAGCCATCCCACTCGCACTGCTTGGCCGAAAGCACGAGCAATGCCTCCCGGAGTAAAACGGGTCACTTCTCCGACTCTCTTCATTGCGCGCGCCACGCACAACTCTCCAGCGGTTCCTGACACCATGATCAGCAGAAAAAGGATGAATTCGAGCATCAAACGGTGTCCTTCTGATGTTGAGTGGTCCTGTCCGGGGTCCGGCCAACCACGAACACTCCAACGCAGATGATCAGAATTCCGGCCCAACGTATCGGAGCTACTGGTTCCTGCAGCCAGAAATGCCCGAGCAGAGCGACCGTCCCATAGGAAATCGCCGATGCCGGTAATACCCAGCTGTAGTCCGCCCATGAGAGCACCAGCATGTAAGCCATGAAGAAGCCGATCATGAAGGCAATACCGAGCCAGATGGTACCTGATGAGAGCGTCTTTTCTCCTAGGGCCAAAACCTGCTCCGGACTACGCCCGGTGATCGCACCTACCGATTTCATCCCCTTGCTTAAAAGGGTGTTTCCCACCGGACCGAAAATCACCATCAGCAGAATAAAAACATAGGTTTTGAACGGACGGGGAGTGCTCATTTTCGCGTGCTGACCTGTGCCTTTCTTACAGACCAGCAGGTGCAAAGCACGTCAGGAATAAAATGAGATGGATCGTTCATTGCTTCTACTCTAATTGATAAAGGCTGGTATCCCAACTTTGAGCCTTCGATCTCGTCTTGCGGTTGCGCCGCGTTTCTTCTCCGAAAGGCTGAACTGCCTCGTCCGATCTGAACGATGATCAAGAGCGAATCTTTCGAAATCGCAATCGACGCGCTGCGCGCCAATAAGGCTCGAGCCGCCCTCACCATCATCGGCGTCGTAATTGGCAGCGCGTGCATCGTGCTCGTTGTTACCATCACGCTAGTCGGGCGAAATTATGTCGTGCGATTAGTAGAAGGCGTTGGGTCCAACCTCGTTTACGCCTACTACTCCGGTGACGTCGCTAAGCACTCGTTGGCGGACGAGATCTCGGTAACGGATTTCGATGCTGCCAAATCTCTTCCTCACGTGGCACAGGCTGCGGGTACCAACGACTTCGGCAGCCAGATTGTCATCATCAACGGCCATCAAATACCGGTGGCGCTGATTGGAGTTACGGAAGGATTTCAGCAGATACGTAACCTGCTCATACTGGAAGGCCGCTACTTCGACGATATCGACATGCAGACGAATGCGAAGGCGTGCCTGATCAGCGAAGACCTTGCCAAGCAATTCAACGATGACATGCTGGGCCAGAAAATCAAGGTCGGAGACCTTACGTTCACCATTATCGGTGTATTTCGAGAGCGTGTTTCGACGTTTGGGCAGTCCGAGATTCGTCCCGAGTCTGTGCTCATCCCGTTCCCGATTATGCGTTTTTATCTCGGCAAAGATTACCTGCGCACTCTGTATGTGCAGGCCGATTCCCCGGATACGGTCCAGGAGGTTACGCAGGAGGTCAAGCAGATGCTGGCGGCGCATCACCGCAACGGGAGCGATTACTCGGTGGAGAATCTGGTTGCCGTGCTCGCTGCGGCTCGTAAAATTTCTTTTGCGCTTTCGGCGGTGCTGTTACTGCTGAGTGGAATTGCGCTGGTAGTGAGCGGTGTCGGCATTATGAACATTATGCTGGTTACCGTCACGGAGCGGACAAAAGAGATTGGCGTACGAAAGGCTGTGGGAGCCAAACGCAGTCAGATCCGCTACGAATTTCTCTTCGAGGCGTTGTTGATCAGCGGTACCGGCGCGATTCTCGGAATCCTGCTGGCAATCGGACTCGTCTTCGCTGTTCAGCCTCTGATTCCGCCACAGTACAGCCTGCACATCCCGCTGCTTGGACCGTCCATGATCCTGGCTTTTCTGGTTTCCTGCCTGACGGGAGTTATCTTCGGCTACATCCCTGCGAACCGTGCCTCGAAACTGCACCCGACGGAGTCGTTGCATTACGAGTGATAGCTTTAACTTTTGCACAACAGCATACGCGCGCGATCCAGGTCGTGCGGAAAAAGATCCTTCGGCACGGCGATTCCTGCTGAGGCCAGCATGTATCGCGCGCAGGCGGTTTTATCTTCGAGGCAGTATCTCTTTTTCATCATCTCTGCTACTCGCGGCATGTTTTGCATACTTCCCGCAAAAAACGGGCAAACGTTGAGTCTCTCGCAATCGGCCATCGTCGCCTCCCGATTGGCATCAGTATGTCCAACGCGAATCGTTACTCTGTGACGGAGATGTCTGGGAACAACCTTGGTAACCGAGATTCCCGAATCTGAACCTCAGCGCGGTGCGGTTCTTAGCTCCCGAGCTTTTTCAGCGCTTCCGAAGCGGGAGCGTAGTCTCCGGCGAGATTGAGTGAATTCCGATATTCTGCGGCCGCACCACGCCTATCGCCCTGTTTTTCGAGGATGGTTCCGAGCAGATAATGCGCCTCGAAAGCAGGGGCTTCGTCACTGCCGCCAACTGAAATGTAGCGGCGCAAAAGGTTTGCCGCCTGCGGCAGGTTGCGCCCGGCGTGATCGTAAATGGTGGCCGCGTTGTAGTAGACCTCAGGTGGCTTGTTGTTGCTGGTCACCGCTCTCTGGATCGCCGACTCCATCTGCGGCCAGCGTTCCATCTTGCGGTACATGTTCGCCAGGTTCAGCCAGTAGAGTCCATAGTTATTGCTGGAATGGATCGCCTGCACGTACTCGGATTCGGCGGCTCCATAATCTTTCTTTTTCTCATTGAGCCGCGCGTAAATCCAATGTGCCTTCGCCGGATCCAATCGGTTGATCTGCTTAGCTTGGTCTGCCGCTTTGTCTGCGCCGCCACCGATGATCGCCGGCGCTTCCATGTAGTACTCGGCGAGATCGGTTCGTGCGGCTACACTGTTGCCGTCCAGTTGTACCGCTCGTTCGAAGGAACTCTTCACCTTCTTCGCCAGGGTGTATGCCGCCGCAAAACCCGAGGCATCGGCTTTTTCGCCGTACGCACGTCCGAGCCACATCCAGTAATTTGAATTGTTAGGAGCCAGCGCCACGGAGCGCTCGCCGTAATCAACCGCGAGGTCCCACTTCTTCAGATGGAAATAGGCCTTGGAGAGAAGATGAAATGCCTCTGCATCATTTGGCGCTGCCTGTATTCGGTTATTCAGCAGATTGATCGCCAACTGAATCTGTCCGTTCGTCATCAGTTCGGTAACGGACTGGCCTGGATCGGCGGCGGCGGGAAGAATCAGCGATAAACAAACAGCTGAAACCGCCAGCAAGTAGATGTATGTCTTACGAAACAAAACAACGCCTCATGTCGCAGAAAAAGGCCGTCCGCTAGTGCGAACGACTCGATATTAAAACTTTCAACCGCTCTAGATTAGATTACGGAAGATCGTCGTCGCTTCGAGAAATTCGAGGCCGCCGGGACCGCTATAGCTGACGCCACAGGACAGAGTTGGGGATTACAGAGGCTCTTAATCCAACGCGAAATCGCTTTTTTCACCCGGACAAGACCTCCACGAACATCACCCTAGCAAAGTGGCTTGTTCGCGATTGACTTCTGATGGGGTGGGAGTAAGCTTTGCGAAGCTCGCGAGCCCAGTTCTGCAGTTCGCGGCGGCCACTTCCAGTCGCACGGCTTTCACGGACAACACTGACGGTGCCCGGGCGCCGTGCTGGGCGCGGTACGGAGAAAGTCTTGGAGGAAGAATTATGTCGCTTCTCGATATGTTGAAGCAATATGCCGGCGGTTCCGCACCTACGAATGCTGCAGAAGTAAATCAACACTTCGATCAGGCAGCGCAGTCGGTTCCGCAGAATGTCCTCGCGGATGCGCTTTCTCACGCCTTCCGATCGGACCAAACACCCCAATTCGGACAAATGATTTCAGCCATGTTCAGCCAATCCAATGGCGAGCAGAAAGCGGGCATGCTAAACCAGTTGCTGTCTTCGGTTGGCCCGGGAACGCTTGCTTCCATCGGCGGTGGAGGCATCCTGTCGAGTTTGCTGGCCGAAGGTGCAAAACAGGTTACCCCGGAACAGGCGCAGAACGTCTCTCCGGGCGCCGTGGAGCAAATGGCAACGCATGCCGAAAAGAACGACCCCTCGATAGTTGACCGGGCTGGCGAATTCTACTCCCAGCATCCCACCCTGGTTAAAACGCTCGGAGCGGGCGTGCTTTCTATCGCTATGGCCAAAATGGCGAAGCGCGAAGCCGCTTGATTGGGTTCGCTGTCCGGACCGGCTCGGTTTCCCGTTCTACTCCTGTTGATGATTTCGCTCGGTGCAGTCGCTCTCGACTGCACCTTCCGAGGGAGGATCTTGAGCCAACTCTGTCGACTTTACCTAATATGCTTTTTAATCAGTACCTTACAACGGATGGACAACTTTTTACAAAAAATATCTTGACTGCCTGTTAACGGCGGGCGCAGACTTAACGTCGTTAAGTTAACACCGTTAAGTATGCGAGCGATGTTATGGGAGTGAAGGAACGGCGGGAACGAGAAAAGTCAGAAGTCCGCGACAAAATCCTCGATGCGGCTCGCGAACTCTTCCTCAGCGAAGGGTACGAAGGCGTCTCCATGCGGAAGGTGGCCGACAAGATCGAGTACACCCCGACCACGATCTACAGTTACTTTGTCGACAAAGAAGATCTGTTCCGCCAGCTTTGCCACGAGGACTTTGGCAAACTAGCTGAGGTATTTCAGAGCGCCTCCATCTCAGAAGATCCCGTCGAGCGCCTCAAGCAGATCGGCAAGCTCTACATCGATTTCGGCGTTCGCTTTCCGAACCACTACAAGTTGATGTTCATGACACCGCATCCTGCGGCGGAACTCGATGACGTCGACTGTGAAGTACGCGGCAATCCGGAGAAGGACGCGTACGCGTTCCTCAAGCATACGGTTCAGCGGGCGATCGATGCTGCCATGTTCCGGGAAGAGTTTCACGATGCCGAGTTAATCGCCCAGACCCTCTGGGCCGCGGTGCACGGCGTCATCGCGTTGCACATCGCCAAATCTCATGACCAGTGGGTCGAATGGCGCGCGATGGAACAGCGGGTCGATTTCATGCTCGATGCCATCCTGCACGGCATGCTGCGCGAGAGGAGATAACCATGCCTCCTCTTGCGGAACGAAACCTGCTTCACGATAAGGTAAGGCTGACCGTGACCCTTACGGGCATCGTCTTCGCTGTCGTTCTAATCGTGGTGGAGCTCGGCCTGTTCGTCGGATTCACGGTTACCACTTCCAACCTTATCGACAACTCCGGCGCTGATCTCTGGGTCACTTCGAAAAATGTTCCGTACGTTGAGCAGGGAGTGCCGTTCAGCGAACGCAAACTCTATCAGGTACGCGCTGTTTCGGGAGTGGCCAAGGCCGAGAAGCTCATCACTCGCTGGGTGGAGTGGAAGCGTCCCGATGGACGTCAGGAATCGGTGCAGGTCGTTGGCATGGATGTGGATGAACCTCTGGGTCGCCCCTGGAACCTCGTACAGGGGCGGATCGACGATCTCAAGCGACCTGACGCCATCATCATGGACGAGATCTATCGGCAGAAGCTTGGCGTGGATCATGCCGAGCAGGTATTTGAGATCAATGGCAAGCGCGCACGTGTCGTTGGTTTCACGCGAGGCATTCGCGCCTTCACGACGTCGCCTTACGTTTTCACAACCTTCAAGCGCGCACAGCAGTACGCCAATATCCCTGATGACCAGACTGTCTACATCCTGGTAAAACTCGCTCCCGGAGCCAATCTCGAGCAGGTGCGTCGTGAAATTCTCGACCATGTCAAAGACGTTCAGGTTGTCACCAATCACGAATTCAGCCGGATGACGCAGGTCTACTGGATGTTCACCACCGGCGCGGGTGTCGCGGTGTTGCTTGCGGCTGTGCTCGGATTGGTAGTCGGCTTCGTCGTCGTCGCCCAGACCATCTATGCGACCACAATGGATCACCTGCGCGAATTCGGCACGCTAAAAGCGATGGGCGCGCCAAACAGCTACGTATACCGGGTGATCATCAAGCAGGCAGCGATCAGCGCCGTCATTGGCTACTTCCTCGGCATGATCGTGAGCATATTCGTTGTTCACGCCAGCCAGAAGGGTGGTGCCGCTATCCTCATGCCGGTGCCGATGGCGATCGGCATGTTCTTCCTTACGCTGCTGATGTGCGTCGGAGCAGCGCTGGTTTCCATCAACAAGGTAACGCGGCTCGATCCCGCCATGGTCTTCAAAGGCTGAGGGTAAACGCAAAATGCAACCAGCCATTGCAGTTCGCGAACTCACGAAGAACTATAACGAGGGCACTTCCGGAACGGTCGCATTGCGTGGGGTCGACCTTGACGTCCACGCAGGAGAACTCGTCCTGCTCATGGGCCCCTCTGGCAGCGGCAAGACGACGTTGCTCTCCATCATGGGCTGCATCCTCAGCGCGACCTCCGGCAGTGTTCGCATTGCCGGAAAGGAAGTCACGTGCCTGAGCCAAAAACTGCTTCCGGCGATTCGCCTTGAGCACATCGGCTTCGTCTTTCAGGGATTCAATCTGTTCCCCACGCTTACGGCCTCAGAAAATGTCGAGCTGATGCTCGATCTCAAGCGCGTCCCCAAAAAAGAAGCGAAGCGGCGCGCACACGAATTACTCGATCAGGTCGGACTCTCTGATAAGTACGACAGCTTTCCTGCCGACCTGAGTGGTGGACAGAAGCAGCGCGTCGCCATCGCCCGTGCACTCGCCGGCGATCCTGAGATCGTTCTCGCCGACGAGCCCACCGCCGCGCTTGATTCACACACCGGTCGCAGCGTGATGGAGATGATGCGTGACCTCGCACACGATCGCGGACGTGCCGTCGTTATCGTCACGCACGATTCACGCGTGCTGGAATTTGCCGATCGTAGCATTCGCATTGAAGACGGCCTGATCGTCCAGCCTCCGTATGGAAAGCCGCCAGTTGCAGTTGGGGCAGAAGTGCTGACGCAACACTTCGTGGGCGCTCCATCTCTGCCTGCTTTTGGCAGAGGTGGGATCTGATTGCTTGGCGTTCCGAGTCTTTGGACGCCCGCGTTTCGCAGTCCTGAAAAGTTTGGAGACAGTCATGAATCGAAGGAACATTCTCCTCATCGTTGCCGTAGTTATGGCACTGACGATTTCCGTAAAGCTCATCTCTGCGCGCTCCCAAGCAGCGAAGTCAGCAGAGCTCGCGCAATCGAAGCCGTCCGAGCCCATGCTGGTTGCAGGTCCTGGCAAGGTCGAGCCTGTCTCCGAAAATATCGAGCTGGGCTCTGAGTTGAGCGGCAAGATAAAGAAGGTCTACGTCGAGGAAGGTGATACCGTCCACCATGGCCAAATTCTTGCCGAGCTCCAGAACGACGACTATCGCGCGCAGGTGCTCTCGGCCAATGCCGAGGTCATCGCGAAAGAAGCTACCCTCCGCAAAGTCGTAAACGGTGCTCGTCATCAGGAGCGCTCTGAGGCGTTGTCCGAAGTGAATGAAGCGAAAGCTGCTGCGGATAACTCGCATTCCGAGATGTTGCGCCGCCAGAAGCTTTTTGCCGCCGGTGTGATTTCGCGCGAGGAAATGGAGCGCTATTCCAGCCAGTACAAGGTCGACCAGGCGAAGTATCAGGCCGCGCTCGAGCGCCATGCCCTTGTCGACGACCATGCACGCGAAGAAGATCAGGCCATCGCCGAGGCCGACCTCAAACTCGCCCAGGCGCAGCTAGAAGAAGCCAAAGCGCGCTATGAGAAGACATTCATCCGGTCGCCGATCGACGGTACGGTCCTTCGCAAACATCATCGCGATGGTGAGAGCGTTTCGAACTCCTCGACAGTGCCAGATCCCATCCTTACGATTGGCAATCGTCGCGTGCTGCGCGTGCGTGTCGACGTCGACGAGACCGAGGTCGCGAAGGTCCATGTGGGCGAGAAAGCCTACGTTACAGCCGATGCCTTCGGCGACCAGAAATTCTGGGGCAAGGTGGTGCGCGTCGGCGAGCAACTGGGACCGAAGAACATCCGCACCGATCAACCGACTGAGCGCGTGGATACGAAGATTCTTGAGACGCTGGTCGAACTTGACGGCGCGCAGGAACTGCCGGTCGGGTTGCGGGTGGATGCCTATATCATCGCCGATCGTGGAGAACTCGCCCAGGCGCGATAGTCAGTATTGGCGCGCGCGGAATCGGGCATTCCAATCCGCTCTGTTTCTGGATGGCTTGGTGCTGTCCTGAGCAAAGTCGAATGGGCCTGATCGCGATTCAATCGGCAAGTAATTGGTACCCTCCAGTAGCGTAGGTTGAGCCGAAAAGCATGATCAGCACTGCCAAGAAGATCGGACCTGATCGTAGGGCTGCAGGTTTCATCGACTGATCGTACCTCCGACTTATGCCTTGCAGCGCAAGGACGGCGCGCACACGTAGTAATTCGTCCCTCGGCGTGCCCGACCGACCTCTTAGTTCCGCCATATACTTCCATTCCAATCGGAGGATGGAAATGATCACAGCACGTGACCTGAAGATAGCCTTTCTAGGCAGTGCCGTAACCATCGCCGCGCTCGCCCTTGCCGCGCCGACGACTGTTTTACACTCCACTGTTTTCGACTGGAACTCTATGGTGGCAAAGCCAACTCCGGAAGGCTCGGTGCGTTCGATCTACCGTGGACCGACCTCCACACTCAACGAACTCGAGATGCACATCAGCACTTTGAATCCGGGCGTTGCGTCTCATCCGCCGCATAAGCATTCGAACGAAGAGGTGATCGTGATCCGCGAAGGAAACCTCGAGACGCTCTCCCACGGCAAGTGGGTGAAAGCCGGGCCGGGCTCCATCATCTTCGAAGCGGCAAATGAATTGCACGCGACCCGGAACGCCGGCAGCACTCGCGCGATTTACACGGTGATCAGCTTCAAGACTGACAAAACGCCGAAGTAACTGTTGCTGCAAGGTTGTGCCGGCAATTTTTTTCAACCGGCGTGCTCCCGCGCTCATCTGTATGCGCGGAGGTCATCTCATGTACGTCGTTACCGGGGCCAGCGGTAATACCGGAAGTTCTCTTGCCAATGCACTGCTCGATTCGGGAGCAAAGGTAAGGGTGATTGCTCGCAATTCCGAACAGTTGCGCCCATTCGCAGCGCGCGGCGCTGAAGCGATTGCGGCCGACCTCACCGACACTGCGAAGCTAGTCTCCGCCTTCAGCGGCGCAGAAGGCGTTTACGTCATGATTCCGCCGAATCCCGCGGCTCCCGACACATATAAGTACGACGAGAGCATAACCTCATCCATTGCAACGGCGATCGAAGAAACCCGCGTGAGATTCGTGGTTGCGCTCAGCAGCATAGGTGCCGACAAGACATCCGGTACCGGTCCGGTGCTCGGCCTTCACTGGTTCGAAGATGCGCTGAATGCGATCGATGGCGTCAACGTTCTCCACCTGCGCGCCGGCTATTTTATGGAGAACACACTCGCCCAAGCTGGAATCATCCACTCCATGGGCAAGGCCGCCGGCCCGGTCCGCGCTGATTTGAAACTGCCCATGATCGCCGCTCGTGATATTGGCGCTGCTGCTGCTGCTGCGCTGCTGAAGAGCGACTTCGAAGGACATGAGACTCGCGAACTACTGGGCCAGCGAGATATCGACTATAACGAGGCGGTCGCTATCATCGGTCGTGCCATCGGGAAACCAGGCCTCGGTTATGTGCAGGTGCCGAACGAGCAATTGCAGCCGATGTTGGTCGGGATGGGAATGTCAGCCAACTTTTCTTCGTTGTTGCTGGAGATGACGGATGCATTGAACTCCGGTTATATGCATGCACTGGAGACGCGCACACTACGCAACACCACCGCAACGTCGTTTGAAACTTTCGTCGCTGAAAAATTCCTGCCTGCGTACCGGCAACAGTCAGCAGCAGCCTGAGTTTTGTACGGCTCGAAATTGAATCTTGATACCCACCTTGCAGCTATTTGTGCGGAAAGGTGGGTTTCGGCAACCAAGCGGCACCTCGTTCTTCTCGGGCAGCGCTCAGCTGTCTGAGCGCGAATCCCGCCGGCGCCATGTCGCAAAGGCGGTCGAGCATCAGGTTCGCCGCAATCCCTGGCAGCCATGCCGACTCGCGAGGCGCGTGCTCGACGAAAGAATGACGGGACCCGTCAACATCACCATCACCCCGACCACCCGCATGAAGTTCTTCCTGCTGAGCGGGACCTTTCGTTTCGCTCCGGCGCCAGGTACTTATCCCACTTCGTCAAACCGATTCGTGAATTTGTCCTTGCCGGCTACAAACGCGGTCGCGCCCGATCTCAGCCTCAGGATCCAAAAAGCAGAGTTGACTTTGCTGTGATGACTCATTCGCCCATCCTACCCATGAGGCAGGTAGCTGGACTGAAGCCGAAAGATAAGAGCGGATGGTTGAGCCGTCAACTTGGCTCCATTAAGATTACTTGATGGCATTTCCGATCAGAGTCTGCGCAATCTGCGGGGAAGAGTTCGAGCTGAAACCCGACAAACCCGGATTCGCCAATCATTGCCCCGACTGCACTGCCGAGCGCGCCGAAGACGCAGCTCAGAAGCAGCCCAGCACTGGGGATTCCTTAAAAAGGAATAAAGAAGCCAATGCTGCCCGCCGCGAAGCCATGAAAAACCTGTTGTACCGCAAGGATAGCTAAGCTTCTCGCCTGTCGTTCAAGCGAACGAATACCGATCGGTCTGCACTTGCTGACGGCGTGCCCGTGTATCTATGCTTTTAAAATATGCGCCGATATACGGTTGTTTCGATTCTCGTCCTGATCCTGTCTGCCTTCTCTTTTGCCAAAATTGCTGAAATCGGACCCATTGCGCCTGGCTCCGTTCCCGACGCTGTTTCGAAGACACTCGAAGCGAAGGGATACCGCGTAGCCCTGCCCGATGGAACTGTCATCTGTGACATATGGCTGCGGGCGAACATTCCTGCTCAGACAGGACGTGATGTCGAAGGAGCGAACTATCCCGAGTTGTCGCCATCGGAGTTCATTGGCACTGTGACGTTCCCCAGACAGGTCACTGATTTCCGAGGCCAGCCGATTACTCCCGGAACCTACAACCTGCGCTACGAGTTGCTGCCCAATGACGGCAATCACATGGGAGTGGCGCCCAATCGTGATTTCCTGCTGCTGTTGCCGGTTGCCTCGGGCGCAAATCCCGCAGCACAGTTAAGTTTTGACGAAATGGTCGCGCAAAGCGCAAAAGCGTCGGGAACTCCGCATCCTGCAGCATTCAGCCTGGTGCAGCCCGAAGGAGATACCTTTCCCGCAATCTATAAGAACGATGATGGATACTACGTGTTCGCGGTGAAGCTAAAAACCAGCTCGGGAGAATTGCCGATCGGATTGGTTGTGAAGGGTCAGGCACAATAGAAAAGCGTAGGCCCTCGGGCAGGCACCCACCTGTATCTCAGAGAACGAAGAAAAGAGAAATAACACCCGATTCTAATTTCTGCGGGTCGGGCCCAACGCCGCCCGGGTAGGCTGATGCAGCTGGCGCCTTCACCCACATTTTCTCGGCATCATGCTCAGCGAATTGTGTGCTCGGAAGCACGACCGAACTTCCGGGTCCCTGAGTTCGCCTCCGCTTCCTTACTGTGGCATTCGGTCGCGACCCAAACGCCCTTTTCCATGCAGCGGTTTTGAAGGGGATCCCCCGCGTGCCAAGGATGAAATATAGATAACGTTTCCGGCCCATCATGGGAAATTCAAATTTTCTATGCCTGTTATAACTGCCTCACAGAAATTCCGTAAATATCTTCAGCATGCGATATTGAGAAATTCAACAGTGGTCGAAACCAGCGAATTTACTGGCCCTCTCGATACTCTTGCGATTTTCAAGCGGCAAGGTTGTTGAACTTCTCAACACCTCACTCCAACGCCCAAGAACGCCGTGGAACGATGCACTTGTGTCTAATGTTGTAACTTTCCCCAGCATTTTTGCGGACTTGCCGAGATTCTCATCAACCCAATGGTTGGGACTCTCAAGTTGGCAGCGCAGTTGCCTTAATGAAAGTTGGCGAGTGCAGTCATAGATGGAAAGCGCCAGACGGAGATCACGATCATGACAGTCATATTGGTGCTCTCAACCTTTGTCCTCTTCCTACTTATCGATCATTTCTTCAGCAAGAAACCAGTTGTACAGATGGCTGCGAAGCCAGCGCGCGCTGCGATTTCCAGCGTTGAACCTCGGTTGCAACCGCAAGTGGTGAATGGCTTCAGGGTTCCTGAAAATCTTCGCTATCACCCCGGCCACACCTGGGCGCTGAGTGAAAGCCCGAGCCTGGTCCGCATCGGCATCGACGACTTTGCTTCGAAGATGATCGGGAAAATCGATCAGATCACGCTTCCCCAGCGAGGGCAGTGGGTTCGACAGGGCCAGAAGATCTGGAGCGTGATGCGTGACGGCAAAAAGGTCGACATGGTTTCTCCGATCGAAGGCAGCGTAGCTGACGTAAATGAAGAAGCGATTCGCAATCCGGAACTCGCACGCAAGGATCCTTATGGCGAAGGCTGGCTGCTGACCGTGCAATCGCCCGACGCAAAGACGAACTTCCGCAACCTGCTGGGTGGAGCGCTGGCTCGCTGGTGGACCGAAGAAGCCGCGGGCCGATTGCAGCGGAGGTTCCCCATGGCGCTCGGCGCGCTCGCCCAGGATGGCGGTGTAGCCACCGACGATCTGACACAGCACATTACCGGTGCGGACTGGAGCGAAGTGGCACGCGAGTTCTTCCTGAGCTAGGACAGGAGCGGGGGCCGCACCAATCGGGTTCGGCCTCCTGCGGGAGCACTCGCTGATGTGGCTCTGGCAAGCGACTTGGAAATTGATTCCTCGATCGGAAGCAAGGCGAACTCGGGCGGAGTGCGCCGACGCGGATGACGATTGGAAGTAGACCCGGCGGCAATCACCGCCGGGCCTTTTTGGCATCGAATCTTTCCTGAATAGTAGCCGGCAACAAGTGCGATCATTTTCGACTAAAGCGAAAACCGTTCGTCTACCTGTGCTGGGCGGTGATCCCTGGTGAAGCAGCTGCAAAGACCGTATCTTCGGGATTCTCACCGTAGTAAACAAGTATCCCGCCCCGATCTGATCCGTCCTGTTTTTGAACAAGCCGGATTAGATACTCGTCATCTTGTTCAGGTTCTGGGATCTGAGTCCAGGCCCCAGAATACGCGACGACGGTGTACGTCAGGACGGATTCTGTCGCGTTGCCGTCAACTACTGCGGGATAAAACTTCCATTGGTCCAAAAGGAAAGACTTAGCCCATCTGAATGCATTCGAGTTGTTTTCTCTTGGCATTAACTCCGTTGGCACTTCAACCACATCGGTGACTTTGCCTGTTCGATCGATGCTGACCTGGACGGTCGTGGTAAACGGAAGCGGCACGTTACGCGCGAGTTCCTTCGGCACCTCCGGAATGAGTTTGGGTAGCGCATCTACCCGCCAACCCGGCTTCTCGAACGTAAGGAAATGACCGTCTGAATACACGACCCGGGCGTAAGACAGAGTCGCCTTAACAGGGCAGGTTCTCATCATGCCGCCCATGAAGCTGGGCGCCAACAGCACATTTTCGCCAACCTTCGTTTGCTGGTCCCAAATTTGAAGCTCCTGGCTTGGAAAGGGCACTGTAATCCCACCGGCGACGCTTCCAACCATCGGAATGCGGCTGACCGGATCTCCGTTGGCATTGGAGTACTCCAATACCAGCGCAACACCGCGGACATCGCTGGCTCCAGCGTTCCTAAATTCAACTACTGGAATCGTGGTTCCGTCTCTGAGGTACTTCATCTGATGGTGATCCAGAGTTCCCGGAAATCCAGAGATCCCTCCGTAGTTGATCGCTATGCCCTCGCAGAGCACCTCGCCCTTCTCCAACATTTGATCCCGGAAACTTCGCGGGTTGCTTGCAGAACCGGCGATCGACAGACAACAAGCGATAACGATTGCGCCGCTACTTACACGCCACATGTTCTGGAATGACCTCCTGCACTTCGCAAGCAGTTGCAGTCCACGTTAAGTCGCCTGTGGGCCTTGGATTTCCCGAATAACCATGCATCGTGAACTGCTGCAAGAAACAAGCTTGGCTCGTGCCATTACAACCGTTAACTCTCACGGGCCCTGACAAGTTCATCGTCAGTAGGTCAGGGACTACCGAGTTGACTTTTGCATACAGGTTGACGTATGGGTTGCCTACGGACATTATCACCAGGTTGCCTGTAGTTAGCGTTGTACCATCGCAAACGGCTTGTTCGCCAGGGGCAGTGAACTTTTACTACGCCGCAATTCGTATTCTTGACCCTACCAGAAGCCGCCACCGCAAAAAGGATACCAGCTGCAGAGCAGATCACCTGTCCAGTGGTTGCTGTCGATGCATCCTGTCCACTCGACAGAGACGACAGTGGAATCGACGTCGTTGTTTGATACGACAGGTAAGAGAACGGGAAATAATTAGGCGACGTGGAGGTGCCACCAGATGTACCTACGGTCCCGGAAAAGTCCGAAGCCAGAGAACTGCTGAGCGAGGTCGCAGGAAAGAGGGTGTCTCCGAGGGCGGCAAAGCGCACCGCTGATTCCGATGAGAATGGCCGCAACCAGTCCAACGGCAACCCATGCTGCCCTTTTACCACTGTACTCGGTGCGCTCGGGAGGATCACTCAGCCATACGCCGTCAGCGCAATTGAGCCAATCAGCAACAAAGTGTTGCAAGATGAAGCGAAAGAAACACCGCGCGCGATGCGGACTGGTCCTTGCCGACGTGTTGCAGGAGTACGAGCAACGCTCCGAGCAATGCTTCATTCAGCATGAGTACCACCGATAGCACAGCCGCGACGCGCGCCCACGCCCTGCGGAGTGTTGCTCGCCAGGTGAGATAAAGGAGAGCAAAAACTGAGATCAACGCCAGCCCACTCGTAACTCGGTGAGTGAATTCGATCAGCATCTGCTTCTGCGGCGAGGTTGGAATCACTTCGCCATTGCAGAGCGGCCAGTGATTCCCGCATCCCGCACCGGAACCGCTGGCACGAACATAGGCGCCCCAGAGAATCACGGCGAGCATATAGACGAGAACCAGCCAGCCGATCCTTGATGCGGTTCGCGCCGAGATGATTCGGCGCTCCGGAACCAAGCTTTCTGAAAACGAGCTCAATCGTTCTGGCTTAGTCGTCACCCGAACTCCCGCTTCTAATCATAGCCCTGTCCACCTTCAGCTCCGGCGGGTGTCTGAAATTCGTCGGGTTCCTCGCTACACCTCCCCCACCCCACTGCATAACCTGCGCGTTTTCAGCAGACTGGCGCTCACGTCCGTGCAGTCGGAATTATCCCTTTGACAAACCTAAGATGTAAGTATATGATAATAGAATAGTTGTGCGAGCGCCCGTGGCGGAATTGGCAGACGCTGGGGCTTGCCAAGCGACTGAAATATGGAAGTTCAGCCCCTTACATGTCCCTGCCGCAAG
>Ga0070738_10002623_pt1 | contig 26694 bp, 27 predicted proteins | sample Coa_R2_2_FD_66446 | JGI IMG/M metagenome (GOLD analysis project Ga0070738, IMG submission 66446) | Surface soil microbial communities from Centralia Pennsylvania, which are recovering from an underground coalmine fire - Coalmine... | ecosystem: Environmental > Terrestrial > Soil > Unclassified ...
TCGTCGTTGGTTGTAATGAAGCTCATTTCTTTCGTCTCCTACAAAATAGTGACTACCTCTCGATTGTATTTTCAAGTAGAGTCTGCGTGTGGCCGTTCGATGGCATTGGTCCCGATTAGCTAAAGCACACGTTGGAAATGTCGCTCGACACCGTTAGCATGTCGAAAATCGGCCTGCGACTGGAGGGCACATAAATTCTTTAAATCATGCGGCGCGCGCTCGCGGCGGTGTGAAGAGAAGGCGGCAGCTTGCCTACTACGGCCCTGAGGCCGGCGCTCCTTGCAAGAAGCCCCTATTTCGGAACCCGTCGAACGATGCCGGTGTGAACGAGCCTCCAGATCTGCGCAAAGCTCTCGCCGCAGCGCCCGCCTCAAAGGCCGCGTGGGACGATCTAACGCCGATTTCGCGGCGCGACTTCATCGCTTGGATCGACGGGGCGAAACAAGCCGCGACGCGCGCGCGGCGCATCGAACGCGCCTGCTCGATGCTGGCTGAGGGTAAACGCCGTCCGTGCTGCTTTTCGATCGTGCCGCTCGACCTCTACCAAGCGCTTAAAGCCGCTCCCAAAGCCAAAACGCAATGGAGCGCGCTCGACGCGAACGCAAAGCGCGACCTCATCGGCTGGATCGAGTCGGTGAAGCAGCGCGATACGCGCAAGCGCCGCATCGACGAAGCTTGCGCGACGCTCGCCGCCGGGAAAACCGGGCCTAGACGACGCGGATGATCCCCATCATGCCGCGGTCTTCGTGGAAGAGCATGTGGCAATGGAAGACGAACGTTCCGCGCGGCACGTTGCGAAAATCGAGCAGGATCTTGGTGATTCGCGGCTTGATGAGCGGATAGTTCGGGTCCTGCTTATTCGGCAGTAGGGTGCCGACCGGAACGAAGACGGTATCGGCCATCAAAGGAACGCCCCGCACGGCACGGGATTGCACGAACGCCATTTGATGGATGTGGAACGCGTGGGTTTCGTTGGTCGCGTTGACGAGATACCACTGCTCGATCGATCCGTGCTTCACCACGATATCCGGGTTCGAAGGCACGGTCGCGCCGGCGTGATAGACCGGCCAGAACGGGTGCTCCTTAAAGTCGGGGTTGCTCGTCTGCGTGATATAGTACGCGTCGTGCGCCGGTATTTTGCCCTTCTTCGGAAAGAAGTACTCGGTAAACGTGAGCGCGCGTCGATGGACTTCCGACGGATGGGCGCGTGCGAAGGCGACGAGCCGCCCCGCGGGCGTATCACCGATAACGGCCGGCTTGGACTGCAGCGCGCTATTCTGCGCCGGTGCCTGTCCAATCGCCTTAATAAAAACGAGGTTGTGGTGACCTTCGAAGAACCCGTCGGCGCCCATGCAGTAATGCTCGGTCGAGAGCGTGACCTTCTGACCATCGCCCAGCGTGAGCAGCAGATCGGCGCGCGACATCGACGTGATCATGAGCTCGTTGGTCGACACGTACTCCGAAAGCGGATACACCGAGTCGCCCGAGACCGGCACGCCGTCGAGACCTACCAGGTGCATCGGCGCAACGTTGCCCGATCCGTCGTGCAGCTGCAGCGCCGAGGCCGTATCGGAGGTTCCGTTGACGATCCGCAGCAGTTGCGGCACGCCGGCCGGTACGGCGAGCGTAACCGGGGCGTCGGATCCGTTGACGCCCATCAGCACGTCGGAACCAATCCCGTTGCAGCCGGTACGATCGGCGGACACGCCGCCGGCGGCGATCGGGTAGCTGCCGGGCCACGGCGGCGGATTAAAGGGATCGTACGCAACCGGCGCGGGCGCCCTCGCGGTCCGCGTCCCCTCGCGAGCGATTGCTGCCGTAACGAAGGCGCTGCCGTCGGGAGCAAACGGATCGTCGAGCACGGTGGGCAACCGATAGTCGAGCACGATCACGTGTTCGTCGGAGCGGGACAATTGCGGTTTCACGGGTTCGACGATCCAGACGCCCGCGAGTCCTAAGGCGACTTCGACGTCGGACGCGCCGTGCGCGTGAGGATGATAGATATAGGTACCCGCCGGCTGCGTCGCCGGAATCGTAATGCGATACTCGCAGGCATGCATCGGCGTGCTCAACGTCGACAGGAAGGGGTTCTCTTCGGACGCGGGACCCTCGAAGCCGTGCAGATGCAAGTTTGTATCGATCGCCGGCATGCTCATGTAGCGGTCGTCGATCGTATGGTTCAGGTATCCGACGTAGTGATGCGTCACGGTCGCCGGCATCGCCATCGGCATGCACGGCGGGATCGCATTCGATGCGACGGTCTCGCCGGCGCTAGGGCCTTTGATGTCGTTGACCACGCGGATCGCAAAGCGCTCGCCGGGATGGACCCGGATGACCGGCGCGACGTTTTGGACGGCGCCGTTCAAAACGTACCGATAGCAGTAGCGCTCGCTCGCGCCATGACCGTCGCGATGGACCGAGAGGATCAGCTCGTGCTCGCCGTTCGCGTCGACCGGCAGATTCCAGACTTCGACGTTGGGGGGCTCGCGCAGCTGATGCGACTGGTCGAAGGTACCGCACATCGCCGGAGCCTTGGGAGCCGGCGCTGCCGCGGGCGCCGGCATGGCGCCGCCGATCCCGGCCAATACGGCAGCAGCGACAAATGCAAAGAACCGCCTGCTCATTAGCGGCCTAAGCTTCGCGGGTTTGCGCCCAAATCCTCATATTGCGCCGCCATTTGGTTCGCCTCCGCAGGGCACAGGAATTTCCGTCGGGCGAGCGCGATATCGCCGGATGAAGCGTTTCGTCGTTGCTATCATCGGTATTTCGCTCATCCTTGCCCCGGCCGCCACGGTCGCGGCGAACTCCGCGCCGCCGGCCCAGCAGTTGACCGCCAAACTCAGCTGGCGCAGCATCGGGCCGTACATCGGCGGCCGTTCGGTCGCGGTCGCGGGCGTCCCGAGCGATCCGGATCTGTTTTATTTCGGGGGCGTCGAGGCCGGCGTCTGGCGCAGCACCAACTACGGCGTGAGCTGGACGAACCTAACCGACGGAAAAATCCCGGGGATCGCAAACCCGATCGGAGCCCTGGCGGTCGCCCCCTCCAATCCGAAGATCATCTATGCCGGAACCGGCGAGGCCGACATTCGCAGCGACTTCGACAGCGGAGCCGGCGTCTACAAGACGAGCGATGCCGGGAAGACCTGGTCGTACGCGGGGCTGCGCGACACGCACATGATCGCCAAGCTCGCGATCGATCCGCGCAACCCCAACGTCGTCTACGCGGCCTCCATGGGACACGTCTTTAAGCCCAACGCCGAGCGCGGCATCTTCAAGACGACCGACGGCGGGACGACGTGGCGCAAAGTCCTCTACGTCGACGACAAGACGGGCGGCATCGACCTCGCGATGGATCCGCGCCATCCCGACGTGCTTTACGCGGCGATGTGGCAGGCGCAGCGCCAGCCCTGGAAACTCACCAGCGGCGGACCGGGCAGCGGCCTGTACAAGACGTCCGACGGCGGCGCGCACTGGCAAAGGATCTCCGGACACGGCTTCGCGACCGGCACGCTGGGGAAAATCGGCGTCTCGGTCGCCGCCAGCGACCCGCGCGTCGTCTACGCCATCGTTCAGGCGCTCGACGGCGGCGTGTTCCGCTCCAACGACGGCGGCGCCACGTGGAAGCGCGTCAACGACGAAATGAAACTGCGCCAGCGCGGGTTTTATTACACCGCGATCTTCGTCGACCCGACCAATCCCAACGTCGCCTACGCGCCCCAAGTCGACGCCGTCTATAAAACGAAGGACGGCGGCAGGACTTGGAGCGAGCTAAGTACGCCGCACGGCGACAATCACATCGTCTGGATCAATCCGCGCAATCCCAAGATTCTGCTGGTCGGCGACGACGGCGGCGGCACCGTGTCGACCGACGGCGGCCAAACGTGGAGCACCGAACACAATCAGCCGACGGGTCAGTTTTACCACGTCGCACTCGACGGCCAGTTCCCGTTCCACGTCTTCGGTGCTTCGCAGGACGAAGGCGCCTTCGAGGGACCCAGTGCGGCCGTTGGTCCGGGCATCGGCCCCGGCGAATGGCATCCGGTCGCGCTGGGCGAGAGCACGTTCGTCGCTCCCGACCCCGACAACGTGGACGTCACGTACGGCAGCGGTTATTACAGCTCGATGGTTCGCCTCAACCGCAAGACGGGCGACGCAAAAAACGTGAGCCCGTGGCCTCGCTACATGGCCGGGGCGTCGGCAGCCGAGACGAAATATCGCTTCGGCTGGACGCATCCGATTTTCTTCTCGCCGGCCGATCCACACGAGCTGCTGGTCGCCTCGCAAGTCGTTTTTTCGAGCACCGACAAGGGACAGACGTGGAAGGTCATCAGTCCCGACCTGACGCGTAACGATCCGAGCACCGAAGGGCCGAGCGGAGGCCCCGTCTTCCTCGATCAAACCGGCGCGGAGACCTTTCCCGACATCGCCTCGCTCGCCGTTTCGCCGCTCGACGCCGGCGTGTTGTGGGCAGGTTCGGCCGACGGGCTCGTTCACGTCACGACCGATCACGGCGGCCATTGGACGCTCGTCACGCCGCCGCAGCTTCCGCAGTGGGCGCAGATCAGTTCGATCGAGCCGTCGCACACCGATAAGGGCACCGCATATTTAACGGCGTCGCGGTACATGTGGGACGACTTCCATCCCTACGTCTACGAAACGACCGATTACGGCGCGCATTGGACTGCGCTGACCAACGGTCTGCCGGCCGATCAATACGTCTTTGCCGTCCGCCAGGATCCGCGCGAGCCGCGACTACTCTTCGCCGGAACGCGCAGCACCGTTTACGTCAGCCTGGACGGCGGCGGACAGTGGCAGCCGTTGACCCTCAATCTCCCCGGCGTGCAGGTGCGCGACCTTGCGATCGACACGCGCGAAGGCGAGCTGGTGGCGGCCACGCACGGGCGCGCCTTCTGGATCCTCGATGACCTCGCGCTGCTCGAACAGCTCGCGCGCCAAAGCTCCTATACGGTTGCGAGCGCACAGCTCTTCGCACCCGAGACCGCGTGGCTCACGCAAGCCTACGGCGGCCCCGACTTTCCGATTCCCGACTTCGGCGATAACCCGCGCTACGGCGCCGCCGTCTTCTTCAACTTGCCGCCCGGCTACGACGGCCGCACGCCTGCAACGCTGACGTTTCTCGACGCCAACGGCGCAACGATTCGCAGCTTCACCCTGCATCTCAAGCCCAAGCGTGAGAACAAGCTAACGCCCGAACAAGAGGATAAGCTCGACCAGAACCAGCAGCGAGCCCGCGCGCTCGACGAGCTCACGGCGGTGCAGCCCGGCATGAACCGGTTCCTGTGGAACCTGCAGTATCCGCCGGCATACGACTACCCCGGCTTCCGCACCGTTCCGACCGACGATTGGCCCGATTCGGCGGACGGGCCCACCATCGTACCGGGAACGTACACCGTAGTGCTTCAGTACGGCTCGCAGCGGCTGCAGGCACCCTTCAAAGTCGTTCTCGATCCGCGCGTTCACCCGGCGGCCGGCGACTTAGAAGCACGCCTCGCTCTCGAAATGCAGCTCTGGGCCTCAATCGACCGGCTCGACCGCGCCATCGCCGCGGCGCTGACGACGCGCAGTCGCGCCGCAGCGGCGCAGCGAGCTCAGATCGACGCCGCGCTCGACGAACTGACGCTGCGCGACGTGAGATCCAGCGAATACGACGTGCTGCATCCCACGAAGGTGCGCGAACAACTTGCCTTCCTCCTCAACTCGCTCGAGGCTGCCTACGCGCGCCCGACGGCCGCCGAACTTTCGGCGGCAAAAGATTTGGAAAATCTGGCGAGCCAAGGAGAAGCGCAGCTCAAGACGCTAACGGGCCAATAGCTCGATCGACGAATTGGAGAGTTCGCAATGTCTCGTACGAATATCGTAATCCGCAGCGCGGCCGTGCTGCTCGCAAGCGGCATGCTTGCAGCGTGCGGGCAACATTCCGGCGCGTTGCCGCCCGCCGCCGGACTGCAGCAGGCCACCGCGTTGCCGGATGCGGGGCCGCCTGCGTGCAAGGGTCAAAAAACGACGGGCAAATACGCGTCGCTGACCGTCACGCTCTCGACCAAGGGCGGCTCGTTCTGCATTCCCGCGTTCGGCGGATTCGGGGGGAAAGTCAAGTACCCGAGCGTCAATCCTTCGGTAAAGCTCGGGCTCATCAGCAGCACGACCGACTACGCGCACCTGCCGGAGCTGGGCTCGGGGACGGCTATCTTCTATCTTCAACTCGCGTTGTCGAGCGGCACGACCTTCGGCGCGAACGCCCCGGCCGGCGGAGGCCTGACGTCGAAGAAGATCGTGCCCGGCAAGCCGTATACCGCCTTCGGTGAAGCGATCATATATTCGATTCCATTGAAGTTCTCGCCATGTTACACCATCGCCGGCAAAGGTAAGTACGGCGGAGTGATCGGCGGATTGGGAACGCTGCTGAAGAACCAGAGCATCCCGGTGAAAGCGTCGGGCTTTATCGAGATCTATTCCGGCAAGCAGGCCGCCAGTAAGTGCTAAGCCACCGCGCTCGGTAGAATCACGCCGGTCAGGTTGAGCGGATCGTACGAGCCGAGCCTGACCGGCTCTTGCGCGATTCCGCTGCGGCGTACCGCGCGAAGTGCGTCGACGGCCTCGGGGAGCGCGAACTGTTCGCCCACGAATCCCGCGACGAATCGGCCGCCGCGAATCTCGCCGCGCGCTTCCATGCGGCGAAGCACCGCGAGGAGTTCGCGCCACGGCGGAGCCAGGCTTTCGCGCGCGATGACGTCGCGAAAGACGACGCCCCAGCGATCGAGTAGGCGGCGTGCGAAGCTCTCGGCGTCGATGCGCTTCTTCTCCGCGTGCAGCAGCGTCCAGCGCCCGCTCGACGCGCGAGGACGCGCGCGAAGGCCTTTCTCGCCGAGCCGGCGCTTGGGATCGCTGAGCGAACGCAGCGCGTCAAATCCGTCCGCGGTCACCAAGCCCGCCGCGACCAGCTGCCACAGCGCCTCTTCGACTTCGCTGGGCAAACGTTTGGTCGCCCGGGCGATCTCGGCAAAGAACGGCGCGCGCAGTGCCTCGATCTCTGCCAAGACCTCGCGTGCGGCATGCGAGAGCGCCGGCGAGTCGCTTTCACGTTCGACGATCAGCTCCGCGGCGTTCGATCGCAGAAAGAGTCCGATCGGCGCCAGACGCGTCGGGCGCACGCGGCCGTGCTCGGCACCGCCGTTGGATTCCAGCGCCGGATGCGGTGAGAGACGTCCCCACATGACGTCGCCGGAGTAGCAAAGCCGGTCCAACAACTCGGGGCGGTATCCGGCGACGCGCGCGGGCAAGATTTGCTCCTCCCAGGCGTAGGCGGGAATCTCATATCCTTCGAGTTGGCGAACGATCTGCAGCGTGCCGTCCAGCCCGTGAAGACGCATGCCGGGCGCGACGTGCTGCCAGCGGTGCAAGAACGCCACGTAGGCCGCGGTCGTCACCGGCTCGATCTCGCGCCGCAGCGTTCCGATCGTCAAGCGATGGATCCGTGCCAGCACGCGACGATTGCACCACTCTTCCTCGCCGGCATTGGTGAAATTGCCGCGCAGCACTTGCCCTTGCGCCTCCAAGCGCAACAGCGCTGCCGAAATCGCGTCGGCATCAAATGAAAGGCGCGCCGCGAGTCCGGCGACCGTTTGCGGCCCGGTGCATTCCAGCCAACCGCGCACGATCTCGGTGACGGCTTCTTCTCTCGTTCGTGCATCGTCGCCGCGTGCCGCGCGCACCAGTTCGCACCGTTCGGTGCAAACCCACGCACCGTCGAGCACGGTCGCGCGCCGGTCGGCGACGAGCTCGTCGAACCACGTCTCCCAGCTTGCGACCGGCGGCAAGACCATCAGCGTCGAGAGCGCGTCGTGAAGCTCGTCGGCATCCCGCACGACGGGCCAGGACTCCGCGGCGACTTGCTCGATTGCGGCCGAGTCGAGGATTGCGGCGCCGTCGACGTCGGCGCGCAGCGCGCGCCGCAGCGTGACGGCGCGAGTCCGGCGTTCCTCGAGCGGAGCGTCGTCGAGGTAGGCGTAGGGGTTGGCGTTGAGGATCTCGTGCGAGAAGACCGAGGGCTCGGGCGTGTCGACCGCGACGGTCGCGATGCGACCCGCTTCGAGGTCGCGCAAAACGTCGAGCAGCGCGTCGATATCCATCGCTTCGCGCAAGCAGTTGTCGATCGTCTCGCGCACCAAGACGTGATCCGGGATCCGAATGGGCCCGGTGAGGTTCTCCGGACACGCTGCTTGGTCCGGAAAGACGGCGGCGAGCAGATCGTCGGCCCGCATGCGCAGAATCTGAGGCGGCACTTTCCGACCGCCGCTGAAGCGCAAAATCGCCAGCGCCCGGGACGCGTTCCAGCGCCAGCGCGCCGCGAACATCGGAGCGGGAAGCAGCGCTTGCGTGAGCGTCGGCTCGGCACTTGCCGACTTCACGAACTCGAAAACGGCGTCGAGCGGAAATGCGTGTTGATCGGTCAGCGAGAGAACGAAGCCGTTATCGGTCGCCGCCGCCTGCAGCTCGAGATTGAACGAACGGCAGAACCGCTTGCGTAAGGCCAGACCCCAGGCGCGATTGACGCGTGCCCCAAACGGCGCGTGAACGATCAGCTGCATGCCGCCGGCTTCGTCGAAGAACCGCTCGGCAACGACGGTACGCTGCGACGGGACGACGCCGAGCACCGCTTTGCCGGCGCGAACGTACGCTACCGCCTGGTCGGCACCGGCGCGGTCCAGCGCGCATTCGCGCTCCAGCCACTGCTGCGCCGCCGCGTCGTCGCGCGCGTCGATCGCATCGCGCACGGCGCAGAGCTCGCGCGAAAGCTCGATCGTGCGGCCCAAGCCTTCGCCGTTCCAAAACGGAATCGACGGCGGCGCCCCATGCGCGTCCTCCACCCGCACGACGCCGGCTTCGACGCGCCGCACCTTCCACGAATTGGTTCCGAGCAAGAAGATGTCGCCGGCCATGCTTTCGATGGCAAAATCCTCGTCGAGGGTACCGACGACGTGGCCTTCCGGCTCGACGACGACGTTGTAGTTCGCAGTATCGGGGATGGCGCCGCCGCAGGTGATAGCGGCCAGCCGCGCGCCGCGGCGGGCTCGCAGCCTTCCGTTGACGCGGTCGTAGTGCAGGAACGTGCCGCTGCGCCCGCGCGAGGTCGCGATGCCGTCGGCCAGCATCGAAACCACCTCGTCGAAATCCCGGCGCTCGAGGTCTTCATAGCAGAAGGCGCCCCGCATCGTCGCGTAGAGCTCGTCGACTTTCCATTCGTGCTGCGCGCACGCCGCTACGATTTGCTGCGCGAGAATGTCGAGCGGCGCGCGCGGTATGGCGATCGCATCGAGCTCGGCGCCCCGAATTGCGCGAACGAGCGCCGCCGCCTCGAGCAGCTCGTCGCGCGTCGTGACGTAGATCACGCCTTTCGGCTTGGCGCCGATCCAATGCCCGGAACGACCGATGCGCTGCAGTGCAACCCCGATCGATCGCGGCGAGCCCAGCTGAACGACGAGATCGACGGTTCCGATGTCGATGCCCAGCTCCAGCGAAGCGGTGGCGACGACGGCGCGCAGCTCACCGCCGCGCAACGCCCGCTCTACCTCAAAGCGCGTCTCGCGGGCGAGACTGCCGTGGTGCGGCATGACGAAACCGTCGCCCAGGCGTTCGTTGAGCGCGAACGCAACGCGCTCGCTCATCCGCCGCGTCCCTACAAAGACCAGCGTGGTGCGGTGCGCGCGAATACGCTCGGCGACGCGGTCGTAAATTTCGCCCCACATCTCTTTGCTTGCAACCGGGCCCAGCTCGTCGCTGGGGACCTCGACGGTCAGCTCCATCTCGCGCCGATGGCCGACGTCCACGATCGTCGTGCGATCGCTCAAAAGCCGCGCAACCTTGTCGATCGGACGGACCGTCGCCGAAAGGCCGATCCGCTGCGGGCGCGCTCCGCCTTCCCGCCGGACGAGATCGTCTAAGCGCGCGAGCGTGAGCGCCAGATGCGCGCCGCGTTTGTTCCCCGCCATGGCGTGGATCTCGTCGACGATCACGGTGGTAACGCCCGAAAAGAGCCGTCGCGATTTCTCGGCCGTCAGCAAAATGTAGAGCGATTCGGGCGTCGTCACCAAAACGTGCGGAGGCTTGCGGAGCATCTTTTGCCGCTGCGCGGGCGTGGTGTCTCCGGTACGCACCGCCGTGCGGATTTCACTCAACGCGACGCCGCGCTCGCGTGCCAGCGCGACGATCGCGCCCAGCGGTTTCTCCAGATTCTCCCGCACGTCGTTGGTCAACGCTTTCAGCGGCGAAACGTACACGACAAAGGTGCGGTCGCTCAGCGTTTCGGCGGCGGCGCGCCGGACGAGGTCGTCGAGCGCGAGCGTGAATGCGGCGAGCGTTTTGCCCGAACCCGTCGGCGCCGCGACGAGCACGTCGCCGCCCGCGCGAATCGCCGGCCAACCGCGTGCCTGCGGCTCGGTCGTTGCGCCAAAGGCAGCGGCGAACCATTCGCGCACGAGCGGGTGCAAGGAGTCGAGCATCGTCCTCTATTCAACCCGGCCAGCCCCCGGCCCGTGGCGGTTAGCGCGCTGTTGTGAGCGGGAAGAACGTCGCTATGAAATACTCTCTTTGGATAGCGTCCCTGCTGGCACTCGCTCTCAACCTGATGCCTCAAGCGGCATCGGCGCACGCGATCGGGCACGGGGCCGTGCAAATCGCGCAGACCGGTACCGGCGGCACGGGCGCCGGAGGAACCGGAACCGGCGGAACGGGTACGGGCGCGGGCGGCACTGGTACGGGTACGGGAGCCGGCGGGACCGATAACACCGGCGGGACCGGAACGTACGGCAGCACGACGACCACGACGACGGGAACCGGGACCGGCTGGTGGGGCTTAGTCGGCCTCTTGGGTCTCCTGGGGCTTTTCGGGCTGCGAAGCAGCCGAACGACGACGATCACCTAGCGGCCCGACGCGGCGGGAAGAGTGCGCGGCACCGGCCCGAACTGGGCCCAATGCTCACTTTTCTCGTCGCGGCGGCCGTCTTACAGCTCGCCGACATGGCCAAGATCGTCGACTTGGAGGAGCCGGCGATCACACCCGACGGCTCGCGCGTCGCCTTCTTGGCGATCAAGCAAGACCTTGCGCGCGCCACGACCATCAACGAACTCGTGGTGGTCGCGACGCGATCGGGCCGCAGCCGCACGCTCGTTCGCGGCAAAGACGTTGCGGTACCTCGCTGGGACCCGGCCGGCTCGCGGCTGGCGTACTTAGCACGACCCTCGGACGGCTCGCCGCGCCAGCTCTTCGTGCGCGGCGCCGGCGGAGAAACGCGGCAGCTGACCCACGCGCCGGGAGAAGTCGTCGATGAAGCTTGGAGTCCCGACGGCCGAACGCTCGCGTACGTCGCGGCCGATCGGCAATCGAACGCGCCCTTCTTCTATGCCGGCGACAACGACTACACCGCAACCGCGCTCACGCCGCCGGATCATTTGTGGGTCGTGCCGTCGCGGGGTGGAACCGCGCGCCGCCTGACGAGCGGCTCGTGGACGATCGCGCCGACCGACCCCGGCGGCATCTTCTCGCCCCAAATTTCCTGGACGACCGACGGCCGCCGCATCACGTACACGCGGGTCGAGAACACGTTCAGCGGCGATGACGAGCGCTCCACGCTCTGGCAAGTCGACGTCACGAACCGCGCGACGAAAAAGCTTACCTCGCACGCCGAGCTGGAGCTAAGCCCGTCGTACGCGCCCGACGGATCGGGCCTGACGTACTGGTATCCGCTGGACGGCGACTTCAATGCGGAGAACACGCTGCGTCTTTCCGACGACGGCGGCGACCGCCGGCTCGCGCCGCAGCTCGACCGCAACATCGCAGGCTCGCTCTGGTTTGCCGGATCGCAATCGCTCTTGGCCTGCGGGGCCGACGCAACGCAGAACGTCCTGTGGCGCGTGGCGCGGACGGGCGCGATAACGCCGATTCCGCTGGGCCGCCTGCACGCCGTCTGCGACCCGTATTCCAGCAGCACGTTCGATGCGGGCATCGCGGCGGCGATCGCGCGTGACGGATCGTTTGCGTTCGTTGCGACGAGCGCGACGAGCGCGCGCGAGCTTTACTATCTCGCGGCGGGATCGTCGACGCCGCGGCGATTGACCGACTTCAACGGCTTTCTCTCCGCGATTGCGATCGGACGCATGAGCGAGCTGCGCTGGACGGGCCCGGGCGGCTTCGACGAAGACGGCGTCGTCACCGATCCCCCCGGCGCAAAGGCCGCCGCTCGCTATCCGATCGTCGTGTTGATTCACGGCGGCCCGGGCCTTTCGAGCCAGCGCGACTTCGTCTGGGAAGCGTGGCCGCTCGCGCAGATGATCGCCGCGCGCGGCTACGTCGTCCTCCAGCCGAACTATCGCGGCAGCGACAACCTCGGCAACGCGTATATGACCGCCATCGTGCGCGACACGGTCGCCGGTCCGAGCGCCGATATTCTCGCCGGCCTCGACGCCCTCGAGCGTCGCGGCGGTGTCGATCCGGCGCGCGTCGCGGTCTGCGGCTGGTCCTACGGCGGCGAGCTGACGTCGTGGCTCATCGGCCACGATCATCGCTGGCGCGCGGCAGTCTCCGGCGCCGCGGTTAACAGCGAGTTCGACGAGTACAATCTGTCGGTCTCCAACGTGCAAGACCGTTATCCGCTGGGAACGTCGCCGTACGTCGGCGACGGCCAGCGCGTCTACTCCGAAAATTCGCCGATCACGTATTACGCGCGGATCACGACGCCGACGCTGATCTGGAGCACCACCCTCGACCCGGTCGTGCCGATCACGCAGTCCTACGCGCTCTTCCACGCGCTGACCGACAACCACGTGCCGGTTCGCTTCGCGGTCTTCCCGGCATCGACGCACGGACCCGCCGACCCGCGCCAGACCGCCGTCCTGACCGGACTGTGGCTGGACTGGCTCGACGGCCACATGCGCTGACGTGTCATCCGCGGCGGGTCTTCGTGCGTTCTACGTTACATGAAACGAACGATCGCCGTGCTCTTCGCGCTCGCTCTCGCCTGCACGGGCGCCGCTCCGGCGGCCGCGCAAACGCAGCGCGTCGTCCTCGCCGGCGGCTGCTTCTGGGGAATGCAGCTCGTCTTCGAATCGCTGCGCGGCGTCGATCGCGTCGTCGCCGGCTACTCCGGCGGAGAGGCCGATACGGCGCAGTACGAGACGGTCAGCACCGGAAGCACCGGACATGCCGAATCGGTCGAGGTAACGTACGATCCGGCCCGGATCAGCTTCAAGCAACTACTCGACGTGTATTTCCTGGTCGCGCACGATCCGACGCAGCTCGACCGTCAAGGTCCCGACGAAGGCACGCAGTACCGTTCGGAGATCTTCTACACGACGGCGGCCCAACGTTCCGAAGCGCTGGCATACATCGCGCACCTCGACAAACAACACGTCTATCCGTCAAAAGTCGTGACGGTCGTCGCGCCGCTGCGTGGCTTCTACGCCGCCGAGGCGTACCATCAGGACTACGCGGTGCACAATCCGCAAAATCCCTATATCGTCTTCAACGACATCCCGAAGGTGCACAAACTCCGGCAAGAGTTTCCGCAGCTCGTCAAGTCTAACGCGCCGTTTTAGCGGCTAGCTGGGCGCGTCGTCGACGTGCTGCGCGTACGAACGAGGATCGAAGTACCAATCCGGCAATGAGGCCGGAAAGGCGATGTCGTTGAAGTCGTAGTCGACGGTCGCGTCGCGTCCCAGATACTCGGCATCGGTCTGATAGGTCGGCGTGCCGTGAATGTGCGTCACCACCGGCATGTTGTCGAGCCAGCCGAGGGTGATCGTGAAGAGCATCGGATAGACGTGATGGCCGCCGTCGTCCTCGTAAAGCTTGTCGGTTGCGATGACCTCTTTGAGCTCGAGCGTCTTATGGTCGACGTAGAGCTCGCGCAGCCGGTTGCGATCGGGATCGCGCCGTGGCAGCAGGCTGACGTGAATGAGGTCGCCTTCGTCGGCGACGCGGGTGACCCGATAATCGAACTCCCCCATGGCAGTCACCGTAGCGATAACCGGCGGGAGGGTGCCGGTCGGTTCCGGTGTCGGAACGAACTCGCGCGGATTGGTGTGCGGGTGCAACGGCGCGGGCTCGAAAAGATCGGCGGTCGGCGGCCCGGGATCCCACGGCTCGTTGAACGACGGCCGCAAAAATTCCAGCGTGCCGCGCGACGAGCCGCGATAGACGCGCCGCCCCAGCGCAGCGCGATCGTACGTGCGGCACCAGATATGGTACGTGTAGCTATTGAGCAGATCGGGATAGCCGTCGTCGAGCGTCTGCTTCCGTATCAAGGTGTAGGTCACGTACGGCGGCGGCGGCCGGTGCGACCGAAACTGACGGCGGATCTGATAGAGCAAGCGCTCGGGCGAAGGCAGCGGAAGCGGCGTCGCGGCCGTCGCCGCGTGCACTGCGGCGTGCGACGGCAGCGTCGCGATGCCGATTCCAAGCAAGACGAGCGCGGTGACGAGCGCGGACTTCACGCGTACGTTCTTGGTGCGCGCCGGGACGAGCTCCTACCGCGGCGCCATTCGGATGGCGCCGTCGAGACGAATGACTTCGCCGTTGATCATCTGGTTCTCGACGATATGGCGCGCGAGCGCCGCGTACTCTGCCGGCCTGCCCAAGCGCGAGGGAAACGGCACCTGCTTGCCGAGCGACTCTCGCGCCGCTTCCGGTAATCCGGCCAGCATCGGCGTGTCGAAGATCCCCGGCGCGATGCTCGCAACGCGAATCTGATGCTGAGCGAATTCGCGCGCCACCGGCAGCGTCATGCCGACGACGCCTCCTTTGGAAGCGGAATAGGCGGCTTGCCCGATCTGCCCGTCGTATGCGGCGACCGACGCGGTGCAAACGATGACGCCGCGATCTTCCCCCGGTTCGACTTGGCGTTCGATCATTTTTACCGCCGCCAACCTGATGACGTTGAACGTGCCGATCAGGTTTACGGCGATGACTTTTGAAAAGTGTTCCAGCGGCTGCGGGCCCTCGCGACCGATCACGCGCTCGGCCGTCGCAATCCCCGCGCAGTTAATCGCGCCGTGAAGCGCGCCGAACTTCGAGACGGCGAGATCGACGGCGCTCTGCACTTGCGCGCCGTCGGTGACGTTGGTGCGGGCGAACGCGACGCAAGCGCCGAGCTCGCGCGCCAATTCGGCGCCCCGCTCGTTGACGTCGCAAATCACCACGTTGGCCCCGTTGCGCGAAAACTCGGCGGCGCATGCCGCCCCAAGGCCCGAGGCTCCGCCGCTGACTAAGAACGTTCGTCCGTTTAATTGCATGGCGGCCATGGTACAGCCTTACGAGGTCGATATCCTGGAGGGCGACGAAGGGAGCGCGACCGCAAAGGAGGGGAGCATGGATATCGCCTTTCTGATCGTACGGCTGATCGTCGGGCTAGCATTGATGGCGCACGGCCTCCAGAAGCTGTTGGGATGGTTCGGCGGACACGGTCTGGCGGGAACCGGCGGATTTTTCGAGACGCTCGGGTTTCGTCCCGGAAAGCTCTTCGCACCGATGGCGGGACTGGGCGAAACGATCGGCGGCCTCTTAACGGCGCTCGGTCTCTGCGGAGCGCTCGGTCCAGTGCTCATCGTGCTGGTCATGCTGGTCGCGATCGGGTCGGTTCACTATAACAAAGGCTTCTTCGTCACGAGCGGCGGCTGGGAACTCAACGCCGCTTACATCGCGGCTGCGATCGCGATCGCGTACGGCGGCAACGGCGCGTATTCGCTGGACAACGCGCTGAACCTCAGCTTGCTGACCGATCCGGTGCAGATCGCTTACGCCTTCGCCGCGGCAGTCGTGGTGGCCGCGCTCACGCTGCTCGCGCGCAGGCGAGCGGCATGAGCGTCGCGTTCTTCGGAGCCGGAATGCTGGGTTCGGCCATGATTCGCGCGATGCTCGCGCGCGGCGAAGAGGTGCGCGTTTGGAATCGAACGCCGGAGCGAGCGCTGGAACTGCACGCCTACGGTGCGACGGCTTTTACCGATCCGCTCGAGACCGCGCTGGGCGCGCAGCGCGTTCACCTGTGCTTACGCGACGACGCGGCGGTCGATGCCGTGCTCGACGCCGCCCTTTCGGGCGTGGCGAAAGAGGCGCCGATCGTCGACCATTCCACCGTTCTTCCGCAACGCGTCGAAGAACGATCGCATCGCCTCGCGGAGGCCGGCTACATCTTCGCTCACGCGCCGGTCTTTATGGGGCCGCCCATGGCGCTGGAGTCGATGGGCGTGATGATGACGTCGGGCGATCGCGCCGTCTTCGAACGCGTCCGGGAACCGCTGGCACGTATGTGCGGCGACCTGCGATACGTCGGCGAACGGCCGCACGACGCGGCCGTCTTCAAGCTGATGGGAAACGCGATGATCCTGGCGGTTGTGGGCGGGCTCAACGACATCATGCGAATCGCTGAAGAGCAAGGGCTCACGCGCGAAGGCGCCTACACGCTGTTCGACTTTTACGATCCGTGCGGTCAGGTGCGCGGCCGCGGCAAGCGAATGGCCGCCCAGGATTACGAACCGTACTGGACGCTCGACATGGCGCACAAGGACGCGGCGCTGATGCAGGCGGCGGCGCATCACGAGCGCCTGCCGGTCGTCGACGCCATGGAAGCGCTGTTGCGCAACGTTTCCGACCGCGGGCTGGGAGCGTTGGATTTGGCAGCAGTGGCCGCGCGATAACGGCGTGAAGGCGCGATTCCCGATTAGCCGGGCGGGAAGGGCAGTGCGGTCCGGCGCGGCAGGGGAGAGCCGGTCCATACCGGTCGCGGCGTGGGAGGGACGAGCGGCGTAAAAACGGCGCTCGGAGCGACCGAGGGCGCCGCCGGGTCGAACGGCGTCGGGGACGCGACGACGGCGCGTCGCGAGACCGTGACGAGCAGCGCATTGCGAGCGCGGTCGTACCGAACGGCGAGACCGAGGGCGCGCAACGCCGGCCCGACGGGAACGTCGACGGCGTCGAGCCGGCCACTCGCGTTGCCGCTCAGGCCGATCCGCACGGTTCGCCCGGCACGCTGGATCACGAGCGTCGAGCCCTCGAGCCACGCGCGATCGCCCAAGCGCGTCAGCAGCGGCGCGATCGGGGCAAAGATCCTTCCTCCCGCGAGATACGCGCGCCGGTAGGCCGCGAGCGGATGACCGTCGACGAGAACGGCGACCGGTGCTTCCGGTGGGAAATGCGCCACGCTCCAACGATATACCGCCTGGAATGCATCGAGTCATCTCGACATTTCGCCCGGCGGTGGTACGGTTCTCGCGCGACGGCTGCGCCTTTCTCGCGCAGTCGGTGGCGTTCAACTGCCTCTTCGCGCTCTTCCCGCTCAGCGTTTTAACGATCAGCGCGATCACCTACGTGCTGCCCGAATCGCAGCACCGCGCGATGCTCTTCTTCGACACGCTCGCCCCGACGCTTCACGATTACATCGTCAACAATCTCACGACCTATATTTACGGCCGCGGGATCTCGAGCCTGATCGCATTTGCCTTTCTGCTCTGGTCGGCGAAGAATCTCTTCATGGGTCTGGCCTACGCGCTCGACCGGGCGCTCAACGTGCCGAAAGGGCGCCCGCTCGTGCACAACCTGGCTCTTTCGTTCGTCATGCTGCCCGTTACGAGCGTGCTGTTTCTCGTCGCGCTCGCCTTGCCGATCGTGCTTTCGATCTCTTTTAACGTCGCCGGAATCCACGATCCGCGGCGGATCACGCACATTCTGGCTTATTTGCTCTCGATCGCGTTGGTTTTTATCGTGGCCGTAGTCCTCTATCGCTGGCTTCCCAATCGCAGCGTCTCTTGGCCGTTCGCGCTGCGAGGCGCGGCGGTCGTCGCGATCGCATGGCCGGCCGTGCAATACGCCTTCGCGGCCTATCTAACGCACGTCGACTTCACGCACATCTACGGAGCGCTCTCTGCGCCGCTCGTTCTGCTCCTCTGGTTCTACTGCATCGGTTCGATCTTTCTCTTCGGCGCCGAATACAGCATCGCGTGGCCGACCGGACATTCCGACGCGCTCATCGAAGGAACGAGCGTCGATGCTTGAGAGATTTTCACCGGCCCGCTTCTTAGGGCTCGCGCTCATTTGTGCGTCGCTGGCCTTCGCCACGGCGGCCACGCCGCCGCCGCCCACGCCCGCGCCGGTCGCGACGCCGCCCCCGGCCGCCGAAACCCCGGTGGTTCTCATCTATCCCTTCGACGTGCAGACGGGCGCCGATCCGCGCATCGGAACCGCGATCGCCACGATCCTCGGGCAGGAGATGACTGCGGCCGGCGGCATCGACGTGCCTCCGATACCTCAGGGCGTCAAGCGCGCCGACTTTCTGCAAAACGCGCGCGCCGCGCACGCCGATTTCTACATTAGCGGATACGTCACGCCGGTCGGCGACAGCGCTGCGGTCGTGGAGCAGGTGGTCAGCGTCGACAGCGGCGTCATTCTCTTTTCGCAGACGGCGCAAGTTTCGAGCGTCGCCGACGTCGCCTCGCAATCGCTGCTGGCGCGTTCGCAAATCTTGGCGTTCTTAGGCCGTGGAACGGAAAACGTCGGAACGCAGACCTCCAATACGCCGGCGCCGACTTCCACCAACGGCGCGCAAGTGCCGCTCTCGGGAATCGGCAGCATCGTGAACTCCGTCTTCAAGCACAAGGGACCGGCGCACACGCCGACACCCGGACCCGTCGTCAAACCCTCGCGCGGCGTGATCGTCGCGCCCGTCGGCGCATCCGGCTACGTCGTTGCCGCCGATCTCAGCAACGCCGGTCGCGAGCTGTATTTCGCGCTCAACGCACATTTCAATACGACGATGACCGCGGTGACGTCGAACGTCGCCCAGTCGACCGATACGATCTGCGGATCTAACCGCGACAACACGATTGCGACCGGGACGCTGCAAGAGGCACCGGCCCACCACGGCAAGGAGATGATCTTTACGCTCGACGTTTACACCTGCTTCGGTGCCGTGCTCGCTACTACAACCGGCAAGGGATCGTCGATCAAGACCGCCGTGGATTCGGCGGTCAACGCCTACGCGGCCGCGCACCCCGACAACAGTTAGGGCCGCGGCTCGATGAGCCCGGCCGGCGGATCGATCACGATCCGCCGCTGCGCCGGCTCGACCCGCGTCACGATCGCGCGTACCATCGGCACCATCGCGCCACCAACGACGAGCATGTCGCTGGCGGGATAGTGCTCCACCCGCTCCACGGTGCCGTAGCTCGCGCCGTCGGGGCCGACGACGTTGCAGCCGACCAAGTCGTCGTCGAGGTACTCGCCTTCGTTCAACGCGATCGCCTCTCGCGGGGCGTAGAGCAGGGCGCCCGCATAGGCGGCGGCGCCGTCGGCATCGGCCACGCCCTCGATACGGATGAGCAGCCGCCCCTTGTGCGGCCGCACCGCTTGAATGCGAACCGTCGATTCCTGTGCGCCGCGCACGCAGCGTAGCGCCGCGCCGGCAGAAACGACGGTGCGACCCGCCGCAGACGGGTCGCACTTGAGCTCTCCATGGAGGCCGAATGCTCCCGCGATTCGACCGGCGACGACGTCAGTCACCGGAGTCGTCGGGAACGTCGGCCGCCTCGTCGCTGTCGAGAATGTCGACCGAGACGCGCCCTTCGGCGGTCGCGCGCACGACGGTACGCAACGCCTGCGCGACGCGGCCGCTACGGCCGATAACCTTTCCTAAATCCTCCGGGTCCACGATCAGCTCGATCACCGGTTGTGCGTTCTCGTCGATGAAGAGCTCGACGTTGACGCGATCGGGATTCTGCACCAGCTTGCGCGCTACGAACTCCAACAGCGCCGTCGCTCGGCGATGGCCCGCCCACGGATCGCTAGAGCGGGTGCTGGGCCGGCGCTCTCGCCGGACGGGAGGCCGCGATTGCCGCGGTTGTTCGCGCAGCGGTTCGCGCGACTGCTCTCGCGGCGGCGGCGGTCGCGGCGGCGCGGGGGCCTGTCGTTCCGGTTCGTCGACGACCGTTTCGCTAAAGAGCCCGAACTCGTCGTCGAACGCGCTCACGACGCGTTGCTCTGAGAATTGCGCGGCGCGCGCTTCGTCGTCGGGATCGGTCCGCGCTCCACCAGACCCTTTTCCGCAAACAGCCGGCGCACCGTGTCGGACGGCCGAGCGCCCTTTGCCAGCCACGCCTTGGCCTTTTCTTCGTCGACCACGACGGTACGCGGCTCCGTGCGGGGATTGTAGTGTCCCAAAATTTCGATGAAACGCCCGTCGCGCGGCGCGCGCGCGTCCGCGACTACGAAGCGATACGTGGGCTGTTTCTTGGCGCCGATGCGGCGCAGTCGGATTCGTACCATGATTTCGTTATCTCCATCGCCTGGTTCGGCTGAGCTGTTTGGTCATTTGTCTCGCCTGATCGAACTGCTTCACCAGCCGGTTCACGTCGGCGACTTGCGTCCCGGAACCGCGCGCGATTCGCTTGCGGCGCGATCCGTTCAAGAGGTCGGGATTGCGGCGTTCGCCGCGCGTCATCGAGCATATGATCGCTTCGACTTTCGTAAACTCGCGCTCGGGAATCTCGAAGTTCTTCGGCAGCGCCTTGAAGAGCCCCGGAATCATCTTGACTAAATCGGTAAACGAGCCGAGTTTGCGAACCTGACGCATTTGCTCGAGAAAGTCGTCGAGCGTAAACGTTTGCTTGAGAAGCTTTTCTTCGAGCTTCTTCGCCTGTTCGACGGAATAGAGGCTCTGCGTCTTTTCGATGAGCGTGAGCGCGTCGCCCATTCCCAGGATTCGCGACGCGAGGCGCTCGGGATAGAACGGCTCGAGCGCCGAAAGCTTCTCCCCGACGCCGACGAACTTGATCGGCGCGCCGGTGACGCTATGAATCGAAAGCGCCGCCCCGCCGCGCGTGTCGCCGTCGAGCTTGGTCAGGATGACGCCGGTGATGCCGAGCCGCTCGTGAAAGCCCTTGGCAACGTTGGTCGCCTCTTGACCCGTCATTGCATCGGCGACGAGCAGGATCTCGCGGGGCTGCGCCACCGCTTTGATCTCCGAAAGCTCGCGCATCAGCGGCTCGTCGATCTGCAGCCGTCCCGCGGTGTCGACGATCGCCGTGGAGATTCCCAGGCGTTTGGCCTCGGCGATGCCCTCTTTGACGATCGCGACCGGATCGCTCTGCCCGCGATCGTAGACCGGCAGCGCGACTTGCTTGCCGAGGGTCTTGAGCTGGTCGATGGCGGCGGGACGATACACGTCGGCCGCGATCAGGATCGAACGGCGCCCTTGCTCCTTGAGCCGAAGCGCCAGCTTCGCGGCCTGCGTCGTTTTGCCGGAGCCTTGAAGGCCGACCAGCATGATGACCGAGGGCGGCGCATCGGAGAATTGCAACCGCGACGCGCCCGATCCCGTGGGCGGTCCGAGCAACTGGACCAGCTCGTCGTGAACGATCGTGAGGATCGTCTGGGCCGGCGTGAGCGACTCCAACACGTTGGCGCCGATCGCGCGTTCCTTGATTCGCGCGACGAAACCCTTGGCAGAAGCCAGCGAAACGTCGGCCTCCAGCAAGGCCACGCGAACCTCGCGCAGCGCTTCGTTGACTTCGCCTTCGGAGATCTTCCCGCGCCCGCTAAGGCGGTCGAAGATCGCGCTGAGACGCTCTTGGAGCTGGTCGAACAATGCGATCTAGGAGCTCGAAGAACCCGCCGTGGTTTCGTCGATGCGCTTGACCGCGTCGCCGACCGTCTTGATCTTCTCCGCTTCCTCGTCGGGGATGTCGATGTTGAACTCGGTCTCGAACGCCATCACCAGCTCGACCTGGTCGAGCGAATCGGCTCCGAGATCGTCGGTGATAGACGCCTCGGGCGTCACTTCCGACTCGTCGACGCCGAGCTGCTCGACGATGATCTTCTTTACTTTATCGAAGGTGGTGGACATTACGTCTCCTTTCAAAATCCGTCGTGCTGAGCCTGTCCAATATCACATCACGATGCCGCCGTCGACCACGAGCGTCTGCCCGGTGATATAGGCCGCGGCGTCCGAGCACAAAAACGCTACGACGCCGCTCACGTCTTCCGGCTTTCCGGCGCGGCCGAGAGCGGCTTGCTTGATCAAAAACTCCCTGGCGGCGTCGGGCATCTTCTCCGTCATGGCCGTTTCGATGAGGCCCGGCGCGACGGCGTTGACTCTTATATTCCTCGAACCCAACTCCTTTGCCAGCGATTTGCAGAGGGCGATGACGCCGGCCTTCGAGGCGGCATATGCGGCCTGGCCGGCGTTCCCGATCTCGCCCACGATGCTGCTCATAAGCACGATGGCGCCCGCGCGCTGCTTCATCATGGGCTTTGCCACCGCGGCGCAGAGATAGAACGCGGACTTGAGATTGACGTCGAGCATGGCGTCGAGCGTCTCCGGACGCAGCCGCAGCAGCAACGCGTCGACCGACCGGCCGGCATTGGCGACCGCGAAATCGATTCGGCCGAAGCGTCCGAGCGCATCGCCGACGACGCGCTCCACCGCGGCGTTATCGGTCACGTCGGCTTCGAAGAGTTCCGCCACCACGCCGGGACGGGCGTGCGCGCAGAGCGCGGCGCTCTCGCGCAGCGCCGCTCCGTCGCGCCCGACGAGCGCCACCTCGGCGCCGCATCGCGCAAACTCGATGGCGATGGCGCGTCCGATTCCGCGGCTGGCGCCGGTCACGATCGCGGTCTTTCCGGAAAAATTCATACGCCGGCCTCAGTACGCGACGCGATCGTCGTGCGAAGCCGCTCTACGCCGGCGCGATCGCTCACGGCCAGCGCGGGCGGAGCCGAGGGCATGCGCTTGAACAAGGCGCTCAAGACGGCGCTCGCTCCAAACTCCGCGATGAGTTCGGGCTCATACGTCAAAATGCGCTCGGCCGTATCGTGCCACCGCACTTCGTCGACGACGGAACGGATCAGGTTGGCTTTTATCGTCTCCTCGTCGCGGTACGGCCGTCCGTCGACGTTCGAGATGACGTCGAGAACCGGCGTCGCGAACGACGCGGCATCGACCGCCGCGCGTAACGGCTCGACCGCCGATTCCATCAATTCACTATGCCAGGCGCCCGAAACGTTGAGCGGTACGACGCGCTTGGCGCCGGCGTCGAGCATCGCCTGACCCGCGGCCTGAACCGCATCGAGCTCTCCGCTGATCACGATCTGGGTCGGCGAGTTGAAGTTGGCGAGCCCGACTCGGCCGCACGCCGGCATGGCACGTAAGACGTCCCGCACTTGCGACGCCTGAAGTCCTAAGACCGCCGACATCCCCCCGCGCGTACGCTGGGCGGCCGCCTGCATCGCCTTTCCGCGGGCGTCCACGATGCGCAAGGCATCGTCGAAGGAAAGCGCTCGCGCGATGACCAGGCTGCAGAGCTCGGCGAAGGAATGGCCGGCCGTTACGATCGGATCGAGCTCGCCGGCAGCCGCGTAGAGCGCCAAATTCGTCGTGAAGATCGCCGGCTGGCTGAACTGCGTTTCGCGCAGGCGCTCTTCCGGACCGATGCGCTGCAGCTCGAGCAAGTCGTAACCGAGGATCGCCGACGCGCGCTCGAAAAGATCCGCCGCCGCTGGGTAGCCGGCGGCGACGTCGCATCCCATTCCGACCGTCTGCGATCCCTGGCCGGGAAACACGACCGCAAGGCGCATCACGCCGCCCACCGCCACGCCACCGCACCCCACGAAAGTCCGCCGCCGAACGCAACGAAGACGATCAAATCGCCGGGTTTTATCAGGCCGGCGCGGACGGTTTCGGAGAGCGCCATCGGAATGGACGCTGCCGAGGTGTTGCCGTACTCGGCGATGTTCACGACGACTTTTTCTTCGGGAAGATTGAGGTAGCGCGCCGTTGCGTCGATGATTCGGCGGTTGGCCTGATGTGGAATCAGAAAGGTCACGTCGGATTTATCGAGCTCCGCCTTGGCGAGAACCGAGTCGGTCGCGTCCACCATCCGTTGCACCGCGAGCTTGAACGTTTCGCGCCCCTGCATGTGAATGAGGTGCACTTTCTCGTCGAGCGCGGCGTGATCGATCGGCCGGCGAGCGCCGCTGCCCTGCGCGTAGAGCAGCTCGGGACGGCTGCCGTCCGCGCCCAAGTCGGCGGCCAAAAAACTGTCGTGCGCGCTGCGCTCCAGGATCACTGCGCCGGCGCCGTCGCCGAAAAGAATCGCCGTGGAGCGATCGTCCTTGTCGAGAATCTTCGAGAGCGTCTCGGCGCCGATCAGCATGATGCGGTCGTAGACGCCGGACCGGATCAAACCCGACGCGACGGTAAGGCCATAGATGAAGCCGCTGCAGGCAATCGCGATATCGAAGGCGGGCTTCTGCGTCACGCCGAGCTTGTCGGCCACCAAACACGCGGTCGCGGGAAAATAGTAGTCGGGCGTTACGGTCGCGACGATGAAGCAGTCGATATCGCCCGCGCGCAGGCCCGCGTGCACGAGCGCCGCGCTTGCCGCGGCGCACGCCAGGTCGCTTGTCGCCTCGTCCTCCGAGGCCCAGTGTCGCCGTTTCATGCCGGTGCGCGTCGTGATCCATTCGTCCGACGTCTCCAACCAGGCTTCGAGATCGTGATTGCTGACGATGCGCGCCGGAGCGTAGTGCCCGACGCCGACGATCTTTACGCCAGAGGAGGGCACCTAGCTATCCGGCCGGCTCTTCTTGCTTCGTGAGGACCTGACGGCCCTTATACGTCCCGCAGGTGGGACAGGCGAAGTGCGGGCGCTTGGGTTGGTGGCACTGCGTGCAGAGCACGGTCGTGACGTCGCCAAGCTTCCAATTCGCGGCGCGCCGGCTGCGCGTCTTACTCCGGGGCGTCTTCCATTTTAAGTTGGCCACTTCAAAACTCCGTTCATTACAATTACGCGGGCTCGCACGAGCATTCGCCCGTATTCCGGTTCGCCCCGCAAGACGGGCAAAGACCTCGGCAATCCGGCCGGCACCGCAGACCCAGGGGCAACGCGCTCAGGACGCTCTGCTGCACCAGATCCGCGACGTCGAGCCGTTCGCCGGCCAAGACGTTGCTCTCGCCGAAGGGATCGACGTCGCGCCCCTGCGCGGGATCGAGCCGTTCGTTGAGATCGACGTGGATTTGCGTGTCCACGTCCTCGAGGCAAGCGTCACACTGACCGTGCACCCTCGCATCGACGCTCCCCTCGACCACGAGCATGCGATCGGCCTGGTGCAGCTCGAGATGGACCCGAACCGGATCCGGGAAGCTGAGCCCTTCGAACGGCTCGATCGGCACCTCGTCGGAGACCACCATCAGCTGGCGGCTGCCGGCGAGAAGCCCGCTGATGTCGACCTTGTGCGAACGATTCATAACGCGTGCCGCCGCAGCACGAGGCCCCGCCAACCAGCGGGGCCGCCACGGACCTTTGCCATTCTAGAACCGCGCTCCAGGCTTGTCAAACAAAAACCCCCGCGGGATTGAAGGTCGCCATGACCATCGATCCCGCCGCCTCTCGACTCGCCGCCGAGGGCGTCGCTTACGCTCCGGAGATCGCGAGCGCCGCCCGGCGCCACGGACTCGACCCCGAGCTACTTGCCGCTGTGGCAGCCCAAGAGACCGGCGGCCCGGACAGCAACGCCGGCCGAAACGTCGTCGGGGATGGCGGCCACGGCCACGGGCTCTTTCAAATTGACGACCGCTGGCACGCCTTCGCCGCTACGCCGGCCGCGATGGAGCCGGCGGCGAACGCGGACTACGCTGCCTCGATGCTCTCCGGACTGCTCAAAGAGTACGGGGGCAACGCCCGCGAGGCGCTCTCGGCCTACAACTCGGGTTCTCCGACCGCCTCGGGCACGAAGACCGTCTGGGCCGACGGAAGCGACCTTTCCTACGCCGACTCGGTCTTACGCCATTACGACCGGCTCGCCGGCGATCGCGCACATTCCGAGGCAGTCGCCGAATCGGCGACGACCGTCGCTTCGATCGGCACGCTGCGCTCGCAGGCGCAGGCTCTGCCGGTTCTGCCGCCGCTCGCGCCGCTCGGCGGCACGTCGCATGCAGCCGCGGCGTACCACCGCGCCGCGACCGATTATCTCGCGTTACTCCACGACGATACCGACGACACCAACGACTCAAACGACTCATGAGAGGAGCACGTCATGTCTTTCTTGCCTTCGATCGAAGGGACGCTCGCCGCCAAGCCCTTCGGCAACACGATCTCCGGTGCGCTAGGCTCGCTGGGAGCCGGTAAGAGCGCCGGATCGGTCCTCGGCGAACTCGCCGGGCCGGTTACGAGCGAGCTCGGCGAGTCGCCGGAAAGCGCCGCCGTCGCCGAGCTCGGTACGCTGATCTCGTCCCTCGGTTCGTTGTCTGCGCAAGCGCAGAGCCTGCCGTTGAGCCCGCCGACGCTTCCGGGACTGCCGCAGGGCGGTTATCAGCCGCAGGCCACCGACTACACGCAGCTCACCGACGATTCGAACTAACCGATACTCTAAGGAGCGATCAACATGGCTTTTCTGCTTCCCATCCTCGAAGGCGTCGGCTCCGGCCTCCTGGGCAACGCCGTCGGCGGCGCGCTCGGCGGCGGTGCCGCCGGCAATATCGAGAACGGCGCGATGAACGCCCTCAATTCGCAAGACGAAAGCTTTCAGCTGGGCATGTACGCGTCGGAGATCCAAAACCAGGAGCAGCTGCAGATGCAGTCGGAAGTCTTCGATCAGATGATGGACGAGCGCAGCGAAAACATGCGCGAGGTCGA
>Ga0070738_10002624_pt1 | contig 26682 bp, 22 predicted proteins | sample Coa_R2_2_FD_66446 | JGI IMG/M metagenome (GOLD analysis project Ga0070738, IMG submission 66446) | Surface soil microbial communities from Centralia Pennsylvania, which are recovering from an underground coalmine fire - Coalmine... | ecosystem: Environmental > Terrestrial > Soil > Unclassified ...
GACAGAACAGGTCCGTGATAAAATCGATGGTGGTCATGGGGTTGTCCTTTCTGCTGTTGCCTTGACACCCACAGCATGAGGCGGCCCCTGGCCCCTGTCAACTAGCACCAAAGGTTAATATCTGCCGGATGCCCAACGCAGGCTAGGAGCAAGCAACCGCGCCGATGAGGTATGTGTTCAGGCTTGGAGCGATGATAGGTCCGCGTAGCCCTATGCTGAATGAATCGATGACCACTGAAGGAGACTCACGTCGCAGCAGCCCACTCGCCGCGCGCGTATCCGGCGATCCCTTCTCTCCGTTCTCGTCCTCGGCACCGCGGCTATTTCAGCCATGGCCAGCCCCCTGCCCGGCAGCGCCGCGCGGATGCACGACGCATTTGGCGTTGGCACTGACCTATGGCACCTGGACACGGCGACGGGACATTACACCCAAGCCGCCAATGGCCTGACCGACCTCCGGCTCTATAACAGTCCGGTTGGAATACCTGATCAGGTTGGGTGGCGCTTTCGCGATCCTCGGCTGGGCGCGCCCGCTGCGGATGGAACGGTGGCCCCGGTCGATGTCCCGGTCGCGGTGCACCTCGCCCCACGCCTGGGAGGTCCGACCTTCGCGACGATGAGCAATGAAGATCATGCGCCAATGGGCATTGGCCTGGCCTCGATCGCCGGGGCGGCTCCCGCCGCCGCGATGGGTCGAGAAAGCGGCGATATGATCGCATATCCGGCACCCATCGCATCATCCCCCAGCGACATCGCTGTACGTGCCACGGCCTCCGGCATTGCCGTGCGGTTGGTCCTCCACTCGACCGCCGAACATGGCCCGTTTGTCTTCAGTCTCGTGCTCGACCAGATCGAGCGTCTCGCCCAGGAGACCGGCGGCGCTATCAAGGTCACACGGCCGATGACGACGTATGGAGATGACGGTGTGCCCCATGTCATCCAGCAAACGGAGTACGTCATCTACGCGCCGCGCGTCGCCGACCGGAACGCACCGGCCGGCGTGGGGAGCACCGGCCCGGCTGCGCCCAGCAGCGGTTTCACAGTCGTGGTGGCCCTGTCCGCACACGACGTGTGGGTGCTGGGTCCGGCCGGGAGCAGCTTGCTCAACCCGGCGGAGACGCTCGCGGCTCATTGGGACGGCACACGGTGGCGGATGGCTCCCTTCCCGAGCGTGGGCTCCCCGTCCGCGGCCGCCGGTCTATCTGCGGCGCATATATGGGTCGTGAGCGTTCCACCCAATCCCGGCTTGCCCCAGCCGCCGACGGGTACGTTGGTCACGCATTGGGATGGCAGGCAGTGGTGTGCGTCCTGAGGAAGAGGCCCGCGGCACACCATAAAGCTTGGCCCTCGCTGATCGAACTGAAGGCGACAGGGCCTGTCGTAGCAATCGATCGCTGGCGTCCGCTAAGAGGAGAGGTCGCCAGGCCTAGCGCCAGAGTCGTCGGCGAGACCGCGGCGGATGCTCCGGGCGATGGTGTCCATGGCAGTGGTCAGGTATCCATAGTCACATCCTACCTGTAGCCATTGCACCCCGCGGCGGGCCATAGTCAGCGCATAGGCCGGGTCCGGACCCATCCCCGATCCCACGAAAAGCCCGGCCGAACGCGTTTTGTCGATAACCTGTTCCAGAGCAGCCACGACCTCGGGATGCTCGACATCGCCCAGGCGGCCCAACGCCGCTGAGAGGTCCCACGGCCCGAGCACCAACGAATCGATGCCGGGCACGGCCAGGATCTCGTCGAGCGCGTCAAGCGCCTCTCGCGTCTCGATCTGCACCGCCACGAAGGTCTGGCGGTTCGCCCTGTCGACATAGGCGCTGCCGCCGTCGCGTCCGTAGTTCGACGGCACGCGCGGCCCGTAACCGCGACGGCCCAGGGGCGGGTAGCGGCAGTCGCTCACAACGCCGCGTACCTCGGCGACGCTTTGGACCTGCGGCACGATGATGCCTTCGGCGCCGGAGTCCAGGACCGGTTTGATGAACGGCGTCGCGCTACCGGCGACCCGCACCAGGCTGGGCACACCCCGTCCACGCGCCGCCAGCAGGTGGCCCTGCAGGGCACCCGGACTCATCGCGACATGCTCCAAGTCGATCCAGACGAAGTCGACGGAGTCGGCGAGCGCCTCGGTGACCAGCGGATCGGAGAACGTAATCGAGGCGCCAACGAGCGTCTCGCCGACCGCTAACCGCCCGCGGAAGCGTTCCATCGCCTGCATCACTGCACCTGCCCCGGGTGCGTGCGCGCGACGAGGTCGCTCAATTCGGCCACGCTGACGTCGCCGCGCTTGAGCGTGGCCGCGACCCGACCATGCTCGATCAGCACGACGCGGTCGGCGACCGGATGCACATGCGCCATGTTGTGGTCGATGTAGACGATGCCAAGGCCCTGGCCCCGAGCCGTATCGATGGATGCCAGGACATTGCGCGTCTCGCGCACGGACAGCGCGGCCGTGGGCTCATCGAGCAGCAAGAGACGCGCGCCGAAATACATGGCACGCGTGATGGCGACCGACTGGCGCTCGCCGCCGGAGAGCGAGGCGGCCGGCTCGTCGGGTGAGCGAAAACGTGTGAGTCCCAACTTCGAGAGCTCCTCGTTACAAATCTGCCTCATGCGCGGGATGTCCAGCATGCGCAGCGGTCCAAGGTTCCGCCGCAGCTCCTTTCCCATGAAGAAGTTACGCCACAGCGACAGCTCGTTGATGATGGCCAGATCCTGATACACCGTCTCGATGCCGACAGCGCGCGCCTCGGCGGGCGAGGAGAAGCGTACGGGCCGGCCGGCGAGATAGACCGCGCCGGCGCTGGGGAGGTGGTAGCCGGTGATGATCTTTAGCAGCGTAGACTTGCCGGCGCCATTGTCGCCGACGAGGCCAACCACCTCACCCGGCATGATGCTGAGGTTGACATCGTACAGCACCCGCGTATTTCCGTAGTCCTTGCAGACGTCACGTAGCTCGATGACCGGCGCCTGCGCGGCCACTGCGGAGGCCGCGCTTGAGGCGGTCGCAGGGGTGACGGCATCGCTCATTTCGGGGCCCGCCGCATGCGCAATGTATAGAGCCGGTCGAGCCGGACGTTGATGATGACCGCGATGATGAGGATCAGCCCGATCAGCGACGTGTAGAGGGAACCAGGCGCGCCGATCAGTACCAGCCCGGTCTCCAGCGTTCCCAGCAACAGCGCACCGATGAAGGTGCCGATGATGGTCCCGGTGATGCCGAAGAGAGAGGTGCCGCCGACGACGGCGACGACGATGGCGTAGAGCTCCATCTGTGTACCCTGCCCCGACGAGACCGAGCCAAGGTAGCCGAACTCGGTGCATCCGGCGAATCCTGCCAGGGCGGCCGTGATACAGAAGTTGATGTTCTTGACGCGGGTGACCGGCACGCCGACGGCGCGCGCGATGCCGCCACGCCCGCCGGCCGCGAAGGTCCAGTTGCCGTAGCGCGTCCGTTCGAGGACGAACCAGAAGACCGCGGTTATGACCACCATCCAGATGAGTGCGGCATAGAAAGGACTCGACCCGAGCTGACCGCCAAGGATGGGAAATAGGGTGCTCGTGCCGTAGTACTCGACCTGCTGGCCGCTGGTCAGCAGCAGGTTCATGCCGTTCACGATGAAGAGCGTGCCGAGGGTCGTGATGAATGAGGGGATGCCCAGGCGCAGCGTCACCAGGCCGTTCAGGAAACCGATCGCCACGGCCAGGAGCATTGCAGCGGCGAAGCTCAGCCATTCGTTCCAGCCGAACGTGGTGAGCAATTTGCCCATCACGATGGGCGTCAGCGCGTACATCGCTCCCACGGAGAGGTCGAACTCTCCGGCGATCATCAAGAAGGTCACGCCGACGCCGACGATGCCAACGGACGCGGCGATGGTGGTCAGGCCCGTCATCTCGTTCGGGGTGAAGAACAGCGGGTTGATCGCCTGGAAAATGCTCAGCATCACGACCAAGCCCACCAACGGTCCAAGCTCGCGCGCCCTCACGATCTTGCGGCCCAGCAGACGCAACGTGTCCATCACACTATCCTGCCTGGCCCGTGACCGGGTTGGTCGGTGTGCAGACGCATTCCCGAAGCAACCCGGACACGGGCGCTCGTTCTAGCCGCGACCGGATTGGATAACGTTGACCAGGTTGCCGACGTTCGACTTGTCGACGATCAGCGTACCCGTGTCTACGTTGACCGGTGTCAGGCCGTACTTGATCTTGAAAGCCAGGTTCTGCACGGCATGATACGACTGGAGCCAGGGCTGCTGATTGAGAGCCACGGTCAGCGCGCCGGCCTGTATCAAGTGTAACGCTTCGCTGTCGACGTCGAAGGCGGCGACCGGCACCTTCAGGTGGTGGCGCATGATGTAGGTGGCGGCCGGGTTGGCCGCGGGGTCCCCGAGACCGATGACGCCGGCCGTGTCGGGGTGCGCCTGGAGATAGGCGCCGATCAGGCTCATGTTATTGCCCTCGTCTGCTCCGCCCGGGATCAACGTCGTCTTGATGCCGGCCGGCGCCAGCACGCGTTGCAAGCCCTGATAGCGTAGCGTCAGCACAAACGCCTGCGGGAACGGGTTCATGATAAGGACCTTGGCCCCGGCCTTGAGATACGTCAGAAACGCGCGCGCCAGCACGGCGCCTGAATTATGCTCGTTCTGGCCGGAGTAGGCAAGGCCGGTGATCAGCGGGTTCGTGGTCGCCGAGCCGGGAGCACCCGTGTTCTCGAAGCGATTGTTGTTGTAGAGCACGACGGAGATACCCGCCTGCAGTGCGTCGAGGGTGACCTTCTCCATGCCGCGGTCGGTGTAGTCAATGGCGAGGCCTTGCGGCTTGGCGGCAATGGCGGCCCGCGCCAGTTGCTCCATACCGGCGGTACTGGCCACGGCGGGCGCCTGGTAGATCACGTTGACACCGAAGTCTTTGCCGGCCTGTTCCGCGCCCCGCTTCTCGGCCTGCCAGAAAGGATTCTGCGTCTCGTAGCCGATCACGTAAATGGTTGGGGCGCTGGCGTGTGCCGTCTGTTTCTCGACGCCAATAGTGCTTGCCAACAGGGTAGCAACGATCACCCCTGCAATCGCCGCTCTACCACGCATTGTGATGGATGTCCACATCTCTTCATACCTCCGCATCGGCGCGGTCTGTTCCAGATCTCAGCAGGCCCATCAGGGCAGATATCGGGTTCGCCATCAATTGTCGCGACAGGGAGAAGACGCTACGGAACAGGAAGGGATCCCTTGGCTGACGTTCCCATCCTCCTTTCCGTCTCATGAGGACGACTGCATGCAGTGCAACGCGTTGCGCGCTGAGGCTTAGTATGCGGCGTGGGTAACGAATTGTCAAGCCCCATAGCCCGTTGACATCGCAGCGGGCTATGTAGTACCATCCCCTTCAAAGGCACCTGAGCGTGTTGCTATACATGCAACGCGATGCAGTGCCGCGGGGAGGGAGGGCATGGTCATTCTCGAAACGGAACTGACAAGGCTCGCCGCGGAGTTGTTGATGGCGTGGGGCGCCTCGGATGGAGCGGCGCTGCTCACGGCACGCCATTTGGTGGAGAGTAACCTGATGGGAGTAGACTCCCACGGCATCATGCGCCTGCCGCAGTATATCGACCTGATCGCGCAAGGCGAGATCGATCCGGCGGCGCTCGTGACCGCAACCGACGATCGCGGCGCCATCCTGGCTCTCGACGGCAACCGCGCTCTCGGTCCGGCCGCGGCCCACCAGGCCGCCATGGCCGCGGCGGAGCGCGCCGCGCACCATGGCATAGCGCTGGTGCTGCTGCGCAACAGCGGGCATGCCGGCCGCATCGGCGCCCATACGGAGGTGATGGCGGCGGCGGGCGTCATGGCCCTGGCCTTCTGTAATAGCCCTATTTATGGACACTTCGTCGCGCCTCCCGGCGCGCGCGAGGGCCGCCTGGCCACCAACCCGATCTCATTTGCTTTCCCAACGGGCGGCGATCCCGTCGTGGCGGACTTCGCGACCAGCGCCATGCCGGAAGGCGCCATCCGCCTGCGGCGCGAACGGCACGAGCGGCTGCCGTCCGACGTGCTGCTGGACAGCGCCGGCCGGCCGACGACCGACCCGCAAGCGCTCTACGACGATCCGCGCGGTGTGATCCTCCCTCTCGGCGGCACCGGAAATGGGCATAAGGGCTTCAGCCTGGCCTTGTTGGTCGAGGTGATGGCCGGCACGCTGGTCGGGGATAGCGCCACGGATACCGTGCGCCGCGGCAACAATATTGCCTTTATCGGTATCGCCATCGGGGCAACGCCGGCGCGCGACAGCTTCAACGCCCTTGCCGACGGACTGGTCACCTACGTTCGTTCGGCTCAACCTATCGGGCCGGGGACCACGGTTATGGTGCCGGGCGACAAGGAGCGCCGGATGCGCGCCGAGCGGTCGCGGTCGGGCATACCGATCGACGCGTTCACGTGGAACGGGATCGTCGAGCGGGCCGCACGCGTCGGCTATGCCATCCCACGGACGCTCACCTCACAGTCATGACAGTAAGAAAAACAGGTAGAGATTCCCGACGATGAGCAATGCATTGAAGCAGGGGTTGCGCACCATCGAATACCTGGCGGAAGGTCCGCGTTCGGCCGCCGACGTGGCGCGCTACCTGGGCGTGGATCGCAGCACGGGATGGAGAATCCTTCAAGCTCTGATCGAGAGCAACTGGGTTCGACAAGAGAGCGGGCCGTCCCCATTTGTCTTGAATGTGGCGCACCTCTACGCTCTCGCGGGCAATGGCCACGAGCACCAGGCGCTGCCCGTCCTGGTGACGCCGGCGCTGACGCGCATCCGCGACCAACTGGGCGAATCGGCGGTTCTCGGCGTGCCGAGCCGCACGGTGATGGTGTATCTGGTGCATGTGCCCAGCCAGCATGCCGTGACGGTGCGCGAGGGCGTGGGATCGACTCGCCCCATGCATGCCTCCGCCCTCGGCAAAGCCTATCTGAGCGCGCTGGGCGATGCCGAGCTGGAGGAAGCGCTGCGCGCTGTCGATTTCCAGGGGGCAACGGAACGCGCGGCCAAATCGGTCGACGAATTGAAGCTGGCCGTGTGGCAGACGCGCGAGCGCGGCTACGCGGTGGACCTGGAAGAGAGCTTCTCGGGTGTGGTTTGCGTCGCGGTGCCGGTGCTGGTCGGGCAGGACCGCCTGCTCATCGGCTCCATCGGCATTAGCGGGCCGCGCGAACGCCTCATGATGCTGGGTATCGAGCGGGCAGCGCAGGTGATCAAGCAGGAAGTGGCCCATCTCGAAGAGAAATTCTCTCGTGCAGGCGGTAGCGCCGACGCCGGGGTGGCGGCACAGGCATCGTAGTAGGCAGCCGGAGGTAGGAACGCATGGCTGAGCGAGAACTAACGGGCATGACAATTGTCTTCCAGGCCGTGCCGCTGGAACGGAATCTGGAGCTGCAAGCCGAGCTGGGATTCACGGCCACGGAGATCTGGAAGCCGCACCTGGGGCCGCGCCTGGGGCCGCGCATGCTCAACGCCGTGGCGCGCTACGCGCGCGACATCGGCCTACGCCTCTCGGCCTTGAACTCTATCGGCGAGCCATACTTCGATCCCTTCGCCGGAGAGGCGGCCTTCGCGGCGACGCTCGACGGCCTCAAGGCCGATATCGAGATCTGCCACCATTTGGGCATCCCCACCCTGGCCGTCTGGGAAGGCCGCCCGCAACCGGGCAGGGATCTGGAATGGCACCTCGACCTGCAGGGCCGCCTCTTCTCCGCGGCGCTTGAGTACGCCGGCACGCAGGGCCTTCGCGAGATCGTCTTCGAGCCGCATCCGTTCACGGTCGGCTTCGTGCTGGGCGGCCTGCCCGAGTTGTGCCGGGCCGTCGGCACGGAGCGCTTCGGCCTGATCCTCGATACGTGCCACCTGAGCGTGGCGTTCCCACGAGACTACCTGTCTCGCCTTGCCGATGTGGTCCCCTACGTGCGGCACGTTCATCTGGCCGATGCCGATCTACAGACCTCGGAGCTGCATTACCCGCCCGGACAGGGCCTGTTGGATCTGGAAGGCTGTGTACGCGCCCTGCGAGAGGGCGGCTACCGCGGGTCCGTCGCCTGGGACCTGTTCTCATGGCCGTTTCCCGTTCGCGCGATCAAGGAAACGCGCCCGGCATTCGAGCGTCTGGCTGCGTCGCTGTACGGTGATGGCGGGCATGAAGGCAGCAGTTCTACATAAGCTGCGCGAGCCCCTGCGCTTTGAGGATGTCCCTGATCCGCGCATCGGGCCGGACGATGTGCTGGTTCGGACGGCGGCTTGCGGCATCTGCGGCACAGATATTCACATCCAGGATGGCTGGGGCTATACCCCAGCTCTGCCGTTCGTGATGGGACATGAGGCCTGCGGCGTGGTCGCCGCGACCGGCGCGAACGTCGCGCGCTTTGCGCCCGGTGATAGGGTCGTCCCCAACATCTTCTTCAGTTGCGATGCATGCGTCTACTGTCGCACCAATCGTGAGACCCAATGCCTGAATCTGGGCGGCATCCTGGGCGTGCTGGCACATTGGGGCGGCTATGGCGAGTACTTTTGCGTCCCCGCACGCCAACTCTTCCCCCTGCCCGATGAGATCCCGTTCGCCGAGGGGGCCGTCATCGCCGACGCCGTGGTGACGGCGGTGCATGCCGTCCAGCGCGGACGCATCTCCGGCGGAGAGACCGTCCTGATCATCGGGGTCGGCGGGTGTGGTAGCGCCGCGATTCAGGTCTGCACGCTGTATGGTGCGCGCGTGATCGCCGTGGATCGCGTCCCGGACAAGGTGCGGCGCGCCCTGGAGTTGGGTGCCGGCACAGCGCTCCACGCGGGCGACGACATGCCGGCCGCCGTGCGCGCCTTGACCGACGGACGTGGCGCCGACTGCGTCATCGACGCGGTCGGCAGCGCCGAGACCATCGCACAGGGCATCGGCGCGCTCGCACGCGGCGGGCGCCTTGTGATCCTGGGCTATACCCAGGAGCGCTACGCCCTGGACCCCCGTATCGTCGCCGTCAACGAACTGGAAGTCGTGGGCACGCGTTCGGGCGGCCGGCAGTGTACGGCCGATGCGATCCGTCTGGTGGCCGACCCGCGCTGGCGCTCCATCGTCAGCGATGTCTTCCCGATCACGGAGGTCAACGAGGCGCTTGAGCTGATGCGTACCGGCACCGCGATCGGACGAATTGTTTTGACGTTCCCGCAGTAAGTCGGAGGAAGCACTTAGAGATGGACGGAGACAAGCTCATCATCACCGTGACGGTCGATTCTACCATGTCCTACCCCGGCAATGCGCTCTGCCCGCCGACGGAGAACACGCGCGCGGTCGCCGACGAATACATCCGCGCGGTCAATGCCGGCGCCAGCATCACGCACATACACGGCGTTCATACGCTGGAGCACGAGATTCAGCCCGATGGCCGGCGGCTCTCCAAGACCAACTTCGAGGGCTGGAAGGATTTGCAAGAGGAGATTCTCGCCGGCTGCGACGCTATCATGCAGTTCGGTATCGCCAGCGCCCGCTTCGAGGAGAAGGTGCGGCTCATGGATCTCAAGCCCGATATGATGGCGATTGCCTTCAACGCCCACGACGAGTTCTTCCAGCCCGATCCGGCCTATCCGGCCAACGAAATGTACGCGTCGCACCCGCGCGACGAGCTCGAAGGCTACAGCCGCGAGGCGAAGAAGAAGGGCGTGAAGGTGGAGGTCGAGTCGTTCCACACGGGAGCGTTCTGGAACATGGAGTTCGTCGCCCGACAAGGTCTGCTGCCCGAGCCGATCTGGACGACCCTGTTCCTGGGCTGGCCGGGCGGTTGCTGGACACCTCCTACGCCGAAAGCGCTCATCTACATGGTCGATCACCTGCCGCGGGACCGCGCCATCAACTGGAACACCAGCGTGATGGACCCGCCGACGCAGTGGCAGATCCTGACGCTGGCCATCGCCATGGGCGGCCACGTGCGCGTCGGCTGGGAAGACAACCCCTATCTCGACGACCGGGGCACGCCGGCCACGACCAATGCACAACTGGTCGAGAAGATCGTGCGCATCGCGCGCGAGCTGGGGCGTGAGGTGGCAACGCCCGCCGAGGCGCGCGCTATCATCGGACTTCCCACGGGCTAAACGCATGATCGTCGACGCGCATGCCCATATCATGGGCGCTGTTCGCGGGCACATCGCCGCGGGAGCAACCCGCTCGCTGACGTATGGCCGCGTCCAGGCCGGGGGCGACATCATGCAGGTGTTGCCGCCCACGGTACGCGACTCGGCTTTCCCGCCCGAGATGCTGCTCGCGCACATGGATTGGGCCGGCGTGGACCAGGCCGTGCTCCTGCAGGGGCCGTTCTACGGCGAAAACAATGACTACGTCCGCGATGCCGTGCGGCGCTGGCCCGATCGGTTCGTGGGGGCCGCCTACGTCGACCCACGCGCGCCCAGGGCCCGTGAACTCTTCCTGCGCGCCGTTGAAGGCGATGGGTTTCGCATCCTGAAGGTCGAGATGAGCGTGGCGACCGGCCTGGTTGGCCTCTATCCCGATCTGGAACTAGACGACGAGACGATGGGCTGGATCTGGGATGAGGCGGCACGGCGGCATCTGGTGGTGACGCTGGATCTGGGTGCCGTCGGCAGCGCGTCGTATCAGACGGCCGCCCTACGCCGCGTCGTGGAGCGTCACCCGGACCTGCGCGTGGTCATCGCCCACCTGGCCCAGCCGCCGATCGGACGGGAAGACGCAGAGATCCTGGACCGCCTATGGCGTGAGCAGATAGAGCTCGGACGCTTCCCCAACGTCTGGTTCGACCTGTCAGCCCTGCCGGCGTACGGCGTTCACCAGGAGTATCCGTATCCCGACGCCATACGCTACATACGCCGCGCCAGCGATCTCATCGGTGCCGGCAAGCTCATGTGGGGCACAGACGCACCCGGCCTGCTCTGCCAGGCAACATATCTGCAACTGCGCGATCTGGTGGCGCGCCATTGCGTGTGGCTCTCGGACCAGCAACGCGCAGACGTGCTGGGACGCACGGCCGCTCGTGTCTATAGCCTCAAGGGTCGCGGCGCATGATCGACGCGCGACGGCAGAGCGCGCAAGGCACACAAGCCCACATGCCGCGGGAGCACCTATGACCGACGATCGCGACCGACGACGGCGCCTGCGTCTCGGGGCATTGCTGTACCGCCTGCACTACTTTGCCGTCCCCGAGCAGCGCGACGCGGAGGGACGGATCTCCCTGTATCGCCACGATGCGAGGCGCTATGTCACCGTCACCCCATCCGGTGTGCGTCTCGTGTCCGGAGGCGTCGAGGAAACCCTGGACCTCGAGGCCGCGATCGCGCGCTGTCAGGAAGCCCTGGGCGGCCAACCCTTGCACCGCGCCTCGGAGGAGGACCGCTAGCGCGGTCCAGCGACCAGGCCATCCTGCCGCCCCGGCTCCTGGCCCGCTGTCGCCCTGCCTATTGGAACCACGTGCCCCGGCGGCCATGTCCGAGCCGTCCCCGCCGGGTACAATACGGGTATGCGCATCGTCTCGCTGCTCCCCAGCGCCACCGAGATCGTCTACGCCCTGGGCCTGGGCGACAGCCTGGTGGGCGTCACCCACGAGTGCGACTATCCCCCGGCGGCGCGCACCAAGCCCGCCGTCACGGCCTCGGCCCTCGCCGGGCCAGCGGACAGCGCGACGATCGATCGCCTGGTCGTGGCCAGCCTCCACGACCATCGCGGCCTGTACACGCTGGACGAGCGCCTGTTGCGCGACCTGCGGCCCGACCTGATCCTCACGCAAGAGTTGTGCGAGGTCTGCGCCGTGGCCTACCCGGAGGTGCAGCGGGCCGCGCGCATCCTGCCCGGCGAGACCACGGTCGTCTCGCTGGAGCCCGGCACGCTGGGGGACGTCCTGGACACCATCACGCTCGTCGGCGGCCTGACCGGGCGTGAGGCAGAAGCGGCGGCCGTCGTCGCCGGTCTGCGTCAGCGCATGGCGGCCGTCGCGGCGCGCGCGGCGGGGGCGCCCGCTCGGCCGCGCGTGTACTGCATGGAGTGGATAGACCCGCCTTTTCGCGCCGGCCACTGGATCCCCGAGATGGTCGACCTCGCGGGGGGCGAGGAGGTGCTGGGCCGGGCGGGCGAGCGCTCGACGCGGGCCACCTGGGAGGAGATCGCGCACGCCGCGCCAGAGGTGGTGGTGGTCATGCCGTGCGGCTTCGACGTCGAGCGTGCGGCGCGGGAACTGGAGGCGGTGCGGGTGCGCATGGAGTGGCGCCGGCTGCCGGCCGTGAGCCGCGGGGCCGTGTGGATCGCCGACGGGTCCGCCTACTTCTCGCGGCCCGGCCCGCGCATCGTCGACGGCCTGGAGATCCTGGCCCATGCCCTGCATCCCGACCTCTTCCCCGCGCCGTCGCAAGAATGCTTGCGCGGCATCTCGGCACCAACGTGACGATCAGGCAAAGCGCAGATAGGCTCGCTTGTGAATCCTGAGTTCAAAGGAGATGGAGACGTCCCGGATCCCCGCGATGCCGGCCAGCGTATCGTCGAGAAAGGCGAATAGCTCGGATCGATTGCGGAAGATCGCCTCGGCGAGGATATCCACGGCGCCGGCCGTGCGGGAAAGATAGCGCACCGCCGGCAACCGATGCAGGGCCGCGGCGACGTCGGCTATCTGCGCCAGCTCAACCTTGAACCACATCAGCACCACCTCCTGGAAGCCCAGCAGGAATGGATTGCCGACGGCGACCACACGGACGTATCCCGAGCGTAGGAGGCGCAGCGTCCGTCGCCGGGCTGTGGCCTCGGTGATGGACAGTCGGCCGGCCATCTCGGCATAGGACATCCGTCCGTTGAGCTGCAGCAAGGCGATGATGTCGCGATCTACCGCATCGAGTTCATGATTCCTGGCGGAGGCCGCGGCACCCCGATGAGCGCCGGATGTTCTTCCGTCCGGATCCGTGTCGAGATCCCCGTCCGGTTCATCGCCATCCTCGAGCCCGGCTGCCTCATCATCGCCAGACAGGTCCTCTGCAGCGTCCTCCCAGCGGTAATTCGTCTTATAGTTGTGCAGGATCCACGATGTATTGATCGCTCGAACGCCGGGGATCCTGGGCAAATCCTCGGTGAGCATCCGGGTGATACGGTCGCGCTCAGAGGTGACCAGCTCGGCGACCACGTCGAACGTCCCCGTGACCAGGGTGACGAAGCGCATCTCGGGGATATCGGCCAGCGCCGCGGCGACGTCGTGAACGACCGGCGGATCGCTGCTGATGCCGATAATGACGGCATGGCCCTGGCCAAGTTGCAACGGGTCGACGATGCCAATGACCCGGTACAGGCCGGCCTCCAGGAGCTGCTGCGTGCGCCGTTGCACCGTCGTCTCGGTCACGCCGAGACGGGCTGCCATGGACCGAAAGGCCATGCGCCCGTTGCGCTGCAGCAGACCCACGATCGCGCGGTCGAGGGCGTCGAGCTTGGGGTCTGGATCTGCGCGTCCCATACGTGCCTGTAGTGTCATTGTCCCGCGTCGTAGCCGGAGCGGTCATCCTCCGATAGAGCATAGCAGACCGGCCAAATGCACGAAACCATCACCAAATGCACTTTGGTTGCAGGATACATTGACAGAGCAGGGCGATCATGATAGTATCCTGGGCAGGCGCGGGCGGGCTGCGAGCGGCCCGGGTTTCTCCTGGCCATGGCTCGTCGTTGGGCGCCTGGGGCGGTCTAGCGCAGGGTACGTCGGCGGCAACCGGTCTCGGTGGCGCGGACGTGCGATAGAGCACAGCAAAGGCGGATAGGGCTGGTGAAAAAGACTCGATACTCCGGATACACGTCGTATAGCTATCTCGAGGCGGGGAGGGATTACCCGATCTTCAAGCTGGCCAAGGAGGTCGATCGCGTCCCGTCGCGCGCGGTCGAGGTCTCCCCCGAACAAGAGGCCCGCGTCCAGCGGTTGATGCAAGACAACGTGATCATCTCCCTGCACGAGCATCCCACCGTGGCGCCGGAGAACATCTCCGAGATCTTCGCCTACCGGCGCCAGAACCGCGACGTGACCGGCTACGCCGGCCTCAGCATCTCGGGACTGGATGCCATCTTCGACAACTTGATGGACGGCACGTCGTTGATCACCTCCCACAATGGCTGGAAGTGGGACGATGTCGTGCTCGACCTGGGCATGCGCCTGTGCGACATCGCGCATCAGGATTTCCTGGTCTGGGCGGGGTCGGTCCAGGATATTCTGGCGGCCAAGGCCAACGGGCAGCTGGCCTGGATCCCCGCGCTGGAATCGTCGACGCCCATTGAGAATGAGCTGGACCGTCTCGACGTCCTCTACGGGCTGGGCGTGCGGATGATGGGGATCGCCTACAGCGAGGCCAATGCGCTGGGATCGGGACTGCGGGAGCCGCGCGACGGCGGCCTGACGCTGTTTGGACGGCAGGCCGTGCGCCGCATGAACCAGTTGGGCCTGTGCATCGACGTGTCCCACTCCGGCGACCAGACGGCACTGGATACCATTGAGGTCAGCGACAAACCGGTGGTGATCAGCCACGCCGGCGCGCGTGCCCTGTGGCCCAGCTCCCGGCTCAAGCCCGACGAGGTGATCCGGGCTTGCGCCGCCAAGGGAGGGATTATCGGCATCGAGGCGGCGCCGCACACGACGCTGACCTCCGACCATCCTCTGCACAGCCTGGAATCGGTCATGCAGCACGTCGAATACTGCATCTCGCTGGTGGGCATCGATCACGTCACGCTGGGTCCCGACACGCTGTTCGGCGACCACGTGGGCTTGCACCATGCCTTCGCGGCTCAACTTTCCATCTCCTCGGCCCAGAAAGGGCGCTCGTTCACCGAGGTGCCCTTCGTCGACGGCATGGAGAACCCCGCCGAGGGGTTGCTCAACGCCGCCCGCTGGCTGGTCACGCACGGCTACAGCGACGAGGACTGCGCCAAGATCCTGGGCGGCAATACACTGCGTGTCCTGCGCGAGGTCTGGTGGACGTAAGATCATAGAGTTCAGGATAGTGAGGGGGACTCCCATGAGCAAGTTCCGTGTTCGCGCTCTCGCCGCGCTGCTTCTGGTGATCGTACCGCTGGCCGGCGTCTCGCCGGGATCGCACCTGATGGCGGCGGGCACGCCGTCCTACGATCCCAACGCCACCATCACCACGGTCACGGTGGCCGATCCGACGTTCAACCTCTGGGCGCCCAATGCCTTCGTCGAGTCGGACGTGATCGACCCGCTGATCTTCTCCGGCGTGACCAAATGGGGGCTGGACGGCCAGCCTGCCCCGGACCTCGCAACCTCGTGGCACGCCTCGGCGGACGGGTTGGTCTGGACGTTTGCGCTGCGGCACGGCGTCAAATGGCAGGATGGCGCGCCCTTCACGGCCGACGACGTCGTCTACACCTACAACAACATTGTGTTCAATAAAAAGAATCCGTCCAACAAGGCCGGCAACTACTCGGCCATCAAGACGGTGCGAGCCAGCGGGCCCTACACAGTGCAGTTTGTGCTGAAAAGCCCCTGGTCGGCGTTGCCGTCTTACCTGGCCTGGTTCGCCCCGGTGCTGCCCAAACACATCTTCGCCGGACACGCCAATCCGTGGGCGCTGACCTCTTTCAACAAGCAACATCCTGTCGGCACCGGCCCGTTCGTGATGAGCCAGTATGTGCCTGGCCAGTCGATCACGCTCACCCGCAACCCCACCTACTTTGGGCCGCAGCCCAAGATCAAGACGATCGTTTTCCAGATCGTCCCCCAGGCGCTCACCGCCGTCTCGGATATCCTGAGCGGCGACATAAACTTCCTGGAGGTGCAGGACCCGCAACTGCTGGCCAAACTGGCTACCAACCCCAACCTGACGGTGCAGCACGTGGTGGAGCAGAACTACTACTATGTCTCGCTCAACCTCACCGTGCCCCGTTTCCAGGATGTGAGGGTCCGGCAAGCCCTGGATCTGGCCATCGACAAGAGAGGCCTGATCCAGGCCATATTGAAGGGGAATGGCCAGGTCGCCACCGGGCCGATCGCGCCTTTGCAGAAATACTACTACGACGCCGATGTGCAGAAGTATCCCTACGATCCGGCAGCGGCCGTCAAGCTGCTGGAGACGGCGGGTTACACCAGGAAAGCCGACGGCAAGCTCTACGGGAAAGACGGCAAGCCGTTCACCATCACGATGACCGCCGGCCAGTATGGCTACCTGGTCCCCGCCTCTGAGTTGATCCAGCAGTACTGGCAGAAGATCGGCGTGACGGTGTCCCTGAAAGTGCTGGAGTGGAACGCCTACATCCAGCAAGCGGTGATCAACCACAATTATGAGGCCAGCTTCGTCTGGTGGATCGCCCCGTTCGATCCCGACGTCTATCCCTATTTCGCCTGCGACGCGGCCAAGACCGGCTTCAACTTCTCGGCCTACTGCAATCCGACGCTCGATGCGCTGATGGTGCAGGGTCGCCGGGCCGTCAAGCCCGCTGAGCGTCGCGCCATTTACAATAAGATGCAGGAGCTGATGGCCAAAGAATTGCCCCTGATGTTCCTGTTCTATCCGGAGCGTTTCCACGTGATGGCCCGCAACGTCCACGCCCCGGCGGTGGACTACAATATCGCGATCGACAACATAGCCGATTGGTATGTCACCAATACCTAGGGCGAGCGAAGCGGCGGTGGGCTGGCCGCTCTCCCCGCGGCTCGCCGCCCGGGCGGGACGCGCAGCGTCCCGATGTAACGCAGCGTCCCGCCCGTAGTGGCCATATGCGCAGAGGGAAGCGAGGAACGGCGTGGCCACGTACCTGGTACGACGCCTGTTTGTTGGGGCGATCACGCTGCTGATCATCACCGTGGTCGTCTTTGGCCTGATCAACAGCGCACCGGGGGGGCCGGCGGCGATCATGAGCATGACGACCTCGGCCAGCGACCGCGCGGCGATGGGCGCCGCCCTGGGCTTGAACCAGCCCCTGCCCATCCGCTATGTGCGCTGGCTGGGCAGCGCCTTGCAGGGGAATCTGGGCACCTCCTATGACTTCCAGCAGCCGGTGTTGAGCGTGATCGCCGAGCGCCTGCCCAACACAGCGCTGCTGGCCGGTGCCGCGTTGGTCCTGGCGGCGATCCTGGGCGTTCTCATGGGCATCGCGGCAGCGCTGGTCCGTGGCACATGGATCGATACGTTGATCTCCGCGGTGGCCACGCTGGGCCTGTCGCTGCCGGACTTCTGGATAGGCACCGTCCTGGTGATCATCTTCGCCGTGGCCCTGCACTGGCTGCCCGCGTCGGGTATGACCGGCACGTCGGCCACCGGCGCGGACAGCGGGCTGCTGGCGCACATGGTCTTGCCGACCGCCGTCCTGACGGTCATCTTCCTGCCCAATATGGTCCGCTTCACCCGGTCGAGCATGATCGAGGTGCTGGGCAAGGACTATGTGCGCACGGCGCGCTCGAAGGGGCTGTCGCCGCCGCGGGTGGTCACCCGACACGCCCTTCGCAATGCGGCGATCCCCATCGTCTCCATGACGGGTCTGCTGGCGGCGACGCTGCTGGGCGGCTCGGCCGTCGTCGAATCGGTCTTCGCCTGGCCGGGGATCGGCCGCCTGACCGTCCAGGCGGCCATCAATCGCGACTATCCCATGATCATGGGAGTCACCCTGTTCGTCAGCGCTTTGGTGATCCTGATCAACCTGCTGATCGACCTCTTCTACGCCATCCTGGATCCGAGGATCCGCTATGGCTGACACGCTGATCACCCGTTCCCCGGTGGACGATCCCGGCAACCCAGCCGCATCGCTCGCCGAGGCCGACGGCCTGCCGGCTGCCCCGGCGGGCCGGCAGTCTCGGTGGCGCGCCGGGCTTGGCCGCCGGCCCGCCGGGCTGGTGGCCCTCGCCGTGCTGGTGGCGTTGTACCTGATCGCCTTCGGTGGGCCGCTACTCTACCGGGTCTCTCCGACCGACGCGAATGCGCTGGCGACGAATCTACCCGCCGGCGGCGCGCACCTGCTGGGGACCGACGAGCTGGGACGCGACGAACTGGCCCGCCTGCTGGCCGGCGGGCGACTCTCGTTGACGCTTGGGGTGTTTGCGGTGCTGATCACGATCTGCCTGGGGACGGCGGTCGGCCTGCTGGCCGGGTTCTACCGCGGGGCGACCGAGATGGTGTTGATGCGCCTTGTCGACGCGGCGATGGCCATCCCGGCGTTCTTCCTCATCCTGATCGAGGTCACCGTCTTCGGCAACGCGCCACCCGTTATCATCGCGGTGATCGGAGTCACCTATTGGCCGCAAGTGGCCCGGCTGATGCACGGCGAGACACTGGCCTTGCGCGAACGCGAGTTTGTCGAGGCCAGCATCGCGCTGGGGGCGTCGCGCCTGCGCCTGATGGCCCGGCACATCCTGCCGCACCTCTTGCCGTCGATGCTCGTGATGGCGACGCTGGCCGTGGCCTGGGCGATCCTGACCGAGTCGGCGCTCAGTTTCCTGGGGCTTGGCATTCAACCGCCCGACGCCTCCTGGGGCAGTTTGTTGCAAAACGCGCAGACCTACGTCTTTCTGGACCCCGCGCTGGCCATCTTCCCGGGGCTATGTATCGCGGTGACCGTCCTGGCCTTCAACATCCTGGGGGACACCTTGCGGGACGTGCTCTGAAAGGAGACTATAGGTATGGGGCAATACGCTCTGATCGTGGCGGAGGCCGGGTGGAGGAAAGGATACCGGCTGGTCAATCTCTTGGTGCGGGCGGGCGTGCCCGCCTTCTGGCTGCTCGACGAGGCGACCGGCACTTCCGGAGCGGAGGGGCAGGAGGCGGCTCTCCCCCGCGGTAGTTTTCTGCTCGGCGAGGAGCGTCACGGGGCCGCTGACCGGGCCCAGAGCAAGGTCATTGCCGATTTGGCCGGCCGCGCGGGCGTGCAACTTCGGGAGTACCGGCGGGTGGCGGCGCCCGCGTTGCTGCGCTTGCGTGCGTCGCGCGTGGCCGTCTATGGAGGCGGCGGCGCTCCGTTTCATCACCTCTACGTCCTGCGCAGCCTGGGCTTTGTCGCCGACCCGATCATGCCCGAGCAGATCCGATGCGGAGCGCTGGGCGCCTATGCCGCGCTGGCCATGCCGGGAGGAGGATGGCGGGCGATGGAAGGTCAACTCTGCCCTCTGGCGAGCGCGGGATGCCACGCCGTGGCCGATTTTGTCCGGCAGGGCGGGCTGTACCTGGGGTCATGCGCCGGCTCCTACGACGCCGCGGTGGTACCGGAGACTTTTCATCAGAGGTGCCCTGAGCAGCGCGAGATGCAACTCATCAATGCCGCGGTATGGAACTCTGCCGATCCGGCCTGGGGCGGCCTGGCATCGCCGGGAGTCGGCGTGGTCGAAGTGGAAGGGACGCGGCCGGACCATCCGATCCTGTTCAACCTCCCGCCGCGCTTCGGGATGACCCACTACAACGGGCCGATCTTTGAACCCGTGAGCGGTCGGGTCCCGGGCGCCTCACTGGCCGAGGGGCTGGTCCGCTTCGTCGGTCCCACCGATCGATTCACCGCGGCGGAGCACTTCCTGGCGCCATCGGCCCCAGAAGCAGAGCGACAACCGACCCTGCTCGAACGCGCCGCCCAGCAGGGCCTCTACTGCGTCATCTGCGGGCGTCTCGACGCGGGCAGCGTGGTGCTCTACGGGTCACACCCGGAGTTCGGCCACGATCTCTCGCTGTTCGGCGCCCTGGATGGATTGGAAGACTCGGCCCTCCTGCTGGCCAACGCCCTGTTCTGGCACGCCGGGACCGAGGAGTGCCGCGCCGGCCATGACAGGGTAGAGCCGGGCTGGCCGGCTCTTAGGGCGCAGCCGGCCTCCGCGTGCCTGGCCGCGCCGCGCCGGCGGCTGGACCACCTCAAGCGCCTGTTGGACGCGCTGTCCGGCCCGTCCGGCGTGACGCATGGCGGTTCTCAAGCGTCCGCCTGGTGGCTGGACCAGCGCCATAGCATGTCCGTCTTTGGCCGATCGCCGGCTGAGATCTGGCAGAGTGAGTGCGGACGGATGCGCAGCCTGACCGGCCGTATGGGGGACGAACTGGATCGCCTGGGCGGTCTGATGGATGCTGTCGATGCCGCCCGTGCCGGCGATATACCTCCCCAGGAGCTGGGGTGGGCGGTCCGGGATTGCGTCTATCGGCGCGATCAACTGTGGGAGCAGGACGGCGGCTACCGGGGCGCCGATGCCTTGCTGGCCGAAGCAATCGAGATGCTGGAACGAGCGCTCCGCTTGCGGGAAAGCCCGGCGCCACCGCCTCCTCAACAGGCCTACGAGAACGCCGACGGTAATCCATTCCACCTGGCGGTTGGCTCCTACCTGGCGGCGTCGGGGTTGCTCAGCGCCGCCCTGCTGCTGATCCGCTCGGCGGCGATGGCCCTCGGCGACAGGGCGCTCGTCTCCTCGGGATAGGCTCGACCTCCTCCGCCAGATGGACGGCCCCCCACCATCCGCGGCCTCACCCGCCACCTCGACGCCGGGGCTGGCTTCCAGGATCAGGCGCAGCCCTTCGCGCACGACGGCATGATCGTCGGCGATCACCACCCGGATCGGCGCGCTCAAGTGTTGCTGCCTTGTAGGGCGACCGCCGCCGATCCAGGACGAGCAGCGGTGTCTGTGCGCGGCAGCGTGAGGCGCAGCGTCGTGCCCTGGCCCGGCCCGCTCTTCACCTCCAGCTCCCCTCCCGCCAGACGCGCCCGCTCGCGCAGCCCCAGCAAGCCGTAGTGGCCGGGCTGCGCGGCCACCGCCGTCACGTCGAAGCCCACGCCGTCATCGCGCACCATGGTCTCTACCTCGCTCTCGCCGGAGGTGACATGGACCCAGACGCGGTGGGCCCGTGCATGGCGCAGCACGTTGGTCAGACCCTCGGTGATAAGCCGCGTCGCCTGTTCCGCGAGGTGCGCGGGCAGCGTCTCCAGGGCCGCGACCTCGGCCTCGACCACCGCCCCGGTGGCGGTGCTGAAGCGGCGGATCTCCGCCTCAACCGTTGCCCTGGTATCGACGGCACCGGCCGGCGTGCCGCGCAGGTCGTCGATGGCCTGCCGCGCCGAGGCCAGGGCGGTGCGGGCGCGGTCCCGCGCCTGGTCGATGATCTCGCCGGCGCGCTCCGTCTCCCCACCGGCCAGGCGCAGCCGTGCCGCCTCCAGTTGAAGGATCACGCCGGCCAGGCCCTGGGCCAGCGTGTCGTGGAGCTCGCGCGCCATGCGCTGGCGCTCGGTGAGCAGCGTCAGATCCTCCACCCGATCGGCGTAGGCGGCGAGCTCGGCATGGGCCACCTCCAGCTCGCGCAGCAGCGCCTGGGTCCGCTCGCGCGCCGCGAGCTGACGCTGGTAGAGCGTGACGTAGCCAAACATACACAGCAAGAGCGGCAGCACGCCCAGCAGGAGCAGCGCGATGTTCTGCACCACATCCCCGAGATGAATCGCGACGATAACCAGGCAGCACAGGATGTCATACCAGGCGACCGCCAGGGCGCGTCGCCACGGCGGCAGGGTGATGATAGCCTCGGCCATGAGCGCCAGTGTCAGACCAAGCGGCAGGTTGACGTTATGCGTCACGAGCCGACTCATCAACACCAGCAGCCCGCTCTGCGCGCCCAGGTACAGGACAAACGGCCCGCGCGCCGGCGCTTCCAGCAGACGATGCCCGTAGCGATACAGCCCGATGTGCAGGACCAAGAGCAGGGTGAGGTAGGCGCTAAATGCCGGTTGGGGGGGCCGCGAGGTGGCGAAATCGAGAGACAAGAGGCTCAGGACGTACAGGATGCCGAGCCAGGCCAGCAGCGCCCAGCGCCGTGCGCGCGCATCCTGCCAGATCCTCATCGCCGTCTCCCTTCTGCTGCCGCCGTCTCGCATCCGTACCGCGGGCGCATCGCCGCCTGGTCACCGTACGATCGCCACTATGGCCGCGTCGTCACCTACATAGTACGGCGCGGCGCCGCATGAGGGTATTGTCCGTTCGGCTACTGTCCGTTCGGAGGAGGCGGCCGGTCGCCGAACGACCGATGCGGGCGCCGCCCGCCGCCGGCTAGGCTGGGAAACAGGAGCACGATGCGACAGGGCGACAGCGCCGAGCGGCCCTGCCGTGCTCCACGGTGAGAATCGACCGCTTGGACAAGGAGAGAAGAGACCATGGCACGCAGAGACACGCGACCGCGCCGCATCGTCAGTGGCTGGTTCTGGCCCCTGGCCTGTGCCGCCCTCCTGGCGACCGCCGCGCCGGCCGCGCTCACGACCAACGCGACGTTGAGCGCGCGCCCTGACACTCCGGGCCGGACCGACATTCTGTGGGACACCTGGGGCGTGCCGCACATCTTTGCCCCCGACGAGGCCGGCCTGTTCCGCGCCTTCGGCTGGGCGCAGATGGAGAACCACGCCGACCTGCTCTTGCGCCTCTACGGCCAGGCGCGCGGGCGGGCCGCCGAGTACTGGGGTCCGGCCTACGTGACCTCCGACACCACGGCGCGCACCTTCGATTTCGCGGGACAGACGCACGCCTGGTACGCCCATCAAAGCCCGGCCTTCCGGCGCGACCTCGACGCCTTCGCTGCCGGGATCAACGCCTATGCCCAGGCGCACCGCGCGCAGATTGCCCCGAACGAGCGCGTCGTCCTGCCGGTCAGCCCCTACGATGTCCTGGCCCACACGCAGCGCGTCCTCTACACCTTCATCGCCCTGAACAGCTCCTGCGCGCGCGCGACGCCCCTCGGCCTCAAGCTGGGCGCGGCTGGGTCGAATGGCTGGGCCGTCGGCCCGACGCACGCCGCGGGCAACCGGGCCATGCTGCTCGCCAATCCGCACCTGCCCTGGTCGGACCTCTTCACCGTGATGGAGGCGCAGCTCACGGGGCCGACGATCAGCGCCTATGGCGCGGCCCTGGTCGGGCTGCCGGTCCTCTCCATCGCCTTCAACGACGACCTGGGCTGGACGCACACCGTCAGCACGCTCGTGAGTTGCACCCTGTACAAGCTGACGCTCGCGGGCCGCGGCTACCGCTTCGACGGCCGGGTGCGCCCGTTCACGGTGCGGACCAGCACGCTGGCCATCCGGCAGCCCGACGGCACGCTGCGCCACCAGACCCTGGTGCTGCGCCGCGCCATCCAGGGGCCGGTGGTCGCGCTCCACGGCCAGACGCTGGCCGTGCGTACCGTGGCCGTCGACCAGTTCCCCGCCTATGGCGTCTTGCAGGAGTGGTGGGACATGGCCCGCGCGCACAGCCTGGCACAGTTCCAGCAGGCCCTGGCGCGGCTGCAGATCCCCGCCTTCATGGTGCTCTACGCCGACCGGCAGGGCCACATCATGAGCCTGTACAACGGCCAGGCGCCGGAACGCCCGCAGGGCGATTACGCGGCGTGGCTGGGCACCGTGCCGGGCGACACCTCGGCCACGCTCTGGAGTACGCTCACGCCGTATCGCGACCTGCCGCGGGTGATCGACCCGCCCACCGGCTGGGTGGAGAACGCCAACAGCCCGCCCTGGTTCACCACCTATCCGGCCGTGCTCAACCCGAACACCTACCCGGCCTCGCTGGCCCCGCAGTACCTGACGTTCCGCGAGCAGCGCGCCATCAGCCTGCTGATGGGGCAGCCTCGCCTCACCCTGGCGCAGATGATCGCCGACAAGCTCTCCAGCCGCATGGAGCTGGCCGACCGGGTCGTGCCCGCCCTGGTCGCCGCCGCGCGCCGCTACGGGACGCCGTTGGCCCGGCAGGCCGCCGACGTGCTGGTACACTGGGACCACACCGCCGACGCGACCAGCCGGGGCGCGCTGCTCTTCTTCGCCTGGATACAACAGCAGCAGGGCGCCATCGACGCGGGCGACACGGGACCGGGCCTCTTCGCCACGCGCTGGCAGGCCAGCCAGCCGCTGACGACGCCGCGCGACCTGGCCTCACCCCAAACAGCCGCCGCGACGCTGGACGGGGCGGCCCGCATGCTGCGCGGCCAGGGGCTGGCGCTGGATACGGCTTGGGGCCAGATGGTGCGGCTGCGGCGGGGCCGCGTCGATCTACCCGCGTCAGGCACCTACGAAGACCCCTACGGCAGCCTGCGCTCGCTGGAGTTCGCGCCGGATAAGGACGGGCGCTACCGCTCCATCGGCGGGGATAGTTTCATCGCCGCGGTGCGCTTCAGCACGCCGGTGCAGGCGCGGGTGCTGCTGACCTACGGTAACGCCTCGCAGCCGGGTTCGCCCCACGACGGCGACCAGTTGCGGTTGTACGCGCGCAATCAGCTGCGCACGGCCTGGCTGACGCGCGCAGAGGTCCAGGCGCATCTGGACATGGAGGAAGCCATCCGATGAAACCGACGACAGAGCGTTTCGTCCCACAGAACGAGCGGCACGGCCGCACGGCCGCTGCGCTGGAGACCATCGACGTACGCAAGTCCCTGCCGCTGGGCGGTGAGGCGGTCGCCATTTTGAAAGGGATCAGCCTGCGTATTGAACCGGGCGAGTTGGTCGCCCTCGTCGGCCCCTCCGGTTCGGGTAAATCGACCCTCCTGGGTATCATCGCCGGGCTGGATAGTCCCAGCGCGGGGCGCGTGCTGGTCGATGGCATCGACATCACCACGATGAGCGAGGCGCGCCTGGCCGCCCTGCGCAACCGGAAGATCGGCATGGTCTTCCAGGCCTTCAACCTGATCCCGTCGCTCACGGCGCAGGAGAACGTGGAGGTGCCGCTCTACGTGGGCAACCATCCCGGCAGCCCCGGCCGCCGCGCCCAGGAGCTCTTGCAGCTCGTCGGCCTCGGCCATCGGCTCCATAACCGGCCGCACCAGCTCTCCGGCGGCGAGCAGCAGCGTGTGGCCATCGCCCGCGCGCTGGCCACGGCGTCGGCCATCCTGATCATGGATGAGCCGACCGGCAACCTCGACCGGCGCAACGGCGACAACGTGCTGCGGATGATTCGCGACCTGCGCGCGGCTACGGGGACGACGTTCGTGATCGCCACGCACGATCCGACGGTTGCCGCCGCCGCCGACCGCGCCATCCGTCTCGTCGACGGCCAGATCGCGTTCGATGGGCCGTCACACTATGGTGAGGAGAATCGGCCATGAAGTCACGCCTGTATTGGACGTATGCCACGCGCTCTCTGGCGCGCGGCGGCCAGCGTTCGCTGCTGGCGGTCTTCTGTGTGGGCGTCGGCGTGCTGGCCATCGTCGCTCTGCAATTGGTCAGCAGCGCCATCTATGCCACCTTCGCATCCAGCGTTCACCAGATGAACGGCGGTGACCTGGCGATCAATAGTTATGCCGTACCGCTCAGCCCAGGCCAGGTGACGTATTTCGACCAACTCAAGAGGCGGGGCGTGGTCACTGCCTACACGGCCATCGAGGACGAGGAGGCGCAGGTATGGGCAGCCGCAACGGCGCATCGCATCGAGATGCTGGTGGTGAATCCAGCCCAGTTTCCCGTGCCCGGCGGGGCGGTCATCACGGCGCCCTCCGGAGCCAGCCTGCGTGCGCTCTTACGCGGCCACAATATCGTCATAACGCCGAGCGCGGCACAACTGTTTGGCTGGACGATCGGCCAGACGGTGCGGTTCACGGCGCCAGACGGGCGCACCGGCAGCGGCACCATCGCGGGCATCCTGCGGAGCCAAGGGTATTTCGGGGGCGCCATGATGCTGGTCGCGCTCGGCGCGTATGCCCGCCTGCCCAGCGCCACCGGAGTGCCCTTCGCCTACACCAACGTCTACCTGGATGTGCCCGGGCACACCGATGCGCGGGCGACCGCCGTCGCGATAGCGGTGCATCGGCAGTTCCCGCTCGTGTCGACGCAAACCGTCAAGGGGCTGGAGGCCGCCGCCCGCGGCGATATTCAAGCCAGCCAGTACTTCTTGCAGATCGTCGGCCTGCTGGCGCTGCTGATCGGCGGCGTGGGCATCATGAACACGATGCAGGTCGCGCTGCGCCGACGCCGCACCGAGATCGCCATGCTCAAGGCGGCCGGCTATCGCCGCCGCGACCTGTACGCCCTCTTCGGGTTGGAGGCGGGGCTGATCGGCCTCCTGGGCGGCGTGGTCGGCACCGGTCTCGGCCTGGGCGCCGGTGTCCTGGTCCAGGGGCTGGTGGCACACGCCGTGCAAACCGCTATGACGATCACGGTTGACGGCGCGACCATCGTCTCGGGGGTGCTGATCGGTCTGTGCATGGCCCTGATCTTCGGACTGCTGCCGATCGCACAGGCAAGCCAGGTGCGTCCCCAGCCCGTGCTGCGGGACCTGCCGGCGCGCGCCGACGGCACACGCATGGCGCAGACGGCTGGGCTGGTTGTGTTGTTGGCTGTCCTCTTCTGGGCCCTGGCGTCCGGCATCCTGGGCAATCCGCTCGTCGCGGCCGGAGTGGTCGGCGGGACGGCCGTGCTCCTGGGACTGCTCGGTCTCGCCTTCGGAGCCGTCGTCGTGGCTATCAGCGTGGTTCCGGTGCCGGAGTCGTTTCATCGCTGGCACGTGGCGCCGTTGGCTCTGGCGCTGGCGCTCGGCGCCGCGCTGACCCGCGTGCTCCCCCCTGTCGGCGTGCTCTGGCTGGCGATCGTGGCGCTGGGCGGCGCCGTCCCGGTCCTGCCGCGGAACTGGAAGTGGAACGTGAAGCTCGGGCTGCGCACCATCGGGCGGCAGCAGACGCGCAGCGTGGCCACGTTGCTAGCCCTCACGATCGGCCTCTTTGCCATCGGGCTGGTGCTGGCGCTGGGTCAGAACATCGCGCATGGCCTGCG
>Ga0070738_10002629_pt1 | contig 26642 bp, 13 predicted proteins | sample Coa_R2_2_FD_66446 | JGI IMG/M metagenome (GOLD analysis project Ga0070738, IMG submission 66446) | Surface soil microbial communities from Centralia Pennsylvania, which are recovering from an underground coalmine fire - Coalmine... | ecosystem: Environmental > Terrestrial > Soil > Unclassified ...
AGCCGGCTGACGCCGGCCGTTCGCCTACACCAGCCGGCTGACGCCGGCCGTTCGCCTACACCAGCCGGCTGACGCCGGCCGTTCGCCTACACCAGCCGGCTGACGCCGGCCGTTCGCCTATTTATTCAACACCTCATCGAGATTCATCATCTCGTTGGCGAGCATCGTCCACGCTGCCAGCGTACTCGCATCCAGCTTCGGATCAACTTTCGCCTCGCCGACCGCGAGCAACTTTTTCGCATCCGCGGCGTTTGCCTTGTAGTGAGCCAGCAGGTCCTTCAGGCTCGCCTGCACTACCTGCATTTCATCTGGGCGCAACGGGCGGCACAGCAGCCGGCGGGCCATGAAATCGATGCGGGTTTCATCCTTGTCGCTGCCGTCTTTGAGCGTCGTTTGCGCCAGCCACCGGGCGGATTCGACGAACTGCGGATCGTTGAGCGTCACGAGCGCTTGCAGCGGCGTGTTGGTGCGTTCGCGGCGCACGGTGCAAACCTCGCGGGTCGGCGCGTTGAAAATATCCATCGACGCGGGCGGGGCGGCACGCTTCCAGAACGTATACAGACTACGGCGATACAGTCTGTCGCCGTTGTCACGTTGATAGTCGCGCGTATTGCTGCCGATCATGGCCACCGCTTCCCATACGCCTTCCGGCTGGTAGGGTTTGACGCTGGGGCCGCCCAGCTTGCGAACCAGAAGACCACTAGCGGCCAGGGCGTAATCGCGAATCATCTCGGCGTCGAGGCGATAGCGCGGACCGCGCGACAACAAACGGTTGTCCGGATCTTTTTCGAGCTTCTCCGGCGTCACCTGCGCCGATTGCCGGTAGGTGGACGAGGTCACAAGCAACTTGAAAAAGCGCTTGACGTCCCAGCCGGTTTCGCGGAACTCGACGGCCAGCCAGTCAAGCAATTCCTGATTCGTAGGCAGTTCGCCCGTCGTGCCGAAGTCCTCGCTCGTCTTGACGATGCCGGTGCCGAACACTTCCTGCCAGAAGCGATTAACCGTGACGCGGGCCGTCAACGGGTTCTCCGGCCGCAATAACCATTGGGCGAAGCCGAGGCGATTGCGCGGCAGCTCCCTGGGCATCGTCGGCAAAGATTTGGGCGTATCCGCCTTCACCGGATCGCGGCGCTTGTCATATTCGCCGCGATACAGGACAAAGGCCATCGGCTCGCCCTGCTTCTCCTGCATGACGTGAGCAATCGTGCCCCGTGACTTAAGAACCGATTCTTCGTGCTGCAAATCGCTGATTTTCTTTTTCAATTCTCGATAGGTCTTATCGTGACTCGACAGCCATCCCTCGAACAACTCGTTCGTCTCGGCGGCGGAGCGCTGCTTGGCCGGCTTGTGGAGCAGCCAGGCGCCCCGCGAGTCTTTCGCAAGACGCTCGACTTCCTGTCCCGGCAGCGTACGGCCATAAAGCCGAACATCTTGCACCACCAACCCGTCAAGTCGGGCCGTGCTATGTCGTTGGCCGATTTTGAGGGGCACCTTGGTCCGGATGGTGCTCTGCAACTGGCCGGCCTCGACGGTCGTTTCCTGCGGTACGCCGTTGATGTACACCTTTATGCCGCTAGGCCGGCGCGAACCATCGTAAGTGATGAACAGGTGATTCCATTGTCCTGTTTTTACGGATTTGCGCGACACCACCTTGAGAGCGTCGTCCTGCCATTTGTTAATGATATGGGCGCCGACCTGGCCATTCTGTATCCACAGATCCCAGCCGCGATAATCGTGCTGATCGTCCATGCGAGCCAAAACAGCGCCTCCAAAGGTATTCTTTGTCAGCTTCACCCAGGCGCCGTAAGAGAAACCCTGATCGTTCTCGAAATCGCCGGCGTCGGCCGCTTCCAGCGTCCCGCCCGATTGGACCTTGAACGCTTTCTCGGCGATCTGCCCCGCGTCCCAGGCGGCTCCGGACGCCAACGCCGCCGCGCGCGGCTTACCGTCCACCGTTAGATGGATGGTCCCGCCGCTGCCCTCGTCGAGCGCCGCGTGGAAGCGTAGGCCGTCGTTGGGGATCGGTTCCCTTGCTTGTGCTGCGGGCTGGTGAGATTGAGAACGCTCCGCCAACCATTTGTCGAAATCGGAGCGGGCTATCTGTTTGCGTGCCTCCACTTGCTTGCGTGCATCGGCCAATTCCTTCGTCAGCGCATCCCAGCGCGGCCGATCTTCCAGTTGCGGCACGAACACGATCGGCGGCGTATCTTTGATGTTGCCGTCCATCGCGCCTTGCGTCGTGTTGTTGAAGAACGCCGCCATCGAATAGAAGTCCTTCATCGTCAGCGGATCGAACTTGTGATCGTGGCACACAGCGCAATTGGCAGTCAGGCCAAGGAACACCCGCGCCGTTGTCTCGGTGCGATCGCGCGTGTAGAGGACGAGATACTCCTCGGGGATAAGCCCGCCCTCGTTCGAGGTGATGTTGCAGCGATTGAAGCCGGAGGCGACAAGCTGATCGAGTGTGCGATTGGGCAATAGGTCGCCGGCCAGCTGCTCGATGGTGAAGCGATCGAAGGTCAAATTGCGATTGAACGCGCTGATGACCCAATCGCGGTACGACCACATTTCGCGGTAGTTGTCGAAATGGATGCCGTGCGTGTCGGCATAGCGAGCGGCGTCGAGCCAATAGCGAGCGCGATGCTCGCCCCAGTGCGGCGAATCCATCAATTTATCGACGAAACGCTCGTAAGCGTCGGCTCGTTTGTCGTTGACGAATGCTTCCACATCGGCCGGCTCCGGCGGCAGGCCGACCAAATCGAGACTGAGCCGCCGGGCCAACGTCCGGCGATCCGCCTCCGGCGCCGGCTGTAAACCGCGTTTCTCCAACTCAGCGAGAATGAAGCGATCGATTGGATTGCGCACCCAATTAGCCCCCTCGTTCCCACGCTCCGCGTGGGAACGTACGGCCGGCGGCGTCGGCCGCTTCGGCGGAATGAACGACCAGTGCGCCTCATACTCCGCTCCTTCGGCGATCCAGCGCTTCAGAATCTCTTTTTGAGCATCGGTCAGTTTCTTCTTTGTTTTCGGCGGCGGCATCAGTTGCGACTTGCTATCGGAGAAAATGCGCTCAATCAGAGCGCTTTTATCCGCATCTCCTGGCACAATGGCCTCGGACTTGATGGCGTCCTCGCGACGGTCCAGCCGCAGGTCGGCCTTGCGCGCGGCGCTATCAGCGCCGTGGCAAGCGAAGCAGTTCTCCGCCAGAATAGGCCGAACGTCGCGGTTGTATTGGAGCTTCTTCTCCGCAGCCTCCGATGACAAGGTGACAAGGTGACAGGGTGACAAGGTGACCAAAACAGTCAGCAATCGCGTCATCCAAGGCGATATTTTCGGCGCATTCATGGTACATCTCCTCATCATTTTCATCTTGTCACCCTGTCACCTTGTCACCCGCCACCGGCAAAGCTCGGCTCCAGTAGCGGGCGCCGGAGCGAATGTGCCGGGCCATGGCTTTGCTCGCCACCTTACTATCGCCGGCAAGGAGCGCCTCGACGATGGCCAAATGTTCGTGGGCTTCCTCGGCCAGACGGTGGAAATCATTGCGGGCTTCGTCGCGCTGCCAGGCGACATCGCGGAAGGCCCGAAACAGCGTCTTGAGCCGGGCGATCTCCTGAGCCAGATATGTATTGCCGCATGATTCGGCTATGAGGTCGTGCAGCCGGCTATCGACACTGCGAGCCTCCTCGATGAAACGCGGTCCGGATCGGGGCCGCCGCGCGATCATGCGTCGCAGATCATCGGCGAGGGCATGCAATTCGGCGAGATCAACCCGGCCGCAAGCCGAGCGCGTCGCCTCGCACTCCAGAGCACGGCGGACCTGGCAGACTTCGCGCACTTCGTGCGGCGTGACGCGCCGGACGCGGGCGCCGCGATTGGGCAGCAGGTCGATGATGCCGATCCCCGCCAACGCGATAAGCGCTTCGCGGATGGGTGTGTGACTAACGCCGAAGCGCTCGGCAAGTTCCTGCGTGACAAGATGCTCGCCGGCGCGGAGACGGCCCTGGAACACGTCGGCCAAGATCGCTTGCACAATGGCTTGCCGTCGTTGGCCGTTCTGACAGCGCGGCGCTTTGGTGTCTCGATAAGCGGGCACGATTGACTCTCCCACGAGGCCCTGCGGCATCGTGTTGGGCGTGCAGGTTGGCGAGGCTGGCGGGTCCCATCACCCGGTGGTTCATGGAGGGCGATAAAAGATCCGCAGGATGATGGAGTGGATCTTATCCCCCTGGCGCAAGGAGGGCAAGAGGATTCTATAGAATCGGCAAAAGTTTGTATAGAATTGTTTACTCTACCAGCCCGCAGCGGCGAGCGGGGTTGCGTAAGCGCCCCGAGCACTTCACTCGGGGCGCTTACGCAACCCCGCTCGCCGCTGCGGGCTGGCAAGACGTGATACAATAATTGCATGGCCCGAAAGATCAAATCACCCTCCTCACTCACCGTCACCTTCTGGGGTGCCGCCCGAACCGTTACCGGCTCGATGCACCAGGTTGAGGCATGCGGCCAATCGCTGCTCCTGGATTGCGGACTGTACCAGGGCCGCCGCGCCGATAGCCGCATCCGCAACCAGAAGTTTCCCTTTCGGCCGCGCGACATCGATGCGGTGTTGCTCAGCCATGCCCACATCGATCACTGCGGCAACCTGCCCAACCTCGTCAAGCAGGGGTTCGCTGGCCCCATTTACTGCACGCCGGCCACGCGCGCCCTGGCTGCGGTCATGCTCGGCGATGCCGCCAAAATCCACGAAGAAGATGCCGATTATCTCAATCGTCATCGCAATCGCGGCGAGGCGGCAATCGAGCCGTTGTACGATGGCCGCGATGTGTATCGGACCCTGCTTCGTTTGCGGGCCGTGCCTTATGACACGCCGTTCGCCGTCGCGCCGGGACTGGAGGCGCGATTCGTGGACGCCGGGCACCTGCTCGGCTCGGCGATGATTCACCTCCGCGCCGATGGGCCGAGCAGCGAGCGGAGCCTGACGTTTACCGGCGACCTGGGCCGGCCAGGGATGCCGATCCTCCGCGATCCGGCGCCCGTGCCGCCAGCCGATTTGGTCATCAGCGAAAGCACCTATGGCGGACACACGCACGAAGCAGTCGAAGAGACGGCGGAACGCCTCGGCGAAGTGGTCTGTCGCACCGCCGACCGCGGCGGCAAAGTGATCATCCCCGCGTTCAGCGTCGGCCGCACGCAAACCATCGTGTATTTCCTGCATCAACTGATGAACGCCGGACGCTTGCCGGACCTGCCTATTTTCGTCGATAGCCCGATGGCACTGCGGGCTACCGAAGTTTTCCGTGCTCATCCCGAGTGCTTCAACGAACGGACGCTGTGCTTGCTGAGCGAGCATCCCGACCTATTCGGCGAGCAGCATGTGCGCTACATCGATAAAGTGCATGAGAGCATCACGCTGAACCATATGCGCGAGCCCTGCGTCATCATCTCGGCCAGCGGCATGTGCGAGGCCGGCCGAGTGCTGCATCATCTCAAACACAACATCGAGGATCCGCGTTGTGCGATATTGATCGCCGGCTACCAGGCGGTGGATACATTGGGCCGGCGCTTGGTGGAACGCCAGCCGGAGGTTCACATCTTCGGACGGACACTGACGCTCAAGGCGGAGGTGGTTGTCCTTAATGGCTTATCCAGCCATCCCGATCACGCTGGATTGCTGGCGAGTCTCGGCCCATTGGCCGGCACAACGCGATACGTGCGCCTAGTCCACGGCGAGCCGGAACGCGCGGCGGCGCTGGCCGATGGCTTGCGGGCAGCCGGCTTCACCGACGTTGAGGTGCCGGAGAGCGGCGAGAGTGCTGTACTATCAACTGTCCGAGCCTGAAGCGTGAGCGAAGAGAAGACTTTCCGATCCTCGCTTACGCTTCAGGCTCAGCGTTCAATCATTATTCGGATGATGCAGCGCCCGCGAGCCGAGACGGGCGGCGAAGCGCAGTTTTTGCTCCGTCGAGAGTTCCTGGGTATAGCGTTTGCGCGTGGCGTCGAGCCACCGGACGGGACGCTTGCCATAATCGGTGATGACGCGCACCAGCACCGGCCCCGCGTGGGCCAGGGCGGCGCCGATGCCGCCGCACAAGCCATCCGGACCATTGATCTCGATGTACTCCACACCCATCGCCTTGGCGAAGGCGGCGTAATCCAGGTGGGCCAACATCGTCGCGGTGGTGCGGCGGTAGGCTTTGACCTGCAACGCCTGCATATAGTGATACGCCTGATCATCGAGGATGAAGAACTTCACCGGCAGTCCTTCACGCGCCGCCGTGGACATCTCGATCGCCGTCATCAGGAAACAACCATCGCCCGTGATCGTCGCCACCTGGCGGTCGAAGTGGACGCGCTGAGCGCCAATGGCGGCGGGGATCGACCAGCCCATCGCCTGGTTGTCGGTCGGATTGAAATAGGTGCGCGGCTGGCAGACCGTGAACGCTTCGGCGGCCCAATGCTCCGCACAGGACACGTCCATGAAGACGAGCGCGTTCGCACAGAGAGACTTGCGCAAGGCGAGGATGAAGGCCATCGGATCGACGCCGCATCGCGCGTAGCACTTGGCATGCTCGCAAGCATCCTCGCACTTCCATTTGCGGATGCAGGCGACGAGATCGTTGTCCGGGGGCCGGCGGATTTCGTCGGCGTGCGCAAGCAATTGGGACAGGAACACGCCGGCCTCGGCGTTGACGCACACCTCCGTCTTCATGACGCGGCCGATGTTTTCTGGGTTGATGTCCACGTGAATGATGTGCGGCGATTGCGGGATCGAATAGAAAGCCGTCGAGACTTCGCTATAGCGGACGCCGATGGCGAGAACGATGTCCACTTTTTTGAAAGCCTTCTCAGCGGTGCAAGTGCCCTGCGGTCCGTAGCCCCAACCGACGGCGAGCGGATGGCATTCGCTGATAACGCCCTTGCCGGAGACGCTCGTGGCCACCGGGGCTTGCAGCACCTCGGCCACATTCGCCAACGTTAGACCACAATCCATGCAGCCCATGCCGGCATAAATGCCGACTTTGCAGCCGCGCCGCCGCAGCAGCTCCAGAGCGCAGAAGAAGGCCCCTTCATCAAAGGGCAGATCACAAGGGGCCATTGGCGGACAATCATACTTACATGTATCGATGAGCAGATTATAGGGCACGACGACGGCGGCCGGTCCTGGTTCGCCGCACATGGCCAGACGGAACGCTTGATGCACGGCGTTGGGGATCTCGCAGGCGTTGCCGACCTCGAAAACGCCCTTGCACACTTGCTGCAACAGGCCGACCTGCGGCAATTCGTGGACCTGGAAGGGGCGATATTTGTCGCCGCGGGCCACGTCGCCGACGATGGCCACGATCGGCACGCTGTCCAGCCGCGCCTCGCCCAAGCCGCTGAGCGAATTGGTCACACCAGGTCCCGGCACAACGGCGATCACACCGGGTCGGCCCGTGCTGCGGGCCGCGCCGTCGGCCATGTACGCCGCCGACATCTCATGCGTCACCAGGAGATACGGCAGGCATTGACTTTTCATCTCATCCCACAACTCATTCTCCTGAGCGCCGGGAATCCCGAAGACGACCGGCACGCCTTCAGCTTTGAGCGTGGCCACTAGCGCCGCCGCTCCGGTCATCTTGCCGGCCACCAAGTCGGGGGAAGCTCGATGGCCGGCCTCGGTCTCGCTCTGCACGCCTGGCAGCGCCGCTAAGCCGCCGGCGGCCATTGCCTTCAACACCGTGCGGCGAGAGATGGGTTGCGTCATGCAGGGTACTCCTGGCGCGCGGGGTTCGGAAATTGCAAGCGACCATCGCTCTTATCGGCTTTTCCCGTCTCGCCCTTTATGCGGAATTTGCCGATTCGTCGGTGATGTCGATATCAATCGCGGCAATGAGCTCTCATCGTTGCGCCAAGACTTCCGGGTGTTAGAACGGGATGAACCGAACGGCATCCTGAAAGTCCGCTTGATCGCCTGCATGAGCGGTCAGAATCAGATCCCCAAGCACGGCTGTCAAAGATGCGTTCGCGCGAAGGAGAAGGATGCCCGGCGAGGAGTGTCCCTGCTGAATATGATGAGCGAGGTGCCCCGGCAAGCTACTGACATCGAGGGAAAGAATTATTCTTCCCTCTCGCTCGGCCCACAGCAGCAGATCGGGATCGAGGGTTCCTCGTGGCAGATCGGGAGTATCACCCACGCGGACAATGTCCAGGGGATCGATGCCATGAGTATTGTGTTGACGGATAATCTGCCACAAGCCGCCTCCGCGCAAATGCTCATCGAGCACGAAGCGTAAGGGCATGATTAGACCGTCCGAGGTGAAGTTGCTTCTTCAATCCGCCGAATCTTTTCCTGGACGGGGACCGTCGCCCAGCCCGGTTCGGAACCGAACCGCTCGTCGGCCTGTCGAAGCAATTCCCGCAAATGCCTCATCTTGAACGCCGCCGGACTATTGCTATACAACGCTTCCTGTCGCTCCAACTCCTTCCTGTAGGTATCGACGTAGGCATCAACTTCCACCTGGTTCTCCAGATAGAAAGCCAGCGTTTTGTACACCAGGGCTTGCCCCAGAGACTCAAGCTCCTCGGCGATCTGCTCGGCCGTCTTGCCCTCGCGGTAGAGACGCACCACGGTGTACAGTCCGATGCGATGCCCTGTCAGACGGATTTCATCATCGGCATCGTGAGTGAGAAAGTCGGGTAGGATCATGACAGTCCCCTGGAAATACGAACTTTGTTATTTTACCGGCAGCAACTCGGAGAGTGCGATCCATCTTTTCATGAAATCAGCGAAGGGAGAACAACCGGCGGGGAACTATAATAAAACCGCTCTCTCCGGAGGAACCCAGCTGTGTCACTCACTTCCGTGTCTTCCCTTCTGCGTCATCTCCGCCGCGTCGTTGCGCCGAAGCTCGAAGAATGCAGCGACCATGAACTGCTTCACGCATTCGTGACGCAGGGCGACGAAGCGTCGTTCACCGCCCTGGTGCGGCGGCATGGCACGCTGGTGATGAACGTGTGCCGACATGTACTTGGCCACGAACAGGATGCCGAAGATGCCTTCCAAGCGACGTTCCTCGTGTTGGCAAGAAAGGCCGCCTCTCTCCGCGATACGGCTTCGCTGGCCGGCTTCTTGCATGGCGTCGCCTATCGCTTGTCGTTGAAAGCGAAACGCGACGCGGCCCGGCGGCGCAAGTACGAAAGACAAGCGCCGGCGCCCGCATCCGAAGCAGTGGATGAATTGGCCTGGCGTGACGTGCAAGCATTGGTCGAAGAGGAAATCGCGCTGCTGCCGGAGAAATACCGCACGCCTTTTATCCGCTGTTATTTGCAAGGGCTAAGTCGAGCGGAAGCGGCGCGGGAATTGGGGGTCAAGGAAGGCACGATCTGGAGCCGGCTGTCGTGGGCGCGGGGCCGCCTGCAAGAGCGGCTGGCGCGGCGCGGCGTGGCCTTGTCGGCGGCATTGGCGGCATTCGCCTTGACCGATCGATCGTGTCCAGCGACATTGGCGCGATTGCGGGGGGTCGTGTCGGCCAACGCGCGGGCGTTCGCGGCTGGGCAAACGCTGACGGAGCCGACCTCGGCCCGCGTCCTCGCTTTGGCGCAGATGGGTTTCTCCACGTTCGCCGCCGGCAAGTTGAAATTGGCCGCGGCAAGCTTATTGCTCGTATTGCTAGCGGGCCTGGGTGCAACGATCTTCTCGGCCCGATCCGCTCATCCGGAGGCGACAGTGCCGGACGCCAAGCCTGTAGAAGCGCCGCGGCGTGAGGCAGCCGCCCTGCCCCGTACGGATCGTCACGGCGATCCGCTGCCGGATGGCGCTATCGCCCGCCTGGGCACCGTGCGCTGGCGGCATGGGTTCGGCATCTCCGCATTGACGTATTCGCCCGATGGCAAGTCACTCGCCGCTGTCGGCGCCGGTCGTGCCCTCACGCTCTGGGATGCAGCCACCGGCAAGGAAGTGCGCCAGTTCCCCAATATCAATCAACCACTCGCAATGACTTTTTCTCCCGACGGCAAGATGATCGCCACAACATGGAACCCCTACTGTTGTCTGTGGGATGTCGCCACCGGCAAGGAAGTGCGGCGATTGGAGGGCCACCAAAACGCCGTCCGCGGCGTCGCGTTCTCTCCGAACGGTAAACAGGTGGCGACAGGAGGGGACGATGGCACGCTGCGTCTGTGGGATCCCGCGACGGGCAAAGAACAACGCCGCATCGACTGCCCATCGGGGCGAATCGCCTATTCGCCCGACGGCAAATCGATCGCCTCGACCGACATGGATGGCATTATCCATTTCTGGGATCCGGAAAATGGAAAAGAACTGCGTCAGCTCCGCGGACATAAGAAAGGGGTCTGGAGTGTTATTTTTTCGCCAGACGGTAAACGATTGGCTTCAGCGAGTCGCGATGGAACACTTCGCCTTTGGGATCTGACGGTGTTCAGGCAGTCTCATCTCCTGGCGGAAAACCTGGAGGAAGATGTATTATCCTCGATTGCCTTTTCGCCGGGAGGAGCGTTGCTGGCTTCGGGACATCAGGACGGCACAATCCGGCTCTGGGACGTGGAGAAAGGGACGGAGAAGCAACGCTGGCAGGCTGGGCCGCAGACAATCGGAGCCGTCGCTTTCTCGCTCGACGGCAGGACGCTTGCTTCGGGCGGGCCCTGGGGGAACATCCGCTTGTGGGATGTGGCCACGGGACGGGAGCGCAATCCTACGGAAGAACCCCACGGTTATATCAATCATGTGCGGTTCACGTCCAATGGCACCGGCTTAATTTCGATCAGCCGAGATCGCCGTATTCTGTGGTGGGACTTGGCGACGCAGACGCCCCGTCGCCAATTCACCTGGACAGGCCCCGGAGGAATCCACGCGGAGCTGTCCCCCGACGGCAACACGCTAGCCGTGGGAACTTGGGTCGATTTCAAGGCGCGAAAGTGGGAGGTGCGCCTGTGGGACGTTCGATCGGGCAAACCCGGCCGTTTGTTGGGCAAGATCGAGCCTGGGTTTTGGCCGCTCGCTTTTTCTCCCGATGGCCGGCTTGTCGCGTCAGGAGGCAGAGACCATGTTATCCACCTATGGGAGGTAAGCAGCGGCCAAGAGATTCAACAAATCAAAGATGTTGCGGATGAAGTTATTTCCTTGAGCTTTTCGCCGGACAGCAAGGCGCTGGCATGGGGCACTTATCCGGCCGGCCCCCTTGCCGCGAAGCCCGCTTTACACCTTAGGGATCTGGCCAGCGGCAAGGAGCGCTGCGACTTCAACCTGCATTTCTCCTATGTTACTAGCCTGGCCTTTTCGCCAGATGGCAAGATCATTGCGAGCGGAGATCGCGGCCGAGAGGGCTGTTTCGTTCACTTGTGGGACACGGCCACCGGCAGGGAATTGTGCCGGCATACGGGCCATCGCGAGGAAGTCGGAGCGATCGCGTTTTCTCCGGACGGCAAGCTGGTTGCTTCGGGTGCCGGATGGATCGGTCAGAAAGACAATTCCGTGCATGTCTGGGAGGCAGCGACAGGCCGATTGATCCGCCTTTTCGAGGGCCATCACAGCTGCGTCGGTAGCGTGGCTTTCTCGCCGGACGGACGGACAGTAGCGAGCGGTGGCGGGGATTCCACGATCCTCTTGTGGGACATCTCCGGCCGAGCGGGTGGGACGCCCACTCGGATGCTATCTCCGCGCGAATTGGATGCGTGCTGGACGGCCCTGGCAAACGCAGACGCGGCCAAGGCGTATGACGCCGTGTGGCAATTCGTCGCCGCGTCGGAGCAAGCCGTTGCCTTCCTCCGCAAGCATTTGCCGCCCGTGCCGCGTCCGGATGCCGAAGCCGTCGCGCGCTGGATCGTGGACCTCGACAGCGACGATTTCATGGTGCGGCAGAAGGCTAGCGACGAGCTGAGCAAGATCAGCGATGCCATCACGCCCGCCATGCGCGGCGCCCTACAAGGCAAGCCAAATCTGGAGACGCGCCGCCGTGTGCAACAATTGCTCGATCAGTGCCGCGATTGGACGCCGGAACGCTTACGCGCTCATCGCGCCATTCAGGTACTGGAACATATCGGTACCAAGCCGGCGCGGGAGGTACTGCGAGCGGTGGCAGCCGGAGCGCCGGAAGCGCGTTGCACGGAGGAGGCGAAGGAATCGTTGCGTCGGATGAATCCTTAATCGCTCGATGTGGAAATGCGCGATCCGTTCTTGCCCGTGGCGGTAAAGATAAGATAGAGATGCTTCCGCCGGAGTAGATGCCGCGAGCCGAGCGGCATCGGGGGTCCGGCTCGGCTCGCCGGACCTACGCCGAGGAGAGAAGAACACGATGTCCGCCACGACTTTGGCTGCATTTATCGCGCGTTGCCGCGTCTTGTGCCGGCCGCGCCTGCACGTCTCGGATGCTGAATTGCTACGGCGTTTCACGCACGAGCGCGACACCGATGCCTTCGCACACCTGCTCGAACGCTACGCTTCACTCGTCTGGGGCGTCTGCCGGCGCATCCTGTTGAGGGAGTCGGACTGCGAGGATGCGTTTCAGGCTGTCTTTCTCGCGCTCGTGCGACGGCCTAGGGCCATTGATCCAAACCAATCGCTGGGCGCCTGGTTGCACACCGTTGCCGTGCGCGTGGCTCGCCGGACGCTGGAGCGCTCGCGGCGGCAGCGGCTGATGCCGGATGTCCCAGAACAGGCGACGGCAGGCGATGTCGCCGACGAGGTGGGAAGCCGCGAGTTGTTCCGCATGGTGGACGAGGAGATCGAGCGCTTACCCATTGCCGTGCGCGCGCCGCTCATCCTGTGTTGTCTCGAAGGAAAGACGCGCGATGAGGCGGCGGAAACGCTGGGCTGTTCCATCGCCGCGGTGAAAAGCCGGCTGCAGCGCGGCCGTGGTTTGTTGCGGCGGCGCTTGGAGCGCCGCGGCGTACAATTGCCGGCCGCGTTCCTCGTGCTGAGTTTAACGAGCGAGCGCATCCACGCCGGCTTGTGGACCAAGACGATGCAGTCGGTGTTGCACAATCCCGCGCCGGCGATTGCCGCTCTGGCCGAGGGGACATTGCCGCCATTCTCCACGGCGGGCAAGTGCAAATTGATCCTGGCCGCATTGCTGCTCGCGGGCGGCGCGGCGGGCGCGCTCGGACAAATATGGACGGACAAACCACCGCGCACGCCGTCGGCTCCACCATCCCCGGCGCTGGCCGCGACGGAACCAAAGAAACCCGATGCTCCGCGAGTCCGCACCGACCGCCACAGCGACCCGTTGCCCGCCGGCGCCATCGCTCGCCTGGGCACCGTGCGCTGGCGTCACGGCGATTTTGTTCACGCGCTGGCGTATTCGCCGGATGGCAAAACCATCGCCACCGCCGGTATGGGCCGCGCTCTGGTGCTCTGGGACGCTGCCACCGGCAAGGAACTGCGCGCGTTCCTCGGTCGCGCTCAGCCGTTCGGTCGCGCTCAGCCGTTTGGCGTCGCTTTCTCGCCGGATGGCAAACGAATCGCAACCATCGATTACACATGCCAGGTGTGGGACGTGGCCGCCGGCAAGTTGCTATGGGAACGAATGAACGGGAATCGCGTGGCGATTGGCGTCGCCTTCGCTCCGGATGGCAAAACGCTGGCGACGGCAGACGACGAGGAGTCCGTGCATTTGTGGGAACCAACCACCGGTGTCGAGAAACGCCGCATTAATTGTGAGCAAGGCAGTGTCTTGGCCCTGGCCTATTCGCCGGACGGCGCAACGCTCGCTTCGGGAGGCGGCGACGGCACGATCCGCCTGTGGGACGCGGCCAACGGGAAAGAGCGCCGCCGGTTCACGGCGTCCAAAAATGGGATTATGTCGATCGTTTTTTCGCCAGATGGCAAATACCTGGTATCGGGAAGCAGCGGGGATTCGCCGCGCTTGTGGGACGCCGCCACGGGCCGGCTCCTTCGCTCTTTCGGCGAGAAACAAGTGCGGTATACTCCCCTTGCCTTTTCGCCCGACGGGAAGTTGTTGGCCGCAGGATATGCCGATGGCGCCTTCCGTCTATGGGACGCGGCCAGCGGAGAAGAGAAGCGACATTGGCACGCCGGCGCCGGCGTGGCGCGGGGCGCGGCCTTCTCTCCCGATGGCCAAACGCTCGCTACCTCCGTGCTCTGGGATGGCTGCATCCGTCTGTGGGACGTGGCCACGGGTGCCGAACGATGCGCCGTCGAAGGCCATCATGGGCCGATCACATTGTTGCGCTTCACGGCGGACAAGGGAACACTGATGTCGGCCGGCTTCGATCGAAACGTCCTGTGGTGGGACATGGCCGCGCAGACGCCGCGCCGGCAATTCTCCTGGGGAACAACGGAGATCATCCAGGGCATCGATTTGTCACCCGATGGCAACACATTGGCCGTGGGCGAAAACAAATCGCGCGAGATCCGGCTGTGGGACCTTCGCGCGGGCAAAGCCGTGAAATTGCCGAGCAAGGATCAAAAAAGGATTGGGGCGGTCGCTTTTTCTCCGAATGGCCGGCTCGTGGCGTCCGGCGGGATGGGTGATGCCATCCATATCTGGGACGTGCAGGACGGCAGGGAAATCCGGCAGATCAAGCTACCCGGGTCTCCGAACGCCGTGAAGCTGCTGTTTTCGCCGGATGGGAAAACGTTTGCCTGCCAGACGCGGAGCGCACGCGGCGGAGTGACCCTGCACTTATGGGACGTTGCCAGCGGCACGGAGCGCTGCGTCTTCGACAACAAGGGGACGGGCTTGAGTCTCGGCGCGTTTTCACCCGATGGGAAAGTGTTGGCCGCGGCGAGTAATCCTTCGGGACAAGAAGTGCTTATCCATTTGTTTGACCTGGCGACCGGAAAGGAGCTGTCCTGCCATCGGGGGCATCGCGCGGGCGCCGTGGCGTTTTCTCCCGACGGCAAGCTGGTTGTCTCCGGGGGAAGCGATGACCGGAATGAGAACGCCATCCACGTTTGGGAGGCGGCGACGGGCCGGCTGATCCGGCGATTCGAGGGCCATCATAGCGGGGTGTGGGCCGTGGCGTTCGCCGCGGATGGTCTGACCGTGGCCAGCAGCGCCGGCGATTCCACGATTCTCTTGTGGGACATTACCGGCCATGCGGGCGGGACGCCCGCGCAGACACTATCTCCGCGCGAACTGGATGCGTGTTGGAGCGATTTGACGAATGAGGATACGGCCAAGGCGTATGACGCCGTCTGGAGACTCGTCGCCGCGCCGGAGCAAGCCGTTCCCTTTCTACGCGCGCGTCTGACGCCGGTGCCGCGTCCGGATGGCAAAGCCGTCGCGCGCTGGATCGCGGACCTCGACAGCGACGATTTCACGGTGCGGCAGAAGGCAAGCGACCAACTAAGCAAGCTCGGCGATGTCATCACGCCGGCTTTGCGTGATGCCCTGCAAGGCAAGCCGTCGCTTGAGACCCGCCGCCGCGTCCAGCAATTACTCGATCAGAGCCGCGATTGGACGCGGGAGCAATTGCGCGTTCATCGCGCCATTCAGGTGCTAGAACACATTAGCACGCGGCCAGCGCGTGAGCTGCTGCAAAAGCTCGCGGCCGGAGCGCCGGAGGCTCGTTGTACCGAAGAGGCAAAGGCATCATTGCAGCGCATGGCGCAATCTTCGCTTCCCCGAAAAAATCCGTAACCCGTTCATGCCGATGGCGGCAGAGATAAGATAGACATCGTTGCCACCATCGGAGAAGAAGATCATGTCCTCCGCATCTCTGCTTGCGTTGGTCGCTCGCTGCCGCGCGCTGTGCCTGCTTCTCGCCACACTGCTATTGATGACGAGTCCCCAAGTGAAGCCCGTGACGGAGGAGCCGAAGAAAGCCGAAGCGCGGCGAGCGCGCACGGATCGTCACGGCGATTCCTTGCCGGACGGCGCCATCGCCCGACTGGGCACCGTGCGCTGGCGACATGGTTACATGGTTGAAGACCTTGCCTATTCGCCCGATGGAAAAAGCATCGCCGTGGTCGGCGGCGGCCGAGACATCACCCTTTGGGACGCCGAGACCGGCAAGGAAATCTGCCAATTCCCCAACAGGATCGATCAACCAACGCGTGTTGCTTTTTCTCCCGACGGCAAGATCCTCGCCACCGCCGACAGGCTGTCCAAGTTGTGCCGGTTGTGGGATGTTGCCGCCGGTAAGGAGTTGCGGCAATTGCGGGGGCATCAAAACGATGTGCGCGGCATCGCTTTTTCGCCCGACGGCAAGCGCATCGCGACGGCGAGCGCCGACGAGACGATTCGCCTCTGGGATCTGGCCGGCGGCAAAGAGCAGCTTCGGATCGATGCCGCCGGTCAGGTTGGCCGGTTGGCCTATTCGCTGGACGGCAAATGGATCGCCACGGCCAGCTGGGATGGGATCATTCACCTCTGGGATCCGGCAACCGGGAAGGAGCAGCGCCGGCTCGACGCCCCCAACAAAGCGAGCGGACGCCGAAAAGCGATCGGGAATATCGTCTTTTCACCGGACGGCAAGCGACTGGCTTCGTCGAGCCGAGACGGAACGATTCGCCTTTGGGACATGACCGCGTTCAAGCAATCTCACGTCCTCGCGGGGAAGAAGGAAAACGATGAAATCCCCATTGCTTTTTCGCCGGATGGCGTGTTTCTGGCTTCGGGACATGAGGACGGCACAATCCGGCTTTGGGACGTGAGGAATGGAACCGAGAAACGCCGCTGGCAAGCCGGCGTGGCGAATGTCCATGCTGTTGCTTTCTCTCCGGATAGCAAAACGTTGGCTTCGGGAGGCCACTACTGGGGAGCAATTGGCTTGTGGGATGTGGCTACAGGGCGAGAAAAGCATCCTTCCCAGGAGCATCATGGCTCGGTCGCTTCCTTGCGATTCTCTCCCGATGGTAGGTCGCTGATTTCTATAGGCCGCGATGAGGGCGTCCTGCGCTGGGACCTGGCCACGAACAAGCCGCGGCAACAGTTCTCTTGGAAAAGGAACGACATAGGACCAGTCGCGCTATCTTCCGATGGCAACACATTGGCCATGTGTCCATGGCCCAAGCCTAACGAGGTGCGACTATTGGATCTCCCCACGGGCCAGCGCCGACGTTTGCGGGGCAATGAGGAAGACTTTGTCAATGCCCTCGCCTTTTCCTCCAATGGCCGCCTCCTGGCCATGGGAGAGGGTGTAGACGGTGACGGTCAGGTCATTCACATCAGGGATCTTCGCAACGGCAAGGAAGTCCGGCAGATCAAGGGTTTCAGGAACAACGTGGAATGCCTGTGTTTCTCGCCGGATAGCAAGGTGCTGGCTTGCGGAATGTGGATGTGGGGAGATGCACGCTCACAGCGAGCGCTTTACTTGTGGGACATCGCCAGCGGCAAGGAGCTATTCCATCTCGACGACCATCAGCGCGGCCCACACACTCCCATTGCTTTTTCGCCGGACAGCAAAGTGTTGGCAACGGTAGCCATCGACCGCGATGAATCGAGTAACGTACTTATGTGGCATATAGAGACGGGCAAGGAATTGTGTCGCCACACCGGACATCGAGAATGGGTTGGCTCGGTCGCCTTTTCCCCCGATGGTAAGTTGATCGCTTCCGGGACGAGCGGTACCGGTAAAGACAGTTCGGTTCACCTCTGGGAGGCGGCGACGGGCCGATTGATCCGGCGTTTCGAGGGTCATCATAGCGGCGTCACCAGCGTGGCCTTCTCGCCGGACGGATGGACTGTGGCCAGCGGCGCCGGCGATTCCACGATTCTCTTGTGGGACATCACGGGCCGTGCGGGCATCCCGCCTACTCCGATGCGATCTCCGCGCGAGTTGGATGCGTGTTGGGCCGATTTGACAAATGAGGATGCGGCTAAGGCGTATGACGCCGTCTGGCGATTCATCGCCGCACCGGAGCAGGCCGTGCCCTTTTTGCGCAAGCATTTGTCGCCGGTGCCGCGTCCGGATGCGAAGGCCATCGCGCGCTGGATCGCGGATCTCGACAGCGATGACTTCGCGGTTCGCCAGAAAGCGATGGAGGAGTTGAACAAACTCGGCCGTACTGTCGCCTCTGCCTTGCGCGGGGCACTGCAAGGCAAACCATCGTTGGAGATGCGTCGCCGCGTGCAGCAGCTGCTCGATCAGAGCCACGATTGGACCCAGGAGCAATTGCGCGTTCATCGCGCCATCCAGGTATTGGAACGCATCGGCACGCAGCCGGCACGAGAGATCCTGCAAGCACTCGCGGAGGGAGCACCGGAATCGCGTTGCACCGAAGGAGCGAAAGCGGCCCAGCGGCGGCTAAATCGTTAATCGTTCCCTGCGGAAATGCGCGGGCCGTTCTTGCCCTTGGTGGTAAAGATAAGGATAGAGGCGATTCCCCCGAAGGGAGGAAACCACCATGTCCGCCACGACTCTGGCTGCATTCATTGCACGCTGCCGCGTCTTGTGCCGGCCGCGCTTGCACGTCCCGGATGCCGAATTACTGCGGCGTTTCACAAACGAGCGCGATGCCGACGCTTTCGCCCAACTGCTCGAACGCTACGCTTCGCTCGTTTGGGGCGTGTGTCGCCGCATCGTGCCGCGGGAGTCGGACTGTGAGGATGCGTTTCAGGCCACGTTCCTGGCACTGCTACGCCGGCCCGAGGCGGTCGATCCGAACCGGGCGCTGGGCGCCTGGCTGCACACGATCGCGGTGCGCGTGGCTCGCCGGACCCTGGCACACTCACGACGGCAGGATTCCGTAGGTCCGGCGAGCCGAGCCGGACAACCGGTGCCGCTCGGCTCGCGGCACCTACTTCAGCATGCGACAGCGGGCGATATCGCCGACGACGTGGGCAGCCGTGAACTGCTCCGCATGGTGGATGACGAGATCGAGCGATTGCCGATCGCCGTGCGTGCTCCGCTCATTCTGTGTTGTCTGGAAGGCCGGACGCGCGATGAGGCGGCGGAAGCGTTGGGATGCTCGGTAGCCGCAGTGAAAAGCCGATTGGAGCGCGGCCGAAACTTACTGCGGCGACGCTTGGCGCGGCGTGGCGTGGAATTGCCGGCCGCGTTCCTGGTGCTGGGACTGACGAGCGATCGCATCCGCGCCGAGTTGTGGACCAAGACGATGCAGTCGGCGTTGCATACTCCCGCGCCGGTGGTCGCCGCGCTGGCCGAGGCTGCGCTGCCGGCATTCTCCACGGCCGGCAAGTGCAAGTTGATCCTGGCGGCCTTGCTGCTGGCGACCGGCGCGGTAGGTGCGATCGGCTCCGTGCTGACATCGAAAACACAAGAGCCGGCGTCCGAGCCACAGACGAAGGCCGCCGAACCAAAGAAGCCACAAACTCCGCAAGTCCGGACCGATCGCCACGGCGACCCGCTGCCCGAAGGGGCCATCGCCCGCCTGGGCACGCGGCGCTGGCGGCACGGCGAATTTGTGCATGGCCTGGCGTATTCGCCCGACGGCAAGATGATCGCCACCAGCGGCGTTGGCCGCGCTCTCGTGCTCTGGGACACTACCACCGGCAAGGAGCTGCGCGTCTTTCCCAGTCGCGGTCAGCCGGGCGGCGTTGCCTTCTCTCCGGATGGCAAGATCATCGCAACCACTCACCTAGGGGGTCAACTGTGGGACGTTGCCAGCGGAAAAATGCTACGTGAGCTGAAGAACCAGCAAACCCGAGTGATCGCTCTCGCTTTCGCTCCGGATGCCAAAACGCTGGCGACAACCAACAGCGATGGCGCTATTCATCTGTGGGATCCGGCCAACGGCGAGGAGAAACGGCGGATCGACTGTGGGCAAGGCATGCTCTTGAGCGTGGCCTACTCGCCGGACGGCCAGCTGCTCGCTTCGGGAGGCAGCGACAGCACGATCCGTATCTGGGATGCCGTGACAGGTACAGAAGAGCGCCGGATCACCGCTTTCAAAAAAGAGATTTTGTCGCTCGCTTTTTCTCCGGATGGGCAAACGTTGGCATCGGGGAGTTACGAAGATTCGCCGCGTTTGTGGGACGTGAGGACGGCCAAGCAGATCCGCACGTTCGACCGAAAACAAGGGCGTTTCGCTCCGATCGCTTTTTCGCCGGACGGCAAGCTGTTGGCCGCCGGATATGGCGATGGCGCGCTCAGCTTGTGGGACGTGGCCAGCGGCGAAGAGAAAGGGCATTGGCCGGCAGGAGCGGGGCACACTCGATTTCTTGCTTTCTCTCCGGATGGCCAAACACTCGCCTCTGCCTTGGTGTGGAATGGCGGCATCCGTCTCTGGGACGTGGCCACGGGAAACGAACGTTTCGCTGCGGAAGGGCATCACGGCCCCATCCCCTTGCTGCGCTTCACGCCGGATAAGAGAACTCTGATCTCGGCCGGCTTCGATCGGCGTGTGTTGTGGTGGGATCTGGCCACGCAGACTCTGAGCCGGCAGTTCACTTGGACGACAGACAGTTACAGCGCTTTCGCATTGTCCCCCGATGGGCACACCCTGGCCGTGGGCGACCACGAAAATTACGAGATTTGGCTATGGGATGTTCGCTCGGGCAAACCCACAAAACTCTTGGGAAAGGAGAAGAAGTGGATTTCGACGGCTGTTTTTTCGCCGGACGGCCGGCTCATGGCCTCGGGTGGGGGAGACGATACGATCCGTATCTGGGACGTGCGGGAAGGCAAGGAAGTCCGGCAGTTCAAAGACGGTCTAATCAATGTGGATCGCCGGCTGTGTTTTTCGCCTGATAGCACGGCGCTCGCTTGCGGCATAGCCCCCGCGCGCAATGCCAAGGGCAAACCAACGCTGCGTTTATGGGATGTGGCCAGCGGCAAGGAACGTTGTTCGTTCGGATTTCATACTTCCGTCCTTGAGGTCGCTTTTTCGCCGGACGGGAAAGTGCTGGCCAGTGGGGATGGATACGTGGGCCAGCGGAACGAAGCCCTGGTCCGCCTCTGGGATACGACCACCGGCAACGAGCTGTGCCATCACCGAGGCCATCGCACGGGAGTCGGAGTTGTGGCGTTTTCTCCCGACGGCAAGCTGGTCGCTTCCGGCGGAGGCGAAAACGACGACAACTCGATTCAGATCTGGGAGGCGGCGACGGGCCGACTAATCCGCGGGTTCCAGGGCCATCATAGCTGGGTATGGGCCGTGACGTTCGCCGCGGACGGCTTGACCGTGGCCAGTGGCGCCGGCGATTCGACGATTCTTTTGTGGGACATCACTAATGGACTTCTTTCCGAGCCGCGCACGCAGCGCAGCGGAGTAAGCGGCTTCAAGCCTGCTGTACTGAACCCGCGCCAACTGGAAACCTGCTGGACGGAACTGGCGCACTCAGACGCGGCCAAAGCGTATGACGCTGTATGGAAGCTCATCGCCGCGCCGGAGCAGGCGGTGCTCTTCCTGGGCCAGCACCTGACTCCTGTCTCGACGCCCGATGCCAAGCTCATCGCCCAGCGCATCGCCGAATTGGGCAGTGATGATTTCGCCACCCGCCAACGCGCCGCGGACGAATTGAGCAAGTTCGGCGATGCCATCATCCCCTCACTCCAGCGAACTCTCGATAGCAAGCCGGCGTTGGAAGTGCGCCGCCGTATCCAACAATTGCTCGACCAGGCGCGGGACTGGACCGCCGAGCGTCTGCGCGATCATCGCGCCATTCAGGCGCTCGAACACATCGGCACGCCAGCGGCCAAGGATGTGCTGCAAAGACTCGCCGCCGGAGCGCCGCGGACTAAGCGCACCGAGGAGGCCAAAGCGGCGTTGCGGAGGCTCGAACGTCCCTGAACCTTCGGCCGCATTTTTTTCACAAAAACAGCGAAGGAGCAGCAGCGGGCGGGGAACTATAATGGAACCACGTTCCCCGGAGGTTTTAACCATGCCCCCTGCTCCGTTAAGTCCCGTTCTGCGGTATCTGCACCATGTCGTTGCTCCGAAGCTGGAGCATTCGAGCGACGGCGAGTTGCTCAGCGCTTTCATCGCCCGGCACGATGAAGAATCGTTCGCCGCCCTGGTGCGGCGGCATGGCGCGCTGGTGCTGAATGTGTGCCGGCATGTCCTTGGCCACGAACAGGACGCTGAAGATGCTTTCCAAGCCACCTTCCTCGTGTTGGCAAGAAAAGCCGGATCGGTTCGGGAGGTTGCTTCGCTGGCCGGCTTCTTGCATGGCGTGGCCTATCGCTTGTCGTTGAAAGCGAAGCGCGATGCGGCCCGAAGACGCAAGTACGAACGAAATGCACCGCCGACGTCTCCCGCCCCAGGCGTGAATCAACTGGCCTGGCGCGAGGTGCAAGCGCTGGTCGAAGAAGAAATCGCTCGGTTGCCGGAGAGATATCGCACTCCTTTTATCCGCTGTTATTTGCAAGGTCGCAGCCGAGCGGAAGCGGCGCGAGAATTGGGTGTCAAGGAAGGCACGATCTGGAGCCGGCTGTCGTGGGCGCGGCACCGCTTGCAAGAACGGCTAGCTCGGCGCGGGGTGGCCCTTACGGCGGTATTTGCAGCGTTCGCCTTGTCCGATCGAACGTGTCCGGCATCCCTATCCCGGTTGCGCGCGGTCGTATCGGCCAACGCGCGAGCGTTCGCATCAGGGCAAACGCTGACAGAGACGGCCTCGGCCCGCGCCCTCTCTCTGGCGAAAGAGAGTTTGCCCATTATCGCCCCTGGTAAGTTGAAATTGACTATGACCAGCCTCTTGCTCGTGCTGCTGGCGGGCATGGGAGGAGCGCTCTTCTCGGCTCGGATGGCACATCCAAAGGAAGCGTTGTCCGATGCCAGGCCGGTTGAATCGCCGCGACGCGAACCCGCACCGCAAGCTCGCACAGACCGCCACGGCGACCCCTTGCCCGAAGGCGCGATTGCCCGGCTGGGCACCGTGCGCTGGCGGCACGGCTTTTTCGTCGATACCTTGGTATTTTCGCCGGACGGAAAGAAAATCGCCGCCGTTGGCGCGGGCCGCGATATTACCCTTTGGGACGCCGCCACCGGCAAGGAAATTCACCAGTTCCCCAACAAAGTCGATCAACCCGTTGGCCTGGCGTTCTCGCCGGATGGCAAAATGTTCGCAACAAGCGCCCGCAAAGGCATTATCACTCTTTGGGACGTGGATACCGGGAAAGAAGTGCGTCAATTGCAGGGATCGCGCAGCGGATCGCGACTCGCTTTCGCGCCGGACGGCAAGATATTGGCGGCGTCGAATTACGACGACACGGTGCGCATGTGGGATCTCGCTACCGGCAAGGAGCAACGGCGTCTAAAATGCGAGCAAAAAGGTCTTTACAGCCTGGCCTTTTCGCCCGACGGGAATCTGCTGGCCACGGCGGGTATCGATGGCAACATCCGGTTATGGGATCCGCGCACGGGGGAAGCACACCGCCGGTTGGCCGGACACGGCAAAGCTGTATCGCGGGTTGTCTTCGCTCCCGATGGAAAGCTCCTGGCCTCCTCAAGCGAGGACAACACTATTCGCTTCTGGGATACCGCGACGGGCCAGCAGGTATGGAAACGCGAGGAGAATCTTTTTGGTCCTGGACCGATTGCTTTCTCGCCGGATGGGACGCTGCTGGCTTCGGGACACCTGGACGGCACGATCGCCTTGTGGGACGTGGCGTCTCGGGAAGAAAAGCGGCGCTGGCAGACTGGATCCAAGTATGTCTTCACGTTCGCCTTCTCGCCCGATGGCAAGACGCTGGCCGCGGCATCGAGCATGGAAAGTACCATCCACTTTTGGGACGTGGCCACGGGGCGCGAACGGCGTCCTTCCGACGAGCACCAAGGCCCCATTCGTTCTCTGCGCTTCTCTCCAGACGGCGCCAAGTTGGTATCCATCGGCCAGGATCGGCAACTTTGTCGCTGGGATCTGGCCACGAGCACGGCATACCGCCAATTCGTCTGGAAGGGAGAACCCTTGGACGTTTCCGCGCTGTCTCCCGATGGTCATACCTTGGCCGTAGGTGCGCGCTCTGATAATGAGGTGCGTCTGTGGGATGTTCGCACGGGCAAGCCAGGCCGAGTCCTGGGCAAGCACGAGCCAAAGAAAAGGATTTGGGACATCGCTTTTTCTCCCGATGGTCGCTTGGTGGCCTCGGGAGGCGACGACCGTGTGATCCACATCTGGGACGTTCGCGACGGCAAGGAAATTCGACAGATCAAGGGGTTGGCCCACCCGCCCCGATCGCTGCGCTTCACGCCGGACAGCAAGGGATTAGCTTGCGGCATGATGACGCATGGTGATGCGTCCGCTCAGCCGACGCTGCGTCTGTGGGACGTGGCCAGCGGCAAGGAGCGGTGTTCCTTCAATAGCTACTCTGCCTTCACGGGAGCGCTGGCCTTTTCGCCCGATGGCAAAATGTTGGCGAGTGGATACGGCTCTCACCGAGAACCCGCGGGGCTGATGGTCCGCGTATGGGATACGGCGACTGGAAAAGAATTGTGCCGCCACAGCGGACATCGAGAAGGAATCGGGGCGGTTGCCTTCTCTCCGGATGGTAAGTTAGTTGCCTCCGGTTCTGGTGAGTTTTGCGACAAGGACAATTCGGTTCACGTCTGGGAAGCGGCGACGGGCCGGCTTATCCGCCACTTCGAGGGCCATCACAGTGGCGTATACAGTTTGGCCTTTTCGCCGGACGGTCTAACGGTAGCCAGCGGCGCCGGCGATTCGACGATTCTGCTCTGGGACATCGCTGGTGGACTTCTTTCCGAGCCGCGCACGAAGCGAAGCGGAGTAAGCGGCTTCCCGCCCGCCGCGCTGACCCCTCGCGAGCTGGATGCGTGCTGGACGGCCCTGGCCAATCAAGATGCGGCCAAAGCGTATGACGCCGTATGGAAGCTCATCGCCGCACCGGAGCAGGCGGTGCCCTTTCTGGGCAAGCACCTCACCCCCGCTCCAAACCCCGATGCGAAAATCGTCGCCGAGCGTATCGCCGAACTGGACAGCGACGATTTCGCCATCCGCCAGCGCGCCGCGGACAAATTGAGCAAATACGGCGATGCCATTATTCCCGCTCTCCAGCAAACGCTTGACGGCAAGCCAGCGCTGGAAGTGCGCCGCCGTATCCAACAATTGCTCGACCAGGCGCGGGACTGGACCGCCGAGCGCCTGCGCGATCATCGCGCCATTCAGGTGCTCGAACACATCGGCACGCCAGCGGCCAAGGACGTACTGCAACGGCTGACAACCGGCGCTCCCGATACGCTCCGCACCGAGGAAGCGAAAGCGGCGTTACGGCGCTGCTCCGAGTCGCGACCGTCAAGGAGCGAGGGAAACTACACTCCTTGAGGAGGTGGCCCTTCCACCCATCCCTTCTGAGGCTTCAATTCGGACTTGGATCGTAGATGATTTAATGAAATTTTCTCATTTAAATATTTTCCTTGACGACTGCCCCAGAGGGGACTACCATCGGCTCTAGCGCGTGAGCTAATCACGCCGGCTGTTCCATTCGGATCGAGAAGTCGGCAATGTGTCGTGTCGGTCCTTCGTCGCTACGGCGAGCCCCTCCATGTAGGAAGCGCATTGGCCCCAGCCGCAGCCACTCTCTCAAGGGAAGGAGATCGCACCATGTTTCACGCTCTCTTACGGCTCTTTGGCTCCAATCCTCAGTCGAAAAGTGTTCATCGCAGTGACCGGCGGATACGGTTATCTCTGGAGGCACTGGAGGATCGCGTTGTGCCCGCCGCGATCTGGACAGTAGACACCACGGGTGATACGGGTTCAGGATTCAAAAACCCAAATGGATCAGGAGGAAGGAGACTTGCGTTTCTGCATGAACAACGCTGGTAATGGCGATACGATCACTTTCCAGGTGGGTGGATCCGTCCAGCTCAATAGCCCCTTACTTCCCATCACGCAAGGCAATCTCACGATCAACGGAGGAGCCTGGTATCCCACTATTAATGAGAACGGTGCCGAACAAACTGGCAGTATCTTCACGATCAATCCGGGTGCCAGCGCTTCAATCCAAAATCTCTATATAATCGGGGGTCTTGCTGACAACGGAGGGGCTATTAATAATTTTGGGGCTTTGTCCCTCGTGGACGACTGGATCACAAACAATGTCGCAACCCAGGAAGGCGGGGGAATATACAATAACACATCCGGCTCGATTACTTTACAGGATGTTTCAATTGGAGAGAATAGTGCTCAGTATGGAGGGGGCATTTCCAGCGGCGGCTCAATTACTTCTAGCACTATGGGTGATGGTAGTTCCATCTACAAGAATACTGCGGCCTGGGATGGGGGAGGGATCTTAAATTGGGGTAATATGAACTTGAATGGCGAGAACATCTTCGGCAATACGGCACGCTCGGGAAGCGGAGGCGGTGTTGCTAATTATGGTAGTGGTGCATCTTTCACTTTATATGGCAACGGCTCCTTCTATTCCCTCTATAACAACGTGGCAGGGCTATACGGTGGTGGTCTGTACAACCAAGCGAATGCTTATCTGGAGGGCGTCCAGGTCGAAATAAACAGTGCATATCAGGGAGGTGGTATATTTTTAGGCTCTACTTCCACTACCACTCTTGACAGCGTGACTGTCAATAGCAACTATACGAAAACCGTGGCGCCGGGAATCGCCTATCTATCAGGAGCCAATATGAATTTCACCAGCGTTACCGACAGCGACGACCCCGGCGGGAATCCGGTTGAGGTATAGTAAAGTCTGTACTTTCCGCGATTATCTCACAGTCGGTCCTGATCGACTGACACCGGATGGCAGTCGTGCGTCCCCGTAGGAACACAAAAAGCAAGCAGTTCGGTGTCGAAGCTCGATGAAATAGT
>Ga0070738_10002630_pt1 | contig 26641 bp, 17 predicted proteins | sample Coa_R2_2_FD_66446 | JGI IMG/M metagenome (GOLD analysis project Ga0070738, IMG submission 66446) | Surface soil microbial communities from Centralia Pennsylvania, which are recovering from an underground coalmine fire - Coalmine... | ecosystem: Environmental > Terrestrial > Soil > Unclassified ...
ACCGGCTGCGCGACGCGTCCCGCCAGCATGTTGAAGGCGATGAGCTCGCCCACGCTCAACTCGCCGCCGATGACGAGACGCGCGCCGAAATAGAGCGTCAGCGTCGTGACGATCTTGCTGACGAGTTGCACCGATTGGCTAGCCCAATTGCCGAGCGACAATACCTTGAAGCTCGACTGCACATATCCGGCGAGCTGTTCTTCCCAGCGCCGCTGCATCTGCGGCTCGACCGCCATGGCCTTCAACGTCTCGATGCCGGTGACGCTTTCGACGAGAAACGCCTGGTTCTCCGCGCCGCGGTTGAACTTCTCATCGAGCCGGCGGCGAAAGATCGGCGTCACCCCGGCGGAGAGTCCGATATAGAACGGGAAAGCCCCGATCACGATCCAGGTGAGCAGCGGCGCGTAATAGAACATCACCGCCAGGAACACGACCGTGAAGAAGAGATCGATGACGAGCGTCAGCGCCGAGCTCGTGAGGAAATTCCGGATGTTCTCGAGCTCCCGCACGCGCGCCACGGAATCGCCGGCGCGGCGTGCCTCGAAATAGGCGATGGGCAGGGCCATGAGATGACGGAAGAGCCGCGCGCCGAGCTCGACATCGATGCGGTTGGTGGTGTGCGCGAAGACGTAAGCGCGGAGCGTGCCCAGCACGGTCTCGAACACCGAGACGGTGACGAGCCCGATCACCAACACATCGAGCGTCGTCAGGCCGCGATGCACCAGCACCTTGTCGGTGACGACCTGGAAGAAGAGCGGCGTCACCAGCGCGAAAAGCTGGAGGAAGAACGAGGCGACGACGACCTCGCCAAGGATGCGGCGGTACTTGTGCATCGCCTGGAGGAACCAGGTCACGTCGAAGCGGCGCACGAGCTCGCCGAGCGAGGCGCGGCGCGTCATGAGCACCAGCCGCCCGCTCCACATGGCCTCGAAGACGGCGCGCTTGACGAGCTGTGGGCGGCCGATCCTGGGATCCTGGATGAGTGCGCCGTCATCGGCGATCTTGCCGACGATCAAGAAGCCGCCATCGCGCAGCTCGACGATGGCCGGCAGGTTCAGACGCGCAAGCCGTTGCCAGGAGCTCGGTACCAGGCGCGCCTTGACGCCGAAATCCTTCGCGCAACGCAGCATCTGGGGAACGCCGATCGCGATGCCGCCAAAGCGGTGCCGGATCTGATCGGGTTCGGCGGCGATGCCGTGAAACCGCAGCAGCAGGACGAGCGACGCCAGTCCCGTATCGCCATTGCCGCCGATATCGCCGGATTCAGGCATTTGGTCCCGCGAATGTACAGTCCTCAACGACTTCAAGTAGAAGTTCGACATTCATAATGACTTTTTAGTAGATAAGGCCCGGTGCTGCAACATTACTTATCGTCAAATCGTGCTTACCGAATCCTTTCCATCGCGGGCCGTTCCGCTTCTTGCCTTGCTTGTCGTTATTGCAAGGGGAAAGACTGAATAGGTGATTTGGACATTGGAGCGGCGCGGCAATGTTGTGTCGTTTAGGCGCGGCCCTGCCCGGTCGCCTTTGCTCAGCCGGCGAGCCGGCCGGTGGTCGAGTTGCGAGCCAAGCGCCGCCGGTCGCCATAGCGTCGCGTGAGCCCGATCATGTCGAAATGCTCGAGCAGCGGTATGCTGAACTTACGCGAGATTCCCAATATCGATCCGGCCTCGCCGGCCAGAAGTCCCTCGGGCCGCTGGGCGAGCGCATTCTGCAGCCGAACCGCCGCTTGCCGCACGGCGTCGCGATGAAACACCACGGCGCGCTTCTGCACCCGATCGACAGCACGCACGAGGATGCCGGTGCGAATGAGCCGTTCGAGCGCGCTGCGTTGTTGCCCATCGCCGCTGGCGAGCCGCTCCCAATCCGGCGGCGTCAATCCGCCGGCGAGGAAGGCTTGGATCAGTCCCTGGTCGAGGACATCGGCGGCATCGGCGCTCGGCGGCGGCAGGAAACTCGCTAGACGCACCAACCCTGCGCCGATCGCCAGCATGCGGCGCTCGACGAGACGCGCGATGATCTCGTTGAGCGTGGCAGGATCGGGACCGGCAGGGAACAGGTGGTGCAACTGGGCGCGCATGACGCCGGCTCGCGACGGATGGCTGCGATGGAAATGCCCGACCGTTTCGATGATGCGGCGCTCGATGGCGGCGGTTGCCCGCCGATCGATGACGAGGCCCGTCTTTGAGACGACGGAAGCGCCGCTTTCCGCGCTGCGCCCGCGGACTTTCTCGGGTGTCGTCCCGAGGCGCTGCGCCAGTTCGAGCAGCGGCATGCCCCGCTCGCCGCGTTCGGACAGCAACAGTGCCGTCGCTTGATCGGGCGGCGCCAGGGACAACGCCTGGATGCGAGTGGTGATCTCACGGTCGAAGCGGCGCCGGCGGGAGCTCAGCGGGTTGATGACGACGCCACCGCCGATAGTGCCCGGCGGCGAGGCGAGGCGGAGGATGAAGTGCTCGCGCGCCGGGATCGCGGCACCCTCCGGACAGCGAAGCTGCGCAATGGCCCGCGCGCCAGGGCGGAGATCATCGCGATCGAGGAGCCGCAGCCGCACTTCCGTTTCGGCCATGCCGAACAGAAGCCGGACCGAGGCGCCATTGGCGAGCGAGTGCGGGGCATCCTCGAGCAGGGTCACGTCGACATCGAGCCAGTTGCTCAGCGGGATCAAACCGGGGCGCGCAATCGCTTGTCCCGGTTTCAGCGCAGCCTGCTCCACGCCGCGGAGATTGACGGCGGTGCGCCGGCCAGGGGCGGTCGCTGCGACCGATCTGCCATGGACCTGCAAGCCGCGAATGCGCGCCCGCCGGCCGCCCGGCACGATTTCGACCTCCTCGCCGACGCGCAGGCCGCCCCGTCGCAGCGTTCCCGTGACCACCGTGCCGAAACCCGGCACCGCGAAGGCGCGATCGATCGGCAGGTAGGAGAGCCCGTCCGCCGATTTTTCCGGCGTTTCCGTCAGCAACGCCGCGAGCGATGCGGCGAGCGCCCCGATGCCGGCGCCGGTGCGCGCCGAGCAAAGGATCGCGGAGCGCGCTTCGAAGCCATGCTTTGCCATGAGCTCCGCGCTCTCGGCCACGACCCGTTCGGCCACACCCGCGGTGACAAGATCACTTTTGGTGATCGCTACGATGCCGCGGCTCAGCCCGAGCAGCCGCGCGATTTGCAGGTGCTCGACCGTCTGCCTCCGGATACCCTCATTTGCCGCTACCACGAGGAGGGCCGCGTCCATCCCCGTCGCCCCGGAGATCATGGTGCGCACGAAGCGCTCATGTCCGGGCATGTCGATGAGATCGATCTCCCCCCCCGGCAGGCTCAGATGGGAAAAGCCAAGCACGATCGAGATCCCCCGCGCCCGCTCTTCCTTGAGCCGATCCGTGTCGATCCCGGTCAGCGCCTTCACCAGCGCCGTCTTGCCGTGATCGACATGGCCGATCACGCCGATGAGGAGCGTCCTCAAGTAAGCGCTCCGCGGAAGGCGGCCGCGACCGCCGCCAACTCGTGATCTGCCAGGGTGCGCATATCCAGGAGGAGACGGTTCTGCGCGATGCGGCCGATAACAGGCGGCCTGCCGTCGCGAAGCTTGGCGGCGAGAGACTCTACGCCGATGTCGCGCGCACCGATGCTGACGAGCCGGGTCGGCAATGACACGCCCGGCAACGCGCCGCCGCCGGCATAAGTCGTACCGCGCTCGATTCGCAGATCGAGTTCCGGCAGCATGGCGAGGCGCCGCCGCAGCCGGCCGGCCCGCCGGTTCAGCTCGGCTTCGGTTTGGGCGAGCATGCGGATTACCGGCACCTTGAGCAGTGCGTCGCCGTCGCGATAGAGGCGCAATGTCGCTTCGAGCGCGGCAAGCGACAGCTTGTCGATCCTGAGCGCGCGGAGCAGTGGATGGCGCCGCAAGCGAGCAATGAGATCGCGGCGGCCGACGATCAGTCCCGCCTGCGGTCCGCCGAGGAGCTTGTCGCCGCTGAAGGTGACAAGATCGGCACCGCTGCGCAGACTGTCCGTCACCGTCCGCTCGCCGGGCAGGCCGATCTGCCGGAGGTCGAAAAGAGAGCCGCTGCCGAGATCCTCGAAGAGTGTGAGCCCGCGCGCTTTCGCAAGCTGCGAGAGCGCGGCGACGGGCGTCGCCTCGGTGAAGCCGACGATATGAAAATTGCTCTGATGGACTTTGAGGAGAACGCGCGTCTCTGCCGTTGCCGCATCCTCGTAATCGGCGAGGCGCGTCTTGTTGGTCGTGCCGACCTCCACGAGGCGCGCTCCGCTCTGCATGATGATATCGGGGAGGCGAAAGGAGCCGCCGATCTCGACCAGCTCGCCGCGCGAGATGACGACCTCGCCCGGTGCCGCCAGCGCGGTGAGGGCAAGCAGCACGGCCGCCGCGTTGTTGTTTGCGACGAGCCCCGCCTCCGCCCCGGTCACCTCGCACAACAGCTCTTCGACGGCGCGATAGCGCGACCCTCGCCCGCCGGATGCGAAATCGAATTCAAGCGTCGAATATCCGCCGCCGATCTCGGCAAGCGCGCGAAGTGCTACGTCGGCCAAAGGTGCACGGCCGAGATTGGTGTGGATGATGATGCCCGTGGCGTTGATCGCCGGCTGAAGCGCATGCCGGTTCTGCCGTTCGAGCCGGCTGAGAACGGCGGAAAAAAATCGCTGCGGCGCAAAGCCGGCCACATCGAGAAGGTTGCTTGCGAAATCCTGATCCAAGATCCGACGGCGCAGCTCCGCGAGCTCTTCGCGGACGGCGCGCCGGATCGCCGCTCTCGCATGGATGGCCGCGAGCGCTCGCGCGGCCGGCATATCGAGAATCTTCTGAACCTGCGGCAACGAGCGTAAGGCCCGCCATCGCGCCGCCGCGTGATCCGGCGCTGGAGCAGACGATTCATGAGGCCGTTCCAAGCTTGAGAGCGTGCGAGGGGACAAGGCACAGCCTCCGGCTTCTTCAACCTTTGGGCGCGGCCGCGCCAGGCTGATCAGGCTGAAGAGGAGATTTTCGTCGGCGCGACACGCCGTGCGACGGCAGCGATCAGTCCGTCGGCCGGCTCATAACTCACCGTGACGTGCCGGCCGGCGCGCTCCCAAGCCCGCAGATCGGCGGCGCTTGCCGAGGCGCGGTGGGAGAGAACGAATAGCTGGTCCTGGTTCGCGTCGCTCGTGAACTGAAACCGATCTTCCTGCACGAGAACGATCCTGCCGCTGACCGAGGCCATTCTGCCGCCCGACGAGAAGCCCTTGCTCAATGACAAACGCTGCCGTCGCCGCGAGGTTGCGGCGGTGCCCGGGGTGGAACATTCCGGATAAGGCCGTGTTGGCAATGGCAAATCGTGCATCGGACAGGTCCCATGGCCAAATCGTCCCGCGGCATCGGCGGCAAGGTCTCCGGCTTCTTACGCGACTGGTCGCTGCCGCGGCAGCTCGCGGGCGAGAGCCCCTATGCGGAAGCCGCCAAGAGCACCGGCTCTAAGGAACTGCGTCCGCGGCTTGAGGATGCGGACAAGATCGGCACCAGCATCTGTCCCTTCTGCGCCGTCGGCTGTGCGCAGCTCGTCTATGCCAGGCACGGCAAGCCCATCCATGTCGAGGGCGATCCGCGCAGCCCGATCAACCAGGGAACGCTCTGTCCCAAGGGGGCGACGACCCTCGGTCTCATGACGAGTCCGATGCGGATCAACCAGGTACTGCACCGCAAGCCGCATTCCGATCATTGGGAGGCCGTGACGCTCGACTGGGCGATGGACCGCATCGCGCATCTGGTAAAGCGCACCCGCGACGAGACCTTCGTCCACACGCTGCCGGACGGCACCACGATCAACCATACGATCGGCATCGCCTCCCTGGGCGGCGCGACGCTCGACAATGAGGAAAATTACCTCATCAAGAAGCTGTTGGGCGGCGGGCTCGGCCTGGTAGCGATCGAAAACCAAGCGCGAATATGACACTCCTCATCGGTGCCCAGTCTGGGCACCTCCTTCGGGCGCGGCGCATCGACCATGGCGCTGTGGGACTTGGCCAATTCCGACTGCGTCGTCGTGATGGGCTCGAACATGGCCGAGAACCACCCGGTCGCCTTCCGCTTCCTGCTTCAAGCCAAGGATAAGGGCGCGACCCTCATCCACGCCGATCCCCGCTTCTCGCGCACCTCGGCGCTCGCCGATCTCTACGTGCCGATCCGCTCGGGCTCCGATATCGCGTTTCTCGGCGGCATCGTCCACCACATCCTCGAGAATGACCTATGGTTTCGTGAATACGCGCTTCACTACACCAACATCTCCGCCGTCATCACCGACAAATTCCAGGACACCGACGAACTCGACGGCGTCTTCTCCGGCTGGAACGAAGAAGGCGGTTCCTACAAGGTCGAGAGCTGGCAGTACGAATCGGAGCAGATCCCCTCTTCGCTCGCCGAGCATCACGTCTCCACAACCGAAACGATGTTCGGCGCCCGACAGAGCTCACTGGGCAAACCGCCGACCGACGAGACGCTGGAGCATCCCCGCTGCGTCTATCAGATCATGCGCCGGCACTATGCGCGCTACACGCCGGAGATGGTCGAGCGCGTGACCGGCTGCCCGCGCGATGCTTTCCTCAAGGTCTGCGATGCGCTGGTGCGCAATTCCGGTCGCGAGCGGACGAGCGCCTTCTGCTACGCCGTCGGCTGGACGCATCACAGCAATGGCGTGCAGATCATCCGCGCCTGTTCGATCATTCAGGCGCTGCTCGGCAATATGGGTCGGCCCGGCGGCGGCATCACCGCGCTCCGCGGCCATTGCAGCATCCAGGGCTCGACCGACATCCCGACGCTCTACAACATGCTGCCGACATATCTGGCGCAGCCGCAGGCGTTCAAGCCGCATCAGACGCTGAAGGATTTCATCGAGCACGAGCAGGTGCCGACCGGGTGGTGGCACAATTTCCCGAAATACATGATCAGCCTGCTGCGCGCCTGGTATGGCGAGCATGCGCGCCCGGGCAATGAATGGGGTTACAGCTTGCTGCCCAAGCTGACCGGCGATCATTCGCAGCAGCCGACCACGCTCACCATAGTCGATGGCGTCGTGAAGGGCATGTTCGTGCTCGGCCAGAACCCGGTCGTCGGTGCCGTCAATTCCGAGCTGGTCGAGCGCGGGTTATCGCGGCTCGACTGGCTTGTCGTGCGCGACTTCGCCGAGACGGAGACGGCGTCGTTCTGGCATCAGGGACGGCTCGTCACGCGCGGCGAGTTGAAGCCCGAGGATATCGGCACCGAAATCTTCTTCATGCCCTGTGCGATGGCGGCCGAAAAGGACGGCTCGATGACCAACACCTCGCGCCTCGTCCAGTGGCACGACAAGGTCTGCGAACCGCCGGGCGACAGTCGTTCCGAGACATGGTTCATGTACCATCTCGGCCGGCGGCTCAAAGCGCTTTACGCCCTCAGCGAGGATCCGAAGGACGCGCCGATCAAGGCGCTCACCTGGGACTATCCCGTCCGCGGCGAGAAGGAGGAGCCGGACACCGCCGCCATCCTCCGCGAAATCAACGGCTATACCTGGCCGGAGAAGAAGCAGGTCGCGAGCTACAAGGAGCTGAAGGATGACGGCTCGACCGCCTGCGGCGGCTGGCTCTACAGCGGCGTCTTCCCGGCCGCCGATCACAATCAGGCGCGCTCGCGCGTCCCCGATGGTCCCGATGGGCCGGGCTCGCATCACGGCTGGGCCTTCGCTTGGCCCTCCAACCGCCGCACCATGTACAACCGCGCCTCGGCCGATCCCGATGGCAAGCCCTGGTCCGAGCGCAAGAAGATGATCTGGTGGGACGACAGGCAGGGAAAATGGACCGGCCTCGATGTGCCCGATTTCGAGGAGGAGAAGCGCCCGGATTATCGCCCGAACTGGTCCAGGAAGCCCACGGGCATGGAAGCGCTGGGCGGCGACGATCCCTTCATCATGCTGGATTTCGGCCGCAGCATGGTGTTCGTGCCGACCGGGCTCAAGGACGGCCCGCTGCCGAGCCATTACGAGCCCGTGGAATCACCGATCCGCAATCCGTTCTATGGCCGGCAGAACAATCCGCCGGTGAAGCGCTGGGCGCGACCCGGAAACGAATACCACGCGATCGGCGACGAACGTTTTCCCTATGTGTTCACGACCTACCGGCTGACCGAGCTGCATTGCGGCGGCGTCCCGACACGGGTGACGCCGCACACGGCCGAGCTCCAGCCGGAAGCCTTCGTCGAGATCCCGCCGGAACTCGCCCGCGAGCATGGCATCAAAAATCTCGACTGGGTGGTGCTGTCGACCGCGCGCGGCGAGATCGAGGTCAAGGCCATGGTGACCGAGCGTCTGCGCCCCTTCATCATCGACGGCAAGCCCGTCTATCAGATCGGCATGCCCTGGGTTTATGGCTGGGAAGGTTATGCGCGCGGCGACATTGCCAATGTGCTGATCAGCGCGGTCGGCGACCCCAACACCAGCATCCATGAGCCGAAGGCGCTCACCTGCAATCTGCGCCGCGGACGTCTGAGCGCGGAGGCCGCCGAGTGACCGCCGTTCATCCGCGCGCGCGGGACTATCCGCAATCGGAGCTTCCCCATCTCATTCCCCGTGAGTCGGAGCTGACCGCCGGCGTCATTATCGAGCCCGGCAAGAGCTACGGGTTCTTCACCGACACGACCCGCTGCATCGGCTGCAAGGCTTGCGAGGTCGCCTGCAAGGAATGGAACGCGCTGCCGGCGGACAATCTCGGCCTCACCGGCATGAGCTTCGACAACACCGGCGCGCTCTCCGCCAATACTTGGCGTCATGTCACCTTCGTCGAGAAGATCGGCGCCGATGGCGAGCGCGTGACCGACATGCCGCCCTATCAGTCGAACTGGCTGATGATGAGCGACGTCTGCAAACATTGCCACAACGCGCCCTGCCTCGAAGCCTGCCCGACCGGCGCCTTGTTCCGCACCGAGTTCGACACGGTGGTGGTGCAGCAGGACATCTGCAATGGCTGCGGCTATTGCCAGCCCGCCTGCCCCTTCGGCGTCGTCGAGGTCAGCGCGATCGACGGCAAGGCGCATAAATGCACGCTCTGCTATGACCGGCTCAAGGGCGGGTTGGAGCCGGCCTGCGCCAAAGCTTGTCCGACCGATTCGATCCAGTTTGGTGAAGTGGGCGAGCTCGTCGAGCGCGCCAAGGATCGCGTCGCCGAGCTTCATGATCGCGGCGCCTCGGATGCCTATCTCTATGGCGCGCCCGGAACGCCCGGCGCGACGGGCGGGCTCGACCACCTCCACGCCTTCTTCCTGCTGACCGACGCGCCGGAGGTCTACAACCTGCCGGCCGCACCCACCCGCGCGTCGCGACGCACCTATCCAAGCCTCGGAACCGGCCTCGCCGTCATGGCCGCGCTCGCCACCGCGGCGGCTTTCATCATGGGAGAGCGGCGATGAGCGAGACCGCGACCGCCACCGCGATCATGCCGGAGCCGGTCGGAAGGCGACCCCCGCCGGCGCCCTATGAGGGCTCCGCCGCAGAGCGGATCGCAAAGCGATACGTCGAACGGCATTGGCAGGGCGAGACCTATTACGGCCGCAACGTCGTGAAGCCCAGCCCCTTTAGCTGGGTCGTGTGGGTCTATATCTTTGTGGGCGGGCTCTCCGGCTCGGCGGCGATCCTCGCCGCGCTCGCCGACCTCTTCGGCGATGAAGAGAGCAAGAGCATCGTCTCGCGCGGCCGGCACCTCGCCGCGATCGGTTCCGCGATCGGCGCGCCGCTTCTCATCGCCGATCTCCACACGCCCCAGCGCTTCTTCAACATGCTCCGCATCTATCGCGCGACCTCGCCGATGTCGATCGGCAGTTGGATCCTGACGGGGTTTGGCGCCGGCGCCGTTGCGACCGCGGGGGCCGATCTTCTGGGCTGGCGCGCCATCGCCCGTGTGATGCAGGTGCCGACAGCGCTGCTCGGCGCCGGGATGAGCGTCTATACCGCCGCTCTCCTCTCGGCGACGAACACGCCGTTCTGGGCGGCGATGCCGCGGCTTCTGGCGGCGCGGTTCGGCAGCTCCGCCATGGCGTCGGCAGCGGCCGCCTTGTCGCTCGCCGAACGGATCGATGGCAATGATGCCGGCGCAAGAAAGCTCGACCGGATCGCGGCGGTGGCAACCGCCGCCGAGCTCGCCGTCACGATGGCGACGCCGGGGCGCCTGCGTGCGGTGGGGTTGGAGCGACCGGTGCGCCAGGACAAATGGGCAATGATCGACAGGTTTGGCGCGGCGGGATTGGGCGTGGTGGTCCCTCTCGGCTGCTATGCCGTCGCGCGCCTCGGGCGCAAGCAGAACCGGACACTCGGCGTTGCGGCCGCCCTCGGGATTCTCGCGGGCGGCTTATTGATGCGGATGAGCCTCATGTATGCGGGACAGGACTCGGCGAACAGCGCCCAGGATTATTTCCGCTTCACCGAGCGGCCGCGGCGAGAGCGCGGCGGATGAGCGCGACCACGGCCCATGCGAGGGAGCTTGCCGGGAAGGCGATGCGCGCGATCGACGAAGCCATCGCCAGGAAACCGGAACGGGATGGCCACGCCTTCTCCGCCGCCGTCCGCTGCCTCGCCGAGTTGCGCGACGCGCTCTTGCGCGAGCAGCGCGACCTTCGCCCGAGCCGGCATCCGCAATACAAGTTGGCTCGCCTCAACGCCGTTATCAGCGTGATCGTCGGCGGACATTATCCGATCGGCAGCGTCCCCTGGCGTCATGTCGAGGAGGCGCGGAGCTCCTTCACCGAGATTCTGGCTGAGCTCGAGAACGACGCGCGGCGCACCGCCGACTGACGCGGCAAACGTAGAGTGCCATCGGCCGGTGGCGGAGGCGGACGGGAATCGAACCCGCCGCCCGCTTCTGGCGGGCCACTGGTTTTGAAGACCAGGAGGGCCACCAGACCCTGCTCGCCTCCGCAGCCTGCGATCAACGGTTGCGAAGGCGCCGGCGTTCCGCGCGACTGACTATCGAGGGGCCGGCCGCGGCCCGTGAAAGACCGTCCAATCGCAAGTGGGTACCGGCGGGAACGGCAATCCGATCCGCCCTGTTGCTCATATAGAGCGAGAATATCGGCCGGTTCGCAGCGCGAACATGGCCGGAGGCGGCAATGATGGAAAGAGCAGATTCAAACATCGTGAGATTTTGGGACGATCTGTTGCGGACACTGGCTCGATGGGGCCTCCTGCCCATGCCCGTGCCCGCTCGGGTCCCAGTGGCACGAAGAAACCCGCGTCGATAGCGAGCGACGTCGACGAGGTTCTGCCAACGACGCATGGCCGCCCACGGCCAGCCAGAGACGCTGCCGTCCGCGCCCTCCGTTGGGCCTTGGCCGGCAAAGGCGGGAAGCGCCGGTCCGGTCGCGCCGGCTGAAGATGCCGGCGGAGATAATGTAAGCGCGGCACTCTGATCCAAGCCAAGATACGCACCCCGAACTCGCCTCGCGGCCGATTGTTGTTTCAGACAGCCACGCCAGAGCCTCGACGGGGGCGTTCATGGCATTCGACAGCCCGAGGCCGTGAAGCGGCGGAGCGCATGCGCACAAGGACGCCGGTGTCGCCGCCAATAGAAACCAGATCGAGGATCGGAGGTTGGCCGCTCGCCGCGGGCATCACGGTCGTCGTCGTCTTTCTCTTCTTCATCCGCCATATTCTGTTGCCGCTCCTGGTGGCCGCGCTGGCGGCCTTCCTCCTTACGCCCGTCGTCGAGAAGGCGCATCAATGGTCGCGGCTGCCGCGTACGCTCGTCGCCGTGGGCGTCTACCTCTGTGTCCTCGCTTTCCTCGGGGCCTTGGTTTTCTTTGCCGGCACCCTGATCGTGCGGGATGTGAGCGACATTGCCCGGCAATTTCCACAGATATTGCACAAGCTGGTCGCTCAGCTCGCCGACGTCGCCGACCGGGCGAGCGGAGCGTCGCTCGACATCAAAACCGTGACCAGCGACATTCTCATCCAATTGCGGGCCCTCCTTGCCGGGGGCGTTGCACTATCCTTCATCGGCGACGGCATCGCCGCCCTCTTCGGCGCCATCCTGGCTCTGGTATTGCTCGTCTATTTTCTCGTCTCGGGAAAGACGATCGCGGCGGGAGTCTTCTGGCTCGTGCCGCCGGAATATCGGCATGAAGTGAAGTCGATATCGGCAAAAATCCTGCCTATCCTCCGGCGCTATTTCACCGGGCTCTTCTTCGTCGCGCTCTATGCTTCCAGCGTCGCCTGGATCGGCTTCGGCCCGATATTCCACGTGCCGCGCGCCCCGTTGCTGGCCGGGGCGGTCGGCATTCTGGAATTCATTCCGATCTTCGGTCCGGCCGTCTCGATCAGCATCATCGGCCTCACCGCCCTTCAGCAAACCAGCATGTTCGCCACGATCGGGCTTGCAGCCCTGGGCATTGGACTGCGACTCTCGATCGATCAGATGATCGGACCCTTGGTGCTCGGCACCTTGGTGCGAGTCCACCCCGTGGTCATCATTTTCGCATTCCTGTCCGGCGTCATTTTGTTCGGGGTCATCGGATTGATCTTGGCCGTTCCCGTCGCCGCGTCCATCAAGATCGTCCTGATGACCTACTATTCCGAACCCGTGGCGGAGAAAAGAGCGGCCGCGACATCGAGCCATCCCGAATCGCGGCGCCGATAGCCGCTCTTTGCCGACGGCATGCCTCCCGCTTCGTTGGCGGTCTATCGCCGGACGCGGCGCAGTGCCATCGCCAGGATAAGCCCGATTCCCGCCGTGACCAGCAATGCCGCCTCGATCTTCGCCAGCGGCGAGAGCACCGCCGGCTCCTGCGTATAGCGGCGCTCGGGCAGAAGGCCTGGCGGGCCGCTTTCGCCCTCCCGCAAGGCGAGGTGAAGCACATCGGCGAGGTGGAGTGCGCGGCGCGACGTGCCATGCTCGATTTGCGAACGGCAACTGAAGCCATCGGCAATGACAAGCGAATCTCGCGGGGCCTGCCGCACCGCCGGCAGGAGGACATGTTCGCCGATACGCATGGAGACGTCGTAATGCTCGCGCTCGTAGCCGAAGGAGCCCGCGAGCCCGCAACAGCCGGTTTGCGGCGCCTTGACTTCGACCCCCATGGCCTCGAGCACTCCTTTTTCCGCATCGACGCCCATCAGCGCCTTGTGATGGCAATGCGCGTGCATGAGGGCGCGCCGCTTGAGAGGCGGCGGCCGATAGTTGTTGTCGCGGGCAAGAAATTCGCTGAGCAGCATGCAGGCGCGACTGAGGCGCATCGCGTCTTCGTCATCGGGGAAAAGATTCACCAGCTCGTCGCGGAACACCGCCGCGCAACTGGGCTCGAGCACGACGATCGGCAGACCTCGATGGAGCGCTGGCCGCAAGGCGTTCATCGTTTGACGCAGCTTGCGCTTGGCAAGGTCGAGCATGCCGTAATCGTAAAGCGGACGGCCGCAGCATAGGCGCTCGCCCGGCACTTCGACGCGGTAACCGGCTGCATCGAGCACCTCGACCGCGGCCTTGGCCGTTTGCGGCGTGAAGTAGTTGTTGAAGGTGTCGGCCCAAAGCAGCACCGCCGGTCGCGCGTCCCCATGCGTTTTGCGACGCCGGAAAAACCAGCTTCGGAACGTCTCTGGTGCAAAGGCGGGAATTGCACGTTCGCGGCAGAAACCGGCGAGTGCCTTGACGACATCGCGCAGCACGGGCGTGCGGGTGACGGCATTGGCGAGCCCGGGCGCCAGCGCAGCAATGGGCGCCCAGCGGAAAATCAGGCCCATGGCATAGGCGGCCCGCGGCCTCAGGCGGCCTTCGTAGTAGTGAGCGAGGAACTCCGCCTTGTAGGTCGCCATGTCGACGCTCACCGGGCAATCGCCCTTGCAACCCTTGCATTGCAGGCAGAGATCGAGCGCCTCTCTCACATGCTCGTCGCGCCAACCGTTCTTGATCGGATCGCCGCGCAGCATTTCGAAGAGCAGATGCGCGCGCCCGCGGGTCGAATGCATCTCCTCGCGCGTCGCTTGAAAGCTCGGGCACATGGTCTGGCCGCCGAGACTTCGGCATCGACCGACCCCGAAGCAGCGCTCCGTCGCATGGGCGAAGCTGCCCTGGTCCTTGGGGAACTTGAACCAGGTCTCGACCGGCTTCGTGCGGAAGTCCGGACCCAGGTGGAGATTGCTGTCAAGCGGATAGGCATCGATCAGCTTGCCCGGATTCATCCGCCAATGCGGGTCCCAGACGGTCTTGAACTCGCGAAACGCCTCGATGAGCTCGGCACCGAACATCTTCGGCAACAGCTCGCCCTTCGCCTGGCCATCGCCATGCTCGCCCGAGAGCGAGCCGCCATAGGCGAGGCAGAGATCCGATGCTTCTTCCATATAAGACCGGAAGCGCGCGACCCCTTGCGCTGTCTTGAGGCCGAAGGTCATTCGCGCATGGACGCAGCCATCCCCGAAATGGCCGAAGATCGTCGATTGATAGCCGTATTTCTCGTTGAGCCTGGCGAAGTCGCGGAGATAGTCGCCGAGCCGTTCAGGCGGAACGGCCGCGTCCTCCCAGGAGGGCCAAGAATCCTCCTCGCCCGGCACGCGGCTCGCGCCGACGCCGTTTTCGCGGATATGCCAGATCTCGTCCTGCTCCTCCGCCTTCTCCACGACGCGCATGCCCTCAGCATGCGTGCCGATGCGCTTGAGCTGGGCAAAGGCCTTTTCCGCCTTCGCATTGGCTTCCGGCTGCTCGTCGCCGCCGAACTCGACGAGGAGCCAGGCGCGCCCCTGCGGCAGCAGCCGGCGGCCCGAGGGGTGCTGACCCTTGCGCAGCATGTTCTCGACGACGTGACCATCGAACGCCTCGAGCCCGACCGGCTCGAAGCGGCGCAGCTCCGCGATATCATCGGCAGCGCGCGCGATGTCGGGATAGCCGAGCAACAGCAGCGCGCGATGGCTGGGCCACGGGATAAGACGGAGCGTCGCGGCAAGGGTCAGCGCACAGGTGCTCTCCGATCCCACCAGCGCGCGGGCAACGTGGAACTTCTTCTCCGGCAGCAGCTCGTCGAGATTATAGCCCGAGACCCGGCGCGGGATCTTGGGATAGCGCCGCCTCACCTCCTCGCCATACCGGTCGCGCAAGGCGCGCAAACCCCGATAGATCTCGGCGCGCCGGCCGCCGCCGCGCAAGATGAGCTCGTAGAGCTCGTCGGAGGTGGCGCCGACGCGCAGCTTGAGGCCGTCATAGGTGATGATGTCGAGCTCTTCGACATTGTCCACGGTCTTGCCGCCCATGACGGTGTGCACGCCGCAGGAGTTGTTGCCGATATTGCCGCCAATGGTGCAGTACTTGTGCGTCGCGGGATCGGGCGCAAAGGTGAGGCCGTGGCGGCGCGCTTGCGCGCGCAGCTCGTCATTGATGACGCCCGGCTCGACGCGTGCCCGCCGCCCGTCCGGATCGAGCGCCAGAATGCGGTTCATGTATTTCGAGAAATCGAGCACCACCGCGACATTGCAGGTCTGGCCGGAGAGGCTCGTGCCGCAACCGCGGCCCAGCACGGGCACGCCCTGCGCGCGGCACGCCTCGAGCGCCGCTTCGACATCCTCGGCGCTCTTCGGCACGACCACCCCGATCGGCACCTGGCGATAGATCGAGAGATCGGTTGCGTAGAGCGCGCGGCTGCCGGCGTCGAACCGCACCTCGCCCGCAATCCGGCGCCTGAGCGCGGCGGCGAGCGCTTCCGCCTCGCGCCGCTGGGCGGGCGTGGGAGCGGGCTTGCTGCGTGGCGGCGCCCAGCCCGGCGCAAGCGTGTCAGCGATCGTCATCGCTCTTGTCCTTTGTCCGCGCTTTGCCGCGCTTCCTCTTGCCCGTTCCGGGCTTGAACCCGGTCAGCGCTTCGGCAAGTCGACCGCCGATACCCATCGGACTTTGCGCGAAGGCGAACTCCTCGACGAGGTCGCGGCCGATGGTGAGGCCGATCGGAACGCGGTTCACCTCGCCGCGCGCCATCGCCTCGGCGAGATGGCGGCGCTGCTCGGCGGTGATCTTGGGCGGCTGCGGCGGCTCGAGCGGATCGACCACCGCCTCGATCAGGACCGGCCCGTCCATGGCGAGCGCATCGCGGAGCTGAGCGCGGCACCGTTCCGGATCCTCGATCCGCACGCCACGGCCGCCGCAGGCCTCGGCGATCTTCACGAAATCAATGGGAAAGAGATCGACGCCATATTCGGGATTGCCGAGATAGATCATCTGCTCCCATTTGATGAGGCCGAGCGTGTTGTTCTTGAGCACGACGACCTTCACGGGCAGCTTGTGCTGCGCCAGCGTGGCAAAATCGCCGAGCATCATGCTGAGCGAGCCGTCGCCGGTGAAGGCTACGACCTGGCGGTCGGGAAAGGCGGTCTGGGCGCCGATCGCGTAGGGCAAGGCCGCGGCCATGCTGCACAGCGTACCGCTGAAGGAGAAACGCTGGTTTCCGCGGAACCGCATGCGCCCGGACCAGGTCGTCACCGTGCCGGAATCGCCGCAGAGGATCGCGTCCTCATCCATGAGGCCGGCCAGGTGCCAGGCAACGACCTGCGACTTCATCGGCCGGTCGCTGCTGGTGCCCCGCTCCTCCATCAATGCCCACCACTCCTCCATCGCCGATTGCGCCTGGGCGAGGAAACTTCGGTCATCGTTGCGCGGAAGAAAGCGCAGCAACTCGCGCAACGTGGCTTGCGCGTCGCCGGCGAGCCCGACCGCGACGGGATAGCGCAGCCCGATATGCTCGGGCTTGTCGTCGATCTGCACCGCGACGGCCTGACCGGGCTTGGGCAGAAACTCGATATAGGGAAAGGAGCTGCCGACGATGAGCAGCGCCTCGCATCCCTTGAGCGCTTCGGATGACGGCCGTGTGCCGATCACGCCGACACCACCCGTCGTATAGGGACTATCATCCGGCATCACATCCTTGCCGAGCGACGCCTTGATCACCGGCGCGCCCAGGCGCTCGGCCGCCTGTTCGAGCTCGGCACGCGCGCCGCGCGCGCCTTGTCCGGCGAGAATCGCGATCTTGCGCTTGCCCTCGAATAGCGCCGCCGCCTCTTCGATCAGAGCGCGTTCCGGAACGCGCCGCGGCGGCTGATAGGCGGTGGCTGCATGACCGGGCACGTTGCGCTTGAAGCGCCGCTCCGCCTTGGCGGGTTGGACCTGGATGTCGATCGGGATGCAGACATGGGAGACGCCACGGTTCGAGAGCGCGGCGCGGCAGGCGAGATCGAGGAGGTTCTCGGTATGCGCCGGCCCCATGAGGCGCTGATTGAAGATCGCCACATCCTGATAGAGGTAGTCCTGATTCATGTCCTGGAGGTAGTGGGTCCCGATCAAATCGTGATAGGTCATGCCGGTAATCGCGAGCACCGGAGCGCCATCGATCTTCGCGTCATAGAGGCCGTTGAGCAGGTGGATGGCGCCGGGTCCGGAGGTGGCGAAGCAGACGCCCAGCCGACCCGTGAACTTCGCGTAGGCGCAAGCCGCGAGCGCGGCCGCCTCTTCGTGGCGCGTGTGTATGTAGCGCAGGCGATCCTTTGCCTTTCGGAAGGCCTCGACCAAACCGTCGATGCCATCACCGGGCAGGCCGAAGACCGTGTCAACGCCCCACGCCAGCAGCAATTCTACAACGACATCGGAGACGGTCTTGGTCATGCAGTCCTCCGGCGCCGGCTCGCCCCCGTGTCGAATTCGCGGTGTTCTCCAGGAGTGCGGCGACAATTTTCACCCATGAGCAACCGACCGACCGCGGCGGAATCCGCGTGCCGCCTGTGCGGCGATCAGTTTCAGGCAATCTGTGCAACGGGCGGCGCGTTCAGACTGTTCCGCATGGCTGCCGAAAGACCGGAGCGGCGACCACGCCAGCAAGCAGCATCCGACGATGCTTGGTTCGAGGCCCGCGCCAGTGCCGAACTCATCGTGTGGCGGAGTGTTGTCTCAGTTAGAAAACCGCCTTTCTTCAGGAGTTCCCATGCCATTCGACGGCTCACAACTGGTCCTGCCGGCACGCAGCCTCTTGCACGCGGCGATGTCGGAAGCGGGCCTCGCTCCCATCGATGCCGCATTCCTGGACGAGCACAAGGCTCGGCAGGTTCGCGAGCATCCTCCGGGATGGATCTATCGCAACAGCCATATTCTGTTGCCTGTCCAGGCGCTCGTGCTGCTGGCGGGCCTCGCATCCTATGGCCTGCTCTGCTCGATCAACCAAGCCGTTTGGGGATTGGGCGTGGGCCTTGTGACCTTCGGTCTGGCGGTCGCCTCGCTGTCGATGCGGGTGCGCGGGCCGGCACAATGGCAGGAGAGGCCACAGGACGACCTGCTCGCCCTGCCTCCTGAGGTCCGGGCGGCGGCAGAGCGGCTGAAGGACGTCCTTCCGGAAACCGAGTTCATCATCGGCGAGCTCTTCCAAGACCGCATCCGCCTCGATCCCTATCTGCTTGCCGAGTACCGCGGCGCGCGGGTCGTGCTCGGCATTTGGGATGGAGACAGGCTGATCGCGTGCGCTTGAGCGGTTGTCCGCGGCCGACAAGGCCGGCGGGGTCCATAGCGGAGGGCGGAGGGCGATCAAACGGGCCTCTCGGATAGTCCGGCTTGACGCGCATCGACGGCTTCATAAAGTGCCGCGGAAGCCATCGGTGAACGAAGGCAATGGAGCCAAAGCCTTACTACGAGATCGTCCGGGACGAGTTGCGCCGCCATATCGAAGCGCGGCACCTGCCCCGGGGCGTCGTGCTCCTCGAAGGGCCCGTGGCGACTCTTCTCGGCGTCAGCCGCGGGCCGGTCAAGCGCGCTTTCGAGCTGCTTGCCGAGGATCGGCTGATCCACCGCTTCAACGGCCGCGGCTATCTCGTGGGGCCGCCGGACGAAAAGCAAATCCCCAAGCGTCTCGATCTTCGCACGCTCGGGCTTCAGGTATCCGTCAACATTCAGACGGATATTCAGCGTGCAAGCTGGCAAAAGATCTATGGAGAGGTCGCCCGCAGCGTCGTCTCTTGTCTTCCCTTCGGCACCTATCAGATTTCCGAAGCGGCAATTTGCGAGTATTTCCGCGTCAGCCGCACCGTCGTCCGTGACGTGCTCAACAGGCTCGATCATGACGGCCTCATCGAGAAGGACCGGTGGTCGCATTGGACCGCCGGCCCGCTCACCGTGCGCGACGTCGTCGATCACTTCGAGATGCGTCGAATCCTCGAACCAAAGGCTCTCGTTTTCGCCGCCGCGAAATTGGCGGATGGCGAGCTCCTCGCCATGCAGGACCGCCTCGATCGCGCCGTGGCGGACACGAGCCGGCTCGACCAGGAACATCTCGACGAACTCGAGCAGGAACTCCACGAGGGCTGCGTTCTCCGCGTGGCAAACCGCCGCCTGGCCGCGGCCATCCGCCAGAGTCACCTGCCGACTATCATCAATCGCCTCTTTGGCACGCTCATCGGCCTCCACGAAGCCTCCGACATTCTGCGCGAGCATCGCACCGTGCTCGAGAACCTGGTCCTCAAGGCGCCTCGGGCGGCGGCCGCGGCGCTCGAGGCGCATCTCGAAGCCGACGAGGTGCGCACGCGCGCCCATCTCAAAGTCCTGTCGGTCTTTCCCGAGCCGGATATCGCGCCCTATCTCTCGCGTGTGCATTAGCGATGCCGCGACGCAAGCATCTCACCCTGCGGGTCCTTGGGCGCCGCGAGATCCTGCTGAAGCCCATCCGCGAGCGCGCGGCGGCCGATCTCGGCTTCGACATCGAGTTCGAGAGCGTGGATGGCATCGAAGGCATTCAGCGCGCGGTGATACGCCCGGAGAGCTTCGATATCTATCACCAATGGCATACCGTCGATCTCATCTGGACGGCACGATCGATCCAGCCGATCGACGTGCGCCGCATTCCCGCATGGGACGAGGTCGAGCGCTTGGCCAACCTCCACAGCGGCGACCGCCAGATCTGCAGCGACATGTTCCGGCAGCTCTATGTGCAAAGTGACGGGCGCCTCGGCCCGCAAGTCACCGATCGCGTGAGCATGGTGCCGACCATCCACGGCATGGATGGTTTCGGCTATTTGCGCTCTCATCGCGACGAGATCATGAAGGGAGAGCCGGAAAGCTGGGCATGGCTTCTCGACGACCGCTGGCGCGGCAGAGTGGGGCTGTTGCGCGATCCCTCGCTCGGCATGATGGAAGCGGCCTTGGCGGCCGACGCCGCGGGCCTCGTCCATTTCCAGGACATCACGAATCTCTCGATCGAGGAGATCGACGAGCTTGTCGGCATCCTGACGGAGAAGAAGCGACTCGGCCATTTTCGCGGGCTCTGGGAAACCTATGAGGATGCCGTGCGCCTGATGGATCGCGGCGGCGCGGCGATCCAGAGCATCTTCTCGCCCGCCGTCACCGAGCTCAGAAGGCGCGGCATCGATGTCGTGTGCTCGACGCCCGCCGAAGGCTATCGCGGATGGCATTCGGATCTCTGCATTTCCTCGCGCAGCACCGGCGCCGTTCTCGATGCGGCTTACGAGTATCTGAACTGGTGGCTGGAAGGCTGGGCCGGTGCCGTGCTCGCACGCCAGGGCTACTACATGTCGGTGCGGGAAAAGATCCGCCGTTATCTCAGCGCAGACGAATGGTCCTATTGGTATGAGGGCGAGCCGGCGGCCGGCGATCTCCCCGACCCCTACGGCAATGTCTGCGTGCGCGCCGGCGAGAGACGCGATGGCGGCTCCTATATCGAGCGGATGTCACGCGTTCGCGTGTGGAACACCTTCATGGACGACCACAATTATCTCGCCCGCCGCTGGAGCGAGTTTCTCGCGGCTTGACGCGACCCGCCCGTGGCGGGCCCGCATTCGTCAATCGGCGTGACCCGCCGCCCGCCGCCGCGCCGTCGCCGCCTCGTCAACCCGGCCGCCGACGATCACGACACCGTAGTGGTCGCGCGCGAATTCCGCGGTGATGTAGCCATCGAGCACATCGTCGAGAACGGCTCCGGCGTCTCGCGAGAACGGATGGCCGTAGCCGCCGCCGCTCGGCCCAAAGGCGACCAGCCTGTCGCCGGCTTTTGCCTTCTGGTAAGGGACCTTCGAGACGAGCGGCAGGCTCTCGCCCGTTGCCGAAAGCAGCCGCAACTCGCCGGGATGGCCGTCGATCCCGCCATCGAAGCCCCAAGGCCGGTATTTGTGGCCCTCGCCCTCGACGGAGAAGCCGCCGTCCGACAGGAAGGTGAACTCGCGCACCGATCCGATGCCGCCCCGCCACTGTCCGGGTGCGACGCAATTCTCGCGGATTTGATATCGCTCCACCCGCAGCGGCAAATGGGATTCGATGTCCTCGATCGGATTGTTGCGCGTATTGGCATAAAGCGTGTCGACGGTGTCGAGGCCGTCGAGACCGTGGCGCCCGCCATAGCTGCCTTCGAGGATCTCCATATGCACCCAGTGCTTGCCTTCATTGAGGCCGCTGAAGGCGATGACGCGCAGATTGCCGATGCCGGCGCAGACTTGCTTCGGAACTGCCGGGGCCAGCGCCTTCATGACCGTGTCGGCAAGCTGATTGCCCGGGCAGAAGCGTGCGATCACCGGCGCCGGGAAGGTCGGATTGGCGAGCGTGCCCTTCGGCGCGATGATCGTGATGGGCCGCGTGAGGCCGCTATTCTGCGGAATATGGCCGTAGACGACGCTGTCGAGTAGGATCGATCGGAGCGTCAACCAGATGGCGCAATCGACGGTGCCTTCCAGGGGCATGTTGATCGGCTTGTCCGGCACCTGCGGCGCCGTGCCGGTGAGATCGACGGTCATCTCGTCGCCCTTCACCGTGATCGTCACGCAAATCGGGAGATCGCGGCGCCCGGGATCGGCGTCGTCGAGATAGCCGTCGATATAGGTCTTGGCAGAGTAGACGCCATCGGGGATCTGCTCGATGGCGGCACGCATCAGCCGCTCGGAATAATCCATAAGATCCTCGGCGGCCGCCGTAACGGTGTCGATGCCGTAGCCGCGCACGAGCCCGAGATAGCGCTCCGCCCCGATCTGCGCCGCCGCGATCTGCGCATTCATGTCGCCGACGACCAGATCGGACGCGCGGATGTTGTCGCGCAGCATGTGCCAGACGGCCTCGTTGCGCTTGCCCTGGTCGATGACCTTGATCGCCTTGAACTGCAGGCCTTCGGCATAGGTGTCCACGGCATCGACGATGCCGCAGCTCCCCGGCGCAAGCGCACCGATGTCGAGGTGATGGGCGGTCGTCACCGAGAAGCCGATCAGCTTCTCGTCGTGAAAGACGGGGACGCAGAAGGCGACATCGGGCCCGTGCGAGGCGCCACCATAGGGATCGTTGTGCATGATCACGTCGCCCGGACGAAATACATCGCCGCGCGCCGCAAAGCGCTGCCGGATGCCGCGGATGTAGCCGGGGATCGGTCCCGATTGCAGCGGCGTGCTCATCTTGCATTCGCAGAGCTGGCGTCCTTCGGCATCGGTGAGCGCCGCCCCGAAATCCTCGGATTCCCGGATGATGCTCGAATAGCTCATGCGCATGAGCTTATGGCCCATCTCGATCGCGATATTCTCGAGCGCACCATGGATCACCGCCGCGGTGACGGGGTCGATGCGATAGGCGGGGCGATTGGCGAGCCGCACCATCCGATCCGAGCCATTCGTCGCGAGCGTCATGTGTTCTCTCCGGTCTTCAGAATGAGGTTGCCGACATCGTCGATGAGAGCGCTCCAGCCGGGCGGTATGACGGTGGTGCTGTCTTTCTGCAACACCACCGCCGGTCCGGCAAGGCGTTGGCCGGCCGGCAGCAGATGCCGCTGATAGAAGACGGTTTCGAAGGATTTGAGCGCGCCATCGACGCGGAACATGCATTGTCCGACCCTGCTGCGGGCCTTCGCGAGCGATCCGCCCGCCGGAGCCCGCAGCGTCTCGATCTTGGGCATGCGGCCCATGCCGGTGACGCGGATATTGACGATCTCGATCGGATTCTCCTGGAAATAATGGCCATATTCGCGCCGATGCGCCTCGTGGAAGCGCTGCCAGACCTGATCGAGATCGGCTGTGGTGATGGTGCCGGCGGGAAAGGCCACCTTGAGCTCGTAACCCTGTCCCACATAGCGCAAATCGCCATCGCGCACGAACGATACCTCGCCCGCGTCGAAGTGATCGGCCTCGAAGCGGCGCCGCACATTCTGCTCCATCTCGGCGAAGTCGCTGTTCAGTCGCGCGAGATCGACGCTGCCGCTGATTTGGAACTGGGTGCGGATGGCGTCGTATTTGAGATCGGTGGTGAGCAACCCCATGGCCGAGGTGATCCCGGGATAGGGCGGCACGATCACCTCGGGTATCTCGAGCATGGCCGCCACCTCGGCGCCGTGCAGCGGCCCCGCGCCGCCGAAGGCGACGAGCGCGAAGCCGCGGGGATCGATGCCCTTCTGCACGGTGCGCGACCGGATGGCGTTGGCCATATTGCTGTTGATGATGGTGAGCATGCCCTCGGCCGCCTCGACCTTGTCCATGCCGACACGGTCCGCGAACGCCTCGACCGCGCGATGCGCGGCGCCCGCATCGAGCTTCATGCTGCCGCCGAGGAAATCGTCCTTGTCGAGGCGGCCGAGCACGAGATTGGCGTCGGTCACGGTGGGCTCCGTGCCGCCGCGCCCATAGGCGGCGGGTCCCGGCACGGCGCCCGCGCTGCGCGGCCCCACGCGAAAGGCGCCGCCCGCATCGAGAAACGCGATCGAGCCGCCGCCCGCGCCCAGCGTGTGGATATCGATCATCGGCAAAAGCAGCGGAAACCCGGCGATCGAGGTGCTGCGCGCATCGGTCTCGGCGAATTTTCCGTCGACGACGATGCCGATATCGGCGCTGGTGCCACCCATGTCGAAGGTGATGAGCTTGCGGCGCTGGCTGAGCGCGCCGATCCAGGCGCCGCCGAGCACGCCGGCCGCGAGGCCGGAAAGCAGCGTGAGCACCGGCTTCTCGCCGACCATCTGCGGCGTCGCGACGCCGCCATTCGACGCCATGATCCGCAGATCGCCGTTGAGGCCGACACCTCGCAACGCCTCTTCGAGCCGGACGATATAGGTCCGCACCTTGGGTCCGATAAAGGCGCTGAGACTCGCCGTCGTGAAGCGCTCGAACTCGCGAAATTGCGGCGACACCGAAGACGAGGTAGTGACGAAGACGCCGGGTAGCTCCTCCGCGAGGATCGCCTTGACGCGATCCTCATGCGTGGGATTGAGGTATGAAAAGAGCAGGCACACCGCGACCGCCTCGATGCCTTCCGCCTTGAAGGCGCGCGCGGCCTCTCTCACGCCGGCTTCGTCGAGCGGAACAAGCTCCTTGCCATGCGGCGGAACCAGGCGCCCGCCCACCACCTTGCGATGCCGCCGCCGGACGAGGGGGCGGCTTTGCCAGGGCAGCTCCTGCATGATCGAATAGTGCTCGACCCGCTGGTGGCGCGCGATGTGGATGATGTCGCGGAATCCCTCATTGGTGATCATGCCCGTGCGGGCGCCACGGTGTTCGAGCACCGCATTCGTCGCCGTCGTCGTCCCATGAAACACATAGTCGATATCGTCGGCGGCGACGCGGTTTTCCCGACACAGCTCGATGATCCCTTGAACGACGCCGCGCGACGGGTCGTCGGGCGTCGTGGAGACCTTGTGGGTCGCGATCTGACCCGTATCCATGTCGCAATAGACGAAATCGGTGAAGGTGCCACCGACATCGACGCCGATCGTTTTCATGAGTTCGGACCTCTCTGGCGCTCGAAGCGTGCGAGGAGCAGCTCGACAGCCCTGGCAAAGACATGCGCGCCGCGTCGAATGTCGATCTCGCTGGTATCTTCCGAGATGTCGTGGCTGCGCCCGCCGACGCTCGGGACGAAAAGCATCGCCGAGGGAATGTGACGCGCCAGGATCATCGCGTCGTGTCCGGCGCCGCTGGGCATGGCGATCCGACTGGCGGCGAGCTCGTCGGCGGCCGCGGCAAGGGTCTCCCGCAGATCCGCATCCATCATCGCCGGCGGCAGCGATCCGATCAGATTCTTCGCGACCGACACACCCTGCGCGCCGTCGAATTCGTGCTCGACCGCGTGCAGCTCTTGCTCGAAACGGCGGATGGTCGCCTCGTGCTGATCGCGAAACTCGACGACGAGCTCCGCCTCGCTCGGCACGACATTGCCTGCTCCCGGCTTGACCGTCACCACGCCGAAATTCCACACGCTGTCCGGTCCGGCAGCGGCGCGAAACCGCTCCGCGAGGCGCACGGCGAAATTGAAGAGGGCGAAGGCGGCATCGCGCCGCATGGCCATCGGCGTCGTCCCCGCATGATCCGCGCGCCCGCGAAAGGCGACACGATACCGCCGCACGCCGACGATGCCGGTCACGACACCGATATCGATGCCCTCGCTCACGAGCCGCGGCCCCTGTTCGATATGGGCCTCGAGATAGGCGCGGTATCGGGACGGATCGAGGCGGGCGGGCGGGCGGGCGCCGAGCCCCAAATCGGCGAGCCGCTTGGACAGCGCCGCACCGGCGCTGTTGCGCGCGCCCGTCAATTCTTCATCCGACAGCTCGCCGCAAAAGGACCGGCTGCCAAGGAGAGGAAGGAAGGTGCCTTCTTCATCGGCAAACGAAACCACATCGACGCCGATCGTGGCGCTCGCGCGCGCGAGGCGACAGGCGCGTGCGATCTCGACGCCATAGATGACGCCCAGCGCGCCGTCGAGCCACCCGCCGCCCGGAACACTGTCGGTATGCGACCCCAGCAGGACCGCGGCTCGGACGCCGGCTGTCCGGCCATAGACATTGCCGACACCATCGATCGCCGCCTCGAGTCCCGCCTCCGCCATCCGGCCGCACAGCCATTGCCGCGCCGCCATGTCGGCCTCGGTGAAAGAGGTGCGATCGACCCCGGTGCCCAGCTTTCCAAAGCCGGCGAGCGTCCGCAAATCCGCAAGGATGCGATCGTCGTCGATGGCGAGCATCGGGCGCCCTCTTCCGTCGTGCCGAAATGGCAGCTTATGCTTTGTTGAATTTTGTATACAGAATTGATATTGTCGTGTCCAGCCTGGCTTGATGATGTGCGGGCGTCGCCTGTCGGCAGGACCGAGGGCGAAAGAAGAATGAGGGAGGGAATGGAATGAAGCACCGCATATTGGCAGCGGGACTTGCCGCCGCGTTGTCGTTGGCCGCAGGCGCGGCTTGGGCGGAATCCCCGGAAGCCGCGCGCGCGAAGGAACAGCTCGAACCCTATCGCGCCTTGCCGACCTTCCAGGCGCCGGGCGCGCCTTTCGATGCCCGCGCCTGCATGAAAGGCAAGTCGATCCTCAGCATTCCCGCATCGAGCGCGATACCGTTTCTGAAGACGATCGAAACCTCGATGGCGAAGATCGCCAAGGAGATCGGCTTCACGCTCAAGGAATGGGAGAACCAGGGGCAGCCCTCGCAATGGGTGCAGGGGATGAACTATGCGGTGAGCAACAAGTTCGATCTCATCGATCTGCTCGCCGGTGCCGATCCGCGTTTCCTTGAGCCGCAGGTGAAGGCGGCGAAGGAGGCGGGGCTCAAGGTGGTGGCGGCGCATCTCACCGGCTATGAGCAGGCGCCGCCGGGCGGCGTCACCGGCGTGGTGCCGATCAACTACAAGAAAGCCGGCGCACTGCTCGCGGATTGGGCCATCTGGAAGACCGA
>Ga0070738_10002632_pt1 | contig 26614 bp, 20 predicted proteins | sample Coa_R2_2_FD_66446 | JGI IMG/M metagenome (GOLD analysis project Ga0070738, IMG submission 66446) | Surface soil microbial communities from Centralia Pennsylvania, which are recovering from an underground coalmine fire - Coalmine... | ecosystem: Environmental > Terrestrial > Soil > Unclassified ...
CAGTACGTGCGTCCCATAGCGGCGAGTACGAATTTGCAGTCACCGACGACGGCCCTGGCATTGATCCGGCCTATCACAGCAAAGTGTTTGGCATTTTTCAAACCCTTGAATCCCGTGACAAGGTTGAAAATACAGGCATTGGGCTATCGCTGGTGAAAAAGATTGTGGAAAGTCAGGGCGGCACCGTCGCGATCGAGTCTCAGGTTGGGCAGGGCACAACGCTGCGCTTCACCTGGAAAGCAGGGTGATGTGGAACGGATTGTCTGCGTGAAATATCTATCTAAAAGGTGAAGCGCCCAACTGTCGATGGATTGAGGACGGATGCCAAAATTTTCGGCATGATCCAATTATTGGAGCTATTAAAAAATGTAAAACAGCATGGAGACTAAAGTACTCAACATTCTTCTCGTCGATGATGACCAAGTAGATGTGATGAACGTCGAGCGGGCATTTAAACAAAACAAAAGCCAAAATCATCTCTATGTCGCTGAGAATGGCATTGAAGCGCTCGCTATGCTCCGGGGGCAACGCGATGTTATCGTACCACCGGTCGAGCGGCTGATTTTGTTGGATTTAAATATGCCCCGGATGGGGGGGATTGAGTTTTTGCGAGAACTACGCGCTGACCCAACACTCAAGCCGATACCCGTAATCGTGTTGACTACGTCTAATGAAGACAGCGACAAAGTTGAAGCGTATCACTTGAATGTAGCAGGCTACATTCTCAAGCCGGTTACGTTCTCTAAATTCGTCGAAGCAATGGTAGCAGTTCATCAGTATTGGACATTGAGTGAACTCCTATAAAGCGAACTCCCATAAAGCGAGCTCCCGTAAGTGAACTTCTGTAAAGCGAACTTCTAGAGGGACGACGTAGAGACTTTTCTTCAATGCCCATGAGGGCTAAGAATCGGGCAGCGAGTCGAGATGCTTCCTGATTTCTCGTACCAATCTCTCATTCTGGTTATGGAAGAAATCCTCAAAATTCTGCTAGTCGATGACGATGCCGTGGATCGGATGGCAGTCTGCCGATCGCTTCGAAATGCGGGTGTCCAGGCAGAAGTCGTCGAAACTGAAACCTGTGCGTCGGCGATCGCGCTACTGCAACAGCAAGCATTTGATGGTGTACTTCTGGACTACCGGTTACCAGACGGTAATGGACTGCTATTAGTCAATCGGGCAAAAGCTCTGGGCATCACGGTACCCCTGATTGTGCTGACGGGGCAGGGGGATGAGCAAGTAGCTGTTGAGTTAATGAAAGCAGGCGCAGCGGACTATTTATCCAAAAACAAGCTCGCGCCGGGAGCACTGGTACGGAGCCTATTCCATGCGGTGCGGATCCACCGCGCCGAAGTCCAGGCAATGGAAGCCACCCAACGGTTACGCGAGAGTGAAGAGCGCTATCGCCTGGTATTGGAAGGTTCAAACGATGGTATTTGGGATTGGTATATTTGCCAGAATGAAGTCTTTTGCAACGATCGCTTGTTTGAAATTATTGGTATTACTCGCGATTCACTAGGAACCGCGTATGAAGCTTTCTATCGCTTGATCCACCCGAACGATCGCCCCCGTGTACTCAAAGCCATCACCGCTCATCTGGAGCGAGGTGCCCCCTTTGACACAGAGTTTCGGCTGCTGCACGCATCGGGCAGCTACCGCTACTGCACCTCGCGGGGTAAAGCACAGCGCGATGAGCAGGGCAACCTGTTTCGGATGTCGGGCATTGTCAGCGACATTACAGCCCGCAAGCAGGCGGAAGAGGAAGTCGCTAAACTCAACCGCGATCTGGAACGGCGAGTGGATGAACTGCAAACGCTGTTTGATGTAATCCCCATCGGCATTGCGATCGCGAATGACCCGGAGTGTCGCGAAATTCGGGTGAACCCGACCTATGCCGAAATGCTGGGGGTTGCACCTGAAACGAACGTTTCGTTTACCGCTGCGGTCGATCGACTGCCCTTTCAGCTCTTCCGGAATGGACAACCACTACAGCCCCAAGACCTACCGATGCAAGCGGCAGCCACGTCGGGAGAATCTGTATTAGGGGTGGAAGTGGACATCCTTCGTGAAGACAGCACGACAGTCAATGTCATTGGCTATACAACCCCCCTGTTCGACGAACGAAACCGTCCCCGGGGGTGTGTTGGTGCCTATCTCAACATCACTGAACGCAAGCGAGCGGAGGCCACCCAACGATTTCTGGCGGATGCCAGTTCGGTGCTGTCCACGTCGCTTGAGTATCAAACAATTCTGGACAACATCGTACGGCTCGCAGTCCCCACGTTGGCGGACTGCTGTTTCTTTGATGGCATGGTGAACCCGCACGAGTTCCGGCTAGTGGCATGGCAGCATGCGGATCCAAACAAGCAAGGCTGGGGCAACCGTGCCCGACATTACACCCCACGACCAGAGCAAACTAATCATCCGGTTGTGCAATCGCTGGCACGCAACACGGCGGTTGTGGTGTCAGCGGTAACAGATGAGTGGGCCGAATCAATGGCGACCAGCCCCGATCACAGCCAATTTCTGCACGATTTAGACCTGGGTTCCGTCATGACGGTGCCGCTCATCGCCCACGATCGCAAGCTGGGCGCACTCACCTTTTGTCACGCGCGATCATCGGGACGCCATTACACATCGGCTGACGCGCAGGTAGCGATCGATCTGGCACAGCGGGCAGCACTGGCGATCGACAATGCCCAACTTTATCAGTCAACCCAGGAAGCAGAACACAATCTGCGACGGGCACTCATCATTTTGGGACAGCACCAGCAGCAGCTACGGACGCTGCAACAGCTCACGGACTTGCTCAACCAACGATTAACGAATCTACCTGAACTCCTGCAGCTCATGGTGGACGCCATTTGTGAGGTGATCCCTAATGCGGAGGTGGGGCTAATCGTCCTGCAAAATCCCTATACCGGGTTACTGGAACTTACAACTGCGACCGGCGTTGGCGTTGAGCGCTTCCAAATTGATACGGCCTTTCCACCGGGTGAAGGGCTGCTGGGTGAAATTTTTGTCACTGGCGGATCGCGTTGCTTGATCCAGAAGACTGATCAGACGCATGGTTTTAGCCGCGCTAGCGTTTGGGATCAGGACACCGAAAATTCACCCGATTATGGTTCAGACCGCCTTGCCGACGCCCAAATAATGAACCATCTGAGCGGTGCGCGATCTGAACGGACGACTCCTGCCACGCCGCCGTCCTTTTGTGCCGTCGCCATCGAATCGGCCCGCGCGGGGCGACTGGGTGTGCTGGCGATCGGGAGTTGGACTGATCCGGCGGCCTTTAATGACGAAAACCTGCAGCTATTGGTGGCCTTTGGCGAACAGGCCGCGATCGCGCTGACCAATGCCCAATTGATCAGCGATCTGGAAGAACGGGAAGAACGGCTGGAAATCCAGAACCGCATCCTTGGCGAACAGAACCAGGCGCTTGAACAGCAGCGGCAGCAGATCGAGCTGCAAAATGTTCGCCTTCAGGAGGCCGCAAAGCTCAAGTCCCAGTTTATGGCCACAATGTCGCACGAGCTGCGGACGCCCATGAATGCCATCATTGGCTTCTCCCAGTTATTGTTGCGCCAAAACCGGCTAAACGCCCAACAGCGAGACATGCTTGACCGCATCTTAAGCAATGGTCGCAATCTGCTGGCGTTGATTAATGATATTCTCGATGTCACTAAAATTGAGGCTGGACGGTTAGAGCTGGCGCTCGAAAATGTTAATTTGGTGCAGCTCATTCGCGTTACGGTCGCGGAATTGCGATCGCTCGTAGAGCAAAAACGGTTGGCACTACAGTTGCAAATTGACCTGGAGAACCCCTGGGTCACCAATGACAGCATCCGTCTGCGTCAAGTGGTGGTGAACCTGCTGTCCAACGCCATCAAATTCACTGAATCCGGCAGTGTGTGCGTCACATTAACCGAGACGGCATCCGATCGCATCATCCTGATCGTGCAAGACACTGGAATTGGCATTGCCGAGGCCCAGCTTGAGCACATTTTTGAGGCATTCCATCAGCTTGACCAATCCCTGGCAAAGCGCTTTCCTGGCACAGGGTTAGGATTAGCCATCACGGATTTGCTGGTGCGCAAAATGAATGGCACCATTACAGTCGAGAGTGAACTGGGCGTGGGTTCCACTTTCCGCGTTGAGTTTCCCCGCCGTGTGGAGGTGCAGCAAGAGACGTAACGGATGCTGGCTCACGTCAGGATTGACTGCTATCCTGACGTGTCCTTAGTCTGAGCAGCGCTACACTTACTCGTCCTCCTCTTCATCTTCATCTTCGTCCGATTCATCTTCGTCCGAAAACAGTTCATCGATGATTTCTTCGGCCCGTGTTTCCGAAATTCCCAGCGCTTGATACAGACTATCGATGTAATCGGCTTCGGCTTCTGGGATTTCACCATCAGACGCTACAACGACAAGCGCCAGAATCAACGCGACTTCTTCAAGCTCTTCTTCCTTGACAGTCTCGATGGCTTGTTGGACAACCGCTTCAGCACCTTCTGCGTTGATCAGCTCCGCCAGTTCGTTCGATAGGTTCTGGAAATCATCATCGGAGTAGTCGGCATAGAGGTCGATCGCCGCTAACATTTCACTCAGCGCATAATTTTCGGCATTGTCGATCGATTCTCCATCGGCGAAGGCAGAGAAGACTCCAATCGCAGCGATTGCAACTTCTGGTCTGACGGCAAGCTGGCTGTTACCACCGCGGGGTAGTTGGCGCTTTGGCATAGGTACTCCTAAATTAGGTCGAAACATCGATCGCGAGAACGTCACAGAATCAGTGCAACCGCGATTCGACTTTAGAGTGCCCAAACCCAACCATTAATCGCAGGGGCAAAATCGTGCTTGCTGGCGATCGCTCGTGACTCCGTTGTGTTTGTAGCAAGGCAGCCGCCATCGTCCCCCAATCCACTCCAAAAACCCTGTGCTGTACGGGTTCCCCTACCCACACCGTCCAGGACGATTCGCTATAAGGAAATTAATTAAGAATGGTGAACCGCTATGTCCCATTTACAGTTGGTTTCGAATGCGAGTCCGCCGTCTGAACCGCCGCGAGCAACGGCGCTAACGTCGCTGTCGGATGATGCGTTGCTGGATGCCTATTCGCAAGCCGTAACGTCTGCCGCAGAGCGCGTCAGTCCTGCTGTCGTCAATATTGAGGTTTACCACTCGAACCCTAAAGGGGTACGTCATCCCCATACACCGCCAGAAACACGGGGCAATGGCTCCGGTTTTGTGATCACCCCTGATGGCTATGTGTTGACCAACAGCCATGTCGTTCACGCCGCCACCCGTATTGAAGTGACCTTGCCTGATGGTCGTCACTTTACGGCTGAGCTGGTGGGTGACGACCCTGACACGGATCTGGCAGTCGTTCGCATTAACGCACCAACCCGGTTGATTGCCGCCGTTTTAGGCGATTCGGCAACGGTCAGGGTGGGCCAGCTGGCGATCGCGATTGGTAATCCCTATGGCTTTCAGTACACCGTTACAGCCGGTGTGGTCAGTGCGCTGGGACGATCGCTGCGATCGCAGTCCGGTCGGCTGATCGACAATGTGCTCCAAACAGATGCGGCACTGAATCCTGGCAACTCGGGTGGCCCCTTAGTAAACTCACGGGGTGAGGTGATTGGCGTCAACACAGCCGTCATTTTGCCTGCACAGGGCATTTGTTTTGCGACGGCCATTAACACCGCCAAATTTGTAGCAGCAACCTTAATTAAGGACGGTCGGATGACGCGCAGCTATATTGGCATCGCGGGACAGAATGTGCCCCTCCACCGTCGTCTGGTGCGGTTTCATCACCTGTCCATCGAAACGGGTGTGCTGATCATGTCGCTCGAACCGAACAGTCCCGCCCAAAGAGCCGGGTTGAGCGAAGGAGATGTCATTATTGAGTTTGACGCTGAGCCGATCATGGGCATTGATGAGTTACACAAACGGCTCACGGGCGATCGCATTGGCGTATCTGCTACGCTCACCGTCCTTCGAGGCACCGAAAAACGATACGTGACCATTATTCCGGAACCGTCAAAAGCGCAGCCTGCTTAATTTATCGCTCTGGCCATCAGGTTACGGGTCTCGGATACACACAGGCAATACAGCCGGGTCTAGCCGTCAGTGGTCAGTGTCAGACCTGGATTTAAGCTGACCACTGACCGCTACAAATTGGTCGGCTGGAAACAAGCCAGCCACAACCACATACGCCGCACCATTACATCGCTTCTAACTCTTTACCGTTCGTTTCTTTAACCAGGAAGAGCACAAAGAAAAACGAAGCTGCTGCGGCAATGGTATACAACCCATAGGCAGAACCCAATCCGGCATATTTTAGCAATGGCGGAAACGTGGTAGAAACTGCAAAGTTAGCAATCCACTGGACGGCAGCACCGAGAGCCAGCGCGATCGCGCGGATTCTGTTGTTAAACATCTCACCCAGTAACACCCAGACCACTGGCCCCCATGAAAATCCAAAGCAGAACACATACAGGTTAGCGGCAATGAGTGCCACAAGTCCTGGAACACCTGACAGCGCCGGATTGCCTGCTGCATTGACGGGTGCCTGGGCAAAGGTAATTGCCATCGTGCCCAGGGTAATGGTCATGCCGATCGACCCCAGCAACAGCAGTGGCTTGCGACCAAAGCGATCAACGAACGAGATCGCGATTAGCGTCGTGACAATATTGGTAACGCTTGTGATTACAGTGATAATCAGCGAATCCTTCTCATTAAAGCCAACCGACTGCCACAACACGCTGCTGTAGTAAAAGATGACATTAATTCCCACAAACTGCTGGAAAATGGACAACCCCATACCAATCCAGACGATAGGCAAAATACCACCACTTCTGGACAGCAAATCCGAGAATCGCGGTTTGCGTTCGCGCATTACCGTTTCTTCAATATCCTCAACTTTAACCTGTGGATTCGGCTCACCCACTTTAGTCAGTACAGCGATCGCTTCCAGCTCGCGGTGCTGAGCAACTAGATAGCGAGGCGATTCGGGAATCATCATCGCTGAAATTCCGTATAAAACCGCGGGCGGCACCTCTGTCCAAAACATCCAGCGCCAGGCCGCAATCCCAAACAGGGGCGCTGAAGCCGACCCTGCCGACGTGGCAATAAAGTAATCGCACAGCAAAGCCACAAAAATGCCAACCACAATTGCCATCTGCTGCAACGACCCCAACCGACCGCGCAACCGCGCTGGCGAAACCTCAGCAATGTAAGCAGGCGCAAGCACGCTGGCTGCACCAACCGCCACACCTCCTAAAATGCGCCAAAAGGTAAAGTCCCAGATCGTAAAAGCCAGCCCAGCACCAACACCACTGACCACAAATAGCCCGGCAGCCATCAACATTGACTTGATGCGACCCTGGCGATCGGCCAATGGTCCGGCGTAAAACGCACCCAGTGCCGAACCGAGCAGCGCCAGCGAAACCGCCAACCCAATTTGCCAGCTATTGGCATGAAAGCCATTTTGAATGGCCGCTACAGCACCGTTAATCACAGCGGTGTCAAATCCAAACAAAAAGCCCCCAAGCGCGGCGGCTCCACTAATTAAAATGACATAGCTATGATGTTCCCTAATTAGTTCTCCACGTCTCGTCGTCATTGTTATAGTTCCAAATAAGAATATGCCCCTGTGCTCAGCAACAGACCCAAGAGCTAACACCAAATGCGGTGAGGCGTTGCAAGCATCGCGACCGAGCATACCTCAACGCCTTAAATGTCCGTACTGATCCGGCGTATTATCTATTGCAGATGACAATAACGACTTTGTCATCTCTCATTCGACAGAACGCAAGCGCGCTCCAGTCAGATGTTTCGAGACGATGATTGATTATGAAGTACAGCTCGTCATTAATCGGGGTCGAACCTCAAATGTCATTGGTCATTGGTCATTGGTCATAAGGCCCCTACGGGCGTACCAGAAAGGCCATTGATGGGGAAAGCGGTCAGGCATGAGCCTGAGATGGACGTCTAATTCCAACTCACTTCTGTGGTGATGTGTACTAAGCGTTACGAAATGCCCGATCGAGCATTGAATCGCTGCAGTCAATACATTTCAATTTTGCTAGCAATTAACCCAAGTAGAACCAATTTACTCACCGATCCGTATCTATACCGATACCATCATCACCAGCGATCGAGCAGTCAAGTTACAAAAAAGCTCCTTTGTCGTGACTTGCTGAAATACAATTCAATGTAATGGCTCAAATACAGGTAAAAACTTGTCTTCATATATGAAAAGTACGTTCACTTTTAAAGTGAAGACATAAAATTGAATGGACGTAATTAACTTCTAATTAACTAACATGGCAGTATCAACCAACAAACGTTCAAGGACAGTCGTGGTTAAACAGCAAGCAGTCGAACACGCCGTTACGTTTCTGCAAGAACTACCCGAGAAACCCAAAGAGGATTTAAGCCTCAAAGAAGCGGTCGAAAGTCTACGCGATCCAATCAAATCTGCACTTGCCAAGGGCTATAGTTATCAAGACTTGGCAGACTTGTTGTCTGAGAAGGGCATCAAAATTAGTGCATTGACGCTGAAAAACTATGTACCCGCCGGAAAGCGTCAAACCGGTAAAACAAAAGGCCGCAAACCCAGAAAGGCGCAGGAAAACGAGGTCGCAACGGCTGAAGCTGCCCTCCCTCAAGCTGTCACAGAGACGACATCCCCCGCTACGCCAGAAACAGAAGCACCGCCAGCCAAGCCACGTCGAGGCCGAGCCAAGGGAACCGTTGCTGCAAAGACCCAGACAGAACGACAAACCAGAGCCACTCAACCCACTACGAAGGCCGCTTCAAGTAGCAAAGCAGCCAAAGCACCCTCGACCAGACGGCGCAAGACCAGCGCATGAACAACTCGTCGTAAGCGCGATCAAACGTAAGCGCGATCGCGATTTACGCCATCTTGTTTGTTGTAAAGTCTGTTTTCTCTGTAAGGTCTGATGTTTGGAATTTGTACGCCTGGAATTTATACTTCCGCATGCGGTGTCTGTGGTGCGGTAGCTGCATTACTCAGCGTCCGGCTAACTTTAGCGGGGCACAAAATTTTGTCACCGTCTTGATAACCGACAAACCGAATGTAGACCAGGTCGCCTGGCTCAATATCAGGAGCATCAGGCTGATGTAGTTTTGGGTCATAGGTGACTTGCTCCCACACACTACCAATCGTTTTATAGCCCCAGGTTTGGATGAGGCTTTCCAACGGGACAAAGATTGAAGTCAGGTTTTTGGCAGGCAAATCTGGCTTCACCTGAGCGAGTTTGCTAACGCTCGGATAGTTGGTTAGCAGCGTTTGTAACTGTTTGAATATCGTTTGGCGTAATTCTGACGTTAATTTGGCTTCTTGCTGCTGCAACGCCTGCTGAAGCTGATGATATTCCTGGGTCGATCGCTCTTTCTGCTGAGCAAATTCCTGCTGTAGCTGTAAATAATCCCTGGTCAGTTGTTCATTCTGCTGCTGTAGCGCCTGTTTCATGTGCTGGAGCTCTTGCTGCACATGGGCATGTTCACTGTTTAAATGTTCTTTCTGCTGCAGTGCCTGCTGTAGCTGGAGATACTCCTCATTAAGCTGCTCTTTGTGACGCTGCAACTCCTGCTGTAGCCGCAAGCTCTCCTGGGTCAGGGCCGCCTTTTGCTCTAATTCCTGCTGCAACCGTTGATAGTCGCGACGCAATCGATTGCGTTCGGCATCCAACTTGTCATTACCTTTGGAACCTAGATCGACTCCCTTCACGATCGCCAGGATGAAGATGAACTCGACGAGAAAACCAAACCAAAACAGGTTGGTATTGCCTTCCATTAACCTGACCTCCTTTAAGCAACGCCAAAATCGCTGCCGCTAAATTTCTTCATCCCTCATTTTGTCTCATCAAACACCGATCGGTGCTCTCACGAAAGTCGATTTTTGTTACGTAAAAGTCAGTCAACAAGAGCATCAATGGATTTCGATCGCACGGCATCAATGATCGATGCAACGAACGATGCCTCAACCGCATCGATTTCGTCGTGTAGTCCTTCTAATTTCAGCAATGAATGCAGGCTACACTGGATACAGGCTTCAGCATGCGCTTAATTAATCCAGAATCAACCACGGCGTTTTGATCCAGTCTGATGATTTACCCTGACGCAGACAAAACGAACGATTCCCCTTTGAGCACTCTGCGGTTAACGCTGGCTCTCTTCTCGCGATCGACCTCCGCCACTCACCATCAATTCCATTTCACGGCACCGCGCCATTGATGTTGTCATCGTCTTCCATCACGCAACCATTGGCACCACAAAAGCAGGTATTGATCTGCCAAAACCGCACCTGCTTAAAACAAGGTGCTGCTGGCGTTCTATCCGCTTTTGAGAAGCATTCACTGGCACACTGCACCATCACGAAGAGTGGCTGTATGGGGCAGTGTGGCAACGGCCCTATGGTTAGGGTTTTACCGGATGATATCTGGTATGGGCAGGTTCGTCCGGACGAAGTGCCTGCGATCGTGGAACATCATTTGCAAAATGGACAGCCGATTAGAGCGATGCTCTACGCTCGGTTTCACTCAAAGCGGCAGCACCACTGAGAGAGTAGAAGCACACGCACGGCAAATAGAAAAGAAAGTGCCTTGTAATAGACCACAGGCAGACCTTTCCACTCAGATACACCCGTAGAGCCAGGTGGCGATCGCCGTCGCCACAGCGCACTGTTCAAGAAGCAATATGGCTGGAAAGCCATATTGCCGGGAAGCAATGCTGGCGCATCCCCTGTTAAAGATGGCACCCCTGTTACCGTACCTGACGCCCCAGTTACTGCGGGATAGTTAGAGCAGCACAGTCGAACGCTTGAACCACGCGGCAATTCCAGTCACCCAAAACTCTAACTAATCAACAATCAACGTCAGGAAAGGCACAGGTTCCATCAATCACGGCGATCGTGCTGCAAGAACGGTACAGCCACAACACACCCTTCGACATCCCCAACCTGCACACGCAAACCCGCACCACCGGCCTTAGTGCGAATGTAGCCCATCCCAAACACACCCTGCTCTGTCTGAGTCACACTGGTAAGGGTTCCAACTTTTTCGTTTTCCAGCGTGATCAGCGATCCGATCGCCGCCGGAGAACTGAGCTGAAGCCCCCAAAGACGCTGCTTAACGCCGTTATAGGTATTGAGCCGCGCGATCGTCTCCTGGCCGATGTAACAGCCCTTATCGAAGGAGATGGTTTGCCACAGCCCTGCTTCTAAAGGATTGTAATCTTCGGTCAGTTCATGGTCAGGAGCGGGACGTCCCTGCTCAATTCGCAGGCGTTCCCAGACGCGATCGCCAAATGGGACTGCGCCTGATTCCACAAGCACATGCCATACAGCCGCCGCACCATCTGCGGCAACGAATAGGGTATATCCTGGAATCGCCAAACCACTACCCATGGCAATGCGGACATCCTGCTCTGCCAAGCGGACGCAACGATGACTGGCATCCGACCGAGCATCCAGCATGCTGAGCCCAATTCGTTGCAACAGAGAGTGGCTCTCTGGCCCCACCAGGGTAAACGCCGCCGTTTGATCGGTCACGTCCGTTAACGTGACCTTATCACCGAAGAAGATATAACGATCTAGCCATTTTAGAAGACGCTCTCGCCGGTTCGGTGACACGAGCAACAGCAGCGTATCGTCAAGCACGTAAGCCGTCGCCAGATCAATCGTGCGGGCAGTAGGAGTAACCAATACCGTATCGCAGCCTTCTCCCGGCTTAAGCCGATTCAAATTGTTGGTGCTTTGGTTATGGAGAAAGGTGAGGCGATCAGCCCCCGAAAGTTGGAGCCGTCCCCAATGTGAGCGATCGCAAATGGCGACCCCGGATCGCGCGGCCTGCAAAGCCATAGCATCATTGCCAAAACTTACAGGCACCGTTGAATGGCCCTCAAATTCCGCACCAAGTTGAATCTGGATATCTTGCATCCTGGTCATGGTCATTACGCTACTCGACTCAGTATCCCGTATTTATAGCGTTGGTCAGCAAGCTTAGGACAGGATCAATCGCTGGATGGCCAATTCTGGGATAGGCCTGCTGACTCGCTGCTGCCATCCTGAATATGCCTATGGCTATAGAGTAGCGTGAGCAAAACCCTGTGGTACGACAAAGCCCGGACAATCGCGATCGTCCGGGCCTTATAAGAGCCTAATGGCAACAGAAAATCTGCTCACAGATTGTAGCGTTAGTCAGAAAGCGGCGGCAAAACCAATAGGTAAACCCCTAACCTGATCTAAATTGGCTTTCTGACTCACTGCTGCCATCGATTGGCTAGCGACGGCAATGCAGCCGTTCACTGCCGCTATTTGACAATACCCAGCAACTCAGGCGTTGTGGAGGGCGCGAACTTCGGAGCAGAAGAAACCTGAGTCAGCAGATCCAAAGGCTGGTGAGCAATCGTTGCCACCGCCGATCGCGCATGGCTTGCCACTTCCACAGTCTTGACATCGTAGGTCTGAGTCAAGAGCTTGGGATAGAGACCAATACCAATCACAGGCAGCAGCAGACAAGCGGTGATAAACACTTCGCGAGGCTTAGCATCCAGGACGAACTCATTTTTGAGCACTTCGTTCTCGGTGCCGTAGAACATTTCACGCAGCATCGAGAGCAGGTAGACGGGCGTAACAATCAACCCAACGGCTGACAGCAGCACAACGACAACTTTGAATGTGGAAGTGTAGGAATCGCTGGTAGCAAAGCCCAGGAAGACCGCCAGTTCACCCGCAAATCCACTCATACCGGGAAGTGCAAGTGACGCCATCGAACCGATCGTGAACAGCGCAAATACCGTTGGCATTGACTTTGCCAGTCCACCCATTTTGTCTAATGCCAGCGTGTGGGTGCGATCGTAGGTCACGCCAGACAGGTAGAACAGCGCAGCGGCGATCAAACCGTGGGAAACCATTTGTAGCACCGCACCGCTGAGACCCAGCTCAGAGTAAGAGGCAATTCCCAACAGGACAAAGCCCATGTGTGAAATTGAAGAATATGCCATCCGGCGCTTGAGGTTACGCTGTGCAAACGATATCAGCGCACCGTAAATAATATTGACGACACCAAGAACCGCCAGCACTGGAGCAAAGTAGAAGTGGGCATCTGGCAGCATCTCCATGTTCATCCGGATCAGCGCATAGCCGCCCATCTTCAGCAGCACACCCGCCAGAATCATCGAAACCGGTGCAGAGGCCTCGCCGTGCGCATCAGGCAGCCATGTGTGCAGCGGGAAAATCGGCAGCTTGACGCCATAGGCAATGAGCAGAGCCGCATAGATGAACAGTTCAAACGTGAGGGAGTAATCCTTTAGCCCCAGTTCGCGCATGTCGAAGGTGACGTTGCCACCGTAGAAGGCCATCGCCAGTGCTGCCACCAGGATAAAGATCGAGCCAATCGCGGTGTACAGGATGAACTTAGTCGCCGCGTAGAGACGCTTCGGCCCGCCCCAGATCGAGATCAGGATGTAGACCGGCACCAGCTCCAATTCCCACATCAGAAAGAACAGAAGAATGTCTTGCGCACAGAACACCCCAATTTGAGCACTGTACATCGCCAGCATCAAGAAGTAGAACAGGCGAGGTTTCTCTGTAACCTTCCAGGAAGCCAGAATGGCAAGGGTCGTTACCAGACCGGACAGGACAACCAGCGGCATTGAAATTCCATCGACTGCCAGCGACCAATTCAACCCGAGCTGAGGTACCCATGCAATGGTTTCAGAGAGCTGAAACCCAGGGCTATGAAAGTCGTAGTTCTGTGAGAAGGCGTAGACAATCAGCGCGAAGTCAATTAAACCGATTGAGAGAGCGTACCATCTAAGCGTTTTACCCTGCTTGTCTGGTAGCACAGGAATCAGTAGCGAGGCTACCAGGGGAAAGAGGGTAATGGTTGTCAACCAAGGAAATTGGGTATCCATCTTGAGCACTTACTCGATGTTGCGGGGATAAATAGCCTTAAGGTTGCTGGATGATGGGCATGAAGCAACCCGTAACCTAATCCGCAGAGAAGCCCACTTATCCAAGTGGAGGGCTGGAACATTCCAGTCGCGCTTGCAATTGATAACTGAGCGGTGAAATCCATAGGTGAGTCGCTTCATTCGATCGAGAGAAAGCAAAACCCATTACGGAAGTCACCAGATGTCTCCTTTACAGACTAAGTAGACGTGTTAAACAGTCAGATTTGATAAGGATATGTACCTATGCCTTATGTTACCCCAGTTTATTAAGTTAAATAAACTTTGTCTGTCTTTGTGTGACGCTTTTTAACGCAGGATTGCGATCAAGACGACGCCAATAGCCACAGAAACCCTGAAAATGCCTTACCAGCAAAACTTTCGCCGAAGATGCCCCACCCGCACGACAAATGCTCATTGTGCCAATTGTTGCGATTTTGTTACGAAATCTTGAGCAATTGCCTCAAGACATCTAGGCTATTTCTTTACCCAAACAAACGTTATTCGGTTTTACCATGCCAAAGTTCCAGGACACGGCGACCTGGAGGCAGGCAGAGCAACTCATGCAGCCTGCATTCATTCGGTTAGTGGATAATCTTCGGAAGCAGCTTGAGCAGTCAACCTGGAAGGGATCCTATGAGGAGACAGATGTCTGGGCTGAAGGGACTAGCGACGAAGTCAAAGCGACCGTCCTGCATCTACGATCGCAGCTTGCAACAGCTTCGGCTAACGAAGTAGGCGCGATCGAGCAGGCACTGGCCCAGTTGCCATCGCCTTACCCAGGCTATCAGCTCCACCTCCAGCAGCATAATTGCCACCGTACGATTGACCTCTGGGGACTGTGCTACCAGATTTGTTTCGAACACTACGACGCCACCACCGGCATGTCGTCAGATTCCGGACATGACAGTAGTGGCGTCAAAATTGATAGTACTCTCTTTGATGAGACAGGCGACATCGACTGGCACGCGCTCGATCACAAAACTCAGCGGATCGTGGCACAGGTCTTCTTAACGCTGCCAGAGAGCCCGACTGAAACAAACGGTTAAGTCGAGCGAAGGACGAACCCTTACTCTTCACCACCTTGAATTTTTAGCAGCAAGAACCCGGCACCAAGACCAATGAGTACCAGAACAGGGGCTAACAAAGCAGTACTTAAGATCTCACTCATTGGTTTTGTTTTTCCTTCGTAATGACGTTGTTAAATGTTGCGGTTGGAGGGATGCCGTAGGGCACGTAGCTGTCGATGCATTTATCGGCATGTTTGCATGAAGCATTTTAAACCAGATTGGTTGCACTATTTCCACTCAGCGCGATCGACTTTCACCCATAACGCCGGATCGATCCATCGCGACCGGAGACACAGAGGCAATGCAACGAATCTTAAGTCCCCGGCGTTGCACCACCGGACGCTTCCGTAGAGTCGGAGGGGGTTGAGCTTGTGGCCGTCTTTGCCCGCTCCCGCTCTTCACGTTTTTTACGCTCTGCTTTCAACACATCCTCCATTACAATCCGCGCCTGAGCCATTTTCTCCAGATTACTGCGATACAGCTCCAGGTCTTTTTGCAGTTTATCTTCAGACAGATTCAACGCGGTGCAAATGCGCTTCAGCGCCTCTGTACGTCGAGTTTCATCTTTGACGAGATCGGCGTCAGCGAGCTCAAGCAGGGTAAACAGCCCGATCGCGAACAGCCGACTGTACTTAAAGTCTGGGTTATTAGCAACCGCGCGTGCCTGCTCTTGCAGGTCGTTGAACTCGGCAATGGACTCAGATTGTTCCAGCCAACCCATTATTTCCTGGGCAGACGACCGATTTGCCAGTGACTCTAGGCGCGCGGCATCCTGCCGATAGCGCTGGGGATCGTCCTGCAGGGCTTTACAAAGACCGTCAAAAATAGAGGCAATATCCGGTTCGGGACGGTATGCCTGCATAAAGCGGTGAAATGACGTGAACACACCCAAAGCATAGAAGGGGTCGTAGCGAAAATCTGCATTAACTGCCAGTAAATGCATCTCTACCATCAACTCCTCCACAACTCGACGGTAGATTGAGTTGATCGGGCGCGTATGGATCGTGTAAAAGGCTCGTTTGGTGTCTGATACAGTACGGACGTTATTCACAGCAGATGAGTGGGTACGACATACCCTCATTCTCGCGCTTGACGGCAAGTTTGCCAAGTTTTGAGTTGGGAGAGGCTGGCGGTACTCATTTGGGAGGCGGCGTTGGTCGCGGAATAGTTTGGAGAATGTAAGCCTCAGGATTTTCGGCGACCCAACCCAATGTCGATCGCGATCGCACCTCGAAGTGTAGATGCGGTGCTTTAGAACTAGGGGTGCCGGTCGTGCCAACCGTGGCGATTGGCTGGCCTCGCTTGACCGTTTGTCCGATTTTGACGCTGATCGTCGCCAGCTGGGCATACCGCGTTTGCAGCCCTTCGGCATGGTTAATCACAACCAGATTACCGTAAGCGCCCTGCTTACCCGCAAATGCGACAGTGCCATCCGCGATCGCTAATACGGGTGAACCAACTGCTGCCGCCAGGTCAACCCCGCTGTGAAATCCCACTTTTCCCGTGTTAGGCTGAATGCCCCAGCCGTATCCCAGCAACAGAGCCGATCGCCCAGGCTTCGATGGAAGTGGGTATCCGCTTAAGATTTGGGTGGGCTGACGCCCCGTTGGCTTGCCGATCGACGCAGCGGGTGCCACCGGCGACCAGTTCACTCCTGGGACAAACACGACTTTGGGCGCAGGCTGGCAGCCATTCACCTCAAATAGAACATCGGGCCGAATGTGGTAAGTCTTGGCAATATCACGCCAGGTTTGGTTCGATGTCAGCTCAACCCGAATGCCGTTGTAGGGTGGGATTAAAACATCTGCGCCAACGGGCGCTTTGCCGCTGCGGAGAACCGGGTTAAGTCCCATCAGCGTGGCAGGAATCAGGTTGTACTGCTGGGCAATGCTCTCCACTGTTTCGCCAGTTGCCACTTTGTGACGAGTGAACCGCGAAAGGGCTGGCGCAGCACAGGTCGAGGGAGCAGATGTGTCTATGGGCGATGCTTCTGGTAACGGCATTGATTGCGCGTCTCCCTTGCCCACCCAAACGACGATCCCGCAAGCCAGGGGCAGCATTGATAGCCAACGAAATTGTCTCATATTGCTTGATTCTGACTCTTCTTGCGTCATTGCACATGCCGCTTTTCCACTCTATACCCTCGCCTTACCTGTCCTCCGGATGTTGGCCGTGAAATATAGCCGGGTGAGTGCGGGGGTGACGTTGGGGTACAGGCTGCCAGGAATGCCGTGAAACCGCGATCGACCTTGCGGGTTGACAGTCGGCTAGCGCGATCGAGCGGCAATGGGCGGAGCAGTTACAATAAGCCCATACTGTTCAGGCTCAGTACTGCTGTTGTTGGTCATCAATCATGAATCTGTCATTAAAGCAGTTGGCAACCTACGTATCGTTGCTGGCGATCGGCAGTGGTGCTGGCGTTTTAGGCAGCCAATATTTTTTACGCTACGAGCGAGACAACCCCAGTCCTCCAGAAACGTCCGTACTCGTAAAGCCACTGCCCAGCAAGCCTGCTACACCATCGATGGCCGCTGCGATTGATGAACCGAATGGAACCAACTTCATTGCCGTTGCCGTTGAACGAGTCGGCCCCGCCGTTGTGCGTATTGACGCGGCGCGTAAAGTGGTCAATAGTCTCCCCGATGCCTTTCAAAATCCTTTATTCAGACGCTTCTTTGGCAATGAAATGCCGATCCCAAGGGAACGCATTGAACGTGGAACCGGATCAGGATTTATTTTGAGTGCAGATGGACGGTTGTTGACGAATGCGCACGTCGTTGCAGGGGCAGACACTGTGGAGGTGACCCTCAAGGATGGCCGTACCTTTGAGGGACGAGTGCTCGGCTCTGACCCGGTTACTGATGTTGCTGTTGTTAAAATCGACACCAATGGCCTCCCAAGCGTCCAAATTGGCCGATCGGATAATTTGATCCCAGGCGAGTGGGCCATCGCGATCGGCAATCCGCTCGGACTCGACAACACAGTTACAGCCGGCATTATTAGCGCAACTGGGCGTTCTAGCTCCCAGGTCGGTGTACCAGACAAGCGGGTTAGCTTCATTCAGACCGATGCAGCCATTAATCCCGGTAACTCCGGCGGGCCATTACTCAACGATCGTGGTGAGGTGATTGGCATCAATACGGCAATTCGTGCCGATGCGCAGGGATTAGGCTTTGCCATTCCGATCGAAACGGCTCAACACGTAGCCGACCAGTTGTTCGCGAAGGGCAAAGTTGAGCACCCCTATCTGGGCATTCAGATGGTGGATCTGACGCCTGCTCTACGCAAAGAGATCAATCAAGACGACGACGCCAAACTCAAAGTGAACCAGGATCAAGGCGTATTAATCGTACGCGTGTTCGATAATTCACCCGCCGCTCAGGCAGGAATTCGTCAGGGTGACATCATCAAACGAATTGACGGAAAAGATGTCAAGACTGCCGCTGATGTCCAGGAGCGCGTAGAGGCGAGCGCGATCGGAAAAGCGCTGGCGGTGGACATCGATCGCAATGGACAAGCACGAACCCTGCAACTCAGGCCGGCCACCTATCCCGGTAAGGTATGACCGTTGCATCGCACAGATGGCAGGAGCAAGTCAGAACACGATCCCCGATTCGGTAGTTGAACAATTGACTGTGTTCTCAACGTTCTGACCAATCGAGGCTATAGCATCTGCTGCAAACAAACTGGTCAATTATTAGGCACAAATAGTCCGGAAATCCATTAGCGGCTCTGGTAGTTAATCAGGGTGGTGGCTCAATTTACGGCATGGCTTTGAGAGCGCGATTTTGGCTTCACCGAGTCGTTGGTCGCTTTCAATACTCATCCGTGAGCATTTAGCCACTGCAATTTAGTAGCCAGAACAACAACTTCGTCGCCGATTTCGACGAAACAAATAGCGGCAATGCTATCTCCAATACACTTTAAATCACAATTCCAGAGTACATATTACTTAAGTATTTAGGACTGTAATCCGTTGATTAGCCTGAATCAAGATTAGATAAATCTTGATTCAATTCCACCTCACATTTAGCTTTTAAGCGGTGATTAAGTATCACTAGATTGAGTGCAAAATGCTTCTGGGGTGGGCTGTAATAGGCTTACCTTATGTTTTTGGTTGACACGAGCTGTCGATTACTTCCTCGGATGGATGTCTTGAATGCGAAACTAATTTATGTTTATAGCAACGCTTGCGAATGCCATGTTAAGGCTGCTTCGGGCTATTGACAGCCAAAGTTTCGAGGCTTGTGTGCGCCATATTAGCGAAAGTGGGACACTTTCACAATCCTTTTTCGTCAATCACGATCAGTGCTTAGTCAGGCTGCGATCGGAGACTGTCAAAAATTTACTCAATATCGACACGGACGATTGTTTATGAATTTTGCAACTAGGATTGTTCAGCCGTCTAACTTCTTGAGTGTTGCTGCGGCCGCTTTGTTCCATTCCGAAATTAAGAATGCCGTTGACTCTGGTGCCGATGTCATTCTGGTTGACCTCAGAGATATTACATCTATGAGCAGCTCTAGCTTTATCGCGCTGGTCAAAGCATTGAAGATGGTTCGCTCTTCGGGTTGTCAGCTATTTCTTTGCTCGATGAACGAGCAGATCCGGATGCTGTTTGAGCTAACTGGCCTTGATCAGGCGTTTCAGTCTTTTGCTGATCGAGACGCATTTAATCAGCATATTCAGGCTCATAGCAATGTGGTTGAAGCGCGACGTCCATTCAAGCATGAGGTGGAGCCGTTGAAAACCAAGTCATTGAAACTGGCTAGCTAAAACCGCATCTTTAACCAGTTGTTGAATCAGGGTGTGTCGGCTTCTACCTGTGCCTGATAGTGGGCATACTCAATGGCTGTTGATTGGCGTTCTGCCGATTGTTTACAACACGCCGATTGTTTATAGCACAACGGGCGCAGGCAATCACAGCGCTTACCAATGCCGCATCAGGTGAGCGGCGTATATTCTTTGATGATCAGCAGGCAGTTGCGGTTATCGGGTGTGCGGATGTAGCTGACGCGATCGGCCATTCGCTTGAGCAGCACCAGACCGCGTCCGCCGATCGCCTCCTGGTCGGTTAGCTGCTGGGCCGCCGCCATCGCCGGGGCAAGGTCAAAGGCTGGCCCCTGATCCCAAATCCTGACTTCCAGTGCATGAGCTTGAATTGTGACGTCAATCGTGATCGTTGTGTCGATCGACTTACCTTTGTGGGCATGACGAACAGCATTGGTGAATCCTTCCGCCAAAGCGGTTTGACACTGCAACCAGACTGCAGTGGGAATCGATGGCTGCTGTAGTTGATCAAACCAGTCCAGGATCTGACTCAGTTCGTCAATTTCTGTTCGCACCTGAAGCTGACTTGTGTTTATCACGGATGCCCCTTCCGCTCAAGCAATATTCGAAGTCCGCGATCGGCTCCCTGCTCTAATCTAATGCTTCTAGAGTCCAGCGCAAGACAGTGGCTCAAGAATTTGGTGACTCCTCCGTGGGCTGCGCCTTAGACACAGCGGTCACCTTTTGCGAAACTTCCGGATTGTAGAGCCGCAGATAGTTCCAATAGTTCTCAAACACGGATTTGACGTACCCCTTCGTCTCGCTATAGGGGATTTTTTCAACAAACGCATCGGGGTCTTGCTGTCCTGCTTTGGCAACCCAATCGGCAACAGCTCCTGGGCCAGCATTGTAGCTTGCGATCGCCAGCATTGAGTTACCGCTATATTCCTGATGCGTGTAATCCAGATACCACGTTCCCAGCTTGATATTATCGTCTGGATCATTCAGTTGATATTGCTTCAGCTTGATCTGCTTGGCAATCCAGGCTCCAGTGTCGGGCATGACCTGCATTAACCCCGTTGCGCCGGCATCGGAACGAATCCCCGGCATAAATCGCGACTCCTGCCGGATCAGAGCCGTCACCAATAGCGGATTGAGCTGTCGCTGCTGCGACCAGGTTTCGATCGAATCCAGGAAAGGGAATGGGTAAAGCGCCTGCCAGTAAGACGACTGCTGCTTGAGCGCCCGATATTGCGACTGTTCCTCTGGCTTGTCCCGTTCGCTCAGAAAGGACACCATAAAGATGCCGTCCAGGTAATCGCCCACGCCAAGCCGCATGACGCCATCGGTGAACTGTTCTGAAACTGTTGGCTGCATCCGGTTCTGGAACTCTACCTGCCATAGTCTCCAGGCATCTTCATCCTGTCCAAGCTGAAAGAGTTCTTTGAGCGTATTCGAACCAGCCGGAAGATTGGGACGGGTCGTTGGGCGCGAAACTTCTGGGTTGAGCTGACGCACACTGGTAAAATCACCAACCTGCCAGCCCAGCAATGACGCCGATCGCCAGGCATAGTAGGACTGTGGATAATGGGCCAGCACCTGCTCATATGCTGTTTTGGCGTCCTTCTGCTTACCGAGCTGTTCCGCCCACTTGCCATTCCAGAAAGCGGCCTCGGGAGCCTGTTCACTGTCTGGGTTATGCATTGTGACCGACTCTGCCCAGACCCGAGCAGACTGGAGGTCATTGGCAGTGGCGCTATCCTGGGCCATCGTCCATCGTAGTTCTGCTGCTGCATCAGACTTGCCATAGCGCGTCAACAAGATCTGACGCACCTGCATGGCGTATTTGAGGTTATTATGCTCTTCCAGGAGCTTCGCCTTGGCCAGCAGAGCCTCGCCAGCACGCGCCGGGAAGCGTTTAATAATTTGGTCAAGATAGCCGACTGCCTGCCCCGGTTCCGATAGTTTGGCGAGTCGCAGTAACGCCAGCGATGTCTCACTGGCGTCAGGAAAGTCCTGCACCATACGCTGGTAAGCCTGGATTGCGCCACCCTTTTCGCCAAGCTGCAACCCGCGACCAATGCGGTAGGCATTAAGTGGCGTATAGGGCGCATGGGCATATGCCATGCCAGCTTTACCGTAGAGCTGCTTCTCCCAGTAACCAAAGGCGATCGATTCCCAGTCTTGAGGCGTTAATTGAGCCGCATAATGACTCGTCAAATTGTCCAAGACATCTAAATAGTTCTGGGTATACAGCCCGTGTTTAGCGATCAGGAGGAGTAGCGACGGTTGATTGGGGTTCTGTTTCAGCCGTTCTTCCGCGATCGCGACTGTACTGGGGTGTGACGGGAACTGCGCGATCGCCTGATCGCCATAGTGAGCATCGTCTCGATTCAGCGCTGCCAACGCTTCAGCAGCAACAGGATGCCTGGGATAGTCTTTGAGCACCTGTTGCCAGGTTGCCTGCGCATTGACACGATCACCGATCTGCTCATAAGCCTTTGCCCGTTGTTTCAGCACGTGGGGTGCCAGCACTGGATAGCTTGCTTCCAGCCCTTTCAGCGGTTCCAGGGCCTTTTGTCCCTGTCCTTGCTGCAGCAGATCCGTCGCCAGAAGGTAGCGCGCCCGACTGCGTTCCAGAGATTCTTTGCCATTGGCGATCGCTTTGAGCGTTTCGGTTCGCTGCGCGGGGGGTAAGGTCTTGAGGGCGCTGATCGGTTTGTCGTGTCCCGCTGCCGGATCAAACCTGGTCGCGATCGACAACGGTGGCTGCCACTTTCCGCTCCATTGCAGCAGGGGAATAGCGGCTCCCACTGCGAGGGCAGAGAGTCCTGCCACTCCTAACAACACCTGAATCTTGCGTTGTTTAAGCATGAAGTCTCCCAAAAGTGGGTGAAATCTCCTTGTGAATTTAGCATTTTTAAACGGAAGTGACCGTTTGTTTCAATTAAAAGAATGTTGCCCCGAGCCTTCTCCCCGCAGGATGGGCAACTTCCGCAAGCGATCGAAAGCCGCTCAACGTCCGATTGCAGAACATTAACAGTATTTGATCAAGAATCACTGGGCGATTGTCCACCTGATAACGGTAAAGTCATCAGAAGATAGAGTAAACGGCCGTTTTGGTTTCTGGATCTCATGGCAATAACGACGATCGCGCTCAACGCAGATGACATTAATACGCTTAACCTGTCTCCCGTGCAGGCTGTGATTGATCCACTGGTGCAGCAGGAAACGATTACAACCTACGAACAACAGCTTCAATTTACAGTTGATTATCCACAAACACCGGATGATCCGCGAGAACTGCCCGAAATTCCGGAGGTCCGACTGTGGTTTGTACGGTTGGATGCCCACTACCCCTGGCTGCCGTTTGTATTGAACTGGAAAGCAGGAGAATTAACTCGCTATGCGGCCATGCTGGTGCCGCATCAATTTCATCCTAAGGACGGCATTCAATACAATCTGGAAGCGTTGGAAATCTTTGTCATGCATAAAACGTTTGTGTTGGCCGATTGGATGCAGCAGCAGGGAATTGACGGGCGATCGCGATTAAAGGCAATGACTCAAATGCTGGGGTATGACATTGACGACGCCTTTTTTGAACTGTTGTAGACCAGGCAGTTTGATTGAATCAGCCATTGATTCTGGAGGGAGTCAGGAGTCGGGAGTCAGAAGTCGGGAGTTGAGAGTCGGGAGTCAGAGGTCAGGAGTCAGGAGTCAGGAGTCAGAGGTCAGAACTTATTGAGGCGTGCGAAATGACAGAACCCAATTCTGCCAGCCATTCATTCAGCGGACTGAAATTGCTGATCGGCCTTGTCATCGTAGCGCTGGTGATGATCGCCATCACTCAATCCAACCTGCACCAGTTGCTACAGGAAGCCCTGCAATGGACGAAAGGGCTGGGAGCCGCAGGCGCGATCGCCTTTATGGGCATCTATATCCTGGCCACTGTTTTATTGATTCCCGGCTCTGTCCTGACGTTAGGTGCTGGTGCGGTCTTTGGGATTGGGTTAGGCACCGTTTATGTGTTTATTGGCGCGTTGATTGGCGCGACGTGCGCGTTCGTTATTGGGCGCTATGTGGCACGCGACTGGGTGTCCAGTAGGATTGAGGACAATGACCGCTTTCGAGCGATCGACACAGCCGTTGCCAAAGCAGGGTTCAAGGTCGTATTGCTGACTCGCCTTTCGCCCCTGTTTCCATTTGCGCTGCTCAATTACGCCTTTGGCATCACCCAGGTTTCGCTTAAAGACTATATTCTAGGGTCGATCGGCATCCTGCCAGGAACGCTCATGTACGTCTATATTGGCTCTCTGGCCGGTAGTCTCGCCACGCTTGGCAGCAGTCCAGCCACCCATCCCGACACTCAACGACTACAGTGGTTGCTCCGGTTCGTTGGGTTTGTGGCCACAGTCTTCGTCACGATCTACGTTGGCCGTGTTGCTCGAAACGCACTGGTGCCAGAAGCGGAGGCCGAAGGGATCAGGGGGGAGGAATAGAGCACGTTCAATCGTCTTTGTTCACCCTTGCCTGTACCGTTCCTGCCCTGTCACCCGTTTCGCAGCCCGCTCACGGCTCCCCTCCGCTCGATCGCCGCTTCTCTTCTATCTCAACCCCAATGATGCCCCCATTAACCCCTGAAGCCTTTCTGATCCAACCACTGGATGAATACAATCAAACCCTCGTGGCAAACGTTCATCCGCTGGATTGGGTGAATCCGGAGCCGCGCGATCGCTACGATCTGGTCGTAATCGGTGCGGGAACAGCCGGATTGGTCGTAGCGGCGGGTGCGGCAGGGCTGGGACTCGGCCTGAAAGTGGCGCTCATCGAAAAGCACCTCATGGGAGGCGACTGCTTGAATGTGGGCTGTGTGCCGTCCAAGTGCATGATTCGATCGGCGCGGGCTGCCGCAGACATCCGGTCTGCCGCACCGTTTGGCGTACAGGCATCAGGGTCGGTTGAAGTTGATTTTCCTGCTGTCATGGCGCGGCTACGACGGGTACGTGCCAGCATCAGCCCAAACGACTCAGCGAAGCGGCTGCAAACGCTCGGCGTGGACGTGTTTTTGGGGCAGGGAGCGTTTACGGGCACGGACACGATCGCGGTCGCTGGCAAAACACTGCGGTTTAAAAAAGCGGTGATTGCCACAGGCGCACGGGCAAGCCATCCCGATATAGAAGGGTTAGCCGACATCGGCTTTCTCACGAATGAAACCGTGTTTGCGCTCACGGAACGTCCCCAGCGATTGGCCGTGATTGGTGCAGGGCCGATCGGCTGTGAACTGGCACAGACCTTTCAGCGATTGGGCAGTGAGGTCACATTACTGCATCAAAACGAGCATATTCTCGATCGCGAAGACCGCGATGCTGCCGAAGTTATACAGCAAGTCTTTGTCCAGGAAGGCATCCAGTTGGTGTTGGGTGCGACACTCACGCAAGTCGAGCGAACACCCGCAGGCAAAGTCATCCACTTCACCGCGAATGGCCGCGATCGCACCCTTACCGTTGATGACATTCTGGTTGGAGCAGGGCGAACACCGAATGTTGATGGTCTCAGTCTGGAAACCGTTGGCGTGCAGTATGACCAGCGCAGAGGCGTCGTGGTGAACGATTATCTGCAAACGACCAATCCCCAAATTTTTGCTGCAGGCGACATCTGCATGGACTGGAAGTTTACACACGCCGCCGACGCCGCTGCCCGGATCGTCATTAAAAATACGCTGTTTTCACCCTTTGGTCTGGGACGCTCCAAACTTAGTAGCCTGGTAATGCCCTGGACAACCTATACATCGCCTGAAGTTGCCCATGTAGGGCTATACGAGCACGAAGCAGAAAAGCAGGGGATCGCCGTTGAAACCATCACCATTCCATTTCACGACGTTGATCGCGCGATCGCCGATGGTGAAGAATCAGGATTTCTCAAAATTTTGCACAAAAAAGGCTCCGACAAAATTCTTGGCGCGACGATGGTCGCGAACCACGCTGGCGAGATGATTAGCGAAGTGACAACAGCGATCGTCGGCGGCATGGGCCTGAGCCAACTCGCGAGCGTCATCCATCCCTACCCCACCCAGGCAGAAGCCATCAAAAAAGCCGCCGATGCCTACCGCCGTACCCTCCTCTCCCCCCGCTCAAGAATGCTATTAGGCATACTGACACGGTTGTCTTAAAGGGGGAGGGAGTGGGGAGTGGGGAGTAGGGAGTGGGGTGTCCCTCCCCCTTCTTGGCGGCCGACCCGCGCGATCGAGCAATGCGAAGCGCTCCTTCACCTCCCCGCGTCAACACCGTCTGGAGGGGGCTTGGGGGACGCAGCCGTCCACCAAATTCGGGGGGTTTGGGGGGTCGCCCCCAAGGATTGGGTTCGCCAGACTTGTGTGTACCTGCTAACTCAACCACATCTGCTAACTCAACCACACAGAGAACCCGGCATTGCCTTATTCATCTCCTGATTCACACCACAAGCTCAATCAGTTCAGCGCTCACGGCTGTGTCCGTAATGTACAAGTGCGCGATCGAAATTGGCAGTTTAAAGCGTCTGGGTCCCGCGCTACCCGGATTGAGAAACAGCACGCCGTCACGTTCCGCAATGACAGGTTGATGCGAATGGCCGCTCACAACCACCTGAATTCCCGCCGCCTTGAGATCAACCGTTAACATCTTGAGATTATGCAGCAGGTGAATCGAGACATTCGCCACACGGATCGTTTCTTGCTCTGGGATCAGCATTGCCCAGTCCTTGCTGTCCACATTCCCGCGAATCGCAACAACAGGCGCGATCGCGCGTAACGGCTCCAA